>Ga0172367_10000229_pt1 | contig 85733 bp, 89 predicted proteins | sample Lak10m_FD_114542 | JGI IMG/M metagenome (GOLD analysis project Ga0172367, IMG submission 114542) | Freshwater microbial communities from Kabuno Bay, South-Kivu, Congo - kab_022012_10m | ecosystem: Environmental > Aquatic > Freshwater > Lake | place: Democratic Republic of the Congo: South-Kivu... | reverse complement strand
TGAGGGTCTCGCCGCGCAGCAGGCGGCACAAGCCGGTCCAGCTGGTCATGCCCAGTATCAGGCACAAGAACACTAGGCGCAGGTCCGCGCGTGAGGCGGCGGTGTCGAACCATTGCGGGTGCGTGTCTATGGTCACCTGCATCATCAGCACCGCCGCCGCAATGAGTAACACGCTGGGAATGGAACTGAGCACGGTGTAGAGATACTGGATGACATCGTCCACCCAGCCCCGGAAGTAGCCCGCCGCCACGCCGAGAAACACCGCCAGCGGCAGCGTCACCAGCGTGGTCACCGTGCCGATGATGAGGCCGGTACGGATGGATTTGAGCGCGAGGTAGAGCACGTCCTGCCCCACCTTGTCCGTGCCCAGCACGTGATAGAGCGTGGCGAGATTAGTGAGCGCGCCGCTGAGTGTGGTGATCACTAAAAGAGCAAAAACAATCACACGATGCTGTTTCAGTATCGTCATTGCCGCGCAGGCGGAGATCCAGCGGTGTAAAGCAAAATGCTTTTCTGCATGGATGGATTCCCGCCTACGCGGGCATGACAAGATACCCGCGAGCAACACGCCAGCAATCAATCCCAGTGCACCCCCTGCCAGCGCCCGCTTCACTACATCCGCATCACGCTGCGCCTCGTCACGCAGATGCGCGCCGCCGTATTGCAGACGCGGATACTCGCGCACCACGTTACCCTGTGCGTCCGTTACGCTCTCCTTGGCGAACAGCGTGAGAGCGAAAGGCGCCGAGTAGGTCTTCTCGCGATGGGTGCGCAAGGGCGTGACCAGTTGGTCGAACACGCTCAACACTTCCGGCGCATAGACCCGCGCCCCATCGCTCTGCTGCGGCAATGCCACGCGATAATGCAAGGTGTCGAGCAGACCGATGACGAGGAACAGCAACAGCACCAGCAGCGACACCAGCGCAACGCGGCTTTGTGCGACCCGCCGCCACGGCAGCAGCAGGTGCTCACGTTGGCGTATCTGCCAAACACCCACCGCACCTGCCACGATCAGCAGGTACACAAGCGCATCGCTCCACAGGATGACGGGTAGGACGTTCACGTCAAACTCCAAGCGGTCCACGAACGACACAAAAAAACACGAACGAAAACGATAGGTTTTTCCAATTTCGTGCCTTTTGTGTTTTTCGTGGACAAACGCTTTTTCATTGCAATCTCACCCTCGGATCAACCACCGTATACGACACATCCGTCAAAATCAGCCCGACGATGTACAGCACCGAACCCAAGAACACCATGGCGCGCACGATGCTGAAATCCTGCGCGTTGATGGCGTCTATGGTGTAGCTGCCCAGGCCGGGGATGCCGAAGAAGGACTCGGTGAGCAAGCTGCCCATAAACAGCAGCGGGATGACCACCACCACACCGGTGAGGATAGGGATCATCGCGTTCTTCAGCACATGAGTGAACAGCACGCGCAACTCGGAAAGGCCTTTGGCGCGGGCGGTGCGCACATAGTCCTTGCCAATCTCTTCAAGGAAGATAGTGCGATACCAACGGCTGCTCGAACCGATGCCGCCGATCAAGCCAATGACGATGGGCAACACCACGAACTTGAAACTGTCCGCGCCGCCCGCGTAACCGGAGATGGGCACGAGGTGCCACAGCTTGCTCACGAGGAACTGCCCGCCGATGATGTAGAACAAGCCCGACACCGACATCAGCAACACACACAAGGCCACGCCCGCCATGTCCAATACCGTGCCGCGAAACAGCGTCATCAGTAAGGCGAAGCTGACATATACGACGAGGCCGACGATAAAAGTCGGCAGCGCAATGGCAAGACTAGGCATCATGCGTGTTTGTATTTCGCGGCTGATGCTGCGCCCGTCGTCCGAGTAACCGAAGTCGAAGACGAACATGCTGGCGGATTTATGCCAGAAGATGGTGTCAGTGATTTTGTCCGTGCCGCTCGCCGCGCCGTTCAACAGCATCGGCTGGTCGTAACCGTGCTGCTGCTTCCACTTCTCTATCGCTTCCGGGGTGACACGCTTGATGCCCAGCTGCATGCGCGCCATGTCGTCGGGGGTGTTCACCACGAAGAACAAAGCGAAAGTGAGCAGGTTCACCCCGATCAGGATGGGCAGCGCGTAGAAGATGCGACGGACAAGGTAGGCGAGCATAAGACCGGCATTGTAAAGGCAAACGGGATCCGCACGGCAGCGATGACAAAGAAGAACGTTACTGCTGCGACCAACAAAAAAGCCAACCTCGCGGCTGGCTTTTTGTTTATCGCGTCACAACAATCAGGCGCGTTTCTTGAACTCGTTGGTGCGTGTATCGATCTCGATCTTGTCGCCGATCTCGACGAAAGCTGCAACCGGCAATTCGAATCCGCCGTTGATCTTGGCTGGCTTCATCACCTTACCGGAAGTATCGCCGCGCACTGCTGGCTCGGTGTAGATGACTTCACGCACGATGGTGTTGGGCAGCTCGACGGAGATTGCTTTGTCGTTGTAGAACACGACTTCACAAGGCATGTTGTCTTCGATGTAGTTGAGCGAGTCGCCCATGCTTTCCGCTTCGATCTCGTACTGGTTGTAATCAGCATCCATGAACACATACATAGGGTCAGCGAAGTAAGAGTAAGTCACTTCCTTGCGGTCAAGCATGATCTGTTCGAACTTGTCGTCTGCCGCGAATACGGTCTCGCGCGCCGATTCAGTCAACAGATTCTTCATCTTCATTTTTACTACCGAGCCGTTACGGCCAGAGCGGCTGTATTCAGCTTTCAGCACAACCATCGGGTCTGTGCCAACCATAATGACGTTACCTACGCGAACTTCTTGTGCTGTTTTCATGTTTACTGCCCCTCAATTTTCAAGGCGCGCATTCTACCTACTTTCCGGCAAAAATCCAGCAGATTCAAAGCCAAGTCGTTTTCCGCCAAAAGTCCTGCCCAAGCCCGTGCATGAGGGGCAAGACGCGCGCTTGCGGCGGCATAAGCAGGCCACGCAGCAGCCGCGTCGCCCGCATCGTTCCATGCTTGCCACAACGCTTGCATAGCCTGTGCCGCCGCATCATCCAGACCGACCAAATACAAATCGAGGAAGGCCTGTAACTTCTCCCAGTGCACCGCATCGTGTTGCGGATAGATGTGCCAGACGAAGGGCTTGCCCGCCCATTGCGCACGCACGCAAGAATCCTCGCCACGCACGAAGTTCACATCGCAAGCCCACAGCAACAGGTCGTAATCCTCCTGTGCCACGAAAGGCAACACGCGCACCTGCAAGTTGCCGCGCTGCCACCCTTTCAGTCCGTTCGTCCTAAGCTTGTCGAAGGACAACGTGGAAACACTCTGCGCTTGTGGACAGGCTTCGACAGGCTCAGCCCGAACGGGATTTTTATTTTCCACGTTATCGCTGTGCTGCCCGAAATAGGCAACGACCTGCGGCAGGATGCGTCCTTCCGGCACCAGGCACAGCACCGCTTGCGTGCCGTCCGCCCATGCGTCGAACAGCCCCGGCAAAGCGGCGTTTTCATAAGCGAACAGCGAGACTTTCAGCGTATCGGCAGCGGGCATGTCCACGCCGATACCGCGCCAGAAGTGCTGCTGCGCGGCGACATCGTTCCAGAAGGCATCGCGCCGCGTCAGCAGCTCGCGCTCCAGCAGCAAGCCGCCGGTCAGCTTGGTGAAACCGGGAAAGAAAAAATATTTGGTCAGCGGCAGACGCGGGTGCGGTGAAGGCAGGCCATGACAGCCCTGCACCCAATCTTCGGCGCTCAGGTATTCCAGGTTGATCCAAACCGGAGGCGCAAGTTGCTGCGCCATCGCCTGTACATAGCTTTCCGGCAATTTGCAGGCGAAGGCGGCGATGACGATTTCTGCCGGCTGCGTTGCAATCCACTCCTTGCGCCACAGATGCACTGCTACGCCGCGCCGCCGCTGGTGCTCCAGCGTGGCATCGGCTTGCGGACAGAGCTTGGCGAAGCTGGCCAAATCGTCTACCCACAAGCGCACCGCGAGGCCATGCTCGTTGGCCAGCAAGCGCGCCAAGCGCCAGCACACGCCAATGTCGCCGTAGTTGTCGACGACGTTGCAAAAGATGTCGCAAGAGGTGTTGCGGGGCAAAGTCATAAGCGCTCGGCACTGAAAATGGGGGCGGATTATAAAGGGCACGAGTGCTGCTGTGGGAGACCCGTGAAAGATGTCCGGCGGTCTGGGCGAAATTCGGTAATTTGTATGAAGTGTCGTAACGAAGCTATCACACCCTCAGTGCAAACAGCCGTTGTGTCGCGCCCCTTATCAGGCTAGCATCCAACGCATTTGACGAGCTGAATGGGAAGATTCAGTCAATTTAAGTTTGAGAGGATTATGAGACGCTTCTGGGATCGTGTAGGGGGCTTGAGTTCACGCATCATCGTGCTGACGGCATTGTTGTTCTTGGCGGTACTGGGGATGTCCCTGTTCTCGTTCAATGCTGTCATCGAGCGCATCAACGAGAATCTCGGCGGACGGCTCGCCACCCAGCAGGCCATTACCATACGCTCGCAGATGATGGCGACATTGACGCGTGAGCTGGCGCTGGCGCGCCAGATGGCAGACTCGCCGCTCCTGAGACAATGGGCAGAGGACGAAAATGATCCCCGCCTGCGCAGGCAAGCACTCGAATCCTTAGAAAGTTTTCGCCGCAGCTATACCAGCCAGAGTTATTTCTTTGTGTTGAATCGCAGTCTGCATTATTACTACAACAACAAGGCCAACACGTTCGCCGGCAAGGAAATCGTCTATACGCTGAACCAAAATGTGCAAAAGGATGCTTGGTATTTTGGCACGCTGGAGCATGTGCGTGATTACGCGCTGAACGTGGACTATGACTTTGTGGTGGGCGTATTCAACCTGTGGATCAATGTGCCGATGCGCAAGCCGGACGGCACGCCGCTCGGTGTGGTGGGCACTGGCCTCGACATGAGCGGATTCATTCAGAGTTTTATTGAGAAGCCCGAGGTGGGCATCGAGAATATCCTGATTGATCGCCAGTTTGCCATTCAAGCGCATCGCAACAAAACCCTGATTGACCGGCAAAGCATCGGACATACTGAGCGACATTCAACGTTGCTGCAATTAGCCAGAGCGGATGATGCCCCCCTGCTGAAGGCCGCCTTGCAGCGGCTGGATAGCCATGCCAGCGAGGCCGAGTCACTACTGGTGCATATCAACGGCCAGCAGCGACTCATCGGCATCGCGCCCATTCCAGAGTTGAGGTACTACGTGGTATCGGTGCTCGATGTGGATAGTGTGGTGGGTCGCCAATCCTATCTTGTGTTGTTGGTTTCGGTGGTGCTGGCTTTGCTGGTGATGGTGGTTGCAGTGTGGGTGATGGTGGAACGGCTGATTATCCGGCGCCTGCGTCAGCTGGTGGCGGCGACTGGCAGCATGCAGCGCGGCGAACGTGTAGTGGAATTGGCTCCGACGCGACAGGATGAGCTGGGGGAATTGATGGTGGCGTTCACCAGCATGTCACGCACCATACGGAGTCATACTGAAGAGCTGGGGCGCAAGGTGCAAGAGCGCACTGTTCAACTGGCCGAAGCCAAGCAGATCGCCGAGCGTGCCAGCCAGGCCAAGAGCGATTTTCTGGCCAACATCTCACACGAAATACGCACGCCGATGAACGCGATTATGGGGCTGACCGAACTGGTGCTGGATACAGAGCTGACTCCGGCACAGCGCGATCATCTGTCCAAAATCAAAACATCGTCCCGATTGCTGCACAACGTACTGAACGATGTGTTGGATATTTCCAAAATCGAGTCGGGTAAATTGACCATCGAAGCGGTTTACTTTGATTTGCGCGAGGCCGTGCAGGAAGCACTCCATTTGTACGACAACGCAGCGCGCGACAAACATCTGGCGTTGCACTGCGAAATCGCCGACGAGGTGCCGAGCAGCGTGATCGGCGATCCCTACCGTCTCACCCAAGTGCTAGGGAATTTATTGAGCAACGCGATTAAGTTCACGGAACAGGGCGAAGTGCGCCTGACCGTGAGTTCGATACGTCACACGAAGAACGATTGTCTATTGCAGTTTGCCGTGCGCGATACCGGCATAGGCTTGTCGGTAGAACGGGCGGCCAGACTGTTTCAACCTTTCACCCAAGGTGATGCGTCCGTTACGCGCAAATACGGCGGCACCGGCTTGGGCCTGTCCATTTGCAAACAGCTGGTGCAGATGATGGGCGGGGAGATCAGCGTTGCAGGCGCGGAAGGACAAGGTAGCACCTTCACGTTCTCCATTTCCTTCACAGTGGCGCGTGATATTGGCGATCTGGCCAGCCCGTTCCAAACGCTACCTGCGCTGGAGTCGTTGCGCGGCAAGCGCGTGTTGCTGGTGGATGATGGCGAACTGAACCGGCAGATTGTGGCCGCCTTCCTAGCGCGGCTGGGCGTGGCATCGTCCGAGGCCGATAGCGCCCGCGAGGCTTTGTCGAAAATGGCCGTGGAACATTTTGATGCGGTGCTGATGGATGTGCAGATGCCCGAGATGGATGGGCTGGAGGCAACACGGCAGATCCGCAGTAATCCGGCCTGGCAGCGGCTGCCTATCATTGCGATGAGCGCTGGCGTCTTCAAGGAAGATCGCGCAGCTTGCCTCGCGGCAGGAATGAACGATTTCATCAGCAAGCCGGTGCATCCCGATCAGTTGTATGCGGTGGTTGCTCACTGGCTGACTGCGGATGCCACTGCCGGAGTTGCCCCAGCGATAGCGTGCACTGAATCGCCCGCAAGCGCGGCGGCACTGGATTTGTCTGATCTGCACGAGCGGCTGGGAAAAAATCGCCGTAAGGTTGAAGAATTTGTGCATAAATTTATTCTCCAGACCCGCTCCGAACTCACTCAGGTTGAGGTAGCGGCGCAGGCGCACGACAGCGCTGCATTGCAACGCTGGGGGCATCACCTGCGTTCACCCGCCCACATGGTTGGTGCCTACCAAGTGGCTGAGTTGTGCGGACAATTGGAGCGACTGGACGAGGCGCACCTCGAAGCAGCTGCGGTCATCGTGTCAGAATTGCACAGCGCGTTGGAGACAGTTGAAAAACAGTTGCACGATGCTCTAGAAGCGTTGGCTTAAGGGCACGTCACATTCAGTGCATCCGTAACAACTGTAGGGAAATTTTGGTTCGGGTAATTTTCCAAGTGCATGGCAGCGCGAACTTCGAAGTTAGCGCAGCACCCTTACATGGCAGGCACGAGTATCATAAATTCGGCAAAATGCTTGAGCTTCGACATGAACTATTTTGTTCTCCTTCAGTCAGATTGGCCGGAAATAATTTTAATGAGAGGTCGCTGGTATGAACCAAATTCTGCAATTTCTGAAAAACAACGGAGAGCAACTGGATGCGGAAATTGCTGCGGCGGCGGGATTATCCCTAACAGAAACGCGAAACCGCATCAGTCAGTTGGCCGCAAAAGGGGAAGTGATGGCCTACCATTCCACCCGTTTTTTAGAAGGTCAGAGAATCGAGGGACTACGCTGTAGCATCACTAGAAGAACCTTTCCCGCTCAGCCTAGCAGGAAGACTAAAGCCTCATAATTACGCATACGCCTCATTATGGATTGGGCCACACAGGGGAGAAGAAGCCACCGCTCCTGTAGCCAAATGCCTAGCCCCTACCAGCCACACGCTGGCAATTTTTAACCGCAGATTTTGCAATGCCTTTAACGCCAACGATAGTCTGCGGCGGGAATGGCTGAGCTGCGTCCTGCAATCGCATCCACCAGCAGTTCGGCACTGGCCAGCGACATGGTCACGCCATAACGGAAGTGCCCCGTGTTGGCATACAGATTGGTGAGATTAGGATGACGCCCTATGGTGGGGATATTGTCCGGCGAGCCGGGACGGAAACCCGCCCAATGCTTAATCGGCGTAAGGCCGCGCCAGCTCGGCAGTATCTCGTAGACCTTGCGCAGCATGTCATCACGCGCTTCGACAGTAGTGGCTTTATCAAAACCCACATCCTCCAGCGTGCTGCCCACCAACACATGCCCATCGCGGCGCGGGATTAAATACAGACCGCTTCTGACCAAAATAGGCTCGAACGGCGGCGTGGCAAATTTGAACAACAGTATCTGCCCGCGTATCGGCTTAACCTGCATGTGCAGCGCATGTTCACCCAAGAGCTGCTTGCTCCACGCACCGGCGGTCACAACAAAGGCATCCGCAGCAACCTCGCCCTGCACGGTACGCAGCGCACGGATACGCTCGCCTTGCACATCAAGTCCGAGCACTTCTTGCTGCTCGCGTATCACGCCACCCAGCAGGACAACGCGCTGACGTAAGGCCTGTAGCAATCTGGGATTGCGCACCTGCCCCACCTCCGGCAACAACAGACCATCGTGTCCAGACAGATAAGGCGTTGCGGCGATGACTTGCGCGGGGTAGTCATGCTGCGCACACCACGCTAGCGCCTGCGCCATATCGAAAGGCGGCAACACCAGCATGCCGCTGTGGAGATATTCGGGGTCCATGCCGGTGTGCCGCTGCAAGTCTGCACTGGCTTGCGGGAACATCGCCATGCTGCGGTGCGCGAGGCGCGTGACGCTGTCTGGATAATCCCAAGAACAGAGCGGTGACATAATGCCGCCACCTGCCCAAGAGGCTTCCTGACCGACCTGACCACGCTCCAGCAGGGTCACGCGATGGCCCTCGGTCAGCAGCGCGATGGCGCTGCTCAGCCCGACCGCTCCCGCACCGATGATGACGAAATCAGCAGTCACTACTTAGTGCTTTGCCACGATGGGGATGAGTGTCTTGGGTAAGGGGAACACCACGTTTTCGATGATGCCCTGTAGCTCGACCACCTCGCTACCACCCAACTGCTTCAAGCGCGCAATCACGCCCTGCACCAATACCTCGGGTGCGGAAGCACCGGCACTGATGCCCACTTTGTGCTTGCCCGCGAACCACTCAGGTTGCAACTCCTCGGCGTTATCGACCAAGTAAGCAGGCAACCCGATATTCGCGGCAACCTCGCGCAAGCGATTGGAATTGGAGCTGCTGGGCGAACCGATCACCACTACCACATCACACTGCTGCACCAGCAATTTCACTGCGTCCTGGCGGTTCTGCGTGGCATAGCAGATGTCGTCTTTCTTAGGGCCGGTGATAAAGGGGAAGCGATTTTTAAGCGCGCTGATGATGCCAGCCGCATCGTCCACCGAGAGCGTGGTCTGCGTCACATAAGCGAGATTCTGCTCGTCGCTCACTTGGAGTTTCAGCACATCCGCAGGCGACTCGACCAGATACATACCGCCCTCGCTCTGCCCCATAGTACCTTCCACTTCGGGGTGGCCCTTGTGACCGATCATCACGATCTCTTTTTGCTGCTCGCGCAGGCGCGACACTTCGATATGCACCTTAGTCACCAACGGACAGGTCGCATCGAACACCGTCAGGCCGCGCGCCTCCGCTTCACGGCGCACCGCTTGGGGTACGCCATGCGCACTGAAAATGAGGATGCTGCCAGCCGGAACATCAGCCAAGTCTTCGATAAACACCGCGCCTTTGGCACGCAAACCTTCCACCACGAATTTATTGTGTACCACTTCGTGACGCACATAGATGGGTGCACCATGCAAAGCAAGCGCGCGCTCGACAATCTCGATAGCTCTATCGACACCGGCACAGAAGCCGCGCGGGTTAGCGAGTAACAGTTGCATTTTTCTTCTCCGTAAAACTATCCCAGATCAACAATCCCGCGCCGCAAGTGATTGCGGAGTCCGCCAGATTGAAAGCGGGAAAGATATGTGCGTCCCAATGGAATAACAAGAAATCGATCACATAACCGTAGGCGATGCGGTCCACCAGATTGCCCAACGCACCGCCCAGTATCAGGCTCAGCCCCACAGCGAACAGCGTCTGCTGTGCGTGTTTGCGCAACAACATGAACATCCAAACCGATGCTATCAGCGCGATGATGCTGAACAACCAACGCTGCAAGCCGCCGAAATCACTGAGAAAACTGAACGCTGCGCCAGTGTTATGCCAGCGCACCAGACTGAATACGCTCAACACCGGCAGGTTCTCGCCATAGCCGAAATGACTGCTGATATAGAGCTTGCTGAACTGGTCGAGAATGATGACCAGCGCGCTCAAACCCAGCCAACGACTAAGCATAGTGACGTGCCTCGCCTGCACCGTACAGATTGCTTACACAACGACCACAGATGGTCGGATGGTCAGGGGTGCTGCCCACGTCAGAACGGTAGTGCCAGCAACGCTCGCACTTGGCTTGAGTGGATGAATTGGCTGCAACGCGAATCGCATCACTGGCGTGATTATCGTTATGCAAAGTCGCCGCCGAGGTAATCAATACAAATTTCAAATCATCACCCAACTCACTCAATGCTCGATACGTTGCGGTACTGACAAAAACATCCACTTCGGCTTGCAGCGATGAACCAATTGCTCCTGCCGCACGCAACTCTTCCAAACGTCGTTGCACTTCAGCGCGCACTTTGCGCAATTCTGTCCAACGTACTGTGATGGCCTCACCATCAGCCAATGCGGGCAGCGCATACCACTCGCCCAAAAATACGCTGGCATCATCGCGACCACTCAACACCTCATGCACTTCTTCGGCGGTAAAGCTCAACACCGGTGCCATCAAACGATGCAGCGCCTGCGTGATGTGATACAGCGCATTCTGTGCAGAGCGACGCGCGGATGAGTCCGCACCGGCGGTATATAAACGATCCTTCAAAATATCCAGATAGAAACCACCCAGATCTTCCGAGCAAAATGCCTGCAACTTTTGCGCGACAGTGATGAAATCATATTTCTTATATGCAGCGGTAATGTCGGCTTGCAGGTTGTGCATCATGGCCAGCGCGTAACGGTCTATCTCCAGCCACTCACTCACTGGCAGCGCGTGCTGCGCCACATCAAAATCGGAAATATTCGCCAGCAGGAATTTCAGCGTGTTACGGATACGGCGATAGCTTTCCACCACGCGCTTCAATATCTCGTCGGAGATACTCAACTCGCCTGAGTAATCGGTGGAGGCCGTCCACAGACGCAGAATGTCGGCACCCAAAGTGTCAAAAATCTTTTGTGGCGCAATGACATTGCCCTTGGACTTGGACATCTTGTGTCCCTTGCCGTCCACCACAAAACCGTGCGTCAACAAAGCCTCAAAAGGTGCGCGGCCATTGATGGCGCAGCCGGTCAGCAAAGAAGATTGGAACCAGCCGCGATGTTGATCCGAGCCTTCCAAGTACAAATCGGCAGGGGCGCGCAATTCGTCGCGACGCGCCAACACGGCTGCATGCGTAGCACCGGAATCGAACCACACGTCCAGCGTATGAGTGAGTTTTTTGTAGTGCGCGGCATCAGTCCCCAGCAAGGTCTGCGCATCCAGACTAAACCACGCCTCGATGCCGGATTGTTCGACCAACTTGGCGACCTGCTCCAGCAAGGCGGGCGTATTGGGATGCAACTCGCCGGTTTCTTTATGCACAAAGAAAGCCATCGGCACGCCCCAGTTGCGCTGGCGCGACACGCACCAATCGGGACGATTTTTAATCATCGCCTCCAGACGCGCGCGTCCCCAAGCGGGGAAAAACTCGGTGGCATCGACCGCCTTGTTTGCCAACTCGCGCAGCGTTGCCCTTCCCCCTTCCCCCTTCCCCCTTCCCGCTTCACCCCCCTGTTCCATGCCGATAAACCACTGCGGCGTGGAGCGGAAAATAATCGGTGTCTTGTGCCGCCAGCAATGCGGGTAGCTGTGCTGGATCTTTTTCAGGCACAGCAGATGGCCACTGTCTTGCAAGGCAGTGACCACTACATCGTTGGCCTTCCATACGAACAGGCCACCCACCAACGGCACAGATGCTAAAAACTTGCCGTCATCACCGACTGGGCTGTCACTAGGCAGACGATATTTTTGCCCGACGAAATAGTCGTCCAAGCCATGTGCGGGAGCGGTGTGCACCAAGCCAGTACCAGCTTCCAGCGTGACATGCTCGCCGCAGATGATAGGCACTTGCCTATCCATGAAGGGGTGTTGTAACAGCAGACCTTCCAGCGCGCTGCCGGTGCAACTTGCCGCACTGCCATCACCTCTGTCATTGCTGCCAGCCAGCTCGTAACGAGCCAGACAATCGCCCACCATGTCGGAGGTAACGATCAGATAGCCCTTGTCGGTACGGACCAAGTCATAGGAAAACTCGGGATGCACGCTCACCGCTTGGTTAGCCGGCAAAGTCCACGGCGTGGTAGTCCAAATCACTGCATACACTTTGGCGGCGACGGGCAACTTAACGCCGAAGGCCTGATTCACTGCGGCGTTGTCTGCCACGGCGAAACCCACGTCCACCGCCAATGAGGTTTTATCCTCGTACTCCACCTCAGCTTCAGCCAACGCGGACTGGCAATCCAGACACCAGTTCACCGGCTTGTAGCCCTGATAGAGGTAACCGTTCTCGTAAATCTTGCCCAGCGCGCGAATGATGTCGGCTTCAGTTTTGAAGTCCATGGTCAGATAGGGATGATCCCAATCGCCCGCCACACCCAAACGGATGAAGTCTTTCTTCTGACGCTCGACTTGTTGCTGCGCATAGTCGCGGCACAATTTGCGGAACTCGGCGGCGGGGATGGCCTTGCCGTGGGTCTTTTCCACCATCAGCTCAATCGGCAGGCCGTGACAATCCCAGCCCGGCACATAAGGTGCATCGAAGCCGCTCAGCGTCTTACTCTTGATGATGATGTCCTTAAGGATTTTATTCACCGCATGGCCGATATGGATGTCACCGTTGGCATACGGCGGGCCGTCATGCAGAATAAATTTTGGCTTACCGGCTTTGGCGGCTCGCAGCTTCTTGTAACGCTGCTGTTCTTGCCAGCGCGCCAGCATCTGCGGCTCGCGCTTGGCCATGTCGCCACGCATCGGAAATACGGTATCGGGAAGATTGAGGGTGCTTTTATAGTCGGTCATGTCACTGCTTCTTTAAATGCTGATGAATTGATTAATCGTGCTGCGTGAACCACTGCTTGGCGTTCTCCACATCCAGCGCGATATGTTTGGTCAGGGTGGCAAGGTCAGGATACTTAGCTTCATCGCGCAGCTTCTGCAGAAACTCCACGCGCAGATGTTTACCGTAAATTTGCTGATTGAATTCGAACAGATGCACCTCCAAAGTCGGCTGTGCATTGTTCTTGACAGTGGGCCGTACCCCCATGCTGGCCGCACCCTGCAACACCCCCAGCCCTTGCGCATGTACTTGGACTACATAGATGCCGGACAACGGCAGGCGCGGGTGGCGCACCTGAATGTTGGCAGTCGGAAAGCCCAGCTGGCGGCCAATCTGGTCGCCGCGCACCACGCGCCCGCTCATGCTGTAGTGACGGCCCAGATAACGCTGCGCAGTGCGCAGCTGTCCCGCTGCCAAGGCGGCGCGCACAGCGGTGCTGGAGATGCGCACCCCGTCGTGCAACACACTATGCATGGTCTGCACTGCGAAACCCTGTACCGCCGCCACTTTTTCCATCAACGCGAAATCGCCGCTGCGGCCTTTGCCGAAACGAAAGTCGTCGCCTATCAGCACGAAACGCGCCGCCAACTGCTCATGCAAAGACTTGATGAAATCCGCCGCAGACATCTGCGCGAAACGCGCGTTGAAGCGGCACACATGCACCCGGTCTATGCCCAGCGTGGAAAAATACTGCAACTTCTCGCGCAAACTGGTGAGCCGCGCGGGCGCCTGTTGCGGCGTAAAAAACTCGCGCGCATGCGGCTCGAAAATCACCACTGCGGTTTGCAAACCGCGCGCGTGCGCCGCCGACTTCAGCTCGGCAAGCAAAGCTTGATGGCCCAGATGCACCCCATCGAAGTTTCCGATGGTGAGCGCGACAGGCTGGGTATCAGGGGAAGAAAGTCCACGTAGAATCTGCATAGGGGCGCGATTATACCGTGAGTTCAGAGCACCACACAGACTTGAATATCAAGCGGGAGTGCGTGCTGCGCCGTCGTTAACGATGCAACTTAACGCAGAGGGTGCTGGCTGGCCGCGCTAAGGGATAGCTGATTCATGCAATGAGCGCAATGTGTGCTTGTAGGAGCGAGCCATGCTCGCGATTGCACGTTCATTCGCGAGCCTGGCTCGCTCCTATAGCAACAGATTAGTCTTTGAGGCTCAACACATCCTGCATGTCATACATGCCTGCGCCATTGGCTTTCAGGTAACGCGCCGCACGTAAGGCACCTAGCGCGAAAGTGGCGCGGCTGCTGGCTTTGTGGGTGATCTCGATGCGCTCGCCGATGCCTGCATACAACACAGTATGGTCGCCGACGATGTCGCCGCCGCGCACGGTGGCGAAGCCGATGGTGGAGGGATCGCGTTCACCCGTCACACCCTCGCGCCCATATACGGCCACTTTGGAAAGATCGCGCCCCAATGTTCTGGCGACCACTTCGCCCAAGCCCAGTGCAGTACCGGAGGGGGCATCTACTTTGTGGCGGTGGTGCGCTTCGATGATTTCGATGTCGTAACCATGGCTCAACACGCGCGAGGCGGTCTCCAATAATTTGAATACCAGATTCACGCCCACGCTCATATTCGGCGCGAACACGATGCCGACATCTTGCGCGGCTGCGCCTAGCGTGGCTTTTTGTTGCGCGTTAAAACCAGTAGTGCCGATCACCATCGCCACGCCTAACTTGCGACAGACTTCCAGATGATGCAGCGTGCCTTCGGGACGGGTGAAGTCGATTAATACATCTGCACCGCGTAGCGCGGCTGCTACTTCGGCACTGATGATGACGGCACTCTTCGCGCCAAACAGTTCGCCTGCGTTGCGCCCCAACCATTCGCTGCCGCCATGTTCCAGCGCGGCATGCAACACCATGTCGTCAGCCTGATTAACCAGGTCCAACAGAATGCGTCCCATCCGGCCACTGCTACCTGCGATAGCGATCTTGATTTTGCTCATCTTGTTTCCTTTATTTTTGTACGGTTTCGGTGACGATCAACCAAGCATCGCCACTCTTTTCCAGCCTCATGCTCTTGCGCCCAACATCCTGATAATTGTCGGCGCGATAGTGTTGGATGAAAGTTGCGGTGGCATGATCGTCGTCCTGCATCTGCACCGCGACTTCGCTCAACGTCACAGCAATAGACTTGGTTTTTGCGATACGTTGCAGACGCTGTTTCTGCCATGCAGCACGGCTCATGCCTGCGGCTTGGTAAGCGGGTGCATAAGCAGCCAGGTAGGCTTTGCCATCGCGCGCCGACCAGGCGGCAGCCCAAGCAGCCAAACTGGCTTGCACTTGTTGTGGCGCAGCGTCCGGCACTGGCGCGAGCGGCTCGGGCATCACCTCCGGCACGGCGGAAGCAGCTGGCAAGATTTGCGCAACAGGCTCTGCCGCAGCTTTGGGGGGAAGCTGCGGCATGGCGGCATCGTCGATGCGCGCGAGATTGTCGCCATCGAAATACAAAGTCATGCTCTGCTGCGACACCACACTACCGTGCTCGGCCAAACTATAACGATAGTCCCAGCGGTCACCATGGAAAGCATCAACCAATAACGGCGTACCCATCACGAAGCGCACCTGCTGCTTGCTCATGCCCAGTTTCAATTTCTCGCGCATCTCGGGCGAAATGTAATTGCCCTGACGGATGTCCATCTTGTAAGGGCGCAGATGCGATACACAACCACTCATCAACAGCACTGCCAATGTCAACCACACTAGTTTGCTACGTGTCATATTGTTTCCTTCTTCCTGTATTTTTGCCGCCGCATCATAACCCAAGCCCCTATCAAGCCGACAGTGACAGCATCTCGGCAGCGTGTTTGCGCGTGGTTTCGGTGATGGTCGTGCCACCCAGCATGCGCGCGATTTCTTCGACGCGTTGCGTGTCATTCAGTACTGCGATGCTGCTCACCGTCACATCTTGTTGTACGGCCTTGCTGACCTGCCATTGTTGATCGGCACTGGCTGCGACTTGAGGTAGATGGGTGACGCACAACACCTGATGTTGCTTGCCCAACTGTTTCAACAGCTGCCCGACAATCTCGGCCACGCGTCCGCCTATGCCGCTATCCACTTCATCAAATATCAAGGTGGGCACGCTGGCGATGCGCGAGGTCGCCACTTGTATCGCCAAACTGATACGCGACAACTCGCCCCCGGAAGCGACCTTGGCCATGCTGCGCAAAGGTACGCCGGGATTGGCCGCGACCTGTAGCTCTATCGTTTCCAATCCATAGGCATTGCCCTCGGCCAGCGGCAACAACGCGACACTAAACGTGCCGCCCTGCATCGCCAAAGTCTGCATCGCGGCAGTGATCTCGTGCGACAAAACCAGTGCTGCTTTTTGTCGTGCCGCGCTGAGTTTCTTGGCGGCTTTTAGATAAATCTGATGTGCCGCTTGCTCCTGTTGCGCCAGTGCGGCCAGATCAGCAGCGCCGCCCAACTCGGCCAGACGCGCACTGCTGCGTTGCAACACTTCGGCTAACTGCTCGGGCGCGACACGATATTTGCGCGCCGCATCCAGCACATTCTGGATACGCCCTTCCAACTCACTCAAACGCGCGGGGTCGGTCTCCAGATGTTGCTGATAGTGGCGCAGTGCGTACACCGCTTCCTGTATCTCGGCTTGCGCGCTGTCCAGCATCTGCAAAGTGTTCGCAAGCGTCGCATCGTGTAGCACGGCATCGCGCAGGCGCGCGGTCAACGCATTGAGTTGCGCCAGACATGAACTGTCTGCCTCACTCAAAGAGTCCACGCCAAACTCGGCGGTCTCAAGCAGACTGGCAGCATGCGCCAGCTTTTCATAATCAGCTTGCAGCGTCTGCCAATCCGCGCCATTGAAATTCAATGCTGAGAGTTCGTCACACTGGAACTGCAACAACTCGCGTTCGGCGGCGACCGCTTCGGCATTCTCGCTCAGCGCGATACGGCGACGCTGCAAGGCTTGCCAATCTTTGTAATGCGCGCCGACCGCAGCAGTCTCGCTTGCCAAATTCGCATAGCCATCCAGCAACACCCGTTGCGCATCGGGACGCAATAAGGATTGGTGTGCATGCTGACCATGTATGTCCAGCAGCTGCTCGCCCGCCTCGCGCAGCTGCTGCAAGGTGGCGCTGCGGCCATTGATAAAACCGCGCGAGCGCCCCCCGGCTTCCAGCACACGGCGCAATAAACACACGCCTACGTCGCCAGCCAAGTCCTGCTCTTCCAGCCAGGCTTGCACGGGCGGGCTTACATCGAATTCGGCGCAGATCTCGGCACGCTCACATCCGGCACGCACCATGCTCGCGTCGCCGCGCTCCCCCAGTGCCAGCGACAAAGCATCGATGAGGATGGACTTACCCGCACCTGTCTCACCGGTGAGTGCGGTGAAGCCGGCAGAAAAATCCAACTCAAGGGTGGAGACGATGACGAAATCGCGGATGCTTAGGAATTTGAGCATAGGCTGTCTCTAAAAATTAGAGTTTTGGGATGCAGCGCAAGGAGCCGCGCAGCAAATGACGAGGCATACCGAATAGGTAGGCGAGGAATGAGCGAGCACGCGACGCGGCGATGCGCCCAAAAAATATTTTTTAGCGGCTGCCATTACAGAGTTTGATTCCAGAGAAGTTTCTCACGCAGCGTGTGGTAATAACTATGACCTTCGGGATGCAGCAGACACGCACGCTGCGGATGACCGGTGACGATGATCTTGTCCTGCAATTGCAGGTCGAACTGCGTATGACTATCAAAGTGCACACGGATGTCACTGGAGCGGTGCATCAGTATCTCCAGCACCGAAGAACTGTGTACGACCAAGGGGCGATTACTCAGTGTATGCGGGCAGATGGGCACCAGCTCCAACACATTGAGGTTGGGATGCAATATCGGTGCACCCGCCGACAAGGCGTAGGCGGTAGAGCCGGTCGGCGTGGCGACGATCAATCCGTCAGCGCGCTGATTGGAGAGGTACTCGCCATCGACCAACACCTCGAATTCCAACAGTCCGTTGAGTTGAGTGCGATGCACCACCAACTCGTTGAAGGCCAAGGCGCGGAACACTTCTTCCTCGCCGCGTATCACACGCGCAGCGAGCAGCAGACGCTCTTCGATGATGAACTTGCCGTACAGCATCGCGGCAAGCTTTTCTTCCATGTTCTCCAGCGTCAAATCGGTAAGAAACCCCAAACGTCCTTGATTCACGCCAACCAAAGGAATGCCGCAAGGCGATAAGACACGCGTGATGTTCAACATTGTCCCGTCACCGCCCATCACTACGGCCAGATCAACCGCTCGTCCGATCTCCTCCAGCGTCAACACCTTGTAGTCATGCGCGCCCAGATACTCGGCGGTGCGGTTATCGACCACCACTTTGACGTTCTGTTTGAGCAGAAAAGCGGCCAGACGTAACAACGGTTTGGCAATCTCGGGGGCCTTGTGTTTACCGATGAGCGCCACAGTTTGGAAGGGAAATTTCATGGCCGCGATTAAACCATAACGGCACGCAATCACAAAGCCGACTGCAGCGCAGCAATTATCCTAGTTTGGTCAGGTGGGCAGGGGTTTCAGAAGCGGCGCAACAGTTTCGAGCAAGTGCGTAAGCGGCACAGCTGGGTAGCAGGTCGCTTCGACACATTCATGCAGGTCGAGCTTATCCCAAGCCAGATGCGCATCGGGTATCAGCGCATCACCACAGTTTTTTTTCGCGCGGGAACTGCGCTTTATCGAACAACCCCACCCGCCAACCGGCGTGCGCCAAGGTACGTGCTGCGGCACAGCCTGACGGCCCGGCATCTACGATGATGATGTCGAATCTTGCATGGGTGAGATGAGTAGCGCAGAAATTTTCAGACTTTGCTGCGCAGAGCGATGAGCACCGCCCACAGTCCTAGACCGAGATAACACAACAGCGACCACTCGGGTATGCCGAGCGTGAGGAAGGTCCAACCATGCGCGGCGCACTCGCCCGAACCGTGCAGCAATTCCTTGAACACGTTGGACATGGGCATGGTCTCTAACATGTAGTCCAGCCCGGGGCCACAGGCGGGCACCTGATCGGGCGGCAGATGTTGTATCCAAATATGGCGCGCGGCCACCGCAACGCCGGACAAGGCTAACAGCGCAATAACGCCAGCATAGACTCGCTCACCCATACGCTTGGGGCCATGCACAGTCGCCAACACAAACACCACTAGGAGGGCGATGAAGATCACGCGCTGCACCATGCACAACGGGCAGGGATCTTGATGTTTGACGTATTGCAGATACAGTCCGAAAGCCATCAGGCCGGACACGACCAAGCCGCCCAGCAGATACAGGACTCGGTTGGAAACGCTATACCAAATCTTGCACATGGTTACTCGTTCTCTTCTATCCAAGCGGCTTGTATGGCTTCAAGCACTTTTTCGCCACAGTGTGTGGGATCGTCATTGAAGTCTTCCAAAGCCAGCACCCAGTTACGCAGATCAACGAAATTCACATAGGTCGGATCGATAGCGGGATGCGTGTCACTGAGTGACATGGCAATCTGCGATACATCTGTCCACTTCATTATCAATGTCCTTCCTTGACCATATTGATGGTGTATTTGGGTATCTCCACCACCAGATTGGTGTCACCCACCAATGCTTGGCAGGATAAGCGCGAGTTGGGTTCTAAGCCCCATGCCTTGTCGAGCAAATCATCCTCCAGCTCTTCGGACGGCGCGAGTGAGTTAAAACCTTCGCGCAAGATGACATGACAAGTCGTGCAAGCGCAGGATTTTTCGCACGCATGCTCGATGGCGATACCGTTTTGCAGCAGGGTGTCGCACAGCGACACACCCGCTTGCCCTTCTATGAGTGCGCCCTCGGGGCACAACTCTACATGCGGCAATACGATGATTTGTGTCATTACTTCACCTCTAGATCGGAAATATTTTTGCCAGACAAGGCATGCGCCACACTCTTGTCCATACGCGCCTGAGCAAAGCGCACGGTGGCATCGTTCAATGCCGTGATGGCGCGCTTAAGCACTTGCGTATCAGATTGCGTCAGGCTTAATTGCAGCGCCTCAATGTGCTTCAGTATCTGCGTGCGCGCGTCAGCAGACAGCAACTCACCATCCGCAGCCAAAGCGTTGTGCACAGCCTCCACCAGTTGCTGCGCCTCGGTCTGTTGCTCACGCAACGCACGCGCCTGCATATCCTCCTTGGCATATTGTCCAGACTCTTGCAGCATGCGGGTGATCTCCGCATCGTTCAAACCATAAGAAGGCTTCACTTCGATATTGGCTTCCACACCGCTGCCCATCTCGCGCGCAGCGACACTGAGCAAACCGTCCGCATCCACTTGGAAGGTCACACGTATACGCGCCGCCCCCGCCACCATGGCCGGGATACCGCGCAATTCAAATTTGGCTAGGGAGCGGCAATCGGCAACCAGTTCGCGCTCGCCCTGCACCACATGAATGCTCATCGCAGTCTGCCCGTCTTTGTAAGTGGTGAACTCTTGCGCACGCGCAGTCGGGATAGTGCTGTTGCGCGGAATCAGTTTCTCCGCCAAGCCCCCCATGGTCTCCAAGCCTAATGACAAAGGAATCACATCCAGCAACAACCAATCGTCTTCGCCACGGTTACCCGCCAACAGATTAGCCTGTATCGCCGCACCTAATGCCACCACCTTGTCAGGATCGAGATTGGTCAGCGGGGTCTGGCCGAAAAATTCGCCCACTGCGCGCTGCACCTGCGGCATGCGCGTCGCACCGCCCACCATCACTACGCCGTTCACATCCGTCACTTTCAAACCCGCGTCACGCAAGGCGCGGCGCAAGGGCTGTATGGTGCGCTGCACTAGGTTGTTGGACATCTCGTGAAAAGCAGTTTGGCTCAGCACGTTGTCTATGACCTCACCGGTCGAAAGCATTGCGGTGATACGCGCTTCGCTGTGTTCAGTCAGTTGCTCCTTGGCCGTGCGCGCATGCGTAAGCAACAACCGTATATCGGAAGCAGGCAAGGCCGAAAGTTCATTCTGTTCCAGCAGCCAACAAAAGATACGCTGGTCGAAATCGTCGCCGCCCAAAGCCGAGTCGCCATTGGTGGCCAACACTTCAAAGACACCGCGTGACAAACGCAAAATGGAAATATCGAACGTGCCGCCGCCCAAGTCGTACACGGCGTACACCCCTTCGGAGGCGTTATCCAAACCGTAAGCGATGGCAGCCGCAGTCGGCTCGTTGAGTAAACGCAACACATTTAATCCCGCCAAGCGCGCCGCATCTTTGGTCGCCTGACGCTGCGCGTCATCGAAGTAAGCGGGCACGGTAATCACCGCGCCGACCAATTCGCCCCCCAGCGAAGCTTCAGCACGAGCGCGCAACACCTTGAGAATTTCTGCCGATACCTCTACCGGACTCTTGGTACCGGCTACGGTGCGCAACTGCACCTGACCGGCTTGATCGAGGAAGCGATAAGGGAAGCGACTGGTGTCGCCGATATCGGCCAGACCGCGCCCCATAAAGCGCTTTACCGAACTGATGGTATTGATGGGGTCTTCACTCTGTGTGCGCTGCGCAGCCTCTCCCACCAGTATGTTTTGCTCATCCACGTAACGCACCACGGACGGCAACATCGAGCGCCCTTGTTCATCATTGAGAACCGTACTGATGCCGTTGCGCACTGTCGCAACCAACGAGTTAGTGGTGCCCAAGTCTATGCCCACCGCCAGTCTATGCTGGTGGGGCGCGGTGCTCATGCCGGGTTCGGAGATTTGCAGTAAGGCCATCAGTAATCTATCGCATCGTAAGCGGCGTGTATCTCTTCCGCGAGTTTTTCCATAAAACGCAGCTTGCGCACCATCAGTGCTGCTCCTACGTAGTTCTTCTCAGTATCGATTTTATCCGCAAGCTGCGCTTCCAGCGCAGCAGTTTCGGCATGCATGCGTGTTTCCAACTCGGTCAGCGCATCGACATCTCGCGACTGCTGCGCCTCGACCACCGCTTCACGCCATTCCATCTGCTCGACCAGAAAATCCATGGGCATAGCAGTATTGGTCTCTTCCTGCGTATCCACATCGTTGAGTCTCAGAATATAGCGCGCACGACGCAAAGTGCTGCGCAAAGTCTGATAGCCCTCGTTGACAAAAGTCGCTTGTTGCATCGCGACACGCTGCTCTGCATTGGGCAGATGCGCCGACTTGTCGGGGTGCACTGTCATCTGCAAGGCGCGATAACGCTGCTCCAATGCCGTACCATCCAAAGCAAAGGTCTGCGGCATATCAAACAACTGGAAGTAACTTTGATGTAGGTCTAGTTTAGCGGAGGACATGCAGAGGTAAAAATATCGAGTCGTGAGAATGTGTCACTCGCGCGACCGTGCGGCGCGCGTTTCCGGTACATCACTAAACTTGGAAGCTCTCGCCGCAACCGCACTCGTTCTTCACGTTGGGGTTGTTGAATTTGAAACCTTCGTTCAGGCCTTCGCGCTGAAAATCCAGTTCCATGCCGTCGATATACGGCAAGCTCTTGGGGTCAACCAGCAAGGTCACACCATGACTCTGGAACTGCATGTCGTCGTCGCTCAGCGCGTCAGCAAATTCCAGCTTGTAAGCCATACCGGAACAACCTGTAGTGCGCACACCGATGCGCAAGCCCAAGCCCTTGCCGCGCTTGGCGATGAAATTCTGCACATGTTTAGCAGCCGATTCTGTCAGCGTGATGCCCATGTTCGTCTCCTGTACTATCAAACGCTGCCGTGGCAAGCAGAGGTCTCTATGCTCTCGCCATGCTTGGATTTGTAATCAGCCACCGCTGCCTTAATAGCGTCTTCCGCCAAGATGGAGCAATGTATCTTTACCGGTGGCAGCGCCAATTCTTCCGCGATTTGGGTGTTCTTAATCATCAGAGCCTGATCGACGGTCTTGCCTTTGACCCATTCGGTCACCAGAGAGCTTGAGGCAATCGCCGAGCCACAGCCATAGGTCTTGAACTTCGCATCTTCAATGATGCCATCCTTGCCCACCTTGATCTGCAACTTCATCACGTCGCCGCAAGCAGGCGCACCCACCATGCCAGTTCCCAGACCTTCCGCATCTTTTGCAAAAGAACCCACGTTGCGTGGATTTTCGTAATGATCTAAAAGTTTTTCGCTGTATGCCATTTTATTGCTCCTTGTCAGTTTCGAAGAAGGGGGAGGAGTGAAAGGGGAAGGGTAAAACCAGCGCAGTGCGCACCACCCTTCTCTCTATCCTCTTATCCCGTCACCGTTTTCAGTGTGCCGCCCACTGCACGGTATTCAAATCGACACCATCTTGGTACATCTCCCAAAGCGGGGAGAGTTCGCGCAGCTTGCCTATTTTTCTTTGCAACAGATCGATGACGAAATCAACTTCCTCAACCGTCGTGAAACGCCCTACCGAGAAGCGGATCGAACTGTGCGCCAATTCATCACTGCGGCCCAAGGCACGCAATACATAAGACGGCTCCAAGCTGGCAGAGGTACAGGCAGAACCGCTCGACACCGCAACATCTTTGATCGCCATAATCAACGATTCACCTTCCACAAAATTGAAACTCAGATTCAGGTTGTGCGGTACGCGCTGCTCCATGTCACCGTTGATATGCACCTCTTCCATGGTCATCAAACCAGCCAGCAGACGGTCGCGCAACATGCGCACGCGCTCGTTCTCACCGACCATCTCCTCTTGTGCGATGCGGAACGCCTCGCCCATGCCCACAATCTGGTGCGTAGGCAATGTGCCGGAACGCATGCCGCGCTCATGACCGCCACCATGCATCTGTGCTTCCAAACGCACGCGCGGTTTACGCTGCACGTACAGCGCGCCTATGCCTTTTGGGCCATAAGTCTTGTGTGCCGAAAATGACATCAGATCAACTTTGAGTTTTTGCAGATCAATCTGCACCTTGCCGGTGGCTTGTGCTGCATCGACATGGAGCAGGATGCCCTTAGCACGACAGATCTCACCAATCGCCGCGATGTCCTGAATCACACCGATTTCATTGTTCACGTACATGATAGATACCAAGATAGTATCGGGGCGCAGTGATGCCTTGAATTTCTCCAAGTCCAGCAAGCCATTTGGCTGGGGATCGAGATAGGTCGCACTAAAACCCTCACGCTCCAACTCACGCACGGTATCGATGACCGCTTTGTGCTCGATACGCATAGTGACGATATGCTTGCCTTTACTTTGATAGAAATGTGCAGCCCCCTTGATAGCGAGATTATTTGATTCAGTCGCACCAGAAGTCCAAACGATTTCTTTGGGATCGGCATTCACCAACGCCGCCACTTGCGCGCGCGCCAACTCCACCGCTTCTTCAGCCTCCCAACCATAGTGGTGAGAACGGCTGGCCGGATTGCCATATTGCTCGGTCAGATAAGGAATCATCTTGGCTGCCACACGCGGATCGACCGGGGTGGTAGCTGAATAATCCATGTAAATCGGTAGCTTCATAAATCTATATTTCCTTGATTACATTACAGCATGTTTAACGGGCGATTTGGTCAACGTGACAGGTGAAATACCTGCTTTGCTGTTCGCCTGATTATCAACCAGTTGTTGCAGGCTCACCGCCGCCAGATACTCGTAGATCTTCTCGTTTAAACCCATCCACAGATCGTGGGTGATGCAAGGCTCGCCCTCGTGGCAATTGCCGCGTTCACCACAATTCGTCGCATCCAGCGGTTCATCCACCGCCACCACAATCTCCGCGATGGAAATCTTGGCGCTAGGGCGCGCCAGACAATAGCCGCCGCCTGGGCCGCGCACACTATCCACGATACCGTTACGGCGCAACTTGCCGAACAACTGCTCCAGATACGACAGCGAAATACTCTGACGCTCGCTGATACCCGCTAATGTCACTGGACCACGGCCTCCGCGCATCGCCAAATCGACCATGGCGGTCACAGCAAAACGTCCTTTAGTGGTTAATCGCATACCATTCTCCCGACCAAAATTCTGTTAACAAATACTTGATTACGACAGCCGAATAATAGAATACCTGATTCTTTCAATCAACTATTTTATTCAGGTGATTGGGGTCGAATTTCTCTGCTGTGGCACGCTCTTCTTCCACCGGCACCCCCATTTTTTCCAATTGTCGCAGGATGAATTCGATATGTTGATCGACCGTCACACTATGGCCGATCAGACCGTGCAACGCTTTATTCACCGGATCGTTCTGGTCCCCACTGATGCCATAGGCATTAAAACCCGCTTTGACCTTTTTCTCTTCATCTAGGATACGCGCCGGGATACCCGCAGCGGTCGCACCAGTCGGAACGTCCTTCACTACCACCGCGTTCGAACCTATCTTTGCGCCCGCACCTATAGTTATCGGCCCGAGTATCTTGGCTCCCGCCCCAACCACCACGCCACTCTCCAGCGTGGGATGACGCTTGCCTTCTTTCCAAGAAGTACCCCCCAGCGTCACACCGTGATACAGCGTCACATCATCTCCGATCTCAGCGGTCTCGCCTATCACTACCCCCATACCGTGATCGATGAAGAAACGTCGGCCTATGGTCGCGCCAGGATGAATCTCGATACCGGTGAGACCGCGTCCAATATGAGACACAAAGCGCCCCATCCATTTGAATCCAGCATGCCAGAGCGTATTCGCCAGTCGGTGAAAGATACGCGCGTGCAAGCCTGGGTAACAGGTCAACACCTCAAAGGTGCTGCGCGCTGCCGGGTCGCGTGCGAACACACTGGCAATATCTTCTCTGATGTTATTGAACATGCTAGTGCTCTTCTTCCTGTTGATAGCGCGCTTTGAGGCGCGCATTGTACTCGGTCGTCACACTCAGAATGCCACGCAAGATATTGACCTCGTCCGCCTCTAAACGTGCTCGCGCATACAAACGGCGCAACCGCTGCATCATGCGCGACGGATTCTGCGTGGTAAAAAATCCAATTTCGAACAAGGTTTTTTCCAAATGAGCAAAATATCCTTCCACTTGCTCATGCTTGGCCGGTTGCATCGGTGCGACATTGGGCACAAAGCTCTGCGCGGCCACACTGAGCTCATAAGCCACCACTTGCACTGATGCGGCCAAATTGAGTGAGGAGAACTCGGGATTGGCCGGGATGTTCACCAGCAACTGCGAACGTCCGGTCTCCTCGTTGGTCAGCCCAGACATCTCCGTGCCAAACAACAAGGCCACCTGCTGTGCCTGAGCCTCCTGTACGACCTGCGGCATAGCCGCGCGCGGCGTCAACACTTCAATAGAGATGTCACGCAAACGTGCGGTCATGCCCACGGTGTAAACCACGCCCTGCAAAGCCTCGTCTATAGAGCTGCATACCACCGCGTTGGCCAAAATATCATCTGCGCCTGCTGCCATGGCACTGGCTTGAGGGTCGGGAAAATGACGCGGATTAATGAGATAGAGATGACGCAAGCCCATGGTCTTCATCGCCCGTGCTGCCGCGCCGATATTGCCCGGATGGGTGGTATGACTGAGCACGACCCGGATATTGCTCAAATGATTTTGTTTATTCAAACCGTAATTCCAACTAAAATGCGCGCTGAATTTCTCCAGCTCATTAAAAAGGTCGTATTGATATGCATCCCATGCTCAACATCGCGGTGAAGGCCGCACGCCGCGCCGGCAATTTGATCTATCGCTCCACTGATAAGATCGATCACCTCACGGTGACCAAGAAATCTCACGCTGATTTTGTTACCGAAGTAGACCGTGCGGCCGAGCAAGTGATCATACAGACCTTACTGGAAGCCTATCCAGACCATGCGATTTTAGCAGAAGAGAGCGGCGCCCAAGGCGAATCCGAATTCCTGTGGATCATCGATCCGCTCGATGGCACGACCAACTTCCTGCACGGCGTGCCCCAGTTCGCGGTATCCATCGCCCTGCAACACAAAGGCATCCTCACCCAAGCCGTCATCTACGATCCAGTCCGCAACGAGCTATTCACCGCCACACGCGGTCGCGGCGCATTCCTCAACGACAAGCGCATCCGCGTAACCAAGCGCATCCATCTGGCTGACGCGCTGATAGGCACAGGTTTTCCCTACTCCAATTTCCAGCACATGGATGCTTACATGAACATCCTGCGCGATGTGATGCAGCAGTCCTCTGGCCTGCGTCGCCCCGGCTCGGCCGCACTCGACCTAGCTTGGATGGCAGCGGGCCGCTACGACGGCTTCTTCGAAACCGGCTTGAAGAGCTGGGACATCGCGGCGGGTTGCTTGCTCGTCACCGAAGCAGGCGGTCTAGTCAGCGACTTGGGCGGCGGTAATGGCTATGTCAAAACCGGCCACATCTGCGCCGGCAATCCTGACATCCACGGGCATCTGCTCAAACTCATGGCTCCGCACCTGAGCGACGGCCTCAAAGCCAGCCAAATCTAAGCGTGACAGCGATACGGTGCGACTACGCGTGCCGTATCAGCCTACGACTCCGCTACTGTCCACCCCAGTTCGCATAAGCACCGTTAGATCCGCATGACAGCCAGCAACGAAAAACAGACCCCGATGATGCAGCAATATCTCCGTATCAAAGCGGAGCACACGGACAAACTGCTGTTCTACCGCATGGGGGATTTCTACGAACTATTTATGGACGATGCGGTGCGCGTCGCCAAGCTGCTCGACATCACCCTCACCCAGCGCGGCGCGTCCAACGGCCAGCCGATCAAGATGGCGGGCGTGCCGTATCACGCGGCGGAGCAATATCTGGCGCGTCTGGTGAAGATGGGCGAGTCGGTCGCCATCTGCGAACAGATCGGCGACCCCGCCACCAGCAAAGGCCCGGTGGAACGCAAGGTGGTGCGCATCGTCACGCCCGGCACGGTCACCGATTCGGCACTGTTGGAAGAGAAGCGCGACAACCTGCTGCTGTCTTTGCAACAGCGTGGCAACAAGTTAGGCTTGGCTTGGCTGAACTTGGCCTCAGGTCAATTCTTCGTATGCGAAACCGGTGCCGCCAACTTGGCCGCCGAGCTGGAAAGACTGCAACCTTCCGAACTGTTGCACGCTGAGAACAGCACACCTGAGACCGCCATCCATACCGCACTCAAGTCATTGCCCGATTGGTATTTCGAGTTGGAGACGGCGCGCCGTGCGCTCTGCCAGCAATTCAATACCTTGGACTTGGCTGGCTTCGGCTGCGACGCTTTCACAGTAGGCTTGGAGGCTGCGGGAGCGTTGCTCGCTTATGCCAAACTCACGCAAGGTCAGGCCATCAGCCATATCCGCAGCGTGCAGGTATACAGCGCCGAGCGTTATGTGCGCATGGATGCCGCGACCCGACGCAATCTGGAAATCACCCAGACTTTGCGCGGCGACCCCGCCCCCACCCTGCTCTCACAACTAGACCGCTGTGCCACCAATATGGGCAGCCGCTTGTTGGCGAACTGGCTGCACCATCCGCTGCGCGACCGCGCCGTGTTGAACGCAAGACTGCAAGCCGTCGCGCAACTCGACGAACGCCATCGCGACGTTTACGAAAATCTGCGCCCCTGTGTCGATGTGGAGCGCATCACTGCGCGTATCGCACTACGCTCTGCCCGGCCGCGCGACCTGTCGGGATTGCGCGACAGCTTGCTGGCCTTACCGCAATTGCATGGCACGCTGGCGCGATGCGATGCGCCGCTCATCCGGCAACTTGCCGATACACTCCAAACAACAACTTCCGTCGAGACTCACCAAACCGTTCGTCCTGAGCCCGTCGAAGCCTGTCCTGAGCTAGTCGAAGTGGGATCGGCGCGCAGCGACGTGCAAGCCAGCACGCCTTTTCATGCTTCGACAAGCTCAGCACGAACGGAGCATGAGTTGGTTACGCTGCTGAAAAAAACAATGAAGGCCGAGCCCTCCGCCGTACTGCGCGAAGGCAGCGTGATCGCCGACGGTTTCGACACCGAGCTGGACGAGCTGCGTGGCATCCAAACCAACTGCGGCGATTTCCTGCTGGCTCTAGAGGCACGCGAACGCGCGCGCAGCGGCATCGCCACACTTAAGGTGGAATACAACCGCGTGCATGGTTTCTACATCGAGGTCAGTGCTGCGCAATCGGTCAATGTGCCGGACGATTATCGCCGTCGCCAGACGCTGAAGAACGCCGAGCGTTACATCACGCCCGAATTGAAGGCCTTCGAGGACAAGGCCTTGTCGGCCAATGAGCGCGCGCTGGCACGCGAGAAATTCCTGTATGAACAACTGCTGGATGCGCTCGCACCGCACATCGCACAACTGCAAAACATTGCCGCCGCCATCGCTGAGCTGGACGTGCTGGCCACCTTCGCCGAGCGCGCTGCCACACTCAATTTCAGCGCACCACAATTTTGCGCGGACGCGCAAATCGCCATCAAGCAAGGCCGTCATCTGGTGGTGGAAGCGCAGGTAGACAACTTCACCCCCAATGATGCGCAACTCGATGATGCCCGCCGCATGCTGCTCATCACCGGCCCGAACATGGGTGGTAAATCCACCTACATGCGTCAAGTCGCCATCATCGCCTTGCTCGCTCACGTGGGTTGTTTCGTCCCCGCGCAACAAGCGTTACTGGGCGAGATCGACCAGATCTTTACCCGCATCGGCGCGTCCGACGACCTCGCCAGCGGACGTTCCACCTTTATGGTCGAGATGACCGAGGCCGCCAACATCCTGCACAACGCCACCGAGAAAAGCCTGGTGCTGGTGGACGAGATCGGACGCGGCACTTCGACCTTTGACGGGCTTGCCTTGGCCTACGCCATCGCGCGCCACCTGCTGGAAAAGAACCGCAGCTACACCCTGTTCGCCACGCACTATTTTGAATTGACGCGCCTAACCGAAGAGTTCGCGCAACTCGCCAACGTGCATCTAGCCGCCATCGAGCACCAGCACAGCATCGTGTTCCTGCACAGCGTCAACGAAGGTGCGGCCAGCCAGAGCTACGGTCTGCAAGTCGCCGCCCTCGCCGGCGTGCCGCACAGCGTGATACGCGCCGCAAAGAAACAGCTCATCAAACTGGAACAACAAAGCGCCGCGCAACATCCGCAAGGCGACCTGTTCGCCACTGCACCACCGCCCGAACCATTAGAGCCGGAAGAGCATCCGCTGGTGTCGGCGCTGCGTGATATGCAGCCGGACGATCTGAGTCCGAAGGCGGCGCTGGAGAAAATTTATCAGTTGAAGAAGCTGGTGTAGCATAGCCAGCAAAGGAGAAAACCATGAAATTCTCGACCCAGATTAAACCGATCAACTACCTCAGTGAACATGCCGCCGAAATTGCGCAGGACTTAAGCGAAAGCCGCGAACCGCTCCTGATTACACAGGATGGCGAAGCTAGGCTGGTTGTCATGGACATCAAGAGTTACGAGGAGCAAGAGCAAACCCTCGCGCTGCTTAGACTGCTTGCCCTTGGCAACAAAGAAATCGAACAGGGAAAATTCCGCGACGCAGAAGATGTGTTTGCCGAACTGGACGAGACCGCCCGGCAATGAGTTACAAGATTGTCATTCTTGCTTCTGCCGAGCAGGACATGAAAGAACTCAAAAGCTATATCGTCAAAAGATTTTCCGCGACCACCTGGCAAGAAACCTACGGCAAACTGAAAGATGTCATCCGCCACCTGAAAGATTTTCCGTTCGCTGGCGCAATCCCGGAAGAACTGGAACCCCTGAGCCTTACCCAATACAGGCAAATCATCACAGGCATGAACCGCGTAATCTATGAGGTGAGACAGGAAGTCATTTATATCCATATCGTTGTGGACACCCGGAAAGATATGAAAACGCTCCTGACGCAGCGGCTACTGAAAATCGTTTAATAGAAAAGAAAAACGCTGATGCATGCACCCTCTGCAAAACCGGCGCAACTCATTCGGGTACAACCACCGTCACATTGCAGCGCAACAACAGCGTGGTTGTCATCCGCGATGTTCCTGCTGAAATTTGTGAAAACTGCGGCGAGTATTATCTGAGCGCAGCCACTGCCAGCCGCGTTTACGCCGATGCCGATGCAACGGCAAAACGGCATGTAGAAGTTGAGATTCAGCGGTACGCGGCGTGAACTGTGTTCCTGCATACTATTCGCATTGTTACTGCTTTGACCGCGAAATCATAAACAAGCGACCGAATCAGCCTGTATACATCGCATAAAAAGCAATGCCATCCCGCTGCATGACGATGACCTTACCCAAGGCCACCTACCGAAAGCAAGCTGGGTACGTGCCACAAAACTTTTCTCACTGAATCAAAATTCCGTCATCCTGTCCGTGGGCAACCTCAAACCCACAGCCTTCGAGCGTATTCACGGAGAAATTTGTGCGGGAATGGGTTGCAAACCTTGCAAATGATTGAATACTGGCAGAGAGAGAACGGGTTACCTCAGTCGGCCTCTAATTTGCACGGCCTGCAAAAGGAAAATCGAACCTAGATTATTTAATCCACTACCGTCTAGCCGGACAGTGCTTCACTTGGTTAACTTCGCGCGCAACACTTTCAATCTCAGCGATGTCCTGCGGATGAGTAACACGATAGCGTTCACGTGCAGCGCGTAATTTCACCAAATGCGCATCGACATTCGCGCTACTCAACACAAGACCCCATGTGTCCGCATCCTCGGTAAACATGCGCCGGACGATATGTTTACCCAACTCCGGTGTGTAGTGTGCCGAGTCGGAGTACCAGCGCATGACACTCTGCCCGTCTCTTGCCATCGGCACAGCCTCGGTGGAAACCTCGTCATAGCCGCTGAAGTCCCATAAAGGGAATGACTCCGCCTTGCCGGCTTCCTCCTCATTTATTCGCACCAGTTGCCGCTTCCAGTCTTCCCACTGTTCCCACAATCCGGCCACGGCCAGTGTTTCCCATTGCCGCGCATGCGACGGCGAGATGAACAGACGCAGGTCAATGCCGCGTTGGTGGGCCAGTCTCACCATTGAACGAAAATCGTCCATTGAGTTTCTCTCATCTTTACTCGTGTAAGAAAAGCGGCATTCCGGGTAAGGAAGGTATTTTTCCAACAGGTACATGCGCTCGTTGCCGGTGAATCTTTTACGGTACTGTCCGGCAATAAGAGACAGATTCTCCGGTGTGCGGAAGCCGTCGGCGTAGCAGCAGTCCCCCGCTGCGGGTGTCTTGCGGCGCACAGCAGTCCACGAATCAGACAGCGCGCTGACCGACAGCATCAAGCTGTAAAGCCGGCGAGAACTGTAATTCTCCTCGACATAATCCGACGGCGGGTCGAACAGCATGTTGAAAGCGAAGAAATCCAGCCCCACCAGGATGGTACGAGGCTTCCCCTGTTCGACCGCCGTTTCCATCAGGCGGCGTGTCTCTTGTATCGGCTGCCCAAAGGTCGCGAGGTTGAACACGCGCATTCCGGCAAATGCCTCGTGTTCTCTGCCTATGCCGATGTCAGTGCGCGATGTTCCCAGAATGACGATGTCCGCTTTGATATGCGCCAACCCCACGGTCTTAAACACGCGCTCGTTCATCACCAAAATCGGCTGTGTCTGTTGCAGTAGTGCTTCGCTATCTCGGTAGATTGCATAGGGGTCGACCCACCAGTTGAAGCCAGCCAGCATGCCGGTTAACAGCAATACCGCAATCAGAAAGTGGATGAAGTAGTGCCGCATGGTCAGAACTGGAAGTAAAGGAAGTCGCGCACGCGCGACAGGAACGACAGAGACAGCACAAAGAGCAGCCCAGCCAGCCAAGCAAAGCCAACATTGAAGTGCCAACTCAGTCGGCTTTCACCCAGCTCGGCCTCATCCAGCAACGGACGGAAGCGGCGCAACAACTGCTGCACGTTAGGGAGCAGCCAGACGATTAGCAGGCCTAGTACGATGAGAATCAATGCTCGGTCAGAGTTCACCTTAGACAGCGGAGTCAGCCCGTTCATGGCAACACCTTCTAGCAATTGCGGATGGCTCTCATTGAGGTGCTGCCATGCCGATTGGGACAAAGACACGCCGTTTTGACCAATCATGCCGGACAACATAGACAATGCCGAGGAGAAACTCTCGGCACGGAAGAACACCCAAGCCGTCACCACCGCTATGAAAGTCAGCGCGATAGAGAACAAGCGCACCAGCACTCCGCCCTCCCCCCATCCCTGCCTCTGCTTAAACGAGCGCCAAGCGTTGTTAATGACGAGATACACGCCGTGCAGGCCACCCCAGACTACGAAGGTCCAGCCCGCACCGTGCCACAGACCGCCCAGCAGCATGGTGACAAACAGGTTGAAGTAGCGGCGCAACTTTCCCTTGCGGTTTCCGCCCAGCGGGATATATAGATAGTCGCGCAAAAAGCGCGACAGCGTCATGTGCCAGCGGCGCCAGAATTCGATGATGCTCACGGACTTGTAGGGCGAGTTGAAATTCAGTGGCAGACGCACGTTGAACATCAACGACAAGCCGATAGCCATATCCGAATAGCCAGAGAAGTCGAAGTACAGCTGTAAGGTATAGGACAGCGCACCTATCCAAGCCTCGAACAACATCGGCTGTCCGCCAGCCGCAACCGCAGAGAAGATAGGCCCAGGAAATTCCGCCAACGAATCCGCAATCAACACCTTCTTCGCCAGCCCAAGCACAAAGATGGTCACGCCCAGCGCAAAATTTTTACTGTGAAACTGCACAGTAGAGGCGTGAGCAAATTGCGGCATCATCTCCTTGTGATGAAGAACAGGCCCTGCAATCAGGTGAGGAAAGTAAGTTACGAACAGCGCATAGTGGATGAAGTTGTACTCCTTCACCTTGCCCTGATAGGTATCGACCAGAAAAGCGATCTGCGTGAAAGTAAAGAACGAAATTCCAAGCGGTAGAATAATCTCGCCGAGGCTCCAAAAAGAACCAGAGACCAAATTGACACCGCCAATAAAGAAGTTTGCGTACTTGTAATAAATCAATAGAGCGAGATTTGCCCCAATCGCGAATATCAGCAACCACCGCTTTCTCTCCTCCTCACACTTTATTCCCGCCCTAGCGATCCCAAGACCAAAGGCATAGTTGCAAGCGATAGAGCCGAGCAGCAGGCCGATATAGGCTGGATTCCAATAGCCGTAGAAAAACAACGAAGCAAGCGCCAGCCAGCCGGCAGCAAAGCCATGACTGATGCGAGCGAGCCAGAAAAATCCGATTAGCGTGACCGGCAAAAATCCAAAAATGAAAGCGTAAGAGTTGAATAGCATCGTCTGTTGCACACCCCATTTTTTTTGGCGCGGTGAACGGGGCGCATGTTTTGCAAAGGTTTGAGTTCATGCGGAAGGCTACGCCCGCACAGAATGTAACGAATTTCGTGACGACAATCCTATCACATGTAACGAAACTCGTTACATGGCAATTACGCAAGATACGAACACTTCCATCGTCGGTCGCCGCATACGCGAACGCCGTGAAGCGTTGTCACTTGCTCAGGAAAAAGTCGGGGTGGCGATTGGGCTGGATGAGTCAAGTGCCCGTGCACGAATCAGTCGGTACGAGCTTGGCGTACATGAACCACCATTGAGCACCGTTAAGCAGTTGGCTATGGTTTTACAAGCACCATTGCCCTATTTTTATTGTGAAGATGAAGACGTAGCGAAACTGTTAATGACCCTATACTCCGTTCCGGTCAAACAGCGGAGGGAAAAAATTAACGCATTCATTGCCCAAATTTGATGTGAATTGTGACTTCGCCGCTATGCCACCACAAAACATTATCAGAACGCTTGTCGCCAGCGATGCGCACTCCACCAATGCGTTCACATCTAAAGTTTTTCGGGAAATAAAACTCACCGCATCAGCCATATTTGCCTGACCCAGAGCGTGGCATTCTGCGCGCGCCACGATGATAGAATCTGCCGCCCCGGACGAAGGCGAAGAGCGCCGGACTTAAACCATCACCAAACGAATATCGCTATCCCATCATGCAAACCACTTGGTGCCCTGTCCTGATCGAAGAAACCCGCAAGCCTTACTTCAAGAACCTGCTGCATTTCGTTGCGAAGCAGCGGCAACGGGTGACGGTGTTTCCGCCCGAGGAGGAAGTGTTTGCGGCATTGCACCTCACGCCCATCGAACAGGTGAAAGTATTGATACTGGGACAAGACCCCTATCACGATGATGGGCAGGCGCACGGGCTGTGTTTCTCGGTGCGCCCCGGTGTCGCAATCCCGCCTTCGCTGCTGAACATCTACAAGGAGTTGCGCAGCGACCTCGGCTGCACGATACCCAACAACGGCTATCTCACGCATTGGGCGGAACAGGGCGTGCTGTTGCTCAACGCGGTGCTGACGGTGCAGGCGCATCAGGCCAATTCGCATCAGGGCAAGGGCTGGGAGACCTTCACCGATGCGGTCATCGCGGCAGTGAATGCGCAAGCCGATCCGGTGGTGTTCGTGTTATGGGGCGCGAACGCGCGACGCAAGAAGGAACTCATCGATACCAGTCGCCATGTCGTGATCGAATCCCCTCACCCTTCGCCGCTTTCGGCACATCGCGGTTTCTTTGGCAGCCGTCCGTTCTCGCGCATCAATGCAGCCTTACGGACAGCGGGCAAAACAGAAATAGACTGGCAGATTGCCAATCGGTGAGTGTCACATTCTGACTGGCCCTGTAGAAGGTTTACCTGATTGAAAAATTCGGATTTTATCGGCACAGTTTTTATGATAAATTCCCGCCGGGTTGTATTTTTACCCTTTCACAAAACGCTCAGGAGGAGACCTATATGAATATCTTTAATACCATTATGTATGCAATCGGTATCGCTGCTGTTGTAGGCTTGGTCGTAGCCGTCATCACGATCAAGTTGATGGGCAAGAAGTAATATCCAGAGCCGGATCCGAACGGGTCTGGCTCTCCTCCGCAGCACACTCTCCGGCAACATCCCCCTCGCGTTACTCACTCATCCTGTATACATCTGCGTCGCAGCTGCGGCTGTGTGTGCAACGTAACCACGCACTCAATAACTGAGCTCACTTGAAGGCTTGCTTGGGCTGATGCTGGGCTCGCTAGGCTGAATCGGGTTGATAAGCGCGCTATCTGTCACGACAGGCTTAGGCTTGTGGACGGCAGCAGGTTTTACCAGCGGTATAGGCTGGGCCACGAGCGTAGCAGAGGCGGCTGTGACAGCGGGGGGCACGGCGGCGCTAAGTTTGGCTTGCGGCTTAACGGCAGGTGCAGCGGTGCGCGCAGGCGTAACAGCAGCGGTGACTGCTGGCGTGTCAATAACAAGAGCAGGTGTCTGCTGCGATAAATTGCTTGGCGACTCTGCCGACACGGGTTCGTCATTGCCGCTCGACATATAGCCGCCTACTAAGGCTACCACCAGTAGGGCGAGGCTAATGCCTGCAATGAATCGGTTGCGACGCGTGTGGTCATGCTCGTGTGTGACATGGACTTTGGCATGACCGAACAGATCGACGCTAACCTCTGCGGTACCGATATCGGTCCACTCGACCTGATGGTGCTGTGGTACTTGATTCATCTTGCGTTTATCCGCGCTATCCAATTGATTGTCATCATTCATAGACACATTCCCCTACTTAGAAACACGACAGGCGCATGATAGCAAAATACCCTGCTGTAACCGTTCGTGTGTTTGAGCAACAAGGTAAATCCCGTCCTGATTGTTGGCCTGAATGTTCAACGGTATCATTCCGCCTCCTTATTTTCCGACCAAGACCGCATCTGTATGCAACAGAACAATTCCTTCAAGCCATGCTTTGCCGAGTTCGATGGTTCTGACCTGCGCGCCGAATTGGCTGGAGCTGCCAAACAAAAATCTCAAGCACAACAATCAAACGCAGCATGGTTGCGCAAGCGTTGCGCCACCGCGCTCTGAACGACATGCAACATCTCGTCGTTTCCATCTCCGGCCACGGCTTTGGCCATGTCGCACAGACCGCCCCGATTCTGAATGCCCTGCATGGTCTGCTGCCAAATCTACGCATCACGGTGCGCTCGACCGTGCCGCAAGCACATTTGCGCTCACGCATTAACGCCCCCTTCACTCACTTAGCCAGCGAAGGCGACATTGGCATGGTGATGTCTTCCGCACTGGATGTGTGTGGCGACGACAGCCGCGTTGCTTACCGTCAGTTTCATGCCGACTGGGAGGCGCGTGTCGGCCAAGAGGCCGCCTTGTTAAACGAGCTGCGAGCCAACTATGTGTTTTCCAACGTGGGCTACCTGGCGCTCGCAGGTGCGCAACGGGCGGGCTTGGGCAATGCCGCGCTGTGTTCGCTGAACTGGTACGACATCTATCGCCACTACTGCGGTGAGGATGAGATCGCCGCTCAAATCCAATCCTGTTACATGGATGCCGATGCTTTCCTGCGTACTACGCCAGGCATGGCGATGGCATCTTTACCTAACCTTATTCCCGTCGCCCCCATCGCCGACCTAGGCGAGAACCGCCGCGAGGAGTTGAATCGCAAGCTGCAACTCGCGCAAGAACAAAAGTTGATTCTCGTCAGTATGGGCGGCATCGCCACACGCCTACCAATAGAAAGCTGGCCGCGCATAGACGGCGTGAAGTATCTAGTACAACAAAGCTGGCAAGCGCGCCACCCCGATGCCATTGTGTTGGAGTCACTGCAAATGGCTTTTAGCGATCTGCTCGCCAGCAGTGATCTGCTGCTGTGCAAGCCCGGTTACGGCAGCTTCGTCGAAGCCGCCTACAGCGGTGTACCGCTGTGTTATGTGAACCGCGCAGACTGGCCAGAATCACCCGCGCTGACAGCGTGGCTGCAAACGCATGGCGTGTGTCGCGAGATTTCGCGCCAGCAAGCCGAGCGCGGCGAATTTGCAGAGGCGTTGCAGTCGTTGTTCCAATCAGAGCGCCATCAACTTGCGAGGCCATCCGGTGCGGCACAGGTTGCAGTCTGGCTAGCGGAAAAGCTATCTCGCCGCTGATTCAAGCGACGGCAAGAGACTCGGGCAGCGCAATCTAAAAACTATGCTCTGCGCTGGGAAAGCCGCCATCTTTGACGGCATACACATAGGCTTTGACAGCGGCAGCAATGGAATCGGCACCAACCATAAAGTCTTTAACGAAACGCGCCTTCTTGCCGGGATAGATACCCAGCATGTCATGCAACACCAGCACTTGACCGGAGCAACCCGCGCCTGCGCCTATGCCTATGGTGGGGATGGACAGTTGTGCGGTGATGTCAGCGGCCAGCGCGGCAGGCACGGCTTCCAGCACAATCATGCCGACGCCAGCCTGTTGCAAAGCCAGCGCGTCCGTGATGATGCGCTGCGCAGCCTCGGCACTCTTGCCCTGCACGCGATAGCCACCCAACTGATGCACGGACTGCGGCGTCAAGCCGATATGACCACACACCGGTATGCCCCGCGCAGTCAGGAAATGCACGGTCTCTGCCATCTCCGCGCCACCTTCCAGCTTGACCATCTGCGCACCCGCCGCCATCAAACGCGCGGCATGGGCAAAAGTCTGCTGCGGACTAATCTGGAAGGTGCCGAACGGCAGGTCAGCAATGATGAAGGCCAGTTTCGCGCCGCGCGCCACACAGGCGGTGTGATAAACCATCTCATCTAGCGTCACTGGCAAGGTCGATTCATGTCCTTGCAACACCATGCCCAGCGAATCTCCCACCAGCAACACATCCACGCCTTGCGCTTCCAACAGCGCGGCGAAGCTGGCGTCATAGCAGGTCAGCATGGCAATTTTCTCGTTCTGTTTGCACAAGGTTTGCAGTGCGGTCACTGTGGTACGCATGTCATCCTCCCAAACTAAAAAACTCGCGCGAGCTGCGCATGTCGCTGATGCGTTGCAGCAGCAGATCGAAGTGATCCTTGTTGCCGATGAAATCCAGATTGTCGCTGTTCACCACCAGTACCGGCGCAGCATCGTAATGATGGAAAAAGTCGCTGTAGCTGCGCGCCAGTTTGACCAGATAATCATCGCTGATGTTGCGCTCGTATGGCAAGGCGCGCTTGTGCACGCGGGTGAGTAGGGTATCGGTCGAGCCTTGCAGATAGATGACCAGATCGGGGGCCGGCACTTGTGGCGCGATGCTCTGATACACCTGCTGGTACAGGCTGAACTCATCGTCGGAGAGATTCAGGCGAGCGAACAATCTATCTTTATCGAACAGGTAATCGGATACCGTGCTCTGCTGGAAAAAATCCATCTGCGTCAGTTCGCGCACCTCGTTGCCGCGCTGGAACAAAAAGAACAACTGCGTCGCCAGTGCATGGCGCGCGGGGTCATCGTAGAACTTGGCGAGGAAAGGATTCTCTTCGGGACGCTCCAACAGCGTGTTGGCTTGCAGATGATGGGCCAGTTTGTGCGTAAGACTAGTCTTGCCCACGCCGATTGGCCCCTCGATCACCACATAGCGATATTTATCAAACAGCATCACGGCTCTCACGGATACGTTGCAAAGTTTGGTCGGCACATGCTTGTGCGGCAATGTCCGCCCTGCCCACACCGGGGATAACACAGTCAGCGGCAATCTCTAGCAAGGGTTGCAATACAAAAGCACGCAGATGCATCTGCGGATGCGGAATGGTCAGGCCGTGCTCGTGCATGACTAAATCGTCGTACAGCAACACATCCAGATCTAAGGTGCGCGGCGCGTTCTGGAAGGTGCGCTCGCGACCGTGCAGATGCTCGATGTCCAACACCGCTTGCAGCAAGGCTTGCGGGGTCAGAGTGGTGGAAAGTTTGGCAACCGAATTAATGAAATCCGGTTGATCCAAATAGCCCACTGGGGCGCTGGCATACAGCGAAGCGCATGCCAACAAACGGCTGCCGGGCAAATGATCCAGCGCTTTGAAACCGCGCAAAACTTGTGCGCGCGGATCATCCAGATTACTACCTAAAGCGATATAAGCGATATGAGCCATCAGTCAGCCGCGTCGTTGCTTAGTGTTACACCTGGTGCGCTGTCAGGCTTTTTGCGTGGCTTACGGCGGCGACGTTTTTTCTCGCCGGATTTTTCCGGTTGCAGCATTTCTTCGCGGCGCGCCGTGCTGGCATCTTGGAACTCATCCCACCACAGCCCCAGCTCGTCAGCCACTTCGCCACTAGCGCAGCGCAACAACAAGAAGTCATAACCAGCGCGGAAACGCGGATGCTCCAACAGACGATAAGGACGTTGCCCGGAGCATTGCTCGAAACGTTGCTGCATCAGCCAAATCTCTTTCATCACCGCATCGTGGCGATGCGGGATGGCCATGCGCTTCTTCTGTTTACCCAACACTTCGTCCATCGCTTCGTGCATCGCGCCTACCGGACGCTCGCCCAGCTTCACACGCGCTTCACAAGCCATGCGCACTTCCGGCCACAACAAGGCTGCAAACAAAAATGCGGGGGACACAGTCTTGTCTTGACGCAAACGGTCATCGGTATTGTGCAGCGCCAGCATGATGAACTTCTCACCCACCGGACGCTCCCAGATCACATCCAACAGCGGCAACAAGCCGTGATGCAACTCCATCTTGCGCAACTGCTGGATGCACTCGTAGGAATGACCAGACAACAACATCTTCAACACTTCATCTAACAGACGCGCCTCAGGCACGTTGTCCAGCAAACGCTTCATCTTCGCGATGGGCGCGGCAGTGGCAGCGTCCAGCTGGATGCCCAGCTTCGCGGACAGCCGCACCGCACGCAACATGCGCACTGGGTCTTCGCGGTAACGTACTGCGGGGTCACCTATCATGCGCAACACACCGTCGCAGGTATCGGCATAACCGTTGTGATAATCGAATATCTGTTGCGTGCTGGGATCGTAGTACAAGGCATTGGCAGTGAAGTCGCGACGTGCCGCGTCCTGCTCTCTGTCGCCAAATTCATTGTCACGCAACAAGCGGCCATGCTCATCGGTCTGCGCATCCTCGGCTTCTATCATGCGGCGGAAGGTGGAGACTTCCACCACCTCTTCACCAAACATCACATGCACCAGACGGAAGCGGCGACCGATGATGCGCGAGCGGCGGAACACACGACGCACCTCTTCAGGCGTTGCATCGGTGGCCACGTCAAAATCCTTGGGAGTCTTTTCCAGCAATAGGTCGCGCACTGCGCCACCCACCACATAAGCCTGAAATCCTGCCGCCTGCAGGCCGTCTGTGACCTTCTTACTGCCATAACTAATCTGCTCACTCGCCACACCATGCAAAGCAAACGGGATGACCTTCGCATTACCCACGGTCTTTACTTTTTCGGACTTGCGGAACACCCGCTTGAGGAATCTTTTGATCATTGTGTTTTGGTTTTTGCGGAACATATGGTGCACGGCAGGACGTGCAGGGAGCGCGGATTATACACTGTCAGTATCTGCTCACGAACACTCAGAAACACAAACGAAGAACGCGCCTTACGGCGCGCTCTTGGTTGCTACTGACTTAGTTAAACTGACGATTCGCCAGCTCAACCTTTTAGGCAAGAACTCATAAATGCCTTACGTTCTTCACCCTTCAGTGCCTTGGTCTTGGCATCCGCATTACAGCTCTTCATCTTGTTCTGCTGAGTAGGTGCAGCGGTCGCGGTCGCTTTTCCTTCCGCAGCGGGAGCTGCATTCGCTTTCAACACATAATCCTTCTTCAGACACTTGCTCATAAACGCTTTGCGCTCATCGCCCTTCATGCCCTTCGCTTCAGCATTACACCCCTTCATCTTGTCTTGCTGTGCGCCAGCAAAAGCCGGAGCGGAAACAACTACTGCGAAACCCAAACATGCCAGCGCGATCAATTTCTTCATGAAGCTCTCCTTAGTAATTTAAATAAATTTACTTCCGAATAAATGAAACGAAGTCAAAGGTCAGTCACCGTACCTCAACATGCCCCTACGACAACGACGAGTTTAACGCAGCAGTGAGCCATTTGGTATACAACTGCGCGGCAATTTTTTGCGAAGCTAAAACCAAGCTTGGTGAGAGTTGTGACATTCGCGCAACAGGTTGCACAAAACGGCTTTCCAGACTTTGCTCAACCTCAGCAATGCCCACCGCACACCATTCATGCACCATGTCTGTGGTCATCTCAACATGACATTGCAAAGCCAAATGTTTACCCATAACAAAACCTTGATTGACACATGCTGGGCTAGATAACAAATGGGTCGCGCCGAGAGGTAACGAGAAAGTCTCACCATGCCAATGATAGGCAGTGAACGATGTCACCTCGCCGAACCAAGCACGTGCCGTGTCGTTATCAGCCACGCTCACTGGCCACCAACCGATTTCTTTAACAGGATTGCGTGTCACGACACCGCCCAGTGCCTTGGCCATCAACTGCCCACCCAAGCAGTGCCCCAACACGGGAATATCCAGCGCTACCGCTGCGCGGATCAAGCTCAGTGACTGCGCTATCCAAGGCAAGTCGTCGTTGACGCTCATGGGGCCGCCCATAAACACTAAACCAGAAAAATCGCCAGCACTGCTGGGTATAGCATCCTGTGCATCAATGGCGATGAGTTGCCAAGGAATATTGCGTGCACTCAGGAATTCGCCCAAATATCCCGGGCCTTCCACGGCAACATGACGAAAGATAGCGATGGGCTGCATAAATGATGGAAGGGGGCCGAAAATGCACCTGCGATGCGCAATGGGAAATGCGCTACCGTGTACCCGCGCCCTTATCCCTGCTTGGTTTTGTCTCGCTCGATCAAAGCATAAGCGGAGTGATTATGGATGGACTCAAAGTTCTCAGACTCAACGATGTAGGCATCAACACGCTTATCGGCATTGAGTACCGCTGCCACGTCGCGCACCATGTCCTCGACAAACTTGGGATTGTCGTAGGCACGCTCGGTGACATATTTCTCATCGGGACGCTTGAGCAGACCATACAATTCGCAAGAAGCTTGCTCCTCGGCGATACGTACCACGTCTTCTATCCAGACAAAGGAATTGGTGCGCAAAGTCAGCGTGACATGGGAACGCTGATTGTGTGCACCGCGCTCGGAGATCTTCTTGGAACAAGGGCACAGACTCGTGACCGGCACTAACACCTTCATGGTTACGCTGGCTTTACCTTCGACGATCTCACCAATCAGCGTCACATCGTAATCGAGCAGGCTCTGCACGCCTGAGATGGGCGCAGTCTTGTTAACGAAATAAGGGAAGCTCATCTCGATATAACCGGAATGAGCCTCTAGTCGCGCCACCATCTCGCTCAAAATAGACTCAAACGATTCGACCGAGATCTCGCGCTCGTGCTCGTTCAAGATTTCGACGAAACGCGACATGTGCGTGCCTTTGAAATTGTGCGGCAGATGCACATACATATTAAAAGTGGCGATCGTGTGCTGCACTCCCACGCTCTTGTCTTTGACCTTAACCGGATGGCGTATGCCTTTGATGCCGACACGATTGATCGCGATATGGCGCACATCGGCAGAGCTTTGCACGTCGGGGATGAGATTCTTTTCTGGGCTATTCATAACAGACTTCCTATTCAGACTACGGGCAGAGCGACGATTATATCCAATCCCGACAAATTTACTCAACCAATTTGTCCAAGATAGATGCAGCAATACCTTTACCATCCAAACCACAATCGGCCAGCATCTGAACAGGATCGCCCTGTTCAATAAAGGTGTCAGGCAGACCCAGTTGCAATAACGGCGTGCGCAAACCCAGTCGGCTTAAACATTCGGCGACCGCACTACCCGCGCCACCTTGTACGACGTTTTCTTCCACACTGACCAATAGATCGTAGTCGCGCGCCATGCGGGTGACCATTTCCACGTCCAACGGTTTGACATAGCGCATATTCACCACGCTAGCGCCTAAAGTCTCGGCTGCCTGCAAACTGGGGGCCAGCATAGAACCAAAAGCCAAAATAGCAACACGCTTGCCGCTGCGGCGCACTTCCGCCTTGCCTACCGGCAATGCAGTCATCGCCTGCTGAATAGCCACGCCCGGACCTTTTCCGCGTGGATAACGCACGGCAGTCGGGGTATCTAACTGCATCGCGGTGTACAACATCTGCCTACATTCGTTTTCGTCGGCGGGTGTCATCACCGTCATGTTAGGGATACAGCGCAGGTAGCTCAAATCAAAACTGCCCGCATGGGTGGCCCCGTCCGCACCCACTAGCCCACCACGATCTATCGCTAACAACACCGGCAGATTTTGTATCGCGATGTCATGGATAAGTTGATCGTAAGCGCGCTGCAAAAACGTTGAGTAGATCGCCACCACCGGCTTGCTACCGTCGCACGCCATACCTGCGGCGAAAGTGAGCGCGTGTTGTTCCGCAATGCCCACATCGAAATAGCGTTTGGGAAAGCGCGCTGCAAACTCCTGCATCCCAGAGCCTTCGCACATCGCAGGTGTAATGCCGACCACGCGCTCATCCATCAGCGCCATATCGCATAACCACTGGCCAAACACTTGCGTGTAGGTAGGCTTGCTCGACTGCCCAGCCGCATTGATCTCAGCGGGTTTGGGCACAATCCCTTGAGTTCGATCAAACTTGCTCACACCGTGATAAAGCAGGCAATCAGCCTCAGCCTTGTCATATCCTTTGCCCTTTTGCGTGACGATATGCAAAAACTGCGGGCCTTCCAGTTTGCGGATGTTGCTCAGCGTATCCAGCAACACATCTAGGTCATGCCCATCGATAGGGCCAATATAGTTAAAGCCGAACTCTTCGAACAAAGTGCCGGGCGTAACCATACCTTTGACATGTTCCTCAGCGCGCTTGGCAAACTCGTGCACAGTGGGAATGCCGCGCAAAGCCTTCTCACTGGTGCTGCGCACGGATGAGTAAAAACGCCCCGACATGAGCTTGGCCAAATAATTATTCAGTGCGCCGACCGGACGCGAGATAGACATATCGTTATCGTTCAACACCACCAACAGGTTAGCGTCCATCGCACCGGCGTTGTTCAACGCCTCGAAAGCCATACCGCCGGTCATCGCACCGTCGCCTATGATGGCGACAGCACGACGCTCACTACCACTCAACTGGGCGGCGACTGCCATCCCCAACGCAGCACTGATAGACGTGCTGGAATGTCCCGTACCAAAAGTGTCGTACTCACTTTCTTCACGCTTGGGAAAGCCAGCGATACCGCCCGCCATACGCAAAGTGCTCATTGCCTCGCGACGACCAGTCAGTATTTTGTGCACATACGTCTGATGCCCCACATCCCATACCAGTCGATCCTCGGGAGTATCGAACATATAGTGCAGCGCGATAGCAAGCTCCACCGTACCCAGATTGGAAGAAAGATGCCCACCCGTCTTACTCACCGATTCAACCAGAAACTCGCGCAGCTCCATCGCTAACTGCGGTAATTGCTGACGCTCCAGACTACGCAAGTCGGCGGGACTGTTGATGGTGTTTAACAATGTATACATTCGTTTTTTATTGCTTCCAGATCACAAGACTAGCGAGCTCAGCCGCGCTATCAGTATTTACGCAACACGATGAAGTCAGCCAATTCACGCAGACGCCGACCTGATGCACCAAATTCGACCAAGCTATCCAGTGCGTCTTGATGCAGCTGTTGCGCCATGGCACGTGCGGCTTGCACGCCCAACAGAGTCACATAGGTAGGCTTATCATGATCGGCATCTTTACCCGCAGTTTTACCCAGCGTGGCAGTATCCGCTTCCGTGTCGAGCACATCATCCACCACCTGAAAAGCCAGCCCCACACATTTTCCGTAATGGTCTAACTTGGCCAGTTGCTCGGGTGTCACTGCACCACACTGCGCGCCCAACAGGATAGCGGCACGGATTAGCGCACCAGTCTTGTGGATATGCATGAATTCTAATTCGGGTACGGTGAGTGACTTGCCCACGCTGTCCAAGTCGATGGCTTGACCACCTGCCATGCCGCGCGAACCACTCGCCTGCGCCAACAGTTTAATCATCTCCAATTGGCGCGAACCATCGTCGTTGAGTTTGCGCTCGGACAACAACTGAAAGGCTAAGGTCTGCAAGCTATCGCCTACCAACAGCGCAGTCGCTTCATCGTATTGCACGTGACAAGTCGGCTTACCACGACGCAACACGTCATCATCCATGCACGGCATATCATCATGCACCAGCGAATAGGCATGAATGAGTTCAACGGAAGCCGCTGCAATGTGGGCACACGATAGTTTGGCACCAACCAGCTCGGCCGCAGCAAAAGCCAGCAAAGGGCGCACGCGCTTGCCGCCCTGCAACACTGAGTAACGCATCGCCTGATGCAAGCGTTGCGGTGCGACATCGGGCGAGGGCAACAGATCGCCCAATACAGACTCGAAGCGCGTTAAGTGCTGATTGGTCCAGCTTTGAAAATCGATACTCATTAATTCTGTCCCGCCTCGAAATCTTTTAGCACACCCTCTTCCAGCACACGCACCTGTTGTTGCGCATCATCCAAACGAGTGCGGCAAAACGCCAGCAGCTCAGCACCGCGCTTATACGCACTCAACGCCTCTTCCAAAGACAGCTTGCCGGCCTCCATATCAGCGACCAGCGTCTCCAACTCAGTCATCGCCGCCTCAAAGCCCAGTGCTTTTTGTGATTTTGCGACCATCATCATTTCCCTACTCGCGAAAGAGCGGCATTCTACCGAAGCGCCCCACTCAGGGCGAATTTTTGTCTGCACCGCAGTGCAACTTAATCCCAGCGTAACCCAACGGCCAGCGTGTATATCCGATTTTGCCAGCCCCGCAAAATCGGGACTCAGCGCAGTCATTACACGTTCTTCAATCACTTACAATCCGCTTCTTTATGCGCAGCGATATTATAAATTTTCCGACTTCACAGTCGGCCATTTTTTGGTTAGGATTGCGTCCCACATGAAACACCATCCTGTATTTCCGCAACTCCCCCAACTTTAAAACAAGCGAGATTTCACTATGAGCGAACATATCAATTACGTTTCCGATGCCACATTTGACGCAACGGTGCTGCAAGCCCCGCTGCCCGTGTTGGTCGATTACTGGGCGGAATGGTGCGGCCCTTGCCGTATGATCGCGCCGATCTTGGACGAGATCTCCAAAGAATACGCAGGACGCTTGAGCATAGCTAAACTGAACGTCGATGAGAACCAGCAGACTCCAGCCAAATACGGTATCCGTGGCATCCCTACCCTGATGCTGTTCAAGAACGGCAACATCGAGGCAACTAAAGTCGGTGCACTATCCAAATCGCAACTGACCGCTTTCATTGACAGCCACATCTAATCCGTTTACTGTCGCGCCCGCTGCGCCCAAAAAATCAAATAACTTGGCCACGCGGGTGTCGTAGCACCTCCTGATTCAACCCCTTCCTTCTCGCCCCTATACACCTCACGCATCGCTATGCATCTATCTGACATCAAACTCAAACACGTCACCGAACTGGTTGAAATGGCAGCAGCCAATCAAATCGAAAACGCCAACCGTATGCGCAAGCAGGACTTGATCTTTGCGTTGCTCAAGAGTCAGGCAAAAAAAGGCGAGGCCATCTTCGGCGACGGTACGCTAGAGATTCTGCCGGACGGTTTCGGCTTCCTGCGCTCACCGGACACCTCCTACCTAGCGGGCCCAGATGACATCTACGTCAGTCCCAGCCAGATACGACGCTTCAACCTGCATACCGGCGACACCATAGAAGGCGAGATTCGTACACCCAAAGATGGCGAGCGTTATGTGGCACTGGTCAAGGTGGATAAGGTCAATGGCGAGCCGCCTGAAAACACCAAGAACAAGATCCTGTTTGAAAACTTGACACCACTTTTCCCTACCCAGCCGCTCAAGCTGGAGCGCGACATCCGCGCGGAAGAGAACATCACAGGCCGCATCATCGACATCGTCGCACCGATAGGCAAAGGCCAGCGTGCCTTGCTGGTGGCCTCACCGAAATCCGGCAAGACCGTGATGCTGCAACACATCGCACACTCAATCTCGGCCAACAATCCCGATGCAACACTGATTGTGCTGCTGATTGACGAGCGCCCCGAGGAAGTTACCGAGATGAGCCGCACGGTGCGCGGTGAAGTGGTTGCTTCCACTTTCGACGAACCGGCCACACGTCACGTACAGGTCGCCGAGATGGTGCTGGAAAAAGCCAAGCGTTTGGTCGAGCACAAGAAGGACGTCATCATCCTGCTCGACTCGATTACCCGTCTGGCGCGCGCCTACAACACCGTCATCCCATCATCCGGCAAGGTATTGACCGGTGGTGTGGATGCCAATGCCCTGCATCGCCCTAAGCGTTTCTTCGGCGCGGCTCGCAACATTGAAGAGGGCGGATCACTGACCATCATCGCCACCGCGCTGGTGGATACCGGCTCGCGCATGGACGATGTGATCTATGAGGAATTCAAGGGCACCGGCAATATGGAAATCCATCTGGATAGACGTATGGCCGAAAAACGTGTCTACCCCGCAATCAACGTGAACCGTTCCGGTACGCGTAAAGAAGAGCTGCTAATCAAGCCGGACGTGCTGCAACGCATCTGGTTACTGCGCAAGCTGCTCTACCCTATGGATGAACTGGAAGCGATGGAATTCCTGCTGGACAAGATCAAGGCGACCAAGAATAACAATGAATTCTTCGATTCCATGAGGCGTTAAAGCCCTTGGTTACACATTTATAAAAATGGTTTTGACGGGTGCGTTTATTTATGTATAATTCGCGCCTTCGCAAAAACCGCACTCAGAGGTTGTTAATATGTACGCAGTCATTAAAACTGGTGGTAAGCAATACCGCGTCACTACCGGTGAAACATTGAAAGTAGAAATTCTTGCTGGCGACGTTGGTTCCGCTATCGTTCTGGACAAAGTCTTGATGGTATCGAACGGCGACAAGCTGTCTGTGGGCAAGCCTCTGTTAATCGGCGCAACCGTTGCAGCGACTATCGTTTCCCACGGTCGTGGCGACAAGGTGCGCATCTTCAAGATGCGCCGTCGTAAGCACTACCAAAAGAATCAAGGTCATCGTCAAAATTACACTGAAATCCGTATCGACGGCATTTCTGCATAAGCGCAAGGAGCATAAAAAATGGCATCGAAAAAAGGCGGAGGTAGTACCAGTAACGGCCGCGACTCGCACTCGAAACGATTGGGTGTTAAGAGTTACGGCGGCGAATTGATCAACGCAGGTAGCATCATCGTGCGTCAACGTGGTACCGAGTTCCATCCTGGCGACAATGTCGGCATGGGCAAAGATCACACCCTGTTTGCCAAGATTACCGGTAAGGTCGTGTTCGCCATCAAGGGTGCGCAAAAACGCAGAACCGTTTCCATCGTCGCCGCGTAAGCTGCTTCTTTGGTATAAGACAGCCCTATCGTCAAGGTAGGGCTTTTTTCGTTTGTGCGTCAATGGCGTGCAGCTCAACAACACTTGTTCACGAAAGGCACGAAAGACACGAAAACAAGATATTGCAACGCCAGCATAGCGAAGCGCGCATCACCTCGTTTCACGATGCTGATCGAATTCAGTTTTTAGGTTGAGTAGGTACATGACATGAAATTCATAGACGAATCAAGAATCGAAGTCTTCGCGGGCAAGGGCGGCAACGGCATCGCTAGCTTCCGTCGTGAAAAATACATCGATAAAGGTGGCCCGGACGGTGGTGATGGTGGTCGCGGCGGTAGCATCTGGGCGCAGGCCGACAGCAATATCAATACGCTAGTCGATTTCCGTTTCCAAAAGACCCACAGAGCTAAGAACGGTGAATCTGGTCGTGGCTCTGATTGCTACGGTAAAGGCGCAGAGGATGTCATCTTGCGTATGCCGGTCGGTACCGTAATCACCGACCTGAACAGCGGTGAAGTGATGGCCGACCTGATGCTAGACGGCGAGAAAGCCTTGCTCGCGCAAGGTGGCATAGGCGGCCTGGGTAACATCCATTTCAAATCCAGTACCAACCGTGCGCCGCGCCAATGTACGCCCGGCACTGAAGGTGAGACACGCGAACTGCAACTGGAACTCAAGGTATTGGCCGACGTAGGCTTGCTCGGTATGCCCAATGCTGGGAAATCGACTTTCATCCGTTCGGTATCAGCCGCTAAACCTAAGGTCGCGGATTACCCCTTCACCACCTTGCATCCCAATCTAGGCGTGGTGCGCGTCTCGCATGAGAAAAGCTTTGTCATCGCCGACATCCCCGGTTTGATCGAGGGCGCGGCGGAAGGTGCTGGGCTGGGCCACCAATTCCTGCGCCATCTGGCACGCACCCGCGTGCTGCTGCATCTGGTCGATCTTGCGCCTATGTATGAAGGCACCGATCCGGTCGCCGAAGCGCGCGCCATCCTTAATGAGCTGAAAAAATACGACGAAGCCCTGTATCAGAAACCGCGCTGGTTACTGCTCAACAAACTCGACCTGCTGGAAAATCCAGATGCAAAGGTGGCCGCTTTCCTCAAGGAATTCGACGACTACGACCGCTACTTCACCATCTCCGCCATCAATGGCGAGGGCTGCAAAGAGCTGAGTTACGCCATCATGGAGCACCTGTTGGAGATGCGCGCACAGGACGCTGAAGCTGCTGCTGCGAGTGCCCAAGAAAGTGATGCCAGCACGCTTTGATGCGCTAAAAAATATCGACTACCTAGTCTTGCTACCCATGAAAACTGTACTCACCTCATGTAAACGTATCGTCGTTAAAGTCGGCAGCAGTCTGGTCACTAATCAGGGTGCAGGGCTGGATTTGAATGCCTTGGGCAACTGGGCCAGACAGATCGCAGCACTTAACGCCAGCGGCCACGAAGTGGTGCTGGTTTCTTCCGGTGCAATTGCTGAAGGGATGCAACGCTTAGGTTGGACCGCCCGCCCCACACTGATACACGAGCTACAGGCTGCTGCCGCCGTCGGCCAGATGGGGCTGATACAAGCTTACGAAAGCTGCTTCCGCAAACATCAGCTACACGCCGCGCAGGTATTGCTGACGCATGCCGACTTGGTGGATCGCGAGCGTTATCTGAATGCGCGTGGCACGTTGACCACATTGTTGGGCTTGAGCGTGATTCCCATCATCAATGAGAACGATACGGTGGTCACGGACGAAATTAAGTTCGGCGACAACGACACCTTAGGCGCGCTGGTAACCAATCTTATCGATGCCGATGTGCTGGTGATACTGACCGATCAGACCGGCCTCTTTACTGCCGATCCGCGCAAAGACCCCAGCGCCACCTTGGTCGCAGCAGCCAGAGCAGGCGAAGCACAACTCGAAGCGATGGCCGGTGGCGCGGGTAGTGCCATAGGGCGCGGCGGCATGCTAACCAAGATACTGGCGGCAAAACGTGCGGCGCGCAGCGGTGCACATACTGTGATTGCGTCCGGCCATGAACACGATGTGCTGTTGCGACTAGTACAGGGTGAATCTATCGGCACTTTACTCACCGCGCCCACGCTGACGTTGGCCGCACGTAAACAATGGCTCGCAGACCATCTGCAAGTCACCGGAAAGCTGGTGCTGGATGATGGCGCAATCAAGGCGCTCAAAGACGGCAAGAGCCTATTGCCGGTAGGCGTAACACAAGTGAATGGCGAGTTTCAGCGCGGCGCGGTGGTGGCCTGTGTGAACACCAGCGGACAGGACATCGCACGCGGTCTAAGCAACTACAGCGACGCTGATGCACGGCGTATCGCACGTCATCCCAGCCAAGAGATCAGCACTCTGCTGGGTTATGGCGGCGATGCCGAGTTGATACATCGGGACAACTTGGTGCTGCTTTAATGACAGTTTCCTGTAGGAGCGAGCCATGCTCGCGCAACAAATTCGCGAGCACAGCTCGCTCCTACCACCACATTTAATTAGGAACAATATGAAACGCATAGACGACGAATTCTCTTTTCAGGTACGCGAACTGACCGACCAGATGGAAGGCATCTTGGGTGACCCGCCCAATCATAAGAACTACAACAATATGGTCAAAGCGCTGCTGGCCGAATACGCCAAAGAAGTCATTGTTGAAGATGTCAATCTGCTCAGTTTCGCACTGGTTGACCACATCAAATTCAGCAAACCCGCCGGCCTGCTGGCCAGTGCCAAAAAATACGAGACCACAGATCCCGCTAAGGTCGCGACCATGGTCTCGGGTAGCAGCCCAGAATATGATGCCCTGCTGGCTTCTTTGTTTGAAAACTATCCCGCCTTGGCACGCAAAGCAGTGGTGGTGGTGTTTCTGAAACAGAATCCCGGCATGTGGCTGGGTCAGGAAGCAGCCCCCGAGGAAGAGGAAGAAGAGAACGAAGACGACATGCAGGACGATGACGGTCCAACCGCCGATGTAATCGATCTATTCGACGAGGTGCAAGACCCCCATGAACAATAATCTGCCCGCACTCAGGAAAGCGGTCACCGACCTAGTCATCGCAGGCTCTCCCGAGCGCGCCGAAGAAGCGTTTTCGGAAGCTGCCGAGCAATACGGCGATCTCGCTGTTGTGGAAGTGTTATCCGGCTTAGAGCCGCAAGTGACCTCCCTGCATCTATCCGCTTTCGATGGCGGCAAGCTGTCCCTTGCGACTCTACTAGTACCACCCAAAGCGTGGGCCGATAGCCTAGCCTTCTTCGCCGCCAAGTGGCGTGAGGATGACATCGAGAACGAACCTGAGCTGCTGGCAGAATCCCTGTTCGCGCATATTCATGGTGTGGTGTTCTCCACTGATGACCATGAGCGACGCCACGAATTGCTTAGAGCTTGTGTGGCCACCGACAGCGGTCTATTGGCACTGATCACGCTGTTCTCTATGGCACCCGATGACGTACTTGAGACTGCTGAACGTATCGATTCGATGCGCTCCTATGTCACCGGCGGCAGCGAATCCGAACACGACATCGTGCCGCTCGCGATCGAGCTGTACCACGCCACCCAAGATGGCTGGGAACAAGTGCTGTACGGCCTGTTTCCCAACTATATGCATGACCCGGACGCGGTGCGCGAACAGCATGCCGACGAGAATGAAGAGACACCCGACGCACACCGCAGCACCCAGGAATTGCTAAGACAATTACGTAAATTAGTCCCTACCGAGAATAAAGCCAAAGAGCGCAGCAAGCGACACCAGAGTTTGGGCAAAGATATTTTTTCCTGATGACAATATCAACTACCGACACCTCACTGGTCTCGCTTACCGCGCAGCTGCCGCTGCTGTTGCGTGCCATCCATGCGCTGAGCCAGCGTCGCGATTATCTCGATGATGCGGACGAGCTCGCGCACGAATTGAGTGGTATCACCGCCATGGTAGCGAGCAAGTTCACCAACGACCGCACCGCCGAAGGCATACTCGAAGCGTTGCGTCTTACTGTGGGCTGCGTCTCGTTAGGCTTGGCGCATACACTGCCGCACGAAGACGATGATGCTGCCCTAGAGATGCTGATTGAGCAAGGCTGCGAACGCGTCTTCCAGCAAGGCTTTCGTGCCATCAAAGAACTCGCGCAACTGCCCGACGTAGCGATCATCAGCATCTATGATCGTGCACCGCAAGAACAGGAGCGCCGCCTCAAGGCCACCTTTATGCGCTTTTGCGAAGCCGATCCCAACGACTACTGGATGGGCTACAAGAACTTCCAACGCGAATGGCAGAGTCGCAGCAAGATACAAGCAACGCTGAACTGCGCGCTGTGGTTACGCAAACATCACAGCGCAGGTGCAGTGCGCGGCAGCGATATGGATGCGGAAGGTGTGTTGGCCATCGCCATGATCTTCGCCTTGCGCGGCAACGGACGTATCGTCGCCCAAGCAGGTCAACGTGAACTCGAAGAGTTGCTGATTGGCTTACGCAAGGAGAAACCGGAGACTGAAGCTGCATGGGAATTGTTCTTAGGCAAGCTGCCTGTCGAACATCAGAGTGTGCTGCGCGAGCGTCTCACTCATCTGCGCGACAGCCACATCGTCACCGAACTACAGCGCCTGACCAAAAAGGCGAAGCCTAGCAAAAGTGACATCAGCAAACTCTTTCAGGAACTACAGAACCACGGTGGCAACGAGATCGAAGTCGACTACGAGTGAACGCACCACGCAACAGGTGCAAAACTAATGGGGCAGCTCCACCCCATTGAACTTAAACACTGAACGCCACAACTCCAATGCCTCACCTTCCGCATCCAGCACGATGCGATCATTCATCTGCTGATCATATTCGGCACGACGCTTGGTATCGGCAAGAACTTCATAAGCCTGCTGTATGGCATTGAAACGCACCTCGGCACCCTCTGCGCTGTTACGGTCGGGATGAAAGCGCATTGCCAACGAACGATAGCGCTTCTTAATATCGTCCGTCGTTGCATTGGGCGCAACGCCCAAGATGTTGTATAGATTTTCCATATTCACTGGCTCACTAAAATCATGATCGGGATGCCGCAACTTGCCATCCCGGACAGCGGCAATTCAAGCGTGCAATTGTTCTACTTTTATCTGCCGGGCTTGTGCGGCTGACTGCACCGCTGCGCGCAAACAGCCGCCACTTTGCTCGTCCGCCGCGCCATGCAGCGGATGCTCGATCAGTACCGCGTTGGCGAATTCGCTCAAGGTACGATGGTGGCTTTCTTTGTCGGAGAGTACGGGCATCGGATTGATAACCTGAAAGTACAGCATCCCGCCACGCACCGCGAGTGCCATCAAATATAACTTATCTTTATCCGTGGCCACTTGGGCATCGTGCACCGCATAACAGCACAGCTCGCTGTCAGGCAGCGCAACAACGCTACCCAACTGCTGGGCGATTGCTTCGAGAAAAGATTGTGCGGGGTTGAGCTGCGGTGCGATGGTGATGTGGTACTGGCCGGGCCGACTAATAATCAAAGGATGATCCAGTAATACCGGCTTCGATCTGCGTATGGTCAAGACCACCAAAGTGACCAAGGTGATGAGTAATAGCGATTCGCCCATGCTGTTCCTTATTGCTATCGGTGCGTGAAAGTTCGGCGGGGGCGACTCAACTGCGGCGCATCAAATGACCACTGAAATCGGCACTCTCTATCCACTTCTTGATGCGATTGGCATCGCCGATGCGGGTGCGTTTACCCCAAGAATCGAGCAACACAATAATGACAGGGCGCTGCTTGAAGGTCGCCTCCATCACCAAACAACGTCCGGCTTCATTGATAAAGCCGGTCTTGCTCACGCCGATTTCCCAGGAGGCATTCTTGACCAAGGGATTGGTATTGTGGAACTGCAACTCACGTCCGCCCCAACCGTCCACCGAAGTTGAAGCTGTGGTGGTGTATTGATGAATCAGCGGGTAAGTGCGCGCAGCAGCCACCATCTTGACCAGATCATGCGCAGTCGAAACGTTGTCGCTGTTCAAACCGGTGGGATCGAAGAAACGCGTGTCGGTCATACCCAGCTGTTTGGCTTTGGCATTCATGGCGGCCACTGCTGCGGCCAATCCCCCCGGATAGTTACGTGCCAATGCCGAAGCGGCACGATTCTCGGAAGCCATCAGCGCCATCTGCAACATCTCGGCGCGAGTAAAGGTCATGCCGATACGCAAACGCGAATGAGTGCCCTTGAGTGTATCCAAATCCTCGGTAGCGACACTGACCATCTCCTCCATAGGTAGCTTGGCATCCAGCACCACCATGGCAGTCATCAGTTTGGTAATGGAGGCAATCGGGGCGACTTGCTGGGCATGCTTGTCGTAAATAACTGCGCGGGTCTTGGCATCGACGATCAGTGCGATATTGGATTGTACGTGCGGCGAAGCAGGATCAAGGCGCGCACTGGCATGCGACTTGTGTGCTTTATGTTTGTGATGATGCTCTTGCGCCTGCGCCCAATTGATGACGAAAGTTTGGCTGATGACTACCAGCATCCATATCTTCTTTTTCATTTTTCGCTTCCTATCCTGCCCGATGCTCTAAAGCATACCTTAAAATCAATATAAATCAATCAACAAGCTGCTTTTTCTCTTCTTGCTTCTGAAGGTTCCACAAATATTCATAAGCGCCATGTTGTGCCAACAACTCGGCATGTGTACCGCGCTCGATGATGTGCCCTTGCCCCATCACCAAAATCTGATCGGCATCCACCACCGTGGACAGGCGGTGTGCGATGACCAGCGTGGTGCGGTTCTGCGCAATGCTGCGTAACTCGGCCTGTATGGCTTTTTCAGAATGCGAGTCCAGTGCCGAGGTCGCCTCATCGAAGATCAGCATGGCAGGATTCTTCAAAATGGCGCGCGCGATAGCGACGCGCTGCTTCTCGCCACCGGACAATTTCAGACCGCGCTCGCCCACCGTGGACTCATAGCCCTGCGGCAACGACTCAATGAAACTGTGGATGTGCGCGGCCTGCGCGGCGGCAATCACTTCCTCACGGGTGGCCTCGGGTCGTCCGTAGGCGATGTTGTAATAGATGGTGTCATTGAACAGCACGGTATCCTGCGGCACGATGCCGATGGCGGCGCGCAAACTAGCCTGTGTCACATTACGGATGTCCTGACCGTTGATTTGTATGCTGCCCTGCTCCACATCATAGAAACGGAACAGCAGACGCGACAGCGTGGACTTACCTGCGCCACTCGCGCCGACCACGGCGATGGTATGTCCAGCGGGAATCTCGAAACTCACGTCATGCAATATCTGCCGATCTGGCGCATAGCCGAAGTTCACATCGGTGAAACGCACCGCAGCTTGTCCCACTTGCAAGACTGTCGCATCTGGTGCATCGGCGATTTCCCTGTGCTCGTGCAACAGGCGGAACATCTTTTCCATATCGGCCAGCGAATGACGTATCTCACGATAGACGAAGCCGAGGAAGTGCAGCGGCATGTAGAGCTGCAACATAAACACGTTGACCAATACCAGATCGCCTATGGTCATCTTGCCCTGCGCCACTTCATCTGCGGCCAGCAACATCAGCGCGGTGATACCGATGGCAATGATGACGCTCTGCCCGGCATTGAGCAGCGCCAGCGAAGTTTGATTACGCACCGCCGCCGTTTCCCAATGCGCCATGTTGTTGTCATAACGGCGCGCTTCGTAAGCCTCATTGCCGAAATACTTGACCGTCTCGTAGTTCAGCAAGCTGTCGATGGCGCGCGTGTTGGCTTTAGAGTCCAAGTCATTCATGGTGCGCCGCACCACCATGCGCCACTCGGTGATGAACAGCGTGAAGATGATGTAAGCCACCAGCGTGATGAAGGTGATGACGGCAAACCAGGCACTGTATTTCTTCAACAGGATGATCGCGACCAGCACAATCTCCAGCAGCGTGGGCAGGATATTGAACAGCGTGAAGTTGAGCAGGAAGCCGATGCCGCGCGTGCCGCGCTCGATGTCGCGCGAAACACCGCCGGTCTGGCGGTCAAGATGGAAGCGCAGACTCAGGCTGTGCAGATGCTCAAACACTTGTAATGCGACGCGGCGTATGGCGCGCTGGGTGACCTTGGCGAACACTGCATCGCGCAATTCACCGAACAGCGTGCTGAACAAGCGCAGCAGACCATAACCCACGATCAAAAACACCGGCACCACCAGCACCGCATGCGAACTGTCCAAGGCATCGATGATCTGCTTCAAGGCCAGCGGGATCGTCACGTTGGCCAACTTAGCCAACACCAGCAAGACCATCGCAATCACCACACGCACCTTGAACTCCCACAAATAGGGCAGCAGCGAACGTATGGTCTGCCAATCGTTGCGATTATTTCCGGCAGCGGGTGAGGTCTCAGCGTGCATGGTGGATACCGATATTTACAAGAGCGTGATTATAACTGGGAGACGGGCTTAATCTCGCATTAACATCGCACCGTCACGCGCTCCATGGAGAACTTGATCGATGCTTCTCCTGCCCTTGATTTACAGTAAACTCGCGGCGCATCCTCACCTCTACTTCCGACCGATAGTCCATGTCATCCAATCCCGTACACATCGATACCCTAGCGGGCATGAGTCCCAAGGACTGGTATCACGCCGCCAGCCTGACCTCCGGCTTGGTTTTCGATCCTGCACAAGCCAGCGTCATCGCAGCACTAGACACGCTCTGGCATCAGCTGATGGATTTCAAAACCAAACGCAACCACTTCCTCGGGCGCAGCCTGCTCAGCCCGGATGTGCCCAAAGGTATTTACATCTGGGGCGGAGTGGGACGCGGCAAGACTTTCCTCATGGACGGCTTCTACGAATGCGTGCCCTACCGGCGCAAACGCCGTATCCACTATCACCATTTCATGACTGAAGTACATCAGCGCATGCAGCAACTCGCCAACCACGACGACCCACTGATTGCATTAGCCGAGCGCATCGAAGAATCGACACGCTTGCTGTGTCTGGACGAATTCCATGTCGACGACATTGCCGATGCGATGATCTTGGGACGTTTGCTGAGCGCCCTGTTCGAGCGCGGCGTAGTGCTAATCACCACCTCCAACTACCCGCCCAGTGGTCTCTATCCGCACGGTCTGCAACGGCAAAATTTCCTGCCCGCCATCGCCATGCTGGAGCGCGAACTGCAAGTATTGAATCTAGGCAACGGCGACGACTACCGCATGCAATGCAGTGAGCAAGCGTCACGTTATCTCGTGCCTTGCGATGCACACAGCGAGCACCTCATGAACGTGATGTTCGAACGTTTCAACAGTGTCGCAGGCAGCCCGCAGCCTCACCCTATCCCGCACCGGCGCAGCGCAGCGCAGACCATCTGGTTCGACTTTGCCGAGCTGTGCGGCAAAGCGCACGGGCAATCCGACTATCTGCATATCGCGCAGCGTTTTCACACCGTGTTCTTATCCGGCATCCCCGTCCTGCACGCCGACGACTCCGCTGCCGCGCGCAGACTCACTTGGCTGATAGACGTGCTGTACGATAACAATGTGCAACTGGTGGTGTCGGCAGCAGCAGCGCCGGAAGCACTGTATGTGGAGGGCATAGGCTCGACTGAATTTCAGCGCACCGTCAGCCGCTTGATCGAGATGCAATCCGCCAGCTATATGCGCTTGGCGCACCGCACCCTCAACGTCACGCTATAACTGCCTGCTCAATCGCGACGCTTGAAGATCGTGGCGATCCAACTGTCCAGCTTAGCGCGCTTAAGACGATAGCTGCGATATGCGGCTGTGGCATGCACATAAGCTTTCACGCCCTCCTTCCACGCACTGAATTTCTTATAACAGTAGGCGAACCAGCGTATGGTCAGCAGCTTGCTTTTGGTAAGGGCCAGCAGGCGTGCGGCTAGGAAAGTACCGGTTACTTTGGCCATGACGAACACGAATACACCGTCCAGCGCATGACCGTGCGCGATCAACCACACACCGACCAATTTGAACGGCAACATCAGCAGCACAGGGATCAGAAACAAGGCGAGACAGACGACGGGATGACGCGCCGCGACAAAGTTCTCCAGCTTGCGCACCAGTGCGTAACGCGCAAACCATCCCGACAGTGCTTCGAACACAGTCCAAAACGCTTCCTCGATGAGGATGATGACGAACAACAGCAGAGTGAACAGATAGCGCAAGGTATCTTCCTTAGATCTCATGAAGAGGCGCGATTCTAACCTGAGCACGACACGACGCGCGGGTGGGCTTGTGTATAATCCCGCGCCATTGTGAACCACTCCCCAACCACCATGAGCTACGATCCTAAAGCGCCCGTACTGGGCACCCCACTCTCTCCCAACGCTACCCGCGTGATGCTGCTGGGCAGCGGCGAACTCGGCAAAGAAGTCATCATCGCCTTACAACGTCTGGGCGTGGAGACCATCGCGGTGGATAGGTACGCGGACGCACCCGGCCATCAGGTGGCGCATCGCGCGCATGTCATCAACATGAGCAACGGCGCGCAACTGCGCGCCTTGATCGCAGCCGAAAAGCCCGACCTGATCGTGCCCGAGATCGAAGCCATCGCCACCGAGATGCTGGAGCAGATCGAGCAAGAAGGACTGGCGCGCGTCATCCCCACCGCACGTGCGACACGTTTGACCATGAACCGCGAAGGCATACGCCGCCTCGCCGCCGAGACCTTGGGGCTGCCCACTTCGCCGTATCGTTTCGCCGACAGTCTGGAAGAGATGCGCGCCGCAGCCGAGCAGATCGGCTATCCCTGCATCATCAAGCCGGTAATGTCTTCGTCAGGCAAGGGGCAATCCAAAGTGGACACGCCCGCCGAAATCGATGCTGCTTGGGACTATGCCGCCAGCGGCAGCCGCGTCAATCAGGGCCGTGTGATCGTGGAAGGACTGATCCGCTTCGAGTACGAAATCACTCAGCTCACGGTGCGCGCATTGGGCACGAATGGACAAGTCGAGACGCACTTCTGTGAGCCTATCGGCCACGTGCAGGTGCAAGGCGACTATGTGGAAAGCTGGCAACCGCAAGCCATGTCACCCTTGGCACTACAGCGCGCGCGCGACATCGCCCAAGCGGTGACCGACGACTTGGGCGGCCTCGGCCTGTTCGGCGTGGAATTGTTCGTCAAGGGCGACACGGTCTGGTTCAGTGAGGTCAGTCCACGCCCGCATGACACCGGCATGGTCACAATGTGCTCGCAACTACAGAACGAATTCGATATTCACGCGCGCGCCATCCTCGGTCTGCCGGTCAACACCACACTGCGCGCTGCGGGGGCCAGTGCAGTGATATACGGTCAACATGAAGCGGTCGGCATCGCATTTCAGAACGTCGCCGCAGCACTGCGCGTTCCCGCAAGCGACATCCGCCTATTCGGCAAACCTGAATCTTTCCAACGTCGCCGCATGGGCGTGGCACTCGCAACCGGCAACGACACCGGTCAAGCGCGCGAGCGTGCCAAGCTTGCTGCCAGCAAGGTCGTTCCCGTCAAAACATAAATGCAACAGCGCCCTTACCCGCGCTGGGTAAGGGCGCTGCGTGGTCAGCCTGCACTCACCCGACCAGTGTCGCCTGCACGCTTGCGCGTGCGCTCATGCGCACAAACCATGCGGCAAGGTTGGCATGCGCGGCACGCCAATCGAGCTCAGGCAGACGCAGATCGAGATAGATCAACGCACTGACCAGTGCCAGATCAGCCAGCGAGATCGCCGCACCTTCACACCAAGACTGACTACCGAGCTGCCCTGCGCAATGCGCCACTGCACGCGTCACCGCATCAGTATGGCGGGTGATGATGCTGGCATCTTGTGCCGCAGCAGGGCGCAACACTTCGTTGCGCACCACCACGGCAGAATCCATGATGCCGTCCGCCAAAGCCTCCCAACGCTTGACACGCATACGCGCCAGCGCATCGTTGCGCGGAATCAGAATAGGTGTGTCGTTAAGCGTGTCGACATACTCGGCGATCACCACGGAATCGAACACGCAGGTATCGTCATCCAGAATCAACGCTGGAATACGCGCCAGCGGATTGGCCCGCACCACCTGACTACCCGGCTCACGCGGCGGATCGATGAGATAGGTATGAGCGATATTTTTTTCCAGCAACACCAAGCGCGCTTTGCGCACATAGGGGCTGGTATTGGTACCAAGTAATTTCATGATGGTGTCCTGCCCTGTAAACTGTAAGGGCGCAGATTGTTGAACAGGTTTTGCCCACGCACAAGCACTATCCTACAAAAACTGCACATAACATTCTCAGGCAGGCGGAACTTAATCACTACGACTCAACAGTACCAAGGCTCACAGAAATCAAAAACCATGTCCGAACAGAATAAATCTCAAGAAGAATCCATCCCCAACGGTATCTTTTACGCACCTTGGGAACGCACCCTGGAGCGCATCGTTTCCCCCTTCGAAGAATTCATACATCGCGAGACCACCAGCGGCTTACTCTTGATCGGGACAGCACTCATCGCCTTATTTTTGTCCAACAGCTTCATGGCCGATACCTATCTGCACGTGCTCCACACCAGCATGAACATCAGCATTGGTAGTTGGGGTATTGAGATGAGCCTGCACCACTGGGTGAATGACGGCTTGATGACGCTGTTCTTCTTTGTCGTCGGGATGGAATTGAAGCGCGAAATACTGGCAGGGGAGTTGGCTGATTTCCGTCAAGCGGCGTTACCTATCATCGCCGCCAGCGGTGGCATGGTGATGCCTGCGTTGATTTATCTAGCAATAAATCACAGCGGAGACGCAGCGCGTGGCTGGGGCATTCCCATGGCAACCGACATTGCATTTGCGGTCGGCGTGCTGGTGCTATTGGCAAGACGCGCTCCCAAATCGCTCATCACATTTTTAGTGGCACTGGCAATTGCCGATGACTTGGGGGCGATACTGGTGATTGCCTTGTTCTACACGCAACAACTGTCCCTGGCATGGCTGGCTGGATCGATGTTGTTAGTGGCACTGCTGTTCGCTTTCAACTATGCCGGGATACGTCGGCCACTCCCCTATTTCATCGTCACCACAGTACTCTGGTACGCCCTGCTGCAATCCGGCGTACATGCAACGCTGGCAGGCGTGTTATGTGCCATTGCCATTCCTGCCAAACCAAAATATAACCCCGTCCTGTTCAGTACGCGCGTCAAAAAACTGATTGCACATTTCGATGCGCATCACCCCACAGATGCCAACATCATGACCAATCAGCAACTGCACTCAGTAGTGCAAACACTGGAACAGAGTGTGCATGCCGTACAAACCCCATTGCAACGCTTGGAGTATGGCCTGCACCTCCCTGTAGCTTTTCTGGCCATCCCAATTTTTTCACTGTTCAATGCTGGCATCCCGATTGACTTTGGTACGATGAGTACAACGTTTACCCATCCAGTCACCCTTGGCGTTATGGTCGGCCTGGTAATGGGAAAATTTCTCGGCATTACTGGCGCGTGCTGGTTGGCATTGCGCATGGGTGTCGCGCAATTGCCCAGCAACACCCGCTTTAGCCAGATTGCTGCGGCTTCTATGCTTGCAGGTATCGGCTTCACCATGTCCATCTTCATTAGCGAGCTCGGTTTTGCGACGCAAGCAGAATATCTGCTAATGGCAAAAACCGGCATATTAGCTGCCTCACTTTTAGCTGGACTGATCGGATTCGGCTGGTTATGGTGGCTGGGCAGAACGCGCTGATCGATTCAATCTATCACTCATGCAGAAATAACATGAACCTCGAAAATATCGCCAGCTTACCCATGTGGGTTGCATTCATCGGCTTTGTCATCGGCATGCTGGCACTGGATTTATTCGTGTTGGGCGGCAAAGATGCACACAAGGTCAGCGTAAAAGAAGCCGCGATTTGGTCTCTAATCTGGGTGAGCCTAGCGCTCTTGTTCAATGCTGGCTTGTGGTGGTATCTAAAGGGCAACATCGAGTCCAACATCGCGGACCGCAAGGCGCTTGAGTTTTTAACAGGCTACTTGCTGGAGAAATCACTATCTATAGATAACATCTTTATCTTTCTGCTCATTTTCTCTTCGTTCCAAATCCCCGCCAAATACCAGCGCCGCGTACTCATTTACGGCGTATTGGGTGCCATCGTACTGCGCGCAATCATGATTATTGCTGGTGCTTGGGTGATACGAGAGTTCAGTTGGGTGCTTTATATCTTCGGTGTTTTTCTAGTCATCACCGGTGTGCGCATGCTCTTCATGACAGAACAAGAACCCAACATTAACAAACACCCTGTACTCAAATTTGCGCGGCGCAATTTGCGCATCATTGAAGGAGATCACGGTGAAAAATTCCTAGTCATAAAAAATGGCCTGCGCTATTTCACCCCTCTTTTTTTGGTACTCATACTGATAGAGGTAACCGATCTGGTCTTTGCGATGGATTCCATTCCCGCTATTTTTGCCATCACCACAGACCCATTCATCGTCTTCACTTCTAACATTTTCGCCATCATGGGCCTGCGGGCACTCTACTTCCTGCTGGCTGATGTAGCAGACAGATTCCATCTATTGAAATACGGACTCGCCATGGTGCTCAGTTTCATCGGCATCAAGATGCTCATCGCGCCTTGGTATCACATCCCCGTACAAGTATCACTCTCTATCGTTGCCATGCTTATAGCCACCAGCATCGTGTCCAGCCTGATTGTCACGCGTAAACCGCCTGTGTAACCCCCACTTCAAGTTGGCATGCGCCAACTCAAAAAAAGGACACCCATAAGGATGCCCTGAATCGAGGAGAAACATACAAGGAAAGACAAGTGTCTAGGAGGTCTTGTTTGGATGCTTCGCAGCGCAGTATGACGGCGCTGCATGACAACGATATGACAAATCCATCACCACCACATCGGCAAGTCGTAACGTTTGAATACTGCTAAAGTGCGCGTCGTCTAATTACCTCGTCTTTTCATTATGTCCTTACATCATTTTCTCATCATGCTCATCCCCGCACTGGTGGCCTTGTCGGGCGGGGTACTGGCCGCATTCTGGCACCCTAGCCCCCAAGCACGCAGCTTGATACAGCATTTTGCTGCGGGTGTGGTACTGGCGGCATTGGCCGTTGAGCTACTTCCTGAAATCGAACGTGAACACGCCAACAGCTGGGTGTTGATTGGGGCATTCGCGCTGGGTAGTTTCTTTATGTATGGCATGAAAAAGTGGACATTGCATATGGAGCATCAGGCTGCCAGTGCCACCGAGACCATAGAAGGATTGAGCATAGGGCTGCTGTTGGCGACTTTTATTGATGTAGCAACGGATGGTTTCATCATCGGTGCCGGCTTCGCGGCGGGCGGCACTACTGGAACGATATTGGCTTTAGGATTGTCGGTAGAATTATTGTTCCTCGGTTTGGCGTTGGCTTCAGATGCAACTAGGGGCTGGCGCATTATCGCCATCTCCGGCGCACTGGGTAGCACCGTGCTGATCTTCTCGCTGTTGGGCAGCTATCTGCTGGCAGGTGCCACTGGCACAGTGATAGGCGGAGCATTGGCGTTCAGTGCTGCGGCCTTGCTCTATCTGGTGACGGATGAACTGCTGGTCGAAGCGCATGAAGTGGAAGAAGAGCCAATCTCGACATTGATATTGTTCGGCGGTTTCCTCGCGTTCTGGAGCATACAACTGCTAGGCGTGTGAGCACCGCGCTAGAACCGGCCATAGCCCAACACCGCCATCACCAGCCGTATCACAGCATGACTAAGCCTGCAGAGCAGGCGTGCACGCCAACCCATGCGCGCCCATTCGTCATGGGCAACATGTACTCCATCTTGTTTGATCGCACGATGCAGACTCTCGCGCAAACTGCTGGCAAAGCTTGCATCACGCACTTGCAGGTTGGCTTCGCGTGCCAGCAACAAGCTGAGTGGATCGATGTTGGACGAACCCACGGTGGCCCATATGCCGTCCACGACCGCGACTTTGGCGTGCATATGGCTGGCTTGATATTCATGTATTTCTACGCCTGCTTCCAGCAATTGTCCGTACAGTGCGCGCGTAGCGAAATGCTGCATGCGATACTCCACACGCCCCTGCAATAACAACACCACACGCACACCGCGTCGACGCGCATGCAACAAAGCACGCCGAAACACGCGCCCCGGCAGGAAGTAAGCATTGGCGATGAATATCTCTCGTTGCGCAGTGCCGATGGCGGCCAGATAAGCGCGCTCAATATCGCGCCGGTGACGCAAGTTGTCGCGCAACAGCAAGCTAAGCTCGGGAGGGTGCGCCAAGGGCGGCGCAACTTTTTGCCAGATACGATTGCGGCGTTGCAGCAACGCCCAGGACACCACGTTCCATAGATGCGACATGGCTGCTTGCACCACGTGCGCCATGTTGCCTTGCACCCGCACCGCATAATCCAAGCGGGGCGCGTGCAAGTCGGCATTAGCGGGTATGTCATCGATGATATTGATCCCACCCACGTAAGCAATCACGCCATCAATCACGCACAGTTTGCGATGCAAACGGCGCAGTCGGCTCTTACGATTCGGCCTCAATGTAAACGGCGATATATCCTTGCGAAACCACAGCACTTCGACACCCGCCAAGCGCAACTCACTCACCCATGTAGCGGGTAACTCGGCTGAGCCATAACCGTCCAACAGCAGGCGCACACGCACACCGCGCAATGCCGCCGCTTGCAATGCCTGCGAAATCAGTCTGCCCGCCTGATCCGCAGCGAAAATATAGGTCTCCAGAGAAATGCTGAATTGCGCGACCGCGATATCGTCACGCAGACTGGGAAAGAACTGCGCGCCGTTTTGCAATAGCGTGAGTTGATTGTCCGCAACCCGAAATGTCATGGTGTGCGCAGATGTGCCGAAAGTGCAGCGTGATCGGAGATGTTGCGCCATTCGGCACCGCAGTGCACATGACTATGCACGACCTCGAAACCGCGCACATAAATGCGATCGAGTCTGAACATGGGCAAGCGTACTGGGAAGCTGCGCGCCACGCGGCCACTGTGCAGCTGAAACACGTCCTGCATATCCAGCTCACTCGCCAGTGCCTGACTCATGTGTTCGCGCCAGTCGTTGAAATCCCCAGCAATGATGAGTGGCGCACCGTGTGGAATGGCCTCACGTACATAATCGATCATGGCTTGGGTCTGCACTCTGCGCCCCTTGGCGAACAGGCCAAAATGTGCACATAGGCAATGCAACGTGCGGCCACTGGGCGCGACCATCTGGACGTGCAACATGCCACGACTCTCGAAGCGGTGTGCCGAAATATCGTGGTTAACCGATTGCACAATGGGAAAGCGACTGAGAATGGCATTGCCGTGATGCCCCGCGCTATACACCGAATTTTTGCCATAGGCTGCATGCGGCCAACCCTCGGCGGCGATAAACTCGTGCTGCGGCTCAACAGGATAGTCGTGATGTTTCAAAGCATGCCGCTGATGCTCGCCCTGCACTTCCTGTAGGAACACGATGTCAGCATCCAGCTCGCGCAAACGCTCGCGTAACTCATGCAATACCACCCGCCGATTGAATTGCGAAAAGCCCTTATGAATGTTGTAGGTCGCGATGTGTAAAGTCTGCATGTTGGCGATTCTATCCAATCCTTGGTCGTTAACACCTACGTATCTTGCTGCTAAATTACCTTAACGCTGCTCTATACTATTTTTCACGATGCCATATAATGCCCCCGCATCAGGCTTCCATACACAAAAAAAATCATGGACCAAAAACTACTCTCTATCCTTGGCGGTGATACCCACCATTATCCTTACGCACTCGAAAAACAATATCCGCGCATCTTTGCCACGCTGATGCTGCTTTGGGAGACACCTGAGATGGAATCTTATCTCACCAAGCTGATGGTCAATGAACGCCCCGACCGTGAAGGCTTCCCACCCAACGTCGCGGCTGAGATTGTGCACCTCAGCTTGGTGCATGCCGGTCAGCATCACAAAAAAAATAAAGATGACGTGTGGAGTCCCGAAGCACGCGTATTCAGCAACTTCGACCCTGTCGCTACTGGCACGCGCAACTTGCTCGCTTGGCCCAACATCCCACGCGTCACCGCACTGGAGATACAGGAACAAGGTGTAGCCTGCAATTTGGATGGCTATTTCCGTGCGGCAAGCTCGGACAATATCAAAGCCATAAGATTATTTTTAGAGGCTGGTGTGCACTTGGAAACGCGTAATGAGGACGGCTGGACGATACTCATGACTGCCGCACAAACAGGATTGGATGTGCTGGCGGGTCTGCTGATTCAAAAGGGCGCATTAGTCAACGCCCGCGACGGCGGCGGCAATACCGCCCTACACCTAGCCGCTTTCGCTGGCCGACTGCACATTTGCAAGCTGCTGATAGAAAATCAAGCCGAGGTTGATGCGCGCAGCAATTTTGGCTGGACACCGCTGTATCAGGCCATCGCGCGCAATCATATGATTGTGGCATCGTTCCTGATTAACCAAGGCGCAGATGTCAATACTGCCGCAAAAGACGGCCTGACACCTTTGCACAAGGCAGCCTCAGCGGGACTGCTCGAAGAAGTAAAACTCCTGCTGAGTCACGGTGCAGATGCCAGCCTGTGTACCCAGCTCGGTGACACGCCATTGGCCCTCGCTACAAAGAACAATCAGGATGAGGTCGTGGCGTTGCTGACTGCCCTCAACTAGTTCGACTCAAGCGTTGCCTATGCCGCTACCGGGCAATTTGATTTGCTGAGCAAAATCCAGCATACGGCGTATCGGTTGTAGCGCGCGCGGAATGATAAGCGGATCGATATGAATCTCGTTCCTGCCACTCGCTAATACTTCCGCTAAATTGACCAAACCATTCATCGCCATCCACGGGCAGTGACTGCAACTCTTGCAGTTCGCTCCCTTGCCGGCAGTAGGTGCCTCCAGAAACACCTTATCAGGACACAGGGTACGCATCTTGTGCAAGATGCCATTATCGGTCGCGACGATGAACACTTTGGCAGATGAGCGTTGCGCCGCTTTGATTAACTGCGAGGTCGAGCCTACCGCATCTGCCAACTGCACGACTGCACGGGGTGACTCAGGGTGCACCAAGACCATCGCGCCGGGATGTTGCGCTTTCAAGGCGATCAGCTCTTGCGCTTTATATTCGTCATGCACGATGCACGAGCCCTGCCAGAGCAACATCTCGGCACCCGTCTGGTCTTGTATATAAGCACCCAGATGACGATCTGGTGCCCACAAGATTTTTTCGCCACGCGCCTTGAGATGCGCGACGATGGGTAGGGCGATGGAGCTGGTCACCATCCAGTCCGCACGTGCTTTGACGGCGGCACTGGTATTGGCGTACACCACCACGGTGTGGTCTGGATGAGCGTCGCAAAATGCTGCGAACTCAGCCGCGGGGCAACCTAGGTCAAGCGAGCATTCAGCTTCTAGGTCCGGCATCAACACGCGCTTCTCGGGATTCAATATCTTGGCGGTCTCGCCCATGAAACGCACCCCTGCCACCACTATAGTCTTGGCAGGATGACGATTGCCGAAGTTGGCCATGTCCAACGAGTCTGAGACAATGCCACCGGTCGCTTCGGCCAGATCCTGCAAATCGGGATGCACATAGTAATGCGCGACCAACACCGCATCTTGCTCCTTGAGCATACGTTTGATGCTGGCAATCAGCTCGGCCTTTTCTGCCGCCTCGGGTTCACGTGGGCGTTTAGCCCAAGCATGAGCGGTGCTGCAGGTGTTGTGACTTGCATCTGGATAATCGTAAGCGACAGAGATATTCACAGTGCTGACTGACATGCTCAGTTCTCACCTTCGACCAAAAGGTTGCCCACCATCTCCACCGTAGTGCGCAAACGCTTCGCTTGCACGCGCATAAAGGCTTCGGCGAACAATACTCGTATCATCAACTCAGCATCATCGAGGTAGGCTGGATTGAATAGCAACAAGCTGCAATCGGTGCGCGCCACTACGCTTGCAGAGCGACGCGGCTCGTCGCCGGACAGATAGGCGATCTCACCAAAGGGCTCACCGGGTTGCAAAATTTGTATCGTGCGTTTGCCTTTGAGCAGCCCCAGCTTGCCTGCCACGATCACATAAAAAGTGATGTCGGACTGTCCTTCGGTGACGATGATCTCGCCCGTTTTGTACTCACGCCACTCGGCCCAAGACAGCAGCTGCGCAAGGTCGGAGTTACGGAATTTTTTGAAGAATTCGACGCGGCGTATCTCGTGAAAGTGCGGATGAGACTGGAACATCTGATCTGCCTCTATCTTCTCCTGACGGCGGCGCTCAATTTCGGCTTGCTGCTCCTGCAATACCCGCACCTGTACAGTCTCGTCCAGACGCGCGCTCTTTTGTTCGATGGTGGATTGCATATGCTGAAAGTTGTTACGCATCACGTTCAGTTCCTGCTCCAACGCTTCCTTCTGGGTAAGACTGTCTTGGCTTTTTCCAGTTAAAGCGGCAAGGTGGGCTTGCTGTGCCGCGATACGTGTCTCCATCCCCTGCTTGTACAGCAACACTTGCTCCTTCAAAGTGTCGTATTTAGTCATCACCGTATTCAGTTGCGCGTTGGCATCACGCAACTTGGTTTGAGCCACGACCAAATCCTGCTCCAATTCCATACGTCGTTCGATCTCGATTTCGGCCAGTATCAACATGTCTTTGTTGAACTTCTGACTAGTCAGCATCACTTCTTTGACTTTTTCAGTCGGGATGCGACTGGGATGTTTTATCGGCACGACCACAGGTGCGCTACCCACCACCGCAATGAAACGATCACTGCGCAAACGTTTGAATATTTCCTCGATATGATTGCGTACGCTAGGCGGTATCTTCTTGCTGATCTCGCCCACGCTGGACTTCCCGTCAACCAGCAACATCACACGTTTTTCATCACCCGCTATTCTGCCGTTGCTGGATTCAAGTTCGACGTTACCCGATGCGGTCCTTGCGTAAATTTGCTCATCACTCATTGCCACTCCTTAGCTTGCCGTCTGCGCGACACTCTCCTGCAGCCAAACTCAATATAACCTTGCGATTACTCGGCGAGAACACCATCGCGGCAGCCTCGCGCCACGGCCACCAACCATACTGTAGATGCTCTCTTGCGGATAAAGTAATCGGCGTTTTTTGTGTCAATCTTAGCGTAAACACGTGCTCAACATTCTGCGTCACGCCAGGAGCGTAACGATGCCGCCATTGCGGATAAATTTCATAATGATTCTCGATGTGACAATCGCGCAACTCGTGCTGCGCGGCCACGATACCGGTCTCTTCCAGCACCTCGCGAGCTGCCGTCTGCGCCAACGCTTCCTGCGCTTCCACACTGCCAGTCACCGATTGCCAATAACCGGGATGATCGGCACGCTCCAATAACAGCACTTCCATATCGCCCGCTTGTTCGGGCCTTCCTGCTGCACCAGACGCTGTATAGATCAGCACCAATACCGAAACCGGTCGTTTGTATTGCGTCATCCTATGCGTAAAAAATCCAACATGGTTTGTTGCGTTGACGCCAAAACAACACCGTGTCGGCCAATATATCCTGAGCAATCTCCCTATCGTTAGCAGACAACCCCAAGCTATCGCTAGCGTCGCGCAACAGCAACACATACCCCCTCGCTGCTGCGGGCTTGAGGTCACACAAAACATCGGCCAAGGCATCCCAGTTATCACCGAAATCCGGACCCGCCTGCACTGCCGCAGCGCAGACGGCAATAAAACTCTGCTTGCCCTTTACACCCTGCAAAGGGATTTCCAGTACGGTTAAACCGGCTTGAGCGGCACTGTCATACAACTCACTCAAACTACAAGCGAGTCGATAGCTACCCGCCCGCGCCACATCTGTAAGTTGCTCTGCCCATGAATCCATAGTCACTCCCGGATACGCAAGAAAGTTCGGTAATGGTCACTCGTATAGTAGTACTCGCCAACACTGCCGCTGATGATGCGGCGCGCACCGCGACTACGCACACCGGGGGTCTTGACCGTGTACTCGTGGTAATAACCGCGCGCTTGTTTGGGTAACGCACGCTCGAAGTTACTGAACACCACGCCGTCACGATCAAACTCAAACGGGCCACCTTGCTTGATGGCACGCAAAGTGTCACGCGCCTCATTCGGTAGTTCCGTTACGTTGATCGAGTCTGACTGCGCATTGCTTTGAGTCTGACTCGCATGGTCTGCGGATTCATGTTGATGTGACTGCCATTGATACGCCTGCGCGGCTCCTGCCAACACCAACAAGACCGCCAACAGTAACCGCAGACCACGCAACATATTTATTCCTTGCCAGCTTCAACGACAGCAGGCTGACGCAGGCGAATGTGCAGTTCGCGCAACTGTTTTTCGTCCACGCCGCTCGGCGCTTGAGTCAACAAACATTGCGCGCGCTGGGTCTTGGGGAAGGCAATCACGTCGCGTATCGATTCCGCACCGGTCATCATCGTGACGATACGGTCCAAACCGAAGGCTAGACCACCGTGCGGAGGTGCGCCGTATTGCAGGGCATCGAGCAAGAAACCAAACTTCAATTGCGCTTCTTCCGCACCAATATTTAATGCGCGGAACACGGCCGATTGCACCTCGGCCTTGTGGATACGCACCGAGCCACCGCCCAGCTCCCAGCCGTTCAAGGCGAGGTCGTAAGCTTTAGCCAAACATTTGCCCGGATCGCTTTCCAACAGTGCCAAATGCTCATCTTTAGGCGCGGTGAACGGATGGTGGCAGGCGTTCCAACGCTGGCCTTCCTCGTCGTATTCAAACATCGGGAAGTCCACTACCCACAACGGTTTCCACTGGTCGCCAGTGACGTGTCCCTTCTCGTGACCAATCTTGACGCGCAACGCACCGAGGGCATCGTTGACCACTTTCTCTTTATCTGCACCGAAGAAAATGATGTCGCCATTCTGTGCACCGGTGCGCGCGATAATTTCCTTCAGTGCCACTTCGTGGAGATTCTTCACGATGGGTGATTGCAAGCCGGTATCGTTCAATTGCGTGATGTCATTGACCTTGATGTAAGCCAGACCCTTTGCGCCGTAAATACCGACGAACTTGGTGTACTCGTCGATCTCGCCGCGCGTGAATGCCGCACCACCGGGCACGCGCAACGCCGCCACGCGACCGTTGGCAGAATTCGCCACACCAGCGAACACCTTGAAGGCCACGTCCTTAAGCACGTCGGTGACTTCGGTCAACTCTAAAGTCACGCGCATGTCGGGCTTATCCGAACCGAAACGCGCCATCGCCTCACCGTACGTCATACGAGGGAAAGGGTCGGGCAAATCCGCGCCCAAGGCTTCCTTGAACACGGTGCGTATCAGATCTTCAGTCAGCGCGGTAATCTGTGTCTCATTGAGGAAGGAAGTTTCAATATCGACTTGGGTAAATTCGGGCTGACGGTCAGCGCGCAGATCCTCGTCGCGGAAACATTTGGTGATCTGATAGTAACGGTCGAAGCCCGCCACCATCAGCATCTGTTTGAACAACTGCGGTGATTGCGGCAGCGCAAAGAACTCACCCGGATGCACACGCGACGGCACCAAGTAATCGCGCGCACCTTCCGGAGTGGATTTGGTCAGCATCGGTGTCTCAATGTCGATGAAACCGCGACTATCAAGAAAACGGCGGAAGGCCATCGCGACCTTGTAACGCAACATCATATTTTTTTGCATCTGCGGACGACGCAAATCAATCACGCGATGCGTCAGGCGCACGTTCTCGGAGATGTTTTCGTCATCCAACTGAAACGGTGGCGTGACGGCGGTATTCAACACCTCGATCTCGTGGCACAGAATCTCGATCTCACCGCTAGTGATGTTGGCATTGGTGGTGCCGGAAGGACGACGACGTACCTTACCGGTGACGCGCAACACGAACTCGCTACGCACCGATTCGGCAATCTTGAACATCTCAGCGCGGTCGGGATCGCACACCACTTGTGCCAGACCTTCACGGTCACGCAGGTCGATAAAAATCACCCCACCGTGGTCGCGGCGGCGGTGCGCCCAGCCGCAGATGCTGACGGTCTGATCGAGTTGGTCGGTGTTGAGTAAGCCGCAATAATGTGTACGCATGTCTGATGAATTAAATGGATTGTTAAGTATTAGAAATAAATGCAGCGTGTTTGCCCGTCTCGGTATCCGCCGCCACGCCCATGGAAACGATAGAACGCAACGCGACATCTACGGTCATATCCAACTCGATGGTGTCCGCCTTGCGGATGAAGAAGTAAAAACCGTTGACCGGACTGGGAGTGGTGGGAATGAATACCGCGACATACTCCTCGTCGAATTTGCCGGAGACTTCACCGGGCACACTGGTCTGAAACGCCAAAGACCACGCTTGAGGATGCGGGTAACGCACCAGCAACACCTTGCGAAAGGAGTTGCCGTTACCGGACAACAACGTATCACTGTCCTGCTTCACACCTTTGTAGACTGTGTTGACAAAGGGAATGCGCAACAACACACCTTCCCAATAGCGCAGCACGATCTGGCCGAACACGTTGCGCATCAGTAGGCCGGTCACCGCCACCACCACCAGCGTCAGAATCACACCAAGGCCGGGGATATGAAAGGGCAGCAGATTGTCAGGCTGCCAACTGGACGGCAATAACAACAGCGTTTGATCCATGGTACTGATGGTGAGATTGAGCACCCAGAAGGTGATGCCCAAAGGTACCCAGACCAACAGCCCCGTGATGAGGTATTTCTTCATCCTAGCTTGAAACTTAACCAGCCACCGGACAAGAGCCGGATGCTGCGCAGGGTGGACAAGCGGGTTTGGAGGAATGACCGTTTTTGAAATCCGTCACGTAATAACCATCCCCCTTCAATTGAAAACCGGCGGCGGTCAGTTGTTTGGCAAAACTTGCTTTGCCACATTCTGGACAGATTGTGAGCGGATCATCACTCATCTTTTGCATCACGTCTTTTTGTGTGCCGCATGCTGAGCAGGCGTAGGCATAGATAGGCATAACGACTCCCTAGACAGGTAAATTTTGAAAGGGGCGCATTATACCTGAGCAGGGCGGTAATAGAGCAGCCCTGCCCACTCTTGAAATATCCCATCCCACAGCAAGCGAATAACTAAGCCGACACTTCAAGACTAGACCGAACAGGCTAGGCATTCAGGCATATTTTTATTTTCCAATCAATCAATTAAGGTGACATCCTTCGCAATAGCGACACAACTTCAGGTACGCATCAACGCCTATCCAACAGTAGCAGGAGTAAAACCATGCCGGACGTGATTAAAACATTGCAAGCCTCACCCGTAACTAAAAACCTAAGCGATACCGGCCTATACAGAATCGCCGCCGTTTGCCAATCGCGCAGCTATGCCCCGGGCACCTCCATCAATAATACGGATGCGGCTGATGCCAACCAGTTCGCGATCTTGGCGCGCGGTACGATCAGTGTAAAAGTACCTCATGGCGTAGGGGAATCAACAGTTTGCATCCTTAAGCCCGGCGACTTGGTCGATGGCAGCCCCCATTCGAGCGCAGCGAATTTATACGCTGAAAGTGACACGCAAATACTCAGCATGTCGCATGAACAGTTCGATGGTTTAGTGCGCACTCATCCCGCGCTAATGTGTCACGTTATAGATGGCATGATTTACAACATGCGCTCCATTCTGCTGCGCACCAACCATCTGATTGCAGACTTAAAAGACTATATCTACGGTTCACACAGCCGCAACTAAACCACATCTAACTTAAGGAGATCATCATGAGACGTACTCTCACCAAAGCAGGACAAAAGGTCGCTCTGGCATTTCGTTGGTTAATCATAGGCGTACTATCTGCGGCCTGTTTGGCTCCTATAGCGCTCATCGTAAGCAGCGAGGTCTAGCACTAGAGGGGGCACACCCCGCAACGCCCAAGTCATACCAGCGTTGGCAGTGTGCGCCCCTTGGTCAGCCTCGCCATCTGCTGTACCGTCACGTCGTTAATGCCGCCTTCACCCGACTATGCAGGTATAATGCGCGCACCCTGCGCCCGCCAATCAGCGTAGCGGCTTGTTTAATATAATCTTTTACCAACCTCATTCGTCAGTCTCGATTGGTGCCGCACGACGTGGCAGACCGTCGCTGGAGTAAACCCTTGTCCCAAGAAAACACCTTTGCCAGTCTCAATCTGGCTGCACCGTTATTACGCGCCATCACTGATGCTGGTTACACCACTCCCACTCCCGTTCAAGCGCAGGCCATTCCCCTCGTGTTGAGCGGTGGAGATTTACTGGCTGGTGCTCAGACCGGTACCGGCAAGACCGCCGGTTTCACACTGCCTATCTTGCAGCGCTTGTCGGAAAAATCTGTGACTCCGGCAGCAGGCAAACCGCGCTGTCTGATCCTCACCCCGACGCGCGAACTCGCCGCGCAAGTGGAAGAATCCGTGCAGACCTATGGCAAATATCTGCCGTTCAAATCCATGTGCATGTTCGGTGGCGTGAACGTCAATCCGCAAATCAAAGCCTTGCGCAGTCAGGTCGATATTCTGGTCGCCACCCCCGGTCGCTTGCTCGACCATGTCGGGCAAAAAACGCTAGATCTGTCGGGCGTGGAAATCTTCGTGCTGGACGAAGCCGACCGCATGCTGGACATGGGCTTCATCCGCGACATCCGCAAAATCCTCGCGTTATTGCCTAAGCAACGCCAAAATCTCTTGTTCTCCGCAACCTTCTCTGACGAGATCAAGACACTGGCCGATGGCCTGCTACATAACCCTGGTTATGTCGAAGTAGCGCGCCGCAACACCACCTCGGAACTGGTCGCACAAAGCGTGCATCTGATTCCGCAAAAGCTCAAAAGCCATTTGCTCGCACACCTCATCAAACACAACGACTGGAAGCAGGTGCTGGTGTTCACCCGCACCAAGCACGGTGCCAATCGTCTGGCCGAGAAACTCGCGGCTGACGGCATCCCTGCCGCCGCCATCCACGGCAACAAAAGCCAGTCCGCGCGTACCAAGGCACTATCTGAATTCAAGGCTGGTGCCCTGCCGGTGTTAGTTGCCACCGACATTGCGGCACGCGGCTTGGACATCGACCTGCTGCCGCACGTGGTCAACTTCGAGTTACCCAATGTGCCGGAAGATTACGTACATCGCATCGGTCGTACCGGTCGCGCGGGCAGCAACGGTGCCGCTATTTCGCTAGTGGATAACGAAGAGGCATTGCATCTGAAAAACATCGAGCGTCTGATTAAGATGCAAATCCCGCGCGTAACCATAGAGAGCTTCGTCGCACCGACCAACTTGCCCCCTGAAGCACCACGCCCGCCGCGTCCACAACACGGCCAGAAGCGTCATGGCAACACCACCGCCGCAGCGGCTAACCGTGGTCAGCAAGCACGCGCGGGGCAAGGCCAAAAAACACGCCCACCGCGCGATGCGCAAGGTCGCCCGCAACAGCCGCGTGACCCGCAGGCACGCAACAACAATGTGGCGACCAGCAAAGCGCGTCCTGCGGCCAAACCAGAAGGTAATAAACACCTCTCAGAAGCGGCGCGCCATCAGGCTATGCCACAACCTGCCCTGTTCTCGCCACGTCCAGCAGCAAGGCGCGGTCGCTAGTCGCTAGCCCGCAACAAGACAACGCCCTTCACCGCATGCTTGGTGAAGGGCGTTGTCATTTCTCAACACTATGCTTAGGAAGCCGCTGATGTTGCGCCTCTTCTACATCATAGCTAACTACAACTTGGCGATATGATTTTCCAGCTGCTTATCCGCATACTGGATGTGCGCCAATACTCGGGCAAAAGGCCAATGATCGAACCATTCGGTAAACTGTTTCTCGCCCACATACTCAAGTTTTCCCTGTAGATGTAGCACATCCGCTACGAGCTGCTGATGCAGCGCCTTATGGCTCTCTATCCCAGGAAAGGCGCACTGCAGCATCAACTGTTCTTCAGTCGAAAAATGCAATTTTGTATAGGCAATCACTGCTTCTATCATGCGCAACAGCGTCTCGCGCGACTCCCAACGCTTTGCTGCGGCGTTCAATTCATTTAGCAGCGCGATAAGTTGCTTATGTTGCTGTTCGATCTCTTGCATATCGATTTTTTGCACCTTGACCTCCTTTTCTAAATATCCATAGCGCTACTCGCCCTGCAAGGTGAACTGCCCATCAATTCGTCCTGTGTCAGCAGAAAACTGATTGGCATGCCTAGCTTCCTCACTGGATCAAGCCTCGATACAAAAACAGCGCGTAAACCGCCAGCAGCGCGCCTCCTACAAAACGCGGTATGCGTCCGATCATCGCAACGCATACGAAGTGCACAACACCAGCGCCCAAAATGATGTAAGCACCTGTCTGAAAAAATGCGGGAACATGAATCGGACTGAACAGCGCAAACAGTCCTACACACATGGGGATGCAGATATGTCCGTCACCCACCTGCGAACTCAACACGATATCTTGCCTCCCCAAGCGCGTGTAATACAGAGCAAGGAAAGCATTGGGCACCACCATCAACAGGCCACTGAACCAACCCAGCTTGGCGAAGCTTAGGTAGGGGTTATGATTGGTCGCGACCCAGCTCACCAAATGATCGACTGCGTAATAAACACCGTAAGCACTGAGCGCCAATAACACGACATCAATCAACAGTGACCAATGGAAGGAGCGGCTCTTGCGGATGTTGTCTTTCAACACTTCGAACACATGCAACACCTGCCAGAACACGAACAGTCCGACCAGCACCAAACCATCGTAAAGGTCTAGTACGCCATCCTTGGCTAAGGCCCATAGCGTACCGGTGAACAAGAACAAGGCGATCAAGGTAAAGAGTAGATTGAGCTTGTTGATACGCTGAAATTCTGCGTGCGCCTTCGCCTTGGATTTGGTGCTCCCCTTTTGTAGCGCGGCAGCCGAACCAAAAATCGCCGCAAGCCCCAACAATAAAGTCAGATTAGTGACGTTATTAACTAAACAGTTCTCGATGACCAAGCTGCCATTGCTCGCGTTACTACTCATCACATAGGCAAAAATCAGATTTGCGAAGCCCGAGCAATAAGGCATGATTAACGTGCCCAACACGGTGCCTTCGAACCCCTTGTTCTCCATCGCATGGAGACGCCAGACCATCATGAAACTGGCCGCAAAAAATATCAGCAACAGCATCACAGGATGGTTCAGGTAAGCTGACATATTGTGGAATTCGATATTCATGGACGACATCAAAAATGGTGAACACAGATTCTACCCGTAGCAGAGAAAAGCATGCACACCAGCAATCAAACCGCACCACATCAACACTGCCGAATCCGTGCGTTTCCCATGCGCTTTAGGTAAACTGCGCACCTTTCCAAGGGGCAATAGCGATGAAGAACACTCCCACTATGCAGGCAAATGAAGCAGCTGAACGTATCGTGCATTATTTTCAGGCTCATGGATTTTCAGGCATATCCGAAGCGCTCATGATCCGCATACGATTGAAAGCTGGCAGCAGAGGCGAAGTAGAGAATGCTTTCGAAACCGCCCATGAACGTGGTGAGACACCGCCGTTGCAGCAGTACTTCGAGATCACCCCATTCGGCCATTACTCAGACTTTCGTAGTTACGGCGATGCCAAGGCAGCGATACGCACCGACTTTACCGCAGCCCTACGCCTAGAAATTCCTAAGATTTACTTCGAGCGCGCACCGATATTACTCAACGACGCCTTAGCGAGCGGCACAAAATACGATGCACTGCTGAAACTGCGTGACAATATCTCGGGTTACGCAGTAGGCATCCTGCTGAATGATCCCGATGCCTCGTTCATGGAATATATCGGCACGCATCAAGGTGACGATTGGCAACAGATCATGGGTAGCTTTGAAATCACCAGTACTGCGCTGGCAACTGAAATCAATCTAGACTGACCCGCACACTTGCATCGGTGCGTTCAGTTTAAGTAATTTGCTGACACACTCACCGCTACCTTGCCAATAAAAAGCAGCCTGCTAGCACAGCAGACTGCTTTTTTTATGCCGCCACTAATCTAAGCGGCGCGTTTGCGCTTGTGTTTGATGAACTCAATGATCGCTGGCAGAAACGAGATGAAAATGACCACCAGGATAATCACCGTCAGATTGTTTTTCACCACAGGGATGTTGCCAAAAAAGTAACCGGCCAGCGTCAAAGAACTAATCCACGCCACGCTGCCCAGCACGCTGAACATCACAAACATTGGATAACGCATCAAGCCTATGCCCGCCACAAAGGGTGCAAAGGTGCGCACGATAGGCAGGAAGCGCGCGAAGATGATGGTCTTGCCGCCGTGCACCTCGTAATACGCACGGGTCTTATCCAGATGCTCGTGTTTGATGAATTTTCCGATGAATAGATCAAACAGACGCAAGCCCAAGATGCGCCCTACCCAGTAGTTGGTGTTATCACCACTGACCGCAGCCAGCATCAAGACGGGCATTAGCCACTCCATCTGCAAAGCCCCCAAGCCACATAAAGCTCCAGCCACGAACAGCAGCGAGTCACCCGGCAAAAAAGGCGCGACCACCAAGCCGGTCTCGGCAAAGATAATCAGGAACAAAATACCGTATACCCAATAGCCATACTCATGCGCCATGGTCAATAGATGGGTATCCAGATGCAGAATGAGATCGATCATGGCAGCACTTCTTCAGCCTCGGTCTTTTCCGGCTTAATGAAGTCGTCGCGCGACACACCGAACATCATCAACAAGGGGCTGGCCACCAACACCGAAGAATAGATACTGAACAAGATGCCGATGGTCAGCGCCATGGCAAAGTAATGCAGCGTCTCACCCCCCATAAACAACATCGCGCCCACCATCATCTGCGTGCTGCCGTGGGTGATGATGGTGCGCGACATGGTACGCGTAATGGCGTTGTCGATGATCTCAGCGGTCTCTGCCTTGCGCATCTTGCGGAAGTTTTCGCGAATACGATCGAACACCACCACCGATTCGTTCACCGAATAACCCAACACCGCCAATACCGCAGCCAATACGGACAGCGAGAACTCCCACTGGAAGAAGGCAAAGAAGCCCAGGATGATAACCACGTCGTGCAAGTTCGCGATGATGGCGGACAGGCCAAACTTCCACTCGAAGCGTATCCACAGATAACCGACGATACCCAAGCTAACCAGCAACAACGCCATCGCGCCGTTCTCAACCAGATCCTTGCCGACTTGCGGACCAACGAACTCGACGCGGCGCATCTCGACCGCTGCATCTTGCTGATGCAGACTAGCCATCACTTCGTCGCTCAGCTTGGCGCCCGCCTTGTTCGCCTTGAGCGGTATCTGAATCAACACATCGTGACTGGAACCGAAGTTCTGCACCTGCGCATCGGCCAGATCGCTCTTGGCGAGCTGCTCGCGAACTTTATTCAAGTCGGCAGGCTGGGCGTAATGCACTTCCATGACCGTGCCGCCGGTGAAATCGACGCCGAAGTTCAAGCCCTTGGTGGCAAGGAAGAACACTGCGAACAAGAAGGTGACCAGCGAGATACTGGTGGTGATCTTCCCGTAACTCATGAACGGGACATCGTGTTTAATCTTGAAGAATTCCATGTGCTACTCCTTAACCTATTGCGACTTTGCTGATGCGCGCTTTGCTGCCGTACATCAAATTGACCAGCGCGCGCGATACCAGCACGGCGCTGAACATCGAAGTCAGAATGCCCAGACACAACACCACCGCAAAGCCCTTAATCGGGCCGGAACCAAACAGGAACAACGCGATACCGGCGATCAGGTTGGTGATGTTGGAGTCCACGATGGTGGCGAAAGCATTGTCATAACCCGCATGAATAGCGGCTTGCGGACTGATGCCGTTGCGCAGCTCCTCACGAATCCGTTCATTGATTAGCACGTTGGAGTCGATCGCCATACCCAACGTCAACGCGATACCCGCCATACCTGGCAAAGTCAGTGTGGCTTGCAGCATGGACAACAAGGCCACCAGCAACAGCAAGTTAGCCGCCAGTGCAAACACCGAGATGGTGCCGAACATCAGGTAGTAGGCGACCATAAACACTGCGATCATCATGAAGCCGATCTTGGTCGAGTTGAAGCCGCGCGAGATATTGTCCGCACCTAGACTAGGGCCAACGGTACGTTCTTCGACGATCTCCATCGGTGCAGCCAACGCACCGGCACGCAGCAGCAGCGAAGTATCCTGCGCCTCTTCCGTGGTCATACGACCACTAATTTGCACTCGGCCACCGCCGATCTCTTCGCGTATCACCGGCGCGGTGACGATTTCGCCACGGCCTTTTTCAAACAAGATGATCGCCATGCGCTTGCCCACGTTTTCGCGCGTCGCTTCCTTGAACTTGCGCGCGCCCACGCCATCCAGATTCAAGTGCACAGCCGGCTCGTTGTCGCGATTATCGAAACCGGGTTGCGCGTCATTGATGCGCTCACCCGTCAGCAGTACCTGCTTCTTGACCAACAAGGTACGGCCTTCTCTATCCTTGAACGCTTCCGTGCCGAACGGCACGATGCCACCTTCACTGAAGGAATGCTCATCATCGACCAGTCGCACTTCCAGAGTCGCAGTGCGCCCCAAGATGTCCTTGGCACGCGCGGTATCCTGCACACCCGGCAATTGCACCACGATGCGATCCACACCTTGTTGCTGGATGACCGGCTCGGCTACGCCCAGCTCGTTAACGCGATTGCGCAAGGTCAGCAAGTTCTGCTGTACAGCAGATTCCTGAATGCGGCGTTCCGCCACTACGGTGAGCTTGGCCAACAACAGATAGTCACCGCCTTGCTCTTTGTCAGTGAGTGCGTAATCAGAGAAACGTTGCTTCAACTCAGCCTCTCCCTTGCTGCGCGCCTCTGCATCACGGAACTTGATAGTCAGCATTTCGCTGTCGCGACTCACGCCCGAATAAGCGATATTCTGTTCGCGCAAAGCACTACGCATATCGCCGGTCGCCGCCTCCAAAGCCTTATCCAGCGCAGCTTTCATGTCCACTTGCAAAAGAAAATGCACGCCGCCGCGCAAGTCCAGCCCCAGATACATGGGCAGTGCATGCAGATTGGTCAGCCATTGCGGAGAACGTGACACCAGATTCAGTGCCACCACATAATCTTCGCCCAACTGCTTGATGATTACATCCTTAGCCTTGAGTTGTGTGTCGGTATCGGCGAAACGCACTTTCACACTATTACCTTCCAAACTCAGCATGTCTGGATTGAGCGACGCGGCTTTGAGCGCATCGGCCACCTTGGCACGCAAAGCGTCGTCCACTTTGATGCTGGCACGAACAGGAGACACTTGCACCGCAGGCGATTCACCGAAGAAGTTCGGCATGGTATAGATCAAACCAGTCAGCAACACGACTAGGATCAGCAGATTTTTCCACAATGGATAACGGTTCATAACGACCTCGACAAATTCTTACTAGGCATATCCGCCAAATAATAAACCGGGGAAACCCCGGTTTATTATTTGGCGTAAGACGTATTACTTGATGGCGTTCAGTGTGCCTTTAGGCAACACACTCAAGATAGCGATTTTCTGCACTTTTACTTCCATATTCTCAGCCAGCTCTACGCTCGCGTACTCATCGAAAACCTTAGTCACACGACCCACTACGCCACCGCTGGTCACGACTTCATCGCCTTTTTGCAGCGCTTCCATCATCGCCTTGTGCTCCTTGGCGCGCTTGGATTGTGGGCGCAATACCAGGAAATAGAACACTGCAACCAGTGCGATCAAAGGCAGGTAATCCATTACACCACCAGCTGCGGCAGCATTAGCGCCTTCCGCGTAAGCATTACTGATAAACATCTTTATGATTCTCCAAGTTGAAAAAAGCCGCGCATTCTAACATGAAGCGCATTTTATTCTAATGACAAGCCGGCACGACGCTGCTGGAAACGTTCGACAAAGCCGGCAAAATCATCAGCCTCGATAGCGGCACGTATTTCCTGCATCAGTTGCTGGTAGTAATGCAGGTTATGGATGGTGTTAAGGCGCGCGCTCAATATCTCTTTCAGACGGAACAAGTGATGCAGATAAGCACGACTGAAATTCTGGCAGGTGTAGCAAGTGCATGCCTCATCCAGCGGGCGCGTATCCAAACGGTATTGCGCATTCTTGATCTTGATGTCGCCATGCCGAGTAAACAACATGCCATTGCGCGCATTACGCGTCGGCATCACGCAGTCAAACATATCTATGCCTTGCGACACGGCGGCGACAATGTCCTCTGGCGTGCCCACCCCCATCAAGTAGCGCGGCTTGTCCTGTGGCAGTTGCGGCGCAGTATGTTTGAGGATACGCAGCATATCTTCTTTGGGTTCGCCCACCGACAAGCCGCCGATGGCATAGCCGTCGAAACCAATGTCGCTCAGGCCGCGCAGCGACTCATCGCGCAGCTCCTCATACATACCGCCCTGCACGATGCCAAACAGGGCGTTGGGATTATCGCCATGCGCGGCTTTGGAGCGCGCCGCCCAGCGCAGCGACAAACGCATCGAGTCAGTTGCCTCACGCACGGTGGCGGGAAACGGCGTGCACTCGTCGAAGATCATCACAATGTCGGAATTGAGCACGCGCTGGATGCGCATCGATTCTTCTGGCGTGAGAAACAACTTGTCGCCGTTCACTGGGGAAGAAAACTTCACGCCTTCTTCAGTGATCTTGCGTAACGCTCCCAAACTAAACACTTGGAAGCCGCCCGAGTCGGTCAGGATAGGACCGTCCCAGCCCATGAACTTGTGCAGACCACCGTGCGCGGCGATCACTTCCAAGCCAGGACGCAGCCACAGATGAAAGGTGTTACCCAGCACGATGTGCGCGTCGATGTCACGCAACTCCTGCGGCGACATCGCCTTGACCGTGCCGTAAGTACCCACTGGCATAAAGGCCGGTGTCTGCACCGTGCCGTGCGCCAAGGTAAGTTGCCCGCGTCGCGCCATACCTGAGGTTTTATATAGATCAAATTGCATTACTTGATTCCTTAACTTGAAACTGAAGTTCAAAAATGTTCTGCCACGAAAAACACAAAAGACACGAAATTAAAAGCACGACACTCAAATGTTTATAATGCTTCTTTCGTGCTGTTGGTGCTTTTCGTGAACTAGGCTTGATTCTTCTCGCTCGATGAACATCGCATTGCCGTAGCTAAAAAAACATTTAGCCACAAACGACACGAAAAACACGAAATTAAAAATGCAACATCAAACTTTATTTTTCGTGCTGTTGGTGTCTTTCGTGGACGATTCTCGCTCGATCAACATCGCATCGCCGTAACTGAAAAAACGATATTCGTGCGTGACGGCGTGCTGATACGCAGCACGTAAAACATCCATGCCGCCGAAGGCGCTCACCAGCATCAACAAGGTGGACTTGGGCAAATGGAAGTTGGTCAGCAGCACATCCACCACACGGAAGGCATAACCCGGCGTAATAAAGATGTCGGTATCCCCCGAGCCAGTGCGCAATGCGCCAGATGCCGCCGCGCTCTCTAGAGCACGCAAGCTGGTAGTGCCCGCCGCCACTACCCGGCCCTGCCGAGCGCGCGCCTGTGCGATGTGATCCAGCGTGGCTTGTGGTATTTCATAACGTTCGCTGTGCATCTTATGTTCATGTACAAACTCGGCACGCACCGGCTGAAACGTCCCCGCCCCCACATGCAAAGTCACATAAGCGAGCTGCACGCCCTTATCGCGCAGGGCTTGTAACATAGCCTCGTCAAAATGCAAACCTGCCGTGGGTGCCGCGACCGCGCCAGCCGCGCGGGCAAACACGGTCTGATAGCGCTGCTCGTCATCGCCGTCCGCAGCATGGGTGATATAGGGCGGCAAAGGCAGGTGACCATAACGCTCCAGCAATTCCAGCACCGGCTCGGTCGTCAGGAAGCGCAAGTGATAGAACTCGCCGACACGCCCCAGCACCTCGACATCCAGCGCATCGGCCAAGCGCAACAGGCCACCAGCCTTGGGGGACTTGCTGGCACGTATCTGCGCCAGCACCTCATGGTCGTCCAGTACCCGCTCGACCATCACCTCTATCTGTCCACCACTGTGCTTAGTGCCGAACAAGCGCGCCTTGATAACGCGCGTGTCATTCATCACCAACACATCGTGCTCGCGCAACAAGCCAAGCAGGTCGCTGAAACGCCGGTCTGCGCACACGCCATCGTGCACATGCAGCATCCGGCTCGCCCCGCGCAAGGCAGGTGGATGCTGGGCTATCAAGGCATCGGGTAATGCAAAATCAAATTCATCGGTACGCATAGAATAAAGTTATTTTGCAAAAAGACGTAATTGTAGCTTGATGCGCCCAGATGTTTTGTGGATAATGCGCGTCGCTTCGCCGGGGTGATGGAACTGGTAGACGTGCCGGACTCAAAATCCGGTGCCTGAAAGGGCGTGGGGGTTCGATTCCCCCCCCCGGCACCAAATAAAAGTTTTGTTGATGCAGCTGTCAACCAAACGATTTATAGAAGCGTTAATGCAGCCGACACCTAGTGTCATAAACGTTTTTCAATCACTTACAAAGATGGAGTTCACAATGAGCAAAATTTTGTCCGCATTGATCGCAGCTGTATTCGCTACTGTAACTTTCTCTGCTGTTGCTGCCGATGCAGCTCCAGCTAAAGCGGCTCCTGCCGCTACAACCGCAGCTCCAGCAGCTGCTACTGCTACTGCTACTGCTACTGC
>Ga0172367_10000228_pt1 | contig 85766 bp, 76 predicted proteins | sample Lak10m_FD_114542 | JGI IMG/M metagenome (GOLD analysis project Ga0172367, IMG submission 114542) | Freshwater microbial communities from Kabuno Bay, South-Kivu, Congo - kab_022012_10m | ecosystem: Environmental > Aquatic > Freshwater > Lake | place: Democratic Republic of the Congo: South-Kivu... | reverse complement strand
TTCTCCGGACTCAGGACAGATTTTCTCACTCTCCGGGATATCCAGCTCAACCCGTTTCACCGGCAGATCATCCGGGAAGGAGATGGTGTCGCACCCCTTGTTCTTCTTCACTTTATTCCGCTCTTTCTTATCCATATCTGCTACCTCATTTCTGTCCGGTATCTGTGACCAGATTTGACGCTGCGTGAATATAGCCTGTATTCAGTGTATGAGCAATTACGGATAGGGGGACACCATGGGATACTTTCCAGATGACAGGGGGTTCAGGCGATTCATCAAAACAATCGGGCCATGGTTTGAGGGCATTGCGAAATTTGTCGCTATCATGGCGCGGCACAATGACGATATCTATACTGGTGAGCGACTGATGCTGCAGAAACTGGAGCGTGAAACCTTCAAGATCGACAAGTATATGAAGGAGCTGAAAAGTCGATTCACAGCGGAAGATGATGAGATTTCACGGACTACCGAAGGTATGTGAATAGGGCATTTGCCGGAAAAGAACCTATGAGGTTGCACTGTTATTGCATTAAACGGCATCTCCGTTTTCCCCTTGACAAAACTTATCAAGGATGCCGCTAATTTCGGAGGCAATTCTGGAGGAGGCAATTCCGGATTGCAATACGCCGGAATAATGGTAGATTTACTCGATAAAATATCAAACAGATTTGGAGAATATATGTCGCTAGATTTTTCGCCATTGGAGAAAGCCATCAATAGCCTGAACCGTGCCCTTGCAAGGGCGCTCTCCGTACCTGACGATGAAGAGCTTCGCGATGCCTGCATCCAGAGGTTCGAATATACGTTTGAGCTTTGCTGGAAGATGTTGAAGCGCCAACTGGAGTTGGAACTGCCAAACCCGGCTGAGGTTGACGGTTACAGTTACCGCCAGCTCTTCAGGATAGCTGCCGAACGGGCAATGGTTCTGGATGTGGAGGCGTGGTTTGATTATCGTGAGCGTCGCAACATCACCTCCCATACCTACGATGAAGAGAAGGCAGCCAAAGTATTTGAGGCGCTGCCCGCTTTTGCAGGACATGCGACTGAACTGATGTCCCGCTTGAAGTCCCGTTCCGGGGAAAATTGATGGATCTGAAACCGGAGCACCGCCGCATCATCTGCGATATTTTTGCCACCCATCTGCCCGACCGTGAAGTTCGCCTCTTCGGCTCCCGCGCCACCGGCACTGCCAAGCCAAATTCCGATATAGACCTTGTAGTAATGGGAGATGATCCACTCCCGCTAACAACTATGAGAATCCTGCGTGACTCCTTTGATGACAGCGATCTGCCGTTTCAGGTGGATCTGGTGGATTGGGTGGAAACGAGTGAAGAGTTCAGGAAAATTATTGAGACCACTGCCATTCGATTGATTCCGGAGGAGATACGGAGCTAGACGATCACATGAAAATGTGCTCTGATTTACGATCTGACTTGGTGCAACTTACAAAGGAAACCAGGAACCGTTGGCATAACAGCGGAAATCATTCTCCTAACAATTCCACCACACCCAACCCTTTAGCCTTTTCCCAAAACTTCCGGTCAGCTGTCAGAAAACGGCAACCAAGTCGTGATGCCAGCACATGATAACTGGCGTCATAGACGCTGACCTTGTGTTTCATGGCAAGAGTCATGGCCTCCATGTATTCTAAGCTGTCCAGTTCGTGAATATTGAACTCAAAGGCGTTTATAAGCTCGAAGGCCTCCAATGCTTCTTCTGGCGATAGTTTGACCTTGGTGGTAAGAACATTGGCAATTTCGTAGAAAAACAGGCTCGGAACGGCAATCTCATTTTTACCGGAGATATGCTCAACGCGAACATGCTCGGCATGTTCCGCACACACTTCATCAGCAAAAATCCATTTCAGCGCGACTGATGAATCAAGCACAATCATCGTGCATCTCTACTTTCCCGTACCGCCTGTACAGCATCTACACCGGTTGTGGCTGTGCGGTTACGCTCCCGCCAGGCATCCATAGACCCGGACAGCGCTTCGAGCCGTTGAGCGCGGTTTTTCTTCTGAACCTTCTCCTCATATTCTGTAATGGAGAGGATAACCGCCAACGGTTTGTTGGCACGGGAAATAGTCACAGACTCGTTCTTTTCCGCCACCATATCGAGGATATGTCCCAGGTTTTTTCGTAAATCCATTGTTGTTAATGTCTGCATGGCTTAGCCTCCATTTCATGACTATACAATAGACTATGATATCAACTATATCAATCTACGTTTCTAAAAAAACTCTCATGATGTTCAAATATGACACACCCGTACTCTTTCCTAAAGGGACATTACGTCGACACTCTGGATTCCCTACAGAAGATTTCCCACGGCATACAACGGCACAACCTGGATGGCATCGTAGGCAGAAAAGTTTTCGGTGGATATCCGGACACCATACGGCAGGTTCCGCTCTTTCAAAAACAGGTTCATGCTCTGCATACTCCCCTTGCTTCCTGATTTGACCTCGAACGGCACAATGTTGTCACCTTTTTGCAGCACATAGTCCACTTCGGCATTGCTACTTTTTGCCTCACGATGCCAGTAATAGAGCGCGGGCTGTAGATTCGGGGGAGAATGTTTAACCAGTTCGGTGCCGACAAACGCTTCGGCGATGTTCCCCTTGTTGATGTCGTCGAACTGCGGAGAGGTTAGCAGCGCAGAGATGTCGTTGCGCTGCAAGCGCAGATGAATGCCGACATCGAAAAGGATTGCCTTGAACATGTTCGGCTTGATCTGCGCCCCGAGCGGAATCCCCCTGGCTGCGGTGTGCTGTACCTTGTGGACAAGCCCCGCCAGCGTCAGCATATCGAGGCATTCTTTGTACAGCGTCGATTTGACCGTCGGGTCAATTCCGGAATATTTGAATTTGCAGCCGGTCTGAAATGCGATGGCATGAAATACCTCATCCAGTCGGCCAAGCGGGGCACGGTGGCGATACTTGGCAAAGTCATCACGCGACGTGAGAATGATGTCATCAAGCAATCTCTGGCAACCGAGGATGTCCCGCTGTTCGACATAGTGCCTCACCACCTCGGGCATGCCACCGATAATCAAGAACACGCGCAACAGCTCAAGGAGTCGCCGATGAAACAGGTCAACAAGCGGATGTGCTGCTGATCCGGTCATAACCATCTGGGCAAGCGCCTCCTCGCCCAGTGCAGTGAGAAACTCGCGAAACGAGAGCGGGTGCATGAACAGGTTGGCCAGACGTCCCACCCCATGGGAAGGGATTTCGGTCAGGGCGAATTCAAGCAGTGAACCGGCGGCGACAAAGTGCAGTTCCGGAAATTCCTCATGGAAGAACCGCAGGGCACGGATGGCATCGGGGCAGGCCTGCAGCTCATCAAAGAACAGGAGCGTACTCCCGGCAATGATGGGAGTACGATAGTAGACCGCCAGCTTTTCGCAGATCGGCCGGGGATCAAGCGACCCGCTGAACAGCCCGGCCAGCTGCCGATCCTTCTCGAAGTTTACCTCCACAAAATGGGTGAACGTCTTGCCGAGCTGGCGTACAGAATAGGTCTTGCCCACCTGCCTGGCTCCACGGATTACCAACGGCTTGCGGACGGGGTCAATCTTCCATTGCTCAAGATGGCGCTCGATCGAACGTAACATGGTCACCCCATTTGCTGCTTTAGATAGCTGAAGTATGAAATGCAAGGCAATTATGGGACAGTTAAACCTGAAAGTAAAGGCAGTAAGTTATAGGACGATTTCCCCATGAAAGGAACTGAGTTGCGTTGAGTTTCCACCAGATAGTGCGTCTGTTTGCCGGTGCGCCAGGGGTAGTTATTCAGACAGATGCTCATGCTTTTCAGCTTCGCTCCCCAGGGCATGCACTTTCAGATTGATGTTTTTTCTGAACAACTCTGGTTAGTGAGAAAATCAGCAAAACTTTGATATATCACTCGTGTCATTTCAGGAATGTCCAAAATTGTCACACCCCGGGTGTACTCCTGGATCATTACGATCACAAAAGGAGGCACACCATGGCAGCAGACACCGACAAGCAGCAGAAAGACAACGGACTCAAGGACTACGGCATCATCTACATCTCCGGGGCGATCAACAGCGGCACCGCCGAAGGCGTCTGCAAGGAGATCATCGGCCTCAACATCAAGGGTGAGGTCAACCAGATTCAGATGACCATCAACTGCCGACCTTCACAAACAACGTTGGAAAAATCGAAGCAACTAGAAATTATTATGAAATAATTCCGGCCACGAGTGAACACATATATAAAACGGTTGACAGCATTTCCCAAGCGATATAGCTTAATATTAAGCTATATGATTTTGATACATACAACGTTACGTCCACTGAGGTAAGCGATGAAGCTTACAGAAAAATCAACATACCTCGCCCTGAACACCTATACTAAGCTGATGCGGGCGGCTGAATCGGTAACCAGCAGAGTGCATCGTGTTTTGACAACCCCGAAGCTCACCATCAGCCAGTTTGGAGTACTTGAAGCTCTCTATCATAAGGGCCCATTGTGCCAACGTGATATCGGCTCAAAGATACTCAAAAGTTCGGGAAATATTACAATGGTGATCGACAACCTTGAGAGACAGAACCTGGTGAGTCGAATAAGAGACGAAAAAGACAGGCGCTATTTGACCGTTAATCTTACGGAATCAGGGACAGATCTGATTGTCACCGTATTCGCTGATGTTGAAGCAGCAATCGTTACGGAAATGTCTTCACTTGAAGAGGGCGAACAAGAATTGCTTGGTCAGTTGTGTAAAAAACTCGGTATGAGAGAAGAAAAGTAGTATGAAGAAGTTTTTTAAAGTTTATGGCTTACTATTAAATCAATATCAAAACGAAAGGAGAATCGTCATGAAAAACATTATCGTATCAATCAGCACCATTATCGCCCTGGCCCTGCCGACATTCGCATCCGCCGCTACCTGGACAATAGATCCCGATCACTCCAATATCGGATTCAAAGTTCGTCACCTGATGGTGTCTAATGTGAAAGGCAGCTTCGAAAAACATACCGGCACCGTCGAGATCGATGACAAGGACATCACCAAATCGAAAGTAGAAGTCAGCATTGATACCAATTCCATCAATACCAATGTCCAGAAGCGTGATGAACATCTGCGCAGCGCTGATTTCTTCGATGTCGCTAAATACCCGACAATGACTTTCGTATCGAAGAAGGTTGCCACGGCCGGCAAGGATAAACTGAAAGTAACGGGTGATTTGACATTACACGGTATAACCAGACAGGTTGTTCTTGATGTTGAAGGTCCTACAAAAGAAAGCAAAGACCCGTGGGGTAATATCCGTAAAGGTGCAACAGCCACAACAAAGATCAACCGCAAGGATTTCGGTCTGGTATGGAACAAGGCGTTGGAAACAGGTGGTGTTGCTGTAGGAGAGGAGATCACCATTACCCTCGAAATAGAAATGATCAAGAAGTGAGCGAAGAGCCTGATCACGTCAGACGGGATAGTTCGCACCGTTCTGACGTGATCAGCTGAGTTGTTTGCAGGAGAACTACAATGAACCACAGATTTTCACCGCTATTCGTTTCACACGGCGCTCCGACAATAGTAATAGAAAATAGTCCAACCCGTGACTTTTTGCGGCAACTGGGCAAAAATAGTGGACAGCCCAAGGGGATCGTCTGCGTTTCAGCCCACTGGACGACTGCGGAACCTCGCGTGACTATGCATCCCCATCCGGAAACGATGTATGACTTCGGAGGATTTCCGGATGAACTCTACTCGCTCACGTATCCGGCGCCCGGTGATCCCGTTCTGGCAGAGCGTGTTCTTGCGCTGCTCCAGAGCAGCGGCATCACGGGCGATAAGGATATGTCCCGTGGCTTCGACCACGGCGCGTGGACACCACTCATGCTGATGTATCCGGATGCCGATATTCCGGTAATTCAACTCTCGGTTCAGCCGCACCTGGGCCCTGCGCATCACCTGGCGATGGGCAGGGCACTGCAGCCACTTCTCGATGAAGGTGTACTTATCCTGGGGAGTGGCTCGGCAACCCATAATCTACGCGACTTTTTCGGAAGCACGCTGGATGCTGCACCTTTGTCATATGCTCAGGAGTTTGCCGGGTGGCTGACGAAAGCAATCGTTGAAGGGCGCACAGATGAACTGCTCGACTATGAAAAGCGAGCTCCGCAGGCGCTGAGAAATCATCCGACTCCGGAACATTTCCTGCCAATATTTGTTCCGATGGGAGCTGGCGTCAATGGGAAATTGCTTCATGATGCCTATAGCTACGGATTTCTCAATATGGCCGCATATCAGTGGTAATGGCGTGTCGAACGCTCTATGAGCATTAACCTTCAGAAAAGGAGAAAGTCATGAAAGTACTCATCGTTCAATACAGTATGTATGGACATATCTACAAAATGGCTGAAGCGGTAGCGGAAGGGGTACGTCAGGTTGCAGGGTGCGAGGCGGTCATCAAGCGCGTACCGGAAACACTTCCGGATGAGGTGCTGGTGATGATGGGGGCGCTGGACGCCCAGAAGGGTATGGCGCATGTCCCGGTTGTTACCGTAGATGATCTGGCCGCTGCTGACGCCATTATTTTCGGAACTCCGACCCGGTTTGGAAATATGTGCGGACAGATGCGCCAGTTTCTCGATGCCACCGGGGGACTCTGGATGAAAGGTGCCTTGGTCGGTAAGGTCGGGAGCGTATTTGCAAGCTCCGCCACCCAGCACGGCGGTCAGGAATCAACCATCCTCAGCTTTCACACCACGCTTCTGCACCACGGAATGGTGGTCGTCGGACTGCCGTATTCTTTCGCCGGGCAGATGGGTGTGACGGAACTGACCGGAGGGTCACCGTATGGAGCAACAACAATTACCGGAGGTCAGGGTGAACGGATGCCGAGTGAGAACGAGCTTGCTGGTGCCCGTTATCAGGGTGCGCATGTAGCCGGCATCGCATTAAAGCTGAAAGGGTAGAAAATTTCGCTGAAAACGGGCCGCCTGCAACTGGTGATAAATGGCGCACGGCATGCTTTTATTCGGCAGCGTCCATGTTGGTGCGCAGTTTACCGGCTGTTGTCCAGAGGGTTTTCTTTATGTCTGCGACTATGGGTTATGTAGTCGTTTTTTGTGTCTAAGGGGCATGCATTTGGCCTGCCGGGGTTTCAGAAAGATGCGTAAGCCTTGAAGTAACTATACTTTTCGGAAGAACAATCGTAAAACAGCTCCCTTCTCCCGCGTTACTGACCACGGTAATTCTGCCGTCGTGTCCCTCTATGATGGCTTTGACGATGCTTAATCCCAGTCCGCTGCCGTTGCTGCTCCGTGACGTCGCAGCCCGGTAAAACCGTTCGAAAATCCGTTCCAAATCGGCACTGCCGATGCCGTTACCACCGTCCCGTACTTCAATGACGAGCTCTCTGCATTCGTTAATCGTTGTAGAAATAATGACCTTTCCGCCGGCATGGTTATAGCGGATTCCATTTTCCACCAGGTTAAGAAGTGCTTCTTCCAAGGCGGTGCGTACACAGGACATCTGCAGATCGTCATCACTATCTGTTGTTACGCAAATCTCACGTTCGGCCGCAAGCGGGGCCGTGAGGCGAACGGCATAAGCTACCAGATCACGAATATAAACCGGTTCATATCTGCTGGCAGATATCAGGCCCGCATCCAATCGTGCCAGCGAGAGGAGGTCATTGACAAGATGGGTGATGTTTTTTGTTTCGCTCCGTATGGATTTGATGGTTTCGACATATTCCTCTGAACGTCTCTCGCTCAGGAGCGTTACATCGCATTGTGTCGTAATAACCGCCAAGGGCGTCTTCAATTCATGGGAAGCATCAGCTACCAGTCGTTTTTGACTTTCAAACACATGGTGTAACCGGACGAGCATGGAATTACTGTCCCATTCGTAGTCGCTTGCGTAAATGTGCTCTATAAGTTCTGTCCGGCTGATGACCCTGCCGCTGTTGAGAGCCAGATAATGCAGCAGGTCGTATTCACGGGCGGAAAGTGACAGTCTCTTTTCTGCCCTCGTTACCGTCCGGGAATTGCTGTCTATCGTCAGGTCACCTACCGTTATCAGCGGAGATGATTGGCCACGGCTTCTGCGGATAAGAGCCCGCAGGCGGGCGATTAATTCTTCCAGATCGAATGGTTTGGCCAGGTAATCGTCGGCTCCGAGGTTCAAGCCCCTGATACGGTCCTCGACATCTCCACGCGCCGTAACAATGAGTACCGGCACAGCATTGCCCTTTTCGCGTAATCCCTTGAGAATGGTGAGACCGTCCACTTCCGGGAGCATCAGGTCGAGCAGCAATGTGTCGTAAGGATACTGTTCAGCCTGATACTGTCCCTCAGTGCCGTTGCAGGCCAGATCTACCACAAATCCCTGCTCCTCCAGGCCTTGTTTAAGTAGTCTGGCCAGCCGTTTTTCATCTTCAATAATGAGAATTTTCATCGGCTGATCCTCTCGCGGCGCCTTGGTGGTGCGAACAAAAATCAGTCATCATCATCTCTGTGCGAACCGTGGGGCTATTCAGTTTTACCCATCGGAATAATGGATCCGACCAGCGGCACCTTAAATACGTTGGCTGTGAAGTCATAGTTATTGACTACAACCACCGCCGAAGTTCCCGTCATGATTAGCAACATCATACCGATAATCGGGTGTGAAGAATGGATTCCACGGGTTGAAGCTGTTGTAACTTTTCTTCCGCTGAGCATACTGAAAGCCGTATTTTCCCGATGCACAACGGTGTGGACAACTACTCCGACGAGATGTACCGTGATAACTCCCAGCAAGGCATACGATACGAGCTCATGCATTTCTTCAAATATTTTGCTGCCCGGAATCAACAGTCCTGAAAGAACTGATCCGATAACCAATAGCAGCATCATAATAATCGCGTAACTTGCCGCCGGGTTGTGGCCAGTATAGCGCTCAGCTGTGCCTGTAAGCGTGCTGCACAGATAATCAAAAGCTTCTTTGGGGGTATAGAGAAACGATCTGAATCGTGCATATCTGCTCCCCGCAAAACCCCACATTACTCGAAATATTACGATAGGCAACAGAAGTGCACCGCACAGCATGTGGACGGAAAAAGCCCTGCTCTGTTCAGGAGAGGCCAATGCCAGAGCAAATGCGGTACAGCATCCTGCTGCAAGCAGCCAATGGCTGAGACGGGTCGGTAGATCCCAGATAAGTTCAGGTTTCATGGTCTGCCTTCAGTCTCCCGATAATTGTTATTTTTTTGCGCGTTTTACTTCGATTTTGGTAGCTGTGAAGACTTTGCCGGTATTGGTTCCTTCAACTTCAACGTATGAACCGGATACAGCTTTGCCGTACTCTTCCTTAATGCGAGTTTCACCGGTTACCTTGATCTCACGTCCGTTGACGATCCATAAACCTCCTCTGTCAGCGGGGATTTTCTGCACGGTTCCATACAATTTGCTTTCGCTCTTTTGTGATTCGTGCTTTTCAGACCCTTCACTCTCTCTGTCACTGCTGGAGAATACCGGACCGGCGCCGATAGTGACTGATAAAGCGATTCCTGCAACAATTGCTGTACTTTTTGCCGCCATCTTCAATCCTGTTTTTGTTTGTGATCTGCTTGTCATGACTGACTCCTCGTCTAAAGTTATATGGAATTCATATGAAGAATCCCTTGCGAGTCAGACAATATCACACTGAATATTAAAGACTCGTTAAAGGAAATGTTTTTTTCAGGAGGCCGCAACTTTAATACGATTTATTTCTGAGGCCGAACGCCCTCAAGTCCGCTATCGTCCCCTTTCTACGAGAGATTGAGAGGAGAGTTGGGATGGATGCCAAACGAGGAAAGTGGGATGCAAGATGATGGCGTGGTTCAAAACAAATATCTGTTATGTTTTTTGAAAATGATGTAGCGTTGGATGCCGTTGACTACCACGAACGCTTGTACACTCTCGGTAGTCTTACAAGAGGTGGCGATGATGGAAGATGATAAAAATCCTGAATCCGGATACGTTTTTTTCGATGCTCAGGCGGTATCAATCCTGCAGGCGGTTTTTCCGGAAGAGCCTGCCAAAGCAGAAACAGTCTGTGCAACAGAGGCTTCAAAGACTGTGCTGGTTAAGTTTATGATAACCCGTCAGGATGAGAAGGATCTTTGTAGCCTGGGGTATAGCCAGGCTGAGATCGACAGGATTACACCTCAAGAAGCCGATGATATCATCAAAGCCGCGACGAAGGCGCCAGACAGGTCACCTGAACAAACCTCCGTAGCGTAATATCCTCTCCCGCCTGCCGCTATCGTTTCTCTTTTGCATTCCCTTCGGCACGCCCATCCACACCACCGCCAAGCACCTTGTAGAGCGTTACCTGACTGGAAAGCCGGGCCAGACGCGTGCTGATCAGCGCCTGTCGGGCAGCATACAGCGAACGTTGTGAGTCCAGCACCGTCAGATAACTATCCACCCCCGCATCAAAGCGCGCCTGTGAGAGTTTGTAACTCGAAGCTATCGCGTCGGTGAACGATTGCTGGGCGCTCAGCTGACTGTCAATAGTCCCCCGTTGTGCCAGAGCATCAGCCACTTCGCGGAAAGCAACCTGAATCGCCTGCTCGTAACGGGCAACGGCGATATTCCTGTCGGATTCGGCCACGCTCTGATTGGCGCGATTGCTGCCGCCATCGAAGATCGGCAGGGTGATCTGTGGCGCAAATTTCCAGGCAAATGATCCGGGCTTGAAGAGAGCTGTCAGGTCATCGCTACCAAAGCCGACGTTTGAAACCAGGCTGATGCGAGGAAAAAACGCTGCCCGCGCGGCACCGATAGTGGCGTTGGCCCCTTTTAATGCAGCTTCAGCCTGAAGAATGTCGGGGCGCACCAGCAGTACATCTGACGGCAGGCCGGGGGTGAGCTCCGTGAGGTACGTTGTCGAATCGGAGAGCGATGTCGGTACCAGCTCCGGAGTCAGCTGCGTACCAACGACCAGACTCAGGGCGTTTTCATCAAGTGCCACCAGCGCCGTGTAGCGGGCGATATCCACCCGTGCCGCATCAACCGTGGTCTGTGCCTGAAAGACGGTTAAAGATGAGATAATACCGGCATCAGATCGACTTTTGGTGAGTTTGTACGACTCCTGTTGGTTGAGCAGCGTCTCATTGGCCAACTTCAGGCGTTCGCGGTCGGCCACAAGTGTCAGATACGTGGAGGCAACCTGCGAAACAAGGCTGATCTGTACACTGCGGTGCGCCTGTTCCGTGGCCAGAAACTGTTCCAGGGCTTGATCCTTAAGACTGCGCACCCGCCCGAACATATCCAGCTCGTAGGAGCTGACGCCGAGGCCGACGGTATATTGCTCGGTTGTTATGGCCCGATCTTTACCGGAGAGGGTTTCGGCAATCCTCTGGAAACCTGCACCGGCGTTTGCATCAACCTTCGGCAGCAGATCGGCACGTTTGATCTGGTATAAGGCTTGTGAACGCTCGATGTTCAGGGCCGCAACCCGCAGGTCGCGGTTATTCTCGAGAGCCAGAGCAATCAGCTTCTGTAGCTGCGGATCGACAAAAAACTCCCGCCAGGGGATGTCGGTAACCTTTTTGCCGACCGGAGTGGCGGCTTCAACCTTATAAGCCGGTCCGCTCGGCCAGACAGCCGGAACCGGCGAAGTCGGCTGGGCATACGTGGGAGCCATGCTTGCGCAGCCGGTTAAAGACGTGATGCTATACAACAGTATTGAAACACAGAGCAAATGCGATTTCATATCAGTGTACCTCCGGGGAGCTACCGGCGACATGGGCAGCGACGGGAACCTTCTTTTTGGCAAACAGTCGCGATACCAGCACGAAGAAAAACGGAATAAAAATCAGGTCGATGAAGGTGGCCGAGAGCAAGCCGCCGGTAACGGCTGTGCCGATGGCGTTCTGGGCGGCGGCACCGGCTCCCTTGGTCAGTGCCAGCGGCAGGGTGCCGAAGAAGAACGCCAGCGACGTCATTATGACCGGACGAAGTCGAATCTTGACCGCTGACAGTGTTGCCTCAACCAGATCATGCCCCTGGTGCATCTGCTCTTTGATGAACTGGATGATCAGAATGGCGTTCTTGGTTGAAAGACCAATGGTTGTCAGCAACCCTATCTGAAGATAGACGTCGTTGGGGAACATGCGCAGCTTGACAGCGACGACGGCCCCGACCAGTCCCAGCGGCAGCATCAGCAGGTTGACGAACGGGATGGTCCAACTCTCATACAGTGCCGCTACGGAAAGAAATACCACCAAAAGCGAAATGGCATACAGCACCGGCGCCTGTGCCCCGGCGTTCCTTTCTTCGTAGGAGAGACCTGTCCATTCATAGCCGATCCCGGCCGGCAGTTGAGCGGCCATCCTTTCCACTTCTTCCATGGCTTCGCCGGTACTGATTCCGGGCGCGGCCTGTCCCAGAATTTCAACCGATGGAATGCCGTTGTAGCGTTCAAGACGGGGTGAGCCGAACTGCCAGCGGGCGGTGGCAAAAGCTGAGAATGGTATCATCTCCCCTTTTTTATTACTGACGTACCAGCGGTTGATGTCCTCCGGCAGCATGCGGTAACGGGGGTCGGATTGCAGATAGACCTTCTTGACCCGTCCGTTCTGGATGAAGTCATTAACGTAGGTACTTCCCCAGGCAGTAGCCAGTACCGTGTTGATATCGGTCTGCGAAATCCCCATGGCTCCGGCCCGGACATCATCAATGTCAAGCTTGAACTGGGGTGAATCGTCCTGGCCATTGGGGCGCACAGCTTTGAGTTTGGGGTTCTTCATGGCCATGCCCAACAGCTGGTTACGCGCCTCCATCAGTTTTTCATGCCCCAAGCCACCGCGATCCTGCAGCTGCAGATCGAATCCGTTGGCAACGCCCAGTTCCAGCACCGCCGGCGGTGAAAACGCGAAGGCCAGACCGTCCCTGAACTGTGAGAAGGCCCCCATGGCCCGACCGGCCACGGCCGACGCCTTCATGTCGGGCGTCTTGCGAAGATCCCAGTGTTTGAGTCTGACAAAGGCCAGCCCCATATTCTGTCCACGGCCGGCAAAACTGAATCCGGCCACGGTGATGACCCCTTGCACTGTTTTGGATTCCTTCTCCAGAAAATGCTGTTCCAGCTGTCGTATTACCGCGATGGTCCGTTCCTGGGTGGCCCCGGCCGGCAGCTGAACCTGACAGATAATGAAACCCTGATCCTCATCCGGGAGGAACGATGTCGGCAGATTCAGGAAAAAGAATACCATGGCAGCCACAATGGCGCTGTAGACCACCAGATAGCGCACCGGCTTGCCGAATGAGCGACCGACGATCCTTTCATAATTGTGCCGACAGAATTCAAAAGCGCGGTTGAAGTAACGGAAGAAACCGGCAAACCAGCCGCTCTCACCGGCATGATGTCCCTTGGTAACCGGCTTGAGCAAGGTTGCGCAGAGGGCCGGAGTCAGTATCATGGCTACCAGAACTGACAGGATCATGGCGGAGATGATGGTAATGGAAAACTGGCGGTAGATGATGCCGGTAGAGCCGGGAAAGAAGGCCATCGGCAGGAAGACCGCCGTCAGAACGGTGGCGATACCCCACAGGGCGCTGGTGATCTGCCCCATAGATTTGATGGTCGCCTCCTTGGGTGGCAGACCCTCCTCGGTCATGATGCGTTCCACGTTTTCGACCACAACGATCGCGTCATCCACCAGCAGACCGATAACAATAACCAGGGCGAACATGGTCAGCGTATTGATAGAGAAGCCGCAGGCCGCCAGGACCCCCATGGTACCCAGTAAGACGACCGGTACCGCAATGGTTGGAATCAGAGTTGCGCGGATGTTCTGCAGAAAGAGGAACATGATGACGAAGACCAGAAAGACCGCTTCAACCAGGGTGTGAACAACCTCTTCAATGGAGATTTTGACAAAGGGGGTGGTGTCGTAGGGGTAGACCACCTTCATGCCGGCCGGGAAATATTTCTCCAGCTCCGCCATCTTTGCTTTGACCCGATTGCCGGTTTCCAGGGCGTTGGCTCCTGCCGCCAGACGTATGGCCATGCCGCCCAGCGGTTTGCCGTTGTAGTACGACTGAATGTCGTAGTTTTCGGTGCCGATCCTGCTTTCGGCCACATCCTTGAGTTTGACCGTGGAACCATCAGGATTGGTCCGCAGGATGATGGCATCGAACTGCTCAGCATTCTGGAGCAGCGTGCGGGCATTGATGGTGGCATTCAGCTGCTGACCCTGATTGGCGGGAGTACCGCCGAACTGTCCGGCGGAGACCTGGACATTCTGCGACTGTAGGGCGGTGATGACATCGTTCGAGGTCAGGTGGTAGTTGTTCAGCCGCGACGGATTCAGCCAGATGCGCATGGCATTCTGGGTGCCGAACAGCTGCAGTTCGCCGACCCCCGCCAGACGGCTGACGATATCCTGGACATTTGAAACCATGTAGTCGGTCAGGCTGTTGCGGTCCATGGAGCCGTCTTCCGATACCAGGCCAACGATCAGCAAAAAATTTCTGGTGGATTTGACGACCTGGATCCCCGAGCGCTGCACGATCTGAGGCAGCAGCGGTACGGCCAGCTGTAGCTTGTTCTGCACCTGTACCTGGGCGATGTTGGGATCGGTGCCGGCCTTGAAAGTTAGCGTAATACTGACCGCGCCGGCCGAATCACTCGTCGATGACATGTAGATCAGATTATCGATGCCGTTCAGCTTCTGCTCAATGACCTGGGTAACCGTATCCTGCACGGTCTGGGCTGAGGCGCCCGGATAGGTGGCATTGATGGCGATCTGCGGCGGTGCGATTGGTGGATACTGGGAAACCGGCAGCTTCTTGATCGACAGCAGGCCGGCCAGCATGACCATGATGGCGATCACCCAGGCGAAGATCGGGCGATTAATGAAAAAAGTAGGCATGGAGAGAGCTCCTTATGTTACAGAAGACAGAATTCAGGAGACAGAATTCTGAATACTGACTCTTGATAATTATTTTTTAGCTGCTGCCGGTTGTGGCGCACCAGCTGTTGGCGCCGCCGGTTTACTCCCAAACGGTACCGCTTTTACCACTGTTCCCGGCCTGGCCTTCTGTAGCCCTTCCAGAATAACTCGATCGCCCGCTTTCAAGCCTTCACTGACCAGCCAGCTGTCACCCACTGTCCTGATCACTTTGATCGGTCGCGGCTCAACCTTTTCTTCTGTTCCAACGGTCATGACCACCGCATCTCCTTTCGGATTGCGGGTCACACCGCGCTGCGGCACCAGTATCGCTGATTCGCTGACCCCTTCTTCGACAACCGCACGGACAAACATGCCCGGCAGTAGGGTCTGATTCGGATTGGAAAACAGCGCCCGCAGCGTTACGGAGCCGGTGCTCTGGTCTACCGTTGCCTCGGAAAACTTCATGATTCCCGGCGTCGGATACGCGCTGCCATCTTCTAAGAGCAGCTTGACTTTAGCCTTGGCGGAGTCCCCTTTTTTCACGAAGCCGCTGGCCAGATTCTGTTTCAGTTTCAATAGTTCGGCAGTTGACTGGGTTACATCCACGTACATAGAGTTCAACTGCTGGATCGTTGCCAGTGCAGTTGGCTGGCTGGCAGTCACAAGGGCACCGTCGGTTACGGTTGAGCGTCCGATTCTCCCGGAAATGGGAGCCGATATCCGGGTGTAGGCCAGGTTGATCCGCGCACTCTCCAGAGCAGCCTTTGCTGCGGCGACATCCGCTTCGGCCTGCTTGAGTGAGGCCTGGATATCATCATTGTCCTGCTGGCTGACCGCCTTGATCCTGACAAGATCCTGATAGCGACCCGCTTTCAAGCGCACCGCAAAGAGGTTGGCTTCTGCACGGGCCTGAGCGGCCTGGGCGCTGGCGTAGGTTGCTTCGTACGCGGCGGGGTCAATCTGGTAGAGCAGTTGTCCCGCCTTGACATCCGAACCTTCGGTATAAAGACGTTTTTTGATGATGCCGCCGACCTGGGGGCGTACTTCAGCGATCAGCTGCGGCACTGTTCGGCCGGGTAATTCTGTGGTCAGGGCGACTCGCCCTTGCGTGATAGTCATAACTCCAACCTCCGGCGGACCCGCTTTGGGCGGCGGCTGAGGAGGCTTGCTGCAGGATGTTGCCAGCAGGCTTACGGCAAAGATTCCGACGACACATACTGTTGATCTGTTCATGAATTTCATAGGCACCTCTGAGAGTGTGGTATCAGCTAATGTAATTATCGTTTTACTCCGTCCCAGCACGCCTCAATGCTCCTGGTGATCAACACCTGGTCCAGTGAGACAAATCCGAGAATCTGATCGCGTGCCACCGTCAGGATCGGTCCGAAGGCCAGTGAAAACATGATCACTAACGGCAAATTCTTCATCTCCTGTCGGGCAATCCCTTCTTCAAAAAGATCCCGAAAAACGTGGCACTCCTCTTTGTCGCCCAGGATTTTATCTCGCCGATAATCTGTGCCATAGGGGGAATTGTGGAACTGTTCCAGGTAGCGGAAGTCAAGCGGGTATTCGATGAAATAGCGCAGCAATGCTGTGCCAAGGTGGATGAAACGCTCCCGAATCGGTTTGTCGGTGGAGTATCCTTCCTGAATACAGGGGTACATGCGCTCTTCAAGATCCTGGTAGAGTTCGGTGATCAGGACATCCTTGTTTTCAAAATAGCGATAGATGGTTCCCGCTCCCACCCCGGCCTTATCGGCAATCATCGCCATCGGAGCGCCGTGGAAGCCGTTTTCGGCGATAAGTTCCAGTGCGGCACGGCTAATCTCTTCACGCTTGTCAGGCTTGGTCATGATCAACTCCCATTGTCCGGAATGAACGTTCATTCTTAAATATATGTTTGGAGTGGGGATGTCAACATCAAAGAGAGTTAGCACTTGAAAAAAACTGCCAGTTCCGTACACTGTAACGCGAATCAGCAACCATATCCCATCCGGAGGTAGCTATGGACAGACGAACCTTTCTAAAAGCGAGTGGTGCAGCATCACTGCTGGCACCGATACTGATCAGGAAAGCATTGGCAGCCAGAGAACAGCCGCTGGTCGTTGTGGCGGAAGGGAGCGACTATGCTGCCATTACCCGCAAGGCGATCAACGCACTGGGGGGCATCAAAAAATTTGTCAAGCCGGGCAATGTTGTCGTCGTCAAGCCCAATATGGGGTGGGACCGCTCCGTGGAACTGGCCGCCAATACTCATCCGTTGGTGGTGCGGGCGGTTGTGGAGGAATGTCTGGCGGCCGGCGCCAAAAAAGTCAAGGTCTTCGACAACACCTGCAACGACGCACGGCGCTGCTATGTCAACAGCGGCATTGAGAACGCCCTCAAGGGACTTAAAAATGTTGACTGCAAACAGATTGAAACGGAGCGCTTCAGCAAGGTGACCCTGAATGGCCAGTTTCTTAAGGAGTGGGAGCTGTACGATGAAGCCCTGACGGCCGATGTCTATATCAACGTGCCGGTGGCCAAACATCACGGGCTCTCCAAACTGACGCTCGGGCTGAAAAACATCATGGGTATCATGGGGGGCAAACGCGGCTATATCCACCGTGATCTTGAAGTCGCTCTGGCTGACGTGAATGCCCATTTCAAGAGTCATCTGACGATTATCGATGCGACCCGCATCCTGACGAATCATGGTCCGCAGGGGGGCAATATTGCTGATGTGAAGGTACTCAACAAGGTGATCGCCTCGGTTGATGTGGTCGCAGCCGATGCCTTTGCAACCACGCTGTTCGGTCTGAAACCGAGCGATATTGCTGTAACCGTGGCGGCCCACAAACGGGGATTGGGTGAGATGGATCTCAGTAAAATCAGGGTTTTCAGGGCGTGACCGAATGAAACGGACTCCGGCCCGCATCTGCCAGCTGCTCTTTCTGGCGCTGTTTCTGATCCTGTTCATGCAGACCGAGTATCGCGGTCGCGACGAGATCAACGCAGCCGTGAATACCTTCTTCCGGGTTAATCCATTGGTACTCTTCAGCTATCTGCTGGCGGCCAAATCCTGGAGCTGGCTGCTGCTGCCGGCGCTGCTGATGACCTTGGCAACGCTGATTCTGGGTCGTTTTTTCTGTGGCTGGATCTGCCCGCTGGGAACGATTCTCGATCTGGTGAGCACCCGCATTCGTAAAACGGCTCCACTCAGAATTCTGCAGGGGAATACCAAATACTGGCTGCTGCTGCCGCTCCTGACGGCATCTTTGTTTAATCTCAATGTGAGCGGACTCTTCGATCCAATCGCCATCCTGTTGCGCGGCCTGACGTTTCTGCTCCATCCGCTCTTGGGGTTGGTTTCCCGTTCCGGGTGGGTCTCGCTGTACGGTCTGATCGGAGAACGTCGCGATACGCTGGCGCCGGCCTACAATCTGATCAGAGATAATATGCTCCCCTTTCGTGACGCCCTCTATCCGCTGGCGTTGCTCTCGGGCATGATCCTGCTGGCCGTGATCGCTCTGGAACGTTTCGAGACGCGCACCTGGTGCCGCACCCTCTGCCCGCTCGGTACGCTGCTGGGATGGTTGGCGCGTTTTTCTCTGCTCCGCAGAACGCCGACCGGTCTGTGCGCCGATTGTGGTGTCTGTCGTGACATATGCCCGACCAGTTTCCGGCAGGGTCATCTGGATAAGGAAGAGTGCGTACTCTGTCTGGATTGTCAGGATGGCTGTCCGCACGGTCGGATTTCATTCCGCCCGAAATTGACCCTGAAGAGGGCCGGTCCACTGCGGCCGGAGCGCAGGGTCTTGTTGGGTGGCATGGCGGCCGGACTTATGCTGGCGATCCCGGCCCGTTTTCGGTCGCCCGAAAAGGAATCGAAACTGCTCAGGCCGCCCGGAGTACGCAGTGAGGATGAATTTTTGAAAAAATGTGTTCGCTGTGGTGAGTGCATGAAGGTTTGCCTGAAGAACGCCCTCTACCCGGCCGCCTATCAGGCCGGTCTGGAAGGTTTTTATACGCCGCTGCTGATACCGCGACTGGGGTATTGCGAGTACAACTGTACGCTCTGCGGCCAGGTCTGTCCGACCGGGGCGATTCCATCATTGCTGGTGGAGTCCAAACGGCGCGAGGTGATCGGCAAAGCGGTCTTCGACAAAAACCACTGCCTGCCGTTCGCCCGCAAGATCGACTGTATCGTCTGTGAAGAGCATTGCCCGATTCCGGAGAAGGCCATCCGCTCACGCGAGGTTCCGACCGTCGGGCTGGATGGTCTCCCGCGCATCGTCAAGGAACCCTATCTGGTTGAAGACATCTGCAACGGTTGCGGCATCTGCGAAAACGTCTGTCCGCTCGAAAGTAAAGCCGGCATTGAGGTTTTTGCCGTCAAGAACCGCACACCGATCAGCTACAAACCGGTCAGACAGCCGGAAAATCAGCCGGTCAGTCAGCCCGAAAATCCGTACCCCTCGTAACACAGAGACGCAATTCCGATTCCAGATCAAGGATGATCTCAAGGCGGCGAGGATTGAGGCTGCGAGGCGTGCATGTCAGTACGTTGAGCAACCGAAGACGAGCCAACGAAGAGAGTGCCTTGATATGGAATTGGTATAAGGAAGCCGCCATCAAAGAACTACGCCGCCTCATCCCCTATCTTGTCTCGCTCCGCTGGCGCTACGCCGGTGGAACCCTGTTTTTACTGTTTACCAATGCCTTTGCGTTGTTGATTCCCTGGTTCATGAAGCTGGCCGTGGAAGCTCTGCAGCATCCCGTTACGGCCCGCTTTTCTCCGGCGGCGTGCGCCCTGATTATTGCTCTGCTGGCGGTACTGCATTCCGTGACGCGCATCTTTTCGCGGACCCTGATTCTGAATGCCGCCCGTATTATCGAATTCCGTATCCGTGATGACATGTTTCGGCGGCTGATGTTGCTGGATCTGGGCTACTTTTCTACCAGTCGCAGCGGTGATATCCTTTCCCGTTTTTCCAATGATCTGACCAACGTGCGCATGCTGGCCGGTTTTGGAACGATGAGCGCCATCAATACGGTGCTGGTCTACTGCGCTTCCGTGACCATGATGCTGCGGATTCATGCCGAGCTGACCTTCTGGGCAATTCTCCCTTTCCCGTTGATGATTCTGATCGTCAAAAAAGTCAGTCATCGACTTTTTCACCGCTCGCTGCAGGCTCAGGAGGAGCTGGCCAAGCTTTCAAGTCAGGCTGAAGAGACCGTTTCAGCGGTCCGGCTGATTAAATCCTACCGCCGTGAAGAGCATTTTCAGGGTGAATTTGAGAAGACAGCGCGGCGCTACCTGCAGCACAACCTGCGATTGGCGAGGTTGCGCGGTCTGATCCTGCCGGTCATGGCGGCGGCCACCGGTTCAGGCACCCTGATTGTGCTCTTTATGGGTGGGCGTCTCGTTATAGCCAGCACGATCACACTGGGGGATTTTGTCGCCTTCAGCGGTTATCTGGCCATGTTGGTCTGGCCGACGGCGGTCATGGGATGGATCCTGACGCTGGCGCAGCGCGGAGCCGCATCAATGTCGCGCCTGGCAGACATACTGGGGGCTGAAGCGGTGGTGACTGATCGGCCGGGTGCGACGCTGATTACTGCTCTGCAGCAGGGTATTGAATTCAGGAATGTCAGCTTCGCGTATGGCAACACAGCTATACTCAACGATATTTCGTTTCAGCTCCGGGTCGGCGAAACGATCGGAATTACCGGCGAGGTCGGCAGCGGCAAGTCAACCCTGCTGCGTCTGCTGCCACGGCTGCTGCCGCTTCCGGACGGCATGCTGTTTATCGATGGCCGCGATATCAATTTCCTCAATATCGCCAGTCTGCGGCAGATGATCGGTTATGTCCCTCAGGAGGCCTTTCTCTTCTCGCGCAGCATTGCCGAGAATATCAGCTATGGCATGGCCGGTGAGAATGCGCAGGAAGAAATACAGACGGCGGCCCGGCAGGCCGGATTTCTGGAGGAGATCAGCTTGTTTCCGCAGCAATTTGATACGCAGGTGGGAGAAAAAGGGGTCACGCTTTCCGGCGGACAGAAACAGCGCCTGGCCATTGCACGGGCGGTGGCTGGCAATCCGGCGATCCTGTTGCTGGATGATCCGCTTTCAGCGGTCGATGCTGGTCGCGAAGAAGAAATTTTAAACGAACTGGGGCAGTTTTATGCCGGCAGAACCGTGCTGATCGTATCGCAGCGCGTCTCGGCCTTCCGTGATTGCAGCAGGGTGATCGTGCTCAAATCGGGCAGCATCGCCGAACAGGGAACGTCGGCAGAATTGCAGGCGCTGGATGGAATCTATGCCGACATCTGCCGCCGTCAGCAGCTGCGGGAGGAATTGGCCTGATTGACGGGGACGGGCGTTTCATAATACCGGCTTATAGGTCAGCGAAACAACGCCGCTCTCCAGCTCATAATAGGCGCCGACCACCCTGAGGATGCCGTTTTCTATCGGATCGGTAAGAACCGGGCTGGACTTTTTCAATTTTTCCGCCACCATGCGGGCATTGCTTTTAACCGATGAACAGAGCAGGTCGCACCCATGTGTGACCTGATTTTTTGCCTTTGCCTTCTCAACGGCCGGTTTGATGGCTTCAATAACGGATTTCAGCTTTCCACCAACCGCTCCCCCCTTCAGGGTCGCATCAACCGCTCCGCAGCGCTCATGTCCAAGCACCATGATCAGCTGCACGCCGAGATGTTCAACGGCATACTCGATGCTCCCCACGGCGATGTCATCAATGACATTTCCGGCACTCCGCACCACGAACAGGTCACCCATCCCCTGGTCAAAGAGGATTTCGGGGGGAACGCGCGAATCGGAACAGCCTACGATTACGGCAAACGGGTGCTGACCTTTGGCAACTTCAGTGCGACGCTGTGCGCTGCGATGAGCGGCCGAATTCGTGCCTGTAATATAGCGACGATTACCGTCAAGGAGCCGTTTTACAGCCTCTTCAGCGTCAATGGGAGCGCTGCCGTGGGCCGATTCCGGTGTGTGGACTGCGACGACCGGAGCTGGTGCCTTCTTGTGTGAAACCGGTTTTTTCTTGGGAGGGGTGTGTCGGCTGTTTCCAATGATCCGTTTTACCTTTTCTTCCGTATCAATCGGCATAATATCGTGGGCAAATTCCGCAGTCGGTTTTTTTGTGCCCGATTTCTCTTTCCGACCGGGCTTCATGGAGGACGGCTCCGAATGGCTCGGGGAATGATCAACGGAGTGGGCATCTGCTGCGCCCCCTTTTTCCGGTTCCTTGGCTGTTTCAGACGCACCTGCCAGAAATGTCGTCGATATCACGAAAACTGATGCCGCCATGATATGTTTCAGAACTTTCACCGTCCACCCCCGGAATATAATTGTACGCGCAGCTTTTGAAAAATTGAACGTTGGTTTTTACCGCCCTTAAACCTATCGGCTCACCTCCTGTTTTCTAAACGTCATTTACCGCCTGAACTGAAAAAGGGCTCACCCGATCAGGAGTTGCATAGCCTCATCGACCGAAGCCACACCTTCCAGTTTGATGCGCCCTTTCTTGAGACGTTTCAGGTTGCCGGACGGCAGGATACATGATGTGAAGCCAAGTTTCTCAGCTTCGGCAATGCGCTGCTCGGGCTGCGTGATGGCCCGTACCTCGCCGGCCAGTCCCACTTCGCCGATCACCATCGTGTGAGGGTCAATCGGTTTATCCAGGTGACTGGAGGCCACCGCCATAATCATGGCCAGGTCTGCAGAAGGTTCATTGATGCGCACACCGCCAACGGCATTTAAAAAAATATCCATGCCGGAGAGATGGACGCCGACCTTTTTCTCAAGGACCGCCACCAGAAGCGCCAGGCGGTTATGGTCAACACCTATTGTTGTCCGCCGGGGTGTGCCGAAGGTTGTTTGCGTGACAAGCCCCTGCAGTTCTACCAGCAGCGGACGGCTTCCCTCCAGCGATGCCGTCACCACCGATCCGGAAACCCCGATCGGTCGCTCGGACAGGAACAGTTCGGAAGGATTGGCCACCTCTCGCAATCCCTCCTGTTTCATTTCGAACACCCCGATTTCATTGGTTGAGCCGAAGCGGTTCTTAACCGCCCGCAGGATACGAAAGGGGTGGCTGCCGTCGCCTTCAAAGTACAGTACCGTGTCAACCATGTGCTCTAAAACTCGCGGGCCTGCAATCGAGCCATCTTTGGTAACGTGGCCAACCAGAAAGATCGGGATGCCGCTCCTCTTTGCCAGCACCATCAACTTGCCGGCCGATTCCCGCACCTGGCTGACGCTGCCGGGAGCAGACTCCAGAGCCGATGTCCATACGGTCTGGATGGAATCGATCACCATCGCCTGCGGCGTGAGCTTGGTTGCATGAGCCAGGATCGCTTCCAGAGAGTTTTCCGCCAGAATCAGAAGCCGCTTGTGCGACGCATTCAGTCGCTCACCACGCAGACGGGTCTGCGAGGCGGATTCTTCTCCGGAGACATACAGCACCTCTTCGACACTCTGTGCCAGATGGTTCATGGCCTGAAGCAGGAGCGTTGATTTTCCGATACCGGGGTCACCACCGATGAGAATCAACGATCCGGGTACGATGCCGCCCCCCAGTACGCGATCAAGTTCCCCGATACCTGTGGCTACCCGTGTTTCGGACTGTGCCGGGACGTCACAGATCGGTACTGGTTGAGAGTTCTGACCGCCGATAGCACCGGAAGCCGGTGATGCCACGCCGGTCGTCTCTTCAACCATACTGTTCCAGGCACCGCAATCGGGGCATTTCCCGAGCCATTTCGGAGACTGGCTGCCACACTTTTGGCAGCTGAAAACGGTTTTTTGTTTCATGATGTCCTCATTATTTCATCTGTGTGCAGATTAATAGTCGCAGTCTCTTTATCCATTTTACGCGTCAGTATGTATATCACTATAGCGCTTCGCGTCAGTATTAATTTCAGGGAGCTCTTAAATTACTTGACGATAGAGCCTTTCTCCTCTATTATACACCACCCTACGGGCCTATAGCTCAGTTGGCTAGAGCCACCGGCTCATAACCGGTTGGTCCCAGGTTCGAGTCCTGGTGGGCCCACCAACTTACAAAAACGAGGGAAAACGCCGGATGCCGGCCAGATATTTGGGAACGCCCCGTTATCATACCTCACCACGAGAGTGCACACCGCAAGGTTGCACTCTTTTTGATTTCAGCTTATGAAGATGCTTAAAGTTTCAGATATTGTTGGAATCATTAATAAAATAGCCCCACCACACTTGGCGGAGGCATGGGATAACCCGGGGTTGCAGGTTGGCGATCCGAGCGATAATGTCACCCGGATCATGGTGGCCCTGGATGCGACGCCAGCCACTATCAGCGCTGCTGTCAGTGCCTCATGTCAACTGCTAGTAACCCACCATCCATTTATTTTCAAACCACTTAAATCAATTTCGACCGCCACACCATTGGGAAGCCAGATACAGACCGCTATCAGATCCGGTCTGTCGATTGTCGGTATGCATACCAACTACGATATCGCCTGTGGCGGCTTGAATGATCTGCTGGCGCAGACAATTGGTCTGCACGAGTCTGTTCCGCTCCGCATTACAACCTCTCATGAACTGCTCAAGTTGGTTGTATTCGTGCCGGTTGACCATCTGGATCGGGTGCGAACAGCGCTGTTTCCGTATACGGAGTCGCTTGGTAACTACCGCGACTGTTCTTTTGCCTCGGCCGGAGAGGGGACGTTCACACCGCAGGCGGGTGCCCGCCCGTTTGTCGGGGCAATCGGAACGACACAGAAGGAACCGGAAGAGCGGCTTGAACTGCTGATTGAACGTGCAAATCTGGCACGTACCGTCAAAGCTCTCCTGGCGGTGCATCCCTACGAAGAGCCGGCCTATGATCTCTATCCGCTTGTGAATGAGGGCGCAAAGCTCGGCCTTGGTCGTATCGGGCGTCTGGCAGAGGTAGACTCGCTGGCCGCATATGCCAGGCGGGTCAGCGAACTGTTATCTGCGCCTGGTTTACGCTTCGTTGGTGACCCTGCTGTCCGTATTTCAAAGGTTGCACTCTGTAGCGGCAGTGGCGCCTCCCTTTTGCGCGATGCGGTGCGTAACGGGGCTGATCTGCTGGTGACCGGTGACGTTAAATATCATGAAGCACGCGATGCGGAGGATTTGGGCATAGCCCTGATCGATGCCGGGCATTTTCCGACGGAAATAATTATGGTTAGCGATGTGACAGAGCGCATTGAGCGGGCAATTTCCGCTGCAGGTTGCACAGCGTGTCAGGTGTTGCCATGCTGCATACAGACGGATCCATTCAGAAACATAACCAGCTGTTGATTCAGAAAAAAGTATCAGGGGGGACGGTTTTGAAAAAAAAATTGGAAATGCTGGAAGAGTTGCAGGAAATTGAGCAGGTTATCGACGGGATGAAAACGGTCCAGAGCGGACTGCAGGGCGAACTGGACGATATCGGTCTGGCTGTGGATGCAACCCGGCAGGAAGTAGCAGGGCTGGAAGAGCGCCTGACTCTGCTTGAGTCGGAAAAGAGCGCCCTTGAAGCGACTCAGGCGACGGAGCTGGAAAACATTACCCGCTCGGAAACCAACATGAAGGAGATCAAGACCAACAAGGAATTTCAGGCTGTCGGTCGTGAAATCAGCGCTGCCCGCAAGCAGTTGACGGAAATTGAAGAGCAGATCCTGCAGAAGATAACCCAGATCGATGAATCTGCCGGGGAGTTGACGACGAAAAAATCGGCTTTGGGTGAGATGGCTGAAAATTCGGCGGAACGTGCTTCCGAAAAACAGGCTGAAATTGATAAAATCCAGCATGATATCGACGCTGATGTCGTCCGTCGCGAGGCCTTGACCAGTGCCATGCCGGCCAGTTTGATCAAACGCTTTACCACGCTGCGCGATCAGAGGCGTGGGCGTGCACTGGCGATTGCCCGGGATGGCTACTGCATGGGGTGTAATATGCAGCTGCCACCCCAGTTGTATAACAATTTGTACAAGCAGGAAGAGCTACTGAGCTGCCCGCATTGCCAGCGTATTCTGATTCTCAAGCTGCAACAGCAGTAGTAGTCTTTCCTTCAGAGGGTTTGGTTGAAGTAGTCCAGGTGGCCGCTGCCGGTTTTACCGGTGGAGGAAAGTCCGGGCTCCACAGGGCATGACGCTGGATAACGTCCAGCGGGGATGACCCCAGGGAAAAGTGCCACAGAGAGAAGTCCGCCTGCTTCGGCAGGTAAGGGTGAAAGGGTGAGGTAAGAGCTCACCGGGTCTGGCGGTGACGTCAGATGCCAGGTAAACCCCGTCAGGAGCAAGGCCAAATAGGGAGGCGTTAAGGGCTGCCCGCCCGTGCCTCCGGGTTGGCTGCTTGAGGCTGCCGGTAACGGTATGTCCAGATGAATGGCCATCGCCCGTGAAGGGGTAACCCGACCCGGGAACAGAACCCGGCTTACGGACTGCTTCAACCATTTATTCAGGAAAATTGTGAACGATCAACAGAAACTGGAGCAGGGCTTGTCGCAGGTTGCCAGCCTGTTTGCTACATGTACTCCCGATAAACAACGACAGATATCAGATCTTCTGGATCTGTATCGCGCTGAAAAAGATGCCTTGGCCGCTGTTATTCAGGCGGTGGATGCCGCAGATATCTGCCGGAAATGCGCGGGGCAGTGCTGCCAGAACGGAAAGTTCCGCCTGACGGTGTGTGATGCCTTGGCCTTACACGTAAAGCAGATGCTGCTGTCTTCTGATTTCAATCAAAAGCCGCTCTGCCCTTACGGGACAGAGCGGGGCTGCTGCCTGTCTCCCCGGTTTCGGCCGATGGACTGTATCCTGTTTGTCTGTGATGAAATCGAGGCACGCCTGACAGAGTCTGACAGGTTTGAACTGTCAGAACGGGAAGCACGTATCAGAAAATACCTGCAGAGGCTCTCACAGCTTGCGGGTACCCCGCTTTCGACGCCGCTGCTGCTTTGGTCAGGAAGTAAAAGAAGAAGTTAAGGTGAAATATTTTATGAGTGCGAGGCACTAACGATATGGCTAAAACTGATGACATAGTTCTGATTCATGTTGATAACAAACCGGGTTTCTATGCCCGTATTGAAGAGATGGTTCCTGACGCCAAGCCGGGGTGGTGGCATGTCAGTCTGCTGGTGCTGACGTTTCCGCTGCAGGTGTTTACCTGGATACTTGATGAGTATCAGATTGAGGGAGCTGATTTTACGATGGGTGGCACTCCTATCAGGATGGAGGAGGTTGTCTCTCCTGTTGAAACAGAGCGGATCGAAAAAGAGAAGCTGGAAAAAGAGCGTATGCAGAAGATGCGGCAGGAGGGTGGGGCCCCCAAGGTTATTTCATTACAGGATCGCCGAAAGAAATAACCAAAAAGCATACCCGCAGAACACGCAAAGGCAGTAAACATACAACTAAACGTAAAGAGGGGCTCTCAACCATTGGAGGACCCCTCTTTTTTTCGACAGGTGGTGTGGTGCTATTTACACGTGAAGACCGCTTCTATTCGGCGGTTTTTTGTTTTTCCGGCAGCGTTCTTGTTGGTTGCGACAGGCTTTGCGGGGCCGAAACCGACAGCAGCAATGCGGCTGGCGTCGATGCCGAAGGCGGTAACGATGAAATCACGGACATTTTCAGCCCGTTTCTTTGACAAGGTCATATTGAGCGCCAACGGACCGGCGTTGTCAGTATGACCTTCAATTGTTCCGCGTGCTTCGGGAAATTCCTTCAGAAAAATACCTACCACTGCGAGTTCCTGATGATATTCCGTTTTGATGTCGGCCTTTCCAGTGTCGAAGGTAATGGCAAGCGTGGCAGGTTTGTTACAGAAACGTTTGGCCGTTACGGTTTTCTGGGAAGTCTCTGCTTTTCGTGTCATGACCGGTACAACGATACGTGTCGGTTGACTGGGAGGGGGAGTTACAACAGCCGATTCAACAGGTTTCGCAACCGTTGCGGGCGCCGGAACTGGTGCCGGTTCCACTTTTGGTGCTGCTGTTTCTGCGACAGGAATCGTAGCCGGTGTGGAAGCTATCGGAGCGACGGCCGGTTTCGTACTGCCAAACGGGAAATAGCCACCCAGCGTGTATTCCAGATTGTTGAAGGTCACGGAGCTTTGATTGTATATGATATGACGGACGTCAGCGCGTAGAGCAAATGCATCGGTCACAAAATATTTGATACCGGCGCCGTAATCCAAGCCTGCACGCAGGTCATTGTTCCGCCCTTTGCCATCAATCTTGATTCCTGAAATGCCGACGGCCAGGTAAGGTACAAGCCTGCTCTCAGGTAACAGGTAACAGAGCAGGTCGGTGCCGAACCGGTATAATGTTGCAGTTTCAGAGCTCTTCGTGTCTTTGGTGCGTGCATAGTCAAACAGTGCTTCAATGCCAAAATCCTGCGTAAAATTGTAGCCTAGGCGACCACCATAAACCGGACCGGTTTTAAGATGCTGGGCCCCCTCAAATGTGTAGCCGCCTGCTACCGGGGAAATTGAAAACTGCCCCTTGGTTTCAGCGCTTTCGGCGCTTGTCGCTACGCCGATCAAAGTTGCGAAAAACAGTGCAACAACGTATCTTTTCATGCCTGTTACCTCCTGTTAGTATGTATAGCGTGTCTGCAATCCATTCACGTGAGAAGTATAAACTTTGAAGGTCGGCAGGTCTAGTCTTAATTAAAGCCGGAAACGCAGAAGCCCTTCCGGAGTGGCCGGAAGGGCTTCTTGTGTGCCTCTGTCTGCTGAAATATTACTGGCAGGTGAAGTTTGCTTCTACTCTACGGTTCTTGGCTTTACCTTCTTTGGTTTTGTTGTCGGCAATCGGCTTGGAAGGGCCATAGCCTTTGGCTGCGATTCGAGTTTGGTCAATACCGAACGTTTTTACGATATAGTTCCGAACGCTTTCGGCGCGGCGTTGGGAAAGTTTGACGTTGGCAGACTTGTTGCCAACATTGTCGGTATGCCCTTCGATAGTGCCTTTGGTTGTGGGGAATTCTTTCAGGAAGTCTCCCAGTTTTTTTAGTTCATTATGAAAGGCCGGCTTGATCTCGGTTTTGTTGGTGTCGAACTCGATGTCAACGACGGTTGGTGTGCATAATTTAGCAGCAACAACGGGAGGGCAACCAACTGAGTCCACTTTTGTGCCGAGTGGGGTGTCGGGGCATTTGTCGAGATAGTTGTAGACGCCGTCCTTGTCGCTGTCGAGTGGGCAACCATTACGGTCAACAGCAACGCCGGCCGGAGTCGCGGGGCATTTGTCAAGGGTGTCGATTACGCCGTCTCTATCGCTGTCAACCGGAGCAGGAGGAGGTACCACAACCGGAACCGGTGCGGGAACAGGAACAGGAACAGGTACTGGTTTTGCAACCGGGACGGGCTCAGGAATCGGAGCCGGTGCCGCTGCCGGGGCAGCTACCGCTTTAACTGGCGGAACAACGCCGCCGAAAGGAATGTAGGCGCCGAGTGTATACTCGATGTTGTTGAAGGTCGTTTTGTCAAAGGTGTAAATAATGTGGCGGACATCAGCGCGCAGGGCAAGGTTTTCAGTCACAAAATATTTGGCGCCGACGCCGTAATCAAAAGCGCCATGAGCTTTTCTGTTAATATGGGCACCGTGAAAATTTACGGCAGAGAACCCTGCTGCAACGTAGGGTACCAGTTTGTTGTCAGGCACAAAATGGTACAGCAAGTCGCCGCCGTAGCGATACAGGTCGGCTTTGCCCAGGTTTTTGGTCGATTTGGTGTAGGCGTAATCAAAGAGCGCTTCAACCCCGAGATTCTTTGTGAAACTGTATCCTGCTCGAGCTCCGTATACCAGGTTTGTGTCCAGGTGCTGTTTGCCGTCAAAGGTGTATCCACCGATAACGGGAGATACCGAAAATTCCCCTTCTTTAACTCCTGCATGTGCTGATGTCGCGGCTACGGCAAGGGTTGCTGCCAGAACGATACTCATTTTCATTTTCATGATGTTTCCTCCCTCAATGTTGATGTAATCGCTTAGGTCAATACCATTTTTACACTATTCAACGCAACAACTAAACGTATACCCGTTTTAATTTACCGTTGCGGGAGATCGTCATCTATACGGCACGCGAATATCTGAAAGGGGAAAATCTTGCAATTTTATCCGAGCTGCATTACTCTTCGCGAAGCTGTATATGACGACAGAATCCCGTCAGAAAATAACCAGTTGAGGAGGATGTGTTAATGTTTTTTCCACAGTTCCGGGCACGTAGAATCAGAGGTAATGAATCTTTTCGTCGCATGGTTCGCGAGACTACCCTTTCGGTCAACGACCTCGTTTATCCGATGTTTTCGGCATTCGGTAGTGGTATCCATAAGGAAATCTCTTCCATGCCGGGTATCTATCAGCAGTCGATTGAACATATTGTTGCCGAGGCCAAAGAGGTCAAAGCACTCGGCATACCGGCGGTACTTCTGTTCGGTATTCCCGAAACCAAGGATGCGGTCGGCAGTGATGCATATTGTGATACCGGCATCATCCAGGAGACAATCCGGGCGATTAAACGTGAGGTGCCGGGACTGACAGTTATCACCGATGTCTGTATGTGTGAATATACCGATCATGGTCACTGCGGGATTATAAAAGATGGTGATGTTGATAATGATGCAACGCTGGAACTTCTGGCGCGGGAGGCGCTCTCACATGTGCAGGCCGGGGCTGATATGGTGGCGCCGTCCGACATGATGGACGGTCGGGTAGCGGCTATTCGTGAAGTTCTGGATGAACATGGCTTTGATGCGATTCCGATCATGAGCTATGCAGTCAAATATGCCTCCGGATATTACGGACCTTTTCGCGAGGCGGCCGAGTCTACGCCGCAGTTCGGTGATCGTCGCAGTTACCAGATGGATCCCGCCAACAGGCGTGAGGCGCTGCGCGAGGCGGCTTCCGATATCGAAGAGGGGGCCGACATCATCATGGTCAAGCCGGGTCTGCCATACCTTGACATTCTGCGCGACCTGCGCAACGAGTACAATATGCCGCTGGCGGTTTATAATGTTTCCGGCGAGTACAGTATGATAAAGGGCGCTGCCGAGCGGGGCTGGATTGAAGAAGAGCGGGTGGTCATGGAAACGATGATCGCGTTCAAACGGGCCGGCGCCGACATTATCATTACCTATCACGCCAAGGACGTCGCCCGCTGGTTGGCCCGATAAGAGATAATCTAAAGAGGCGCCAGCCTCGCTTCAAGGAAACAAAAAGGGCGGTCCATCGGGATCGCCCTTTTTGTCAGGAGTTACGGCCCGCTTAGTCGCCAATTCGCTCCGCCAGTTCTTTTTTATGCTGCCGGATGGACCCACCGCCACCACTGGAAGGAACCAGGTCTTCCGGATTCCGCTCCTTGATTTTAGGCATTTCCGGCAGTGTCATGTGTGATGTGCGCTTGCCATCTTTTTGTTCTTCCGTTTTTACGGCTGCTGCCGTTGCAGCTGTTGGCGGGGCGTGGACTGCTGACGGCCGACTGGTTGTCATGCTGCGGTGTCTGCGCGGAAAGGTTCGCTTCAGGTCGATTTCAGATGAGGGAAACTGTGTCAATGTATCGCGGTTTACCAGGACATGCACCTGCCCTTTGCTCCGCCAGACTGATGTGGCGGTAATGGTCCCCCCTTCTTTCAGATAAACGGTTCGTGCTGCCAGTGCAGGTTCAGCGGCTGCGACCAGTGCCATGACAATCCAAAGATATCGCTTCATACCATTCCTCCCGAGTTACGTACGGAGCCGAAGCTCCTCTCAATGCCGCAGCTGTCTTTTAGATATACTGCGGCAGTGTTCCGCGAACCTCCACAATAGGACCGTCCTCCAGTTCATCTGAATCTCCATAGTCATCGCCGTATTCATCTTCACCGGCGGCCCATTCGTAGAGTAATTGTGAGTCACGCAATACCGGTTTCTGCGGGCTGTTGAAGACTCTCTTCTGCATATCTTCATCATACAGGCCGATGCAGCCGTGTGAAGCCGGTTTGCCCGGCAGGTCGCGTGCATGCAGCCAGTATGAAACGTTATCAGGGCCGATATAAAAGCGCAGGGCATTGTCCATCGGATATTGCTCTTCATCATTAGCTGTCTTGTAGAGTGACGAGGTATGTGTCAGATGGCGAGTTGAAATCTGGAACATGCCGACAGGCGTTTCGGTAGTTAGTTTCCCGGTAGCTGCCGGTGCCGAAAAGACCCGTTTGCCGTACTCGTAGGCTGCCAGCCACTGCTCGGTAATATCCACCAGAATGTATTTTTCATGCCGTTTGGCCGGTTCGTACTGTTCAGGCAGCGGGCAGTAGTGGCGGATCTCCTCCAGGTTGTCCGGTACTTTGATCGTCATACCGGGATACACGTGCCGCCGGTCAATCCGGTTAAAGCGGGCGACGCTGATCCAATTATCACCAAAAAGCGATTCCAGGGTCTGATCGGGTTGGATAAAGTGCCCGTGCCAGCGGATCTGCTTCAGGCTTGGGTATTCGATCCTCGTCAGATCCTCCTTGGACGTATCCGACGGTGATGCTGCCGGTTCATGTGTCATGGATGGCGTGCGCAGCACAGTCAGGCCGACGAAAACGGATGTGAACAGCCCGATAAGGACGAGCTTGTGTGAGAGTCGCATATGGCTGTAGCGCATGAAAAATAACCTCGCAGGTGACGAGCGGTTTCATAATAGCTATTTGTGTGCGACTATTCAACTCTTGTGACGCGAGTGTATTCAGAAAAATTCTGGCAACCGGTAACAACAGATGCTAATTTGTCAAATCTATCAGATACCGGTCTGATGAATCCGGTTCATTGAGGGAGAACGTATGGACGCTTTAGAGCAAACTTCTGCAGCACGAACCGACTATAATCAGTTTGCCAGCGACAACTATGCCGGGATCTGTCCGCAGGCGTGGCAGGCCATGCAGAGCGCCAACACCGGTTTTGTGTCTTCCTACGGTGATGATCCCTGGACAGAGCGGGCCTGTCAACAGCTACGCCAGGTCTTTGAGACCGATTGTCAGGTGTTTTTTGTCTTTAACGGCACGGCGGCCAATTCGCTGGCGTTGGCATCTCTCTGTCGCTCGTATCACAGTGTCATCTGCCATGAGCTGGCGCATGTCGAAACCGATGAATGCGGCGCTCCGGAGTTTTTCTCCAATGGTACGAAGATTCTGCATGTGCCGGGTGAAAATGGAAAATTTGATTTGGCGGAGGTAGAACGGGCCATAACCCGGCGCAGTGATATCCATTATCCGCGTCCTCGAGTACTGAGTCTGACGCAGGCTACCGAAGTCGGCACCGTTTATACGCCGGATGAAATTCGGGCTGCCAGTGCATTGGCACGGCAGTACGGTTTGCGTGTCCAGATGGATGGGGCGCGTTTTGCCAACGCCGTAGCCTCGTTGAACGTGCACCCGGCTGACATAACCTGGCGGGTCGGCGTTGATGTGCTCTGTCTGGGGGGCGCTAAAAACGGTATGGCGGTGGGTGAAGCGGTACTTTTTTTCAATCGTGAACTTGCCGAAGAGTTTGACTATCGCTGCAAGCAAGCCGGTCAGCTGGCCTCCAAGATGCGCTTTATTTCTGCACCCTGGATCGGCATGCTCGAAGAGGGTACCTGGCTGAAAAACGCCCGTCATGCCAATGACTGTGCTGAGCTGCTGGAGCGTAACCTCGTCGGGATTGCAGGAGTGCGGGTTATGTATCCGCGTCAAGCCAATTCGGTATTTATAGAACTACCGGAAAAAGTTGCCGCCGGTCTGCGTGCTGCAGGGTGGCATTTCTATTCGTTTATAGGTTCGGGGGGGGCGCGGTTCATGTGCTCATGGCAAACGACCTCTGAGGATGTCCAGCAGCTGACAGCTGCAATTCGTTCCGCTGTTGCCGGATGCTGAGAACAAGAGAGGGGAGGGCACGATATGGTCAAGACAGCAACCTTTGAGGCGCTTCTGGAAGGTTTGATTCCGGACGGTGAAGGTGGATTTGTTTTCAAGCTGGAAGGAAAAAACTATCGACTGCAGGAGAAGGATGAAGTGCGGAAAATTGCGGAAGAACATGGCTATATAATTATTTACTGATCGTTCTGACATCTTTGCAAAACAGGGCCCATCACCGGAGCAGCGGAGATGGGCCAGTTTATTCAGGCAGAAATGATTAAAACGCGATTCCGGCACCGCCGGCCAGGAAATCATGCTTGTCGTCAAACTGGCGTCGGTATTCGGCATTGAGAAAAAGCGGCCCGATCGGCAGGTTAAGACCGGCAACTCCGATTACGCTCCCCTTGGTTGCCTTGCTGTTGTGAAATATAAGGGCTTGTCCCAGTCCCGCGTATGGTTTGATAAAGGGAACTGGAGCGTGTACCTTGAACAGTGCGGTGATTGGAACGGAAGTGTCGCGCTTGAAGCTGTGTTTGTCCTTATCAATCATCGTGTAGCCGAATGTTGCGCCGACTGAAAGCAGTCTGTTCAGGTACAGGTCGCCGAACACCTCTGTGCTGAAACTCTTTTCAGCAACAGCAACGCCACCCCTTACGCCGACGGCAATCGAGTCGGAGGCACAGGCAGGCGCCGCCAGCGCCAGCAGGGCTATCAGATTGAAAATACTTCGTTTCATTGTTTGTCTCCTTTTTTGTACATGATTTGTTCGCGGATACTACCTGAAAAATTGATACTATTCAAGTCCGAGTGATTTTATTTTGTCCTATGTAAATATTGTTGACATTTACTCAAAACGAATTATTTTGCTATTACTAAACTTGTTGTTTAATGAGAAATTTTGGCGTATATAATAGCAGGATAGATACATTTTTGCTTACTGCGACAATCGCTATCATGTGCCGTACTATGCATTCCGTAACGAGTAGTAGTGACAAGGATATAACGTGAAAAAGAAAAAGATGCTCCTTTCTCAGGAGACGATGGATACCGGTTTTATCCGAAAAGTTGAAACGCTTTCTGACACGTCGGTGCGCAGTTGTTTTCAATGCGGCAAATGCTCGGCTGGTTGCCCGATGGCAACTTTTATGGAACACCCTCCCAACCGGGTCATGCGCCTGCTTCAGCTGGGTCAGTGGCAGCGTGTTCTGGCCGGTCGATCAATCTGGTACTGTGCCTCCTGCGAAACCTGCTCTACCCGTTGCCCCAACAAAGTTCATTTGGCTTCGATCATGGATGCCCTGCGCAAACTCTCTTGGGACGCAGAAGGTCCCTCCAAGGAAAGTTACGTCCAGTTAGCCAATAAACTTTTTTTACAGAACATCAGCAGCTATGGGCGTCAGTACGAGATGCGGCTTGCAGCCGTATTCAACGTCAAATCCGGCCAGTTTCTCAAGGATATGATGCTTGGTCCCAAGCTGTTTGCCAAAGGCAAGCTGAAGATGTTCCAGAGGAAAAACAAGAATCTGACCGAAATCCAGAAGATATTCAGCCGCATTGAAGAGATGCGTAAAAAAGGTGAAGCGCTGTAAAAGCAACTGCCTTCAGACCGGTCAGATATGTCTGACCTGAAGGATTGAAAGGTTCTTACTCATGAACGATACCCTCAAATACGCCTATTATCCCGGTTGTTCACTGCACGCCTCGGCCGGAGAATATGACCTGTCGACGCGTGAACTTTTCAGCGCGCTTGGCATCAGTCTGACGGAAGTCCCCGACTGGTTCTGCTGCGGTGCCACGCCGGCCCATAATGTTGACGAGTTGTTATCTCTTTCGCTCTGTGCCAAAAACCTTGAACTGGCAGAGCAGGTGGAAGGGGACCTGGCCGTGGCCTGTGCTTCCTGCTTCTCGCGCCTCAAATTTACCCAGCATACTCTGGAAGAAAATGCCACCAAACGTAAACAGGTGGAAAAGGCAATTGACGCTCCGGTCAAACTGGACGGTAAGGTCAAGCATCTGCTGGAAATCCTGGCTAAAGATCTGGGGTTGGAACGCCTGGCCGCTTCTGTAAGTAAACCGCTCGCCGGTCTTAAAGTCGCCTGCTACTACGGTTGTCTGCTGACTCGTCCGACCGATGTACCGAACCTTGACTGCCCGGAAGCCCCCACGATCATGGAGCGGGTTGTTGAAGCGTCCGGAGCCGAAACGGTAGCCTGGACTCATCGCCTCGAATGCTGCGGTGCCAATTTTACCCTGTCACGCCCCGGCGTTGTTTTACAGTTGACCAATGCCATTCTTGACTCCGCCAAAGCGGCCGGAGCCGACTGTATCATGGTCGGTTGCCCGCTGTGCCACGGCAACCTGGATATTCGCCAGAAAGAAATCGAAAATGTGTACAGCGCCGAATACAATCTGCCGGTCTTTTACCTGACCCAGTTGGTCGGGCTCTCTGTCGGACTTGCTCCTGACCAGCTTGGCCTAAATGCCATGATCGTCAACCCGACGCCGTTATTAAAAGAAAAAGGGTTACTGTAAATGTCAAGAATAGGTGTATTTATCTGCCATTGCGGCGAAAACATATCCCGGACTGTTGATGTCGAACGGGTTGCACGGGACGTCGGTCGTCTGCCCGGCGTTGCATTCTCAACTGATTACAAATACATGTGCTCGGATCCGGGCCAAACGCTGCTGAAGAAAACAATTCAGGAGCAGAAGCTCTCCCATGTTGTCGTGGCGGCCTGTTCACCGCGTATGCACGAAAAAACCTTCCGCAAGGCGGTTGAAGCGGCCGGTCTGAATCCGTTTCTGTGCGAAATGGCCAATATCCGTGAGCACTGCTCCTGGGTCCACGAAAATATCGAAGAAGCGACTATCAAGGCGACTGAAATCGTCGGCATGATGGTTGAACGCGTCAAGAAAAACCGTGTCCTGCCGACCATCACGGTACCGGTCACCAAGCGTTCGCTGGTCATCGGCGGCGGTATTGCCGGTATCCAGGCTGCTCTGGACATCGCCGATGCCGGTCATGAAGTTGTTCTCGTCGAGCGGGAACCCTCGATCGGTGGCCACATGGCGCAGCTCTCCGAGACATTTCCGACGCTGGACTGTTCGCAGTGTATTATGACCCCCAAAATGGTCGATGTTGCCAACCATCCCAAGATCAAGCTCTACACTTATTCAGAAATCGAGCTGGTGGAAGGGTATATCGGCAACTTCCAGGTCACGATCAAGAAAAAGGCCCGCTCGGTTAATGAAGACACATGTACCGGTTGCGGCGTCTGCATGACCAAATGCCCCCAGAAAAAAATACCCAACAAATTTGACCAGAATATCGGTATGCGCACGGCCATCTACATCCCTTTTCCGCAAGCGGTGCCCAATACTCCGGTCATTGATCGCGAAAACTGCACCAAATTCAAGACCGGAAAATGCGGCGTCTGCCAGAAGGTCTGCGGGCCGGGCGCTGTGGACTTTGAGCAGGAAGACAGTCTGATTGTTGAACCGGTCGGAGCAATTGTGGTGGCTACCGGTTTTGACCTCTACACCATCGACGAAAAGCCGAAAGGCTCACCTATCAAAGGCTACGGTGAATTCGGGCATGGCAAGATAGCGGACGTGATTGATGGTATGACTTTTGAGCGTCTGGCCAGCGCTTCCGGTCCGACCGGTGGAAAAATCCTGCGCCCTTCTGACGGCAAGGAGCCAAAACAGATAGTTTTTATTCAGTGTATCGGCTCGCGTGCCCGTGAAAAGGGGATCAGTTACTGTTCCAAAGTCTGCTGCATGTACACCGCCAAGCATACCATGCTCTATCATCACAAAGTTCACGGAGGTCAGGCCTATGTTTTCTTCATGGACGCACGAACCCCCGGCAAGAGCTACGACGAATTCTGGAGAAGAGCGATTGAAGAAGAAGATGCCGTCTATATCCGGGGTATGGTCTCGCGTCTCTATCAGAAAGGTGACAAGATCGTCGTGATGGGGAGTGACATTGCCGTTGGTGTTCAGGTCGAGATAGAGGCCGACATGGTCGTGCTGGCGACCGCCATCCAGCCCCAGAAAGGGGCCGATCTGCTGGCTCAGAAGCTGGGTATCTCCTATGACAAATACAACTTCTATTCCGAGGCCCACGCCAAGCTGCGTCCGGTGGAATGCGCTACGGCCGGTATCTATCTGGCCGGTGCCTGTCAGGGCCCCAAAGATATCCCCGAAACAGTCTCCCAGGCTTCTGCCGCTGCCGCCAAAGTCATGACACTCTTTTCCAAGGATCAACTGGAACGCGAACCGATCGTGGCCCGCGTGCGCGAAGCTGGTTGTGTCGGCTGCTTTGCCTGCAAGAAGGTCTGTGCCTATGGCGCCGTTGAAGAAAAAGAGATTCGCGACCGTCAGGGCAATCTCATAAAAGTAGTCGCCTATGTCAATCCGGGTGTCTGCGCCGGCTGCGGTACCTGCCAGGCTACCTGTCCTTCCAAATGTGTGGAGCTGGACGGCTACACCGATGAACAAGTTATTGCAATGATCGAGGCACTGTAAAAGCTGAATTCAAAATTCAGGAGTCAGGAGTCAGAATTCAGGAGACAGGATGATTTTTTACTGACTTCTGAATTCTGTCTTCTGTCTCCATAAGAGGTTATGATGCACCTAGCACAGCAACAGCATACCTTTGAACCCAAAATATTCGCCTTCGTCTGCACCTGGTGTACGTACGCCGGGGCCGACCTGGCCGGAACCAGCCGCATGCAGTATCCGTCCAATGTGCGGGTGCTCAAGTTCCCCTGCACCGGTCGCATCGACCCGGTTTTTATTCTCAAGGCTTTTCAGCAGGGTGCTGACGGCGTCCTGGTCTCCGGATGCCATCCGGGTGACTGCCATTATATCGCCGGCAACTTCCACGCCCGCAGAAGATTCGCCGTATTCCGCAAGCTGCTGGAATTTGTCGGAGTCGACTTGAACCGCCTGCAGTTCTCCTGGGTTTCCGCTGCTGAAGGGGGCAAGTGGGTCGAGGTCGTTACTGATCTAACGGAAAAAGTCAGGAACATGGGGCCGATGACGGAATTCAAGGAGCTTGCCATGGAAGAACAGTGGTCCGGCGCGATCAATACACCGGAACTGAAAGAAGCGTACAACGCAATTTGACGGGAAATTTATGACAAGTACACTCATCGAAACATCCATCTATGCCGCCATCTCGGAATCCATACAGGCGGAAGCGAAACGAATCCTCTCTGACGGGCAGGTCTCGACGATTGTCGGCTACGCCGCTGCACGGAGGAAAGGTTCAGCCCAGCCGATCGTGATAACGGACGCTTCTGACGCACAAAAACTGATTTTCACTCCGGCCTGCGTCAACAACCTGGCCGTCTATCTGACCAAGGCCAAGAAAGATATCCCAAAGAAAGGGAAGATCGGCATAGTTGTTAAAGGCTGTGATATGAAGGCCTTGACCGGATTGATGGGAGAGTCGCAACTCAAGCGTGAAGAGTTGTATCTGATTGGTGTGCCCTGCGCCGGTGTTCTCGCTTCGACTTTTGCCCCGTCTCAGGAGCTTACGGATGAGTCTCTTGCCCCTAAGTGCACCGAATGCGACGCCCATCTGCCGACGGGGTGTGATTTTGTTCCGACAGAGACGCCGCTAACCCCGGAACTGGAAAAAAAGTATGCCGTCGAGATTGCCCGCCTGGAAGCTTTGACCCCGGCAGAACGCTGGGCCTACTGGAAGGAGCAGTTTGCGAAATGCATCAAGTGCTACGCTTGTCGCCAAGTCTGTCCGTTCTGTTTCTGCGAACAGTGCCTTTGCGACCGCAACAAGCCGCAGATGGTGGAGACAACGCCTCGTCCGGCCGGCAATACCGCCTGGCACATCGTACGGGCCATGCATCTGGCCGGTCGCTGTGCCGGTTGCGCCGAATGCGAACGGGTCTGTCCGATGGACATTCCGCTGAACCTTCTAAACCGTAAAATGGCCAAAGAGCTGAAGGAACTCTACGACCACGAAGCCGGTTTCGAAGTAACGGAAAAAGGTCCGTTGACGATGTTCAATGAAAAAGACGATCAGAGTTTTATAAAATAAGGGTTTTACATGCAAAAATACATCTCTCGGCAAAATTTTACTAAGCTCCTGGACCAGTTGATCGCCACCGGTACCCGTGTCGTTGCCCCGCGCATGAATGCCGGTACTCCGCTCTATGAACCGCTCGCCAGCTCCGCTGAAATGGTCATGGACCAACTGCCTCGCCGTTCCGCCAAAGAAGCCTACTTTCCGGTCTGCGAAGACATCATGACCTATGAGAAAGAGGGGCAGAAGGTCTCAATCACCGATATCGATCCGGCCCGCTTTCCCGAGACGGTTCTGGTGGGGGTGCGTCCCTGTGATGCCTGTGCCATTCCGGTTCTGGATGCGGTCTTCTCCTGGGACTACAAGGACGAATTTTTTCTGGAACGTCGCCGTAAGACCACCATTGTGGGGTTGGCCTGTACCACATCTGATGACGCCTGTTTCTGCACCGCCGTCGGCCTTTCTCCGGCTGATACCAAAGGGAGCGATCTGTTTCTGACTCCGCTTGAGGGTGGCGGTTATGTCTGTGAAACATTCAGTGACAAAGGCGAAGCGCTGATCAACGACCATACCAGTCTCTTTAATGAACCGAACAATGCCACGCCGCTGCCCCTGGCCCAGCCGTACACAGAGAAATTTGATCTGAAGAAGGTCAAGGTTTGGCTGGATGAGCACTTTGAAGATTCTTCCTGGGATGAAATTGCGCTCCGCTGTGTCGGATGCGGTGCCTGCGCCTTTGTCTGTCCGGCCTGCCACTGTTTTGATATTGTCGACGAAGGGACCGAAAAGGCGGGCAAACGTCGCAAGAACTGGGACGCCTGCGGTTTCTGGAAATTCACCCATCATGCCTCGGGGCACAACCCGCGTGACCAGCAGCCCAAGCGCTACCGCAATCGCATTATGCACAAATTCAAATATTACGACGACAAATTCGGCCAGACCCTCTGCACAGGCTGCGGCAGATGTATCCGTGTCTGTCCGGTCGGCATCGATATCGCCCAGATCGTCGAAGAGATCAGCAAAAAATAAATTAAACACAGAGCAACAGAGCAACAGAGAAGATCAAAGATGAAAATGAGAGATGCAAAGAATCAATAGACCAATTCAATGTACTAACCCCCACTTATATTTTTAGCTTTGGCAATATTGAAAACGCTTTGTTTTTTCGTTTTTCTCAGTATCTTCGTTGCTCTGTGTTTCCAAAAAGGTTCTAGAAATGTCTGATCACACCAACAAAAACATTTACCTTCCCTACATGGCTACCGTCTCAGAGGTTATCGACGAGACACCGGATGTGCGCACGCTCAAGCTGGTTTTTCAGGATGAGCAGGTTCGGGAAAACTTCAGCTTTCGGGCCGGGCAGTTTGCTGAATATTCCGCTTTCGGCGCCGGTGAATCGACCTTCTGCATTGCATCGTCGCCGACACGGAAAGGATTCATTGAATGCTGTTTCCGCTCTGTCGGTCGCGTAACGGAGGCGTTGCGCCGCCTTGAAGTGGGCGATACGATGGGTGTCCGTGGGCCGTACGGCAATTCATTTCCGATAGAGGAATTCTTCGGCAAAAACCTGCTCTTCGTCACCGGCGGTATTGCTCTGCCGCCGCTGAGGACGCTGATTTGGAACTGTCTGGATTGGCGCGATAAATTTGGTGATATCACGATTGTCTACGGTGCCAGAACGGAAAGTGATCTGGTCTACAAGCGAGAACTGCAGGAGTGGCAGGAGCGGGCCGATGTACGCCTGGTCAAGACGGTCGATCCTGGTGGGAACGGGCCTGAGTGGGATGGTAAGGTCGGTTTTGTACCGACAGTTCTGGAAGAGGCAGCCCCCTCTGCCGACTCTACGATAGCGCTGGTCTGCGGGCCTCCGATCATGATCAAATTTACCCTGCCGGTACTGGAAAAGCTCGGTTTTACGGATGACCAGGTCTATACCACTCTGGAGAACCGTATGAAATGTGGCCTAGGCAAGTGCGGTCGTTGTAATGTGGGTAATGTCTATGTCTGCAAGGATGGTCCGGTGTTTACCGCCCGGCAGGTCAAGGCGATGCCGTTAGAATTTTAAAATAGGAAAAGGCGCTTACGGAGCGCCTTTTCCTGTTATTGAATCTGTTTCCCCACGAGAGTTAACTCTCTACCTTCCGAGCGCCTCTTCGATTTTCTTCTGTTCAAACCCTACAATAATCCTGCCGTTGATCATAAAGGTCGGCGTTGAGTTGACCTTGTTCTTCCTGGCAATTTCGAGCTGTTCTTCCTGCAGTTTGGTGCCGGCTTCGGTGATCCCTTCAAACTTTTGTACGCTGTCCAATCTTCCCGACATGACTGCGTGATAAGCTGTGGCGCGATCCATCTGCGAAAGGGCATAGCGGGCTTTCTCTTTGGCTTTGGGATGACGTGGAAGCGGGTAAAAAAAGACGTGGCGGGTTATGTCCGGTCGGCTGTCAAAATATTTTGAAGCCTTGCGGCAGTAGGGGCAGTCCGGATCGGTGAATTCGATCACCGTCTTGGGACCGCTTCCGATTGTTATCGCTTTGGAAAGGTCAAGATCGGCGGCGAAAGTCGGTTCGCATGCGAATGCAACCGTCACAACCATCAGGGTCAGTAGTGTCATTCTCATTGGCGTGCTCCTGGAATATGTTTTTTACAGACATTGTCTCCACCCGGAAAACAGGGCAGCAGGATGATAAATTCAATGCCCTGTCCCTGCTTGCTTTCAGCCCAGATGGCACCGTCAAAACTCTCAATGGCAAGTTTGCAGAAGGCCAGGCTGAGACCGGCGCCACTCTGCTCACGTTCCGTACGGTCGGCCAAACGGGTATAACGATCAAAAACCCGTCCCAATTCGTGCGACGGGATGCCATTGCCATTGTCACTGACACTCAGGCGGACAAAACAGTTCTTTTCAGTAAAGTGAGGCGGAAGCTTTACATAAATCGGAATGCGGGTCGCATGCGCCTCATTCCCCTCAACACAGCGGCAGGCAATGACTATTTCATCCTCTTCGAGGGAGAATTTCAGCGCGTTGCCAAGCAGATTAGCAAGTACACGGATCAGCACAAGCTGATCGACAGCAACATCAGGGACATTTCCATCAGAGATAACGTTCAGTCTGATGCTGTTCTGTTCTGCAGTCCGGGCAAACTGTTCGGAAACCCTGCAGATAATGTCATGTGGATTGCGGGGGCGGATGGTCATGCGCATTTTACCCGCCTCGAAGCGCCTGACATCGAGCAGATTGTCAATCATGGTGACAATCTCGTTGCTGCTGTCGATGGCCGCCTGTAGATAGTCTGACTGCTCTACAGTTACGGCACCGAGTCGCCCTTCACGGACAATGTCAATTGAACCGATCACGGCAGCCATCGGGTTTTTCATGTCATGGGATAGCATCAGAAAAAAGTCTTCCCGTTCCTGTTCAAGCTGCTGTTTTTCAAGCACCGCCAGTCGATGATCAAGGGCTCGGTTGATGCGCTGTAGCAAGTCTGTCAGCTCGTATGGTTTGGTAAGATAGTCGGTAGCACCGGATTTCATGCACTCTACGGCCAGTGCTTCGTTGCCGTGTCCGCTCATCATGATTACCGCTGCATCACAGTGGCTCTCCTGCAGGCGCTTCAAAACCTCGATGCCATCGACAGCGTAGAGCATGATATCCAGCAATACCAGTGCAAAAGAGTTACCGGTCAGGAGCATACTCAGTGCACTTTCGCCGTCGGCCGCCCATGCGGTGTCAAATCCGGCCGCTTCCAGTTGCAGTTTGAGGAGTTCAGCAATATCCTGCTGATCTTCAACGATCAGAATTTTGGTTGGTGATTGCATGGACATCAGATTTGTTCCTTTTTGTTACCGGCCAGAAACGCTTCAGCCAGGATCAGGTCCTCCGGCGTCGTGATTTTTATATTCTGATATGCTCCAGGAACAATAGCTACCGCACCACCGCACTTTTCAACCAGGGACGCATCATCAGTGCCGATAAAGCCGGACTCTACTGCTTTCTGGTGGGCAGCGAAAATAATGCCAAACCGGAATGATTGCGGGGTCTGGGCTTGCCACAGCGTTTCGCGCTCCGGTGTATCCACAACAATTCCCTCACGGACGTGCTTGATGGTATCTTTGACCGGTACCGCAACCAGGGCACCATCCCGTATGTCTGCAGTCGCAATAGAGTCCTGCAGCATGGCTTCCGTTACAAAGGGTCTTACGCCATCGTGAATTACCACGATATCATCATCATCGACGCAGTCTCGCATGGCACGCAGGCCGTTCATGACGGAATTCTGGCGCTCCTTGCCTCCGGCAATAATCGCAGTCACCTTGGTAAAGCCGCAGGCTGCTATGACATGTTCCTGACAGTACGAAATTTCTTCAGCCGGAATAACTAGATAGATGGCATCGATCAGCGGGGAGCTTTCAAAAACTGCGATTGTTCGCGCCACTATCGGCAGGCCATTTATCAGCAGATACTGTTTGTTAATGGGGGCGCCCATGCGCTTGCCCATTCCGGCCGCAGGAATCAAGGCAACGGTCTTGAAAGGTTTCATTTTCTCATCCTCCGGCAGCAATGTACCAGTTTCTTACCGGGATGCAAAGGCTGTGCGCGTCAATAGTCGGATCAATTGAGGATACTGGTGGTTACCGCAGGCGTGGCCCCCATCAAAACGTGGCCGCCATACTCGGCATTTTTTCGTACCAGAGTTTCGGCGGCATCAGCGTCTCTTCTGCGAAAGGCGTCGATAATCTTCTCATGCTCCTGAACGGAGACGGTCATGCGGTCGGGGAGGCTGAGTGACGTGAAACGTAGCCGCTGAAATTTTGTCACCAGACCGGCGATCAGTTCGCGCAGCTTTTCATTGTCGGCCGCTTTGATGAACAGGTCATGAAAATCACTGTGGATCTTGAAAAAATGCCTGATATCGCTCTGACGCGCCAGTTCAGCCAGTTTGTCATTGATCCCCTGAAGCCGGTCGATATCCTTGTCGCTCAGTTTTTCACAGGCCTGTCGGGCTGCATACCCTTCCAGTATGCTTTTAATAGCGTAAAATTCTTCAACATCTTTGGGGCTGAAAGAACTTACCACAGCTCCGCGCCGGGGTATAACGGTAAGATATCCTTCGGATTCGAGCTGGCGGAATGCTTCACGTATCGGTGTCCGGCTGATACCATAGCGCTCGGCCAGTTCCGGTTCAGAAACTCTGCTGCCGGCCTTGAGGCTGCCGGTTACGATGGCGTCGCGGATATTTTCAAGAATCTTTTCACGCAGGGTCAGGTGCTTTTCCATCGGCTTTTTCATGATCGAACAGGAACTCCTGGGGAGAAATTTTCAAACATTGTATACAGTATACGTAAATTGTCAATCGTGCCTCGTAGAATTTCATACAGATACAACCTTACTGACGTACTGTAACAGCTGCTCTTGCGGGAGACATGATTGATCCTGTATAAAGAAAACAGCTTGTCATCAAGGCCTGTTACAGGGTATCTTCCAGCGCTATGGATCCGGTCAGACACCTTAGAATATCTTTTTTAGTACTGCTTATGCTCGTATCAGGGGGGACGGCCGGCTTCATGACAATCGAGGGGTGGCGCCTGCTGGATGCTGTCTATATGACGGTTATCACGCTGGGTACGGTCGGTTTCAAAGAGGTGCATGATCTTTCGGATGGCGGCAAAATATTTACGATGGGGCTGGTTGTCGTTGGCGTCAGCGTCATCGGTTATATTGTCGGCAGTCTGGCTCAGATCATGTTTGAGGGTCAGATTCAGCGGATTGTGGGGAGGAAAAAGGTGGAGAAAAAGATCAGTGAGCTCAAGGAACACTATATCATTTGCGGTTTCGGGCGCATCGGTTCGCTGATCTGCAAGGAATTTAAGGCCAACGGGCTGGCTTTTGTGATCGTGGAAAAAAGTGTCGACGCCGCTGAAAAACTGGATGAAGATGGCTATCTCTATATGAGGGGGGACGCCACTGTTGACGAAACGCTGCTCAAGGCCGGTATCAAACGCGCCAAAGGGCTGATCTCGGTCGTAACGTCTGATTCGGAAAACGTGTACATAACTCTGACGGCACGCGGGCTCAATCCAGACCTGTATATCATGGCCCGTTCCGGTGAAGAGGGTTCCGATATCAAGCTGATGCGTGCCGGAGCCAACAAAGTCGTCTCGCCGTATACCATTGGTGGTAACCGTATGGCGCAGTCAATTCTGCGTCCTAACGTGGTAGATTTTATTGAGATTGCCACCGGCCGCGAACACCTCGAACTGCAGATGGAGGAGATCGGTATTCCCGAACACTCGGCTTTTGTCGGAGAAACACTCGTCAGTTCAGGTTTTCGCAAGGAGATCGGGGTAATTATTGTCGGCATTAAAAACAGCCGCGGCAAGATGGTATTTAATCCGCATTCGCAAACCAAAATTGATAGTAATGATACATTGATTGTACTTGGTGACCCGACCGCCATTCACAAACTTGAGGATCTGGTCGCACGCCCTGCCAGTGATGAAATAATCAAAAAACATAGAAGGGATTTTCATGCACCATAACATTCACGCCCACGTTCCCTACTCACGTCTGGCAGAACATCTGGAGTACGCGATTGCACATCGCATCAATCCAGAGGTGTTCTTTCAGGGTGAAACGCTTGATATGCTGGTATGGGAGGAATTGTCCTTTCTGGCGACGACGCTTCATGACGCCGGATTGAGAACTACGATCCATGCCCCGTTTATCGACCTCAACCCCGGTTCTACCGACAGCAGCATCCGCGCCGCAAGTCGTCATCGCATCAGCCAGGTCATGCAGGCTGCCGCGCTGCTGCGTCCACGGGCTATTGTCGTTCATCCCGGCTATGACGATCTGCATTATGGTGACAATCAAATGGTCTGGCTCAAAAACAGCATCGATTTCTGGCAGGAGTTTGTTCCACAGGCTCGACAACTGGGAACCGTGCTGGCGATTGAGAATATTTTCGAAAAGGAACCGTCCACACTCAAGGCCCTGCTGGAGGCGATTGACGACCCCTGTTTCCGGCACTGTTTTGATATCGGGCACTGGAACATGTTTACAGTTGGTACATTGGAAGAGTGGTTTCGTGAGCTTGGTTCCTACATCGTCGAGACCCATATCCACGACAATTTCGGCCAGAACGATGAACACCTGCCGGTCGGAGAGGGGGCCATTGACTTCCTGAAGTTTTTTCCGTTGCTGAGAAGTTACGCACCGGATGCTGTCTGGACACTTGAAGCCCATAGCACCGAACATCTTCAGCGGGCACTGATGAACATTCAGAAGTTTCTCGCTGTACATCCGCCAGAATTGGCCCCCTAAAGGAGTGAGCATGTCTGAAACTATTCTTGTCACGGGTGGTTGTGGTTACATCGGCAGCCACGTTGTCCGTCAACTGTCCGAAGCGGGTCGCACGGTCGTGGTTTACGATAATCTTTCAACCGGTTTCCGCACGGCACTGATTCATGGTGAAGTGCTTGTGGAAGGTGACCTGGCTGAACGTGACAAGCTGGACGAGCTCTTTGCTACGCACCGCTTTACGACGGTGCTGCACTTTGCCGCAGCTATTATTGCTCCGGAATCGGTTTCATTGCCACTCAAATACTACGGTAACAACACCCGTAATACGCTGGGACTGCTGGAGGCCTGTGTCAAGCATGGCGTCAAACGGTTCATCTTTTCGAGTACGGCGGCGGTATACGGCATGCCGGAGGGGGGTGTGGCTGCCGAGGAGAGTGTTCAGGCGCCAATCAATCCCTACGGCACCTCCAAGCTGATGAGCGAGTGGATGCTGCGCGACGTTTCGACAGCTCATGGCATGCAGTACGTGGCGCTGCGCTATTTTAACGTGGCCGGAGCAGATCCCCAGGCACGTATAGGGCAGCGTACTCCCGAAGCGACACACCTGATCAAGGTTGCCTGTCAGGCCGCGTTGGGAATGCGTTCAAGCATCAGTGTCTATGGTACCGACTATCCCACACCTGATGGGACCGGTATCCGCGACTATATACACATAGAAGATCTGGCCGCAGCGCACCTGTATGCCCTGGAATATCTCGAAAAAGGGGGAGCACCGACCGCCATGAACGTCGGTTATGGTCGTGGCAGCAGTGTGCGTGAGGTCCTGGCCGTTGTCAAAAAGATCAGTGGCATCGATTTTACGGTCTTTGAAGAGGATCGCCGTCCCGGAGATCCGGCTTCATTAATTGCCGCTGCATCTAAAATCAGGCAGTTAACCGGTTGGCATCCCCGTTACGACGACCTTGAAACCATCGTTGCCGACGCCTGGCGTTGGGAGAGCAGATTGGCTGCCAACGAGGTCGTATAATCGGAATTTGGAAATACTTGTATTGTGAAGAAACTTTTTTGGGTAACCTCTGATTTCATTTTACGTTTTTCAAACACTATGCTACAAAAGCGGTCAATTACTTCAGCGAATATACCATTTTCAAACAGGAACCAATGGATTACACCAGTCTCTATTCCAGCTGCATTAAAAAGTCGTTCAACGAGGATCTGACTGATATAATGGGTATTCTTCGTACGGCGAAAAAATCACGTGACGCTGCCACGTTTACCCTGATTAATTACTTTAAAGGTCTGCCTATCAGCTATCCTGCCACTCTTCTGGGAGTTGAAGGGAGCAATCTGGATCTTGATATTCATCCACAACAGGCGGCCGCCATTTCAACCGACCACTATACGATGGTTCGCAGCAGGCTCTTCACGCATCCCCTGATCGCTCACGTTCAGTACGTCAACATAAAGAAACATGTGGTATCGCTCAACAAATTTTCGTATGTGAATATTCTGGCAGAGAAGCGTGCCGCTGTCCGACTGGATCTGGATCATTCCGTGGCGATATCACTCCTGTTTGATACGAATCAGCACTTACGCGGCTTGTTGGACAATATCTCTATTCAGGGATTTGCCATTAAAGTTGCTGAATTTGTTCAGATTGATTCAGGAACCGACATGGCGGCCAGCTTTACACTGACTGACCCGGTTCTGTTAAAGGATGTTCCGATCGATATACCGGTAACACTGGTAGAGATCAAAGGGGACAGATCTCCCTATACGTACACATTCAAAGCTTTTCCCGCCAAGCATCAGGAACAGCTCCTCTCCCGCTTTGTATTTCAACGTCAGGTGGAGATCATCCGCATTTTGAAGGAAACAGTCGATTGATGCGATTGGACAGATTGAATGATTGTAGAAAGGCCGCCCGGAAACATACCGGACGGCCTTTTCGTTAGCGGGCTTCCAGTACTCTGGCGTCAACTAACTCCTTATAAACATTTCGCGCAATCGGCAGGCCGTTTCTCAGTTGGAGCACGCTAAAATGAAGGTGGGTCGGGGAACGTTTTTTCGCAGCGTTGAGCCCGCTACGGCCGACTCTAGCCAGCAGGTCGCCCGGCTTGACGATGGTACCGATGTCGACCAGCAACTCCTGATTGTGGGCATAATAGACCAGCAGCTGGTTAGCAGGATCGTAGATCCAGAGATATTTACCGCCTCGCAAGCCGCTGTCTGAGCTCCACTCCCGTTCCAGAGCTACTACAACGCCACCTGTCATGGAAAGCACTGCCACCGGTTTTCCGGTCTGATCGTCACGACTGTCCTGATCACGATCGTGAATGAAGAGATCAAGGGCCGGGTGACCGCCATGACGATTCCCGCTGAAAAAATCATAGCCTGATGCGGAGAATCCATGCTGTCTACCGGTATCAATGGAGCGGATATCGTAGCCGGCCAGCGGGAAAGCCCAGGCACTCGGTTGAAAATCACGACCGCCGCGTAGATAATACTCATTCCGAACTCTGTCCAAGAGTGTGACAAGTACTCTTTTGGCGGCATCTTTATGGATTTTACCATCCCGGATCAGGCTGTTCAGCCGGTTAAAATCTTCGCACACCGCAGCTGATGCTGAACGTGCCGGTACACCTGCCGTGGTCGCAACGTCGTCTGTCAGTTCCCGTAAATCCGGCGCTGGAATGTTTAATGTTGCCTGGAGCAGTTGCGGCGATAGTAAAATCAGAATAAAAGCTTGTCGTATAAGGGTGAGCATTCAGGTTTCCCATGAGGAAAAAGATCGTAATGTGTGGCGGGAAAGAATATCATTGCACCCTGAATCGAACAACAGAAAATAAGCTGGAGCCATACATGAAATTCAGGAAGAAAAATACGCTGCCGACAGCTGACAGGATTATTCGAGGACGGATATCGGTACATCGTGACGGATACGGATTTGTAACACCTGAGGCGGGTGGTGAGGATGTCTTCATCCCTTCAAAACTGCTGAAAGGCGCCTTGCATGGAGACCTGGTCGAGGCCAGTTTTTCTCCGAGCCGCATGGGGGGCGGTAAACTGGACGGGCGGATACTGGCGGTGCTTGAACATGCTACCAGCCGTGTGGTCGGACGCTATGAGGAGACCCGCCGGGGGGCGGTTGTGATCCCCGAAGACCAACGCCTCAATGTTGTCGTCTCAATTCCAGTTGCAGGTCGTGGTAACGCTCAGGATGGCCATCAGGTGGTGGCTGAGCTGACGTCCTATCCAATCGGCGGACGTCCGGCTGAAGGCCGGATCGTGGAAGTGCTGGGATGGCCGGATGATCCTGAGGTTGAGGTGCAGTCGGTCATACGGCGTTTCGATCTGCCACACGTTTTTCCTGCGGATGCACTGGCAGAAGCGGACAAAGTTGCCGCAATTGTCTCGCCGGCGGACCTGATCGGGCGCGTTGATCTGCGCAGCATGCCGACCGTGACCATTGACGGCGAGACCGCCCGTGATTTTGATGATGCCGTATCGCTCAAGCGGGAAGGGCTGAATTTCCGGCTGTGGGTCTCGATCGCCGATGTATCGCATTATGTGCGCAAAGAAAGCCCGCTGGATCGTGAAGCCTTCCTGCGCGGAACTTCGGTATACTTTCCGGATCGCTGCATTCCGATGCTGCCGGAGCGGCTTTCAAACGGCATCTGCTCGCTCAATCCGGATCTGGATCGTTTGACAATGACAGCCGAGATGCTCTTTGACCTTTCCGGAATTATGTTGGCGTCGAACTTCTATCCAAGTGTTGTCAAGAGCGCCGCCCGTCTGACCTATACAATTGTAAAGCAAATTATTGTCGATGATGACCGTGAGTTGGCAGAGACATACCGGCCTGTTGTGCCAATGTTGCGGGAGATGAAAGAGTTGGCTCTGATTCTTCAGGGGATGCGTAAAAAGCGGGGCAGTATTGATTTTGACCTGCCTGAGCCGGAGATTGTTATCGGCCTGACTGGCCAGACAGAAGGGATTATTCGTGCTGAACGCAACCTTGCCCATCAGCTGATAGAGGAGTTCATGCTGGCAGCCAATGAAGCGGTCGCACGCTACATAACGGGACTGTCGATCCCGTTCCTGTACCGCGTTCATGAAAACCCTGACTCGGCAAAACTGCTTAGTTTTCATGAGTTTGTCTATGGCTTCGGGTACGAGTTCCGTCTGGAGAATGAACGTGTCAATCCGGCCGAGCTGCAACGTCTGCTGCTGCAGGCTGATGGGCAGCCGGAGGAGCGCACGATCAACTACGCTCTGCTGCGTTGTATGAAACAGGCGCGCTATGCGGCTGAAAACCATGGTCATTTCGGACTGGCGTCAGATTGCTACTGTCACTTTACCTCACCCATCCGGCGCTATCCGGATCTGGTTGTACACCGGATTCTGAAGGCGGCGCTCCTGGCTGGCTTCGACTCCGCCCAGCTAACGCCCAATTTCGCTCAACCAGCGGCGGACTCCGCTCAGCGCCCAGATCGTTCCCTGAGCGGAGCCGAAGGGAAGCGCATGTCAAAGCAACTTGCTCTGGCTACTGAACGATTGGGCGAGGTTGCCGAACATACCAGCAAACGTGAACGGGTAGCTATGGAAGCAGAGCGTGATGTGGTCGAGATGAAGAAGCTGCAGTATATGCAGAAGCATGTTGGTGAAGAGTTTGACGGCTATATCAGCGGCGTGACCGGCTTCGGATTTTTTGTGGAGCTGGAGCAGCTGTTTGTGGAGGGTCTGGTGCATATTACGACCCTGGAGGACGACCAGTACAGTTATGCAGAGAAACAGCATTCACTGATAGGTCGCCACAGTGCGCGCGTTTTCCGGATAGGAGACGCAGCACGGGTATCCGTAGCATCGGTGACCCCCGGCACAAGGCGGATTGAATTTGTTCTGGCTGCTCATACCGCTTCCGTTGCCGCAAAGCGGTCAGTCGACGGGACGGTTACTGCGCACGAGTACCCGCGGATACCACTGCGAGGCAAGCGTCTGACGGGCCTCCAGCCTCGGAGTGATCGGCAGGATACGACGGGTGGCGCAAAAAAAGGTCGCAGCGGGCAGAGGAAAACGGGCGGGCGGAAGCGGCGTTAAGCTGATTCGGGTTGCATGAGTGTCAAAAGCTGTGGTAGGAATTCACCTGCTGAAATTACAATAATGGGCAGTAATTCAAACAGGAAAGAATGATGACGGAAGAAAGCACGGAAGAAAAAGTAGTCCCGTTTATGGAGCATCTTGTTGAGTTACGCAAACGGTTGGTGATTGTTATAGTCGCCATCATCATCGGTATGGGTGTCGCCTGGAACTTTTCCAATGATATTCTTCGCTTTATAGAAAAACCGCTCACCGGAGCAACGTACCTTACCGAAGTAAAGAAGATGGTCTATGTCAAGGTCAAGGAACGTGCGCCGGCGCTGTATGCATATTACAAGCTGGACAAAGAGGTTAATGCACCTCAAAAGCTGCGTGTTCTCAATTATAGTGCGCCGCTGGAACCTTTTTTCATGCAGTGCAAAATAGCGATGCTGGCCGGGTTTGTGATTGTTCTTCCGGTCGTGTTTTATCAGGTCTGGGTGTTTATAGCGCCGGGACTGACTCGGCGGGAACGACGGATGGTGGTTCCGTTTGTTTCTGCAGCTACCGTTACATTTTGCGTCGGCGCCATGTTCTTTCTTATTATTATCTGGCCGGTCATTATCAATTTTTCACTTTCGTACGAATCCGAGGGGCTGCAAAGCTGGTTTAATATCAGCGCCTATGTTAATTTCTGCCTGCGACTGATCCTGATTTTTGGTCTGATATTTGAACTTCCGGTTTTGACGCTGATTTTGTCCCGCTTCGGGATTGTCAGTTATCAGTTTCTGGCTCCCAAACGGAAGTATGCCCTGTTGGCAAGCTCTATCGTAGCTGCGTTTCATGCCGATCTGATTACCATGTTTGTCATCATGATCCCGATGTACACGATGTATGAAATCAGCGTTTGGGTCGCACTTGTTTTTGGCAAAAAGAGAGTCGTAGTCGAAGATGAGCTGCCGGAAGAAGAGTCGTAAAACAAAGTATTACGTTGACATTTCAGATGGAAACCCCTAAAAGGATAAATAATGTCTTTTTAGGGGTTTTTTATGATGGAGCTTACCCGCAAGGGAGAATATGCTATTCGTGGCATCGTGTATCTGGCGGGGCAACCGACCGACTGTATCTGCTTGCTGAACGATATTGCCACTGCCGTTGATGTGCCGGCCACCTTTTTGGCCAAAATATTTCAGCAATTTAGTAAAATCGGTCTGGTAAAGTCGTTTCGCGGTACCGGTGGCGGGTTTGTGCTGGCGCGTTCACCGGATAAAATCACGCTTCTGGAGGTAGTCGAGGCGGTTGAAGGCAGGATCGTTCCGAATCGTTGTGTGGCCGGAAGGGACGAGTGTGAGCGGTCGGTAACATGCCATATTCACCCGGTATGGCAGCGAGTCCAGAACCAGGTTCGTGATGTTCTGTCGGCAGTGACTCTTAAAGATCTGGTGAGCGAATAAGAGCGGATAAGCAGTTTTTATGCTCGTAATATATTGATTTTTAAGATCAAAAATAGAATGTGATTGACAATGACGTAGTGGTGTTTTAATCTGTGGGAAATTAAACTGTATTTTCGATATCCCGAGTATTCGGGATTTTGACGTTCAGAAGGTAAATTCATTGAGAAAGGAGTTCCCCGCCGGAGATACGCCCCGTTAGTTTTCTGGGCAACGACGCCGCTCCGGCAAAGCCGATACCACTTCCCTACTCTTTTATTATGCGAAAAAAACTAATTTATCTGTCATGCATGCTTTTACTTGCAGCATGCGAAAATGACCCGTTGAAAATGACGGAAATGCAATCGACCACTGCGCTGGCCACAGAATCCTCCTTCCCTGACAGCAACACTCTTCTCCTTATCCAGCGAAAAAAACAACAAATGGTCATTGAATCGGCTTTTGCACGCCGAACCACTCCTCTGCGCGCTCGACGACTGGCTACCATCTGTTACGACAAGACGGACGGTACCGTTTTTATGCCGTTTGATCTGGCTGAAATTGCGTTGGCAGAGACCGGCGGACACAGGCTGTCCGGAACGGCGGTTTCTTCCAGGGGTGCTCTGGGAGTCTGGCAGTTGATGCCGACACGCGCCAGAAGCCACGGGTACCTGCCGAGAGATATGAAAGATGATGCCACCTGCGCCGAGGCCGCAGTGCGGGAGCTCTATTCCAAGCTGGAAATGGCTCAGGGAAACCTGGAACGGGCCAAAAAGTATTACTGCGGACAGGGACCGCAAGCCGATGCCTATATGAGAAAGGTTCGCGAAGTTCGTCGCGAAATGCAGACTGATTTCGAACGTCAGAACGAGAAAGTCGCCTTGGCTGAAACGCTGTCGAAGTTTCATTGAGTCAGCTCTGGGGAAACTTGTCACGCCCCCGGCGGCCCTGATTTAGCTTGATAAGAAAGCTGCCGCTCTGCTATAGTCGGGCGGCTTTTTTTGGGCCATTTTATTCTAATCTGCAAGGAGTGTTTTCGTGAAGCGTGGAACGTACGCCGGCAGCCCGAGCGGCCTGACCCTTCGCACCAAGATGCTCCTGCTTTCGGCAGCGGCGTTTCTTGGAATTCTGCTGGTTTCATCGATCAGCATGTTTATGATGCGCGAGGTCGGGATCGGTGGTTCTACCTATGTATCTATCCAGAAGAACAAGGACGCGCTTGAAGGTATTGCGCTCCTGAAGTCGGACCTGTTTCAGATCAACAGTGAAATTCAGAATTTCATGCTTGAATCTGATGCGGCTACCGCTCAAAAAAACATAGCCACCATTAAAGATCTCACCAATGATATTGAACTCAATTTCGGAATCGTGCTTGAGTCGGTAGAATCACCGCAGAAACGTGACGCGATCAATAAAGTTGAAACCATCTGGAAAGAGTATCGCGCCACACTGCTGAACGAAGTTCTGCCGGCGGCTGTTTCAGGCGATGTGCTCAAGGCCAGTTATCTGCTCACCGGCATTCAGACAGAACGTTTCAGCTCTTTCAGCAAGGCTGTTGCCCGCATGGTCAGCCTTATTCACGCTGATGTCAAAACGACGGAAGAGCAGGTTGCCGCCGGTATCCGCGTCAAGATTGCCATCTCTTCCGCAGTCACCTTGGTTGTGATCGGGCTGATCGCCCTGTTCTCGTTTTATATCACCACATCTATCACGGCACCGCTCAGTGCCTGTGTAACCTTTGCCCAGGATGTTGCCGGTGGCAAGCTTGATGCCCGTCTGGACGTTAAGGGGGGGGGCGAAACGGCTGATCTGGCGGCCGCAATGAACTGCATGGCAGAAAGTCTGCATAGTATGGTGACACGAATTTCCTCCGCTTCCGAGATTTTGACGAAGATCGACACGACAATTGAAACGTCAGCCCGTCAGGTGGTCAGCTCCGCGCAGAAGCAGGAAGGTTCCGTACGGGAAGCGTCTGAGTCGGTCATTCGGATCGATCAGTCGGTGCGCGAAGTTGCAGCCGGAGTTGAAACGCTTTCGTCAGCCGCTACGGAGACCTCTTCGTCAACCCTGGAAATGGCTGCGACAATTGAAGAGGTTGCCCTCAGTGCCGAAAATCTGGAGCAGGCTGTAGAGGAGGTCAGTTCCTCTATTATCCAGATGGCCGCTTCCCTGAAAGCGATCGGGGAGAGCATCGTCAATCTGCTGGACGCCTCCAGTACCACTGCGTCGTCGGTTGCAGAGATGGATGCCACTATTAAGCAGGTAGAAAAGAATGCCATGGCTTCGGCCGCTATTTCTGAATCGGTGAGAAGCGATGCCGAGACTGGTAAAAACGCAGTTCTTGAGACGATTGCCGGTATGCAGGCCATTCTGGCAGCGTCAAAAATTACGGCGGAGGTGGTAGAGAATCTTTCCTTGAGGGTTCACGATATCGGTACGATTCTTTCGGTTATTGACGAAGTGGCTGATCAGACCAATCTGCTGGCACTCAATGCCGCCATAATAGCGGCTCAGGCCGGAGAACATGGTAAGGGGTTTGCCGTTGTCGCCGATGAAATCAGGGAGCTGGCCGAGCGTACCAGCAGTTCCACCCGTGAAATTGCGGGCGTCATCAAAGGGGTTCAGGAAGAAACCGGACGTGCGGTTGCGGCCATTAATCAGACCGAGGGGAGCATCTCCGAAGGTGAAAAACTGTCGCAGCGTTCCGGTGCCGCGCTGGAAAAAATCGTTACCGGTGCGCAACGGGCCGGCGTTCAGGCGGGTGAAATCGCCAGGGCGGCCGTTGAGCAGGCCTACGGAAGTCAGAGTATCAGGAACGCCATGGAGAGTATTGCCGAGATGGTTGGGTATATTGCAACCTCAGCCCGTGAACATTCGCACGGTACCGAAATGATTACCTCGGCTGTTGAACGAATGAAAGAGCTTACGGTCCATGTTCGTACTTCGACCCGTGAACAGAGTCGTGCCAGCAGTTTGATCGCCAAGTCAACCGAAGATGTGACCGCCATGGTGGAGCAGATTCGTGAGGCGTGCCGGTCTCAGGAACAGAGTTGCGGCATGATTTCAAAATCTGTTGATAATATTCAGGACGTGACAACCGCCAACAGCACCACGGCCAAAATTATGGATGCATCGGTAGCTGATTTGACGCATCAGATAGAACTGCTTGAAAAGGAGATGGCCGGTTTTACGATCTGAAGCCGGTTGCGATATACTATTATGAGCAGACTCGATACCTGTTTTACTGAACTTCGATCCCGTCAGTCCAAGGCTCTGGTGACCTTTATCACCGCAGGCGATCCTGATCTGGCAACAACGGAAGAGATGGTCATTCTCCTGGAGGAAGCCGGCGCCGATGTGATTGAGCTGGGGGTGCCATTCTCCGATCCGATGGCAGACGGGCCGACCATCCAGCTTTCTTCCGAGCGTGCCCTGGTTGCCGGAACAACGTTATCGAATATTCTGGCATCAGTTACAAACATCCGTGCCCGTACGCAGATCCCGATTATCGTCATGGGATACTTGAATCCGATCTATGCCTATGGCTATGACCGTTTTTGCCGTGATGCTTCCGAGGCCGGTATTGACGGCGTTCTGCTGGTTGACATGCCACCTGAAGAAGCGCAGGAACTGCTGCCGAGCGCACGGGCGCATGGTCTGGATATCATTTTTCTGCTGACGCCGACCTCTGACGCCACCCGGATTTCTACGGTAGCGAGCTTGGGTCGTGGCTTCGTCTATTATGTGACCGTGACCGGCGTCACCGGAGCCCGTCAGGTTGTTTCGGAGAGTCTGGCCAGCGAGCTGACGGCGATTATGCAGCAAGTATCGCTGCCGGTCATGGCGGGCTTCGGCATCTCTACACCAGAGCAGGCTGCCGAGGTGGCCGGATTGGCGGATGGTGTTGTGGTGGGAAGTGCACTCGTCAAACTGTTTGAACGCCACAGCGGTGATGAGCTGAAGCGTGAACTGCGGCACCTGGTCGGTGATCTGAAGCGGGCGATACAATAATCAATACCTACTCGAATAACTGAAATTACGAAAGGCACGAGGCCAATCATGAGCTGGTTTACAAAAGAAAAAGCCGGAGTAGAAAAATCAGACAGTAATAAAATCAAATTTCCCGTCGGGATGTGGGTAAAGTGCCCGGGATGTTCGGCAACCCTTCAGGGAAAAGAGATCGAGGTCAACCTTCAGGTTTGTCCGAAATGCGGGTATCATCATCGCATCTCGGCCCGGAAAAGACTGGAAGCCCTTCTCGACGGTGGAACCTGGCAGGAGTTTGATGCCGATATTACATCGGTCGACTTTCTGAAGTTCAAAGATGCCAAAAGCTATCAGGATCGCATCGATGTAGCCCTGGCAAAGGGTGGTTCCAAAGACGCCGTTATCTGTGTTGAAGGGGCCATCGAACAGCAACCGGTACAGGTTTCCTGTTTTGATTTTGCCTTCATGGGGGGCAGCATGGGGAGCGTGGTCGGCGAAAAAATCACCCGCTCGATTGAGCGCGGCCTACAGAAGCGGCAGCCGGTTATCATCATCTCGGCTTCGGGTGGCGCCCGTATGCAGGAGAGTATCCTCTCGCTGATGCAGATGGCCAAAACATCTGCTGCTCTGGCAAAACTGAAAAGCGTCGGCATTCCGTTTGTGTCGTTGCTGACCGACCCGACAACCGGCGGCGTAACAGCCAGTTTTGCCATGCTGGGAGATGTGAATATTGCCGAGCCGAAGGCGCTGATCGGTTTTGCCGGTCCACGTGTGATTGAACAGACCATTCGTCAGAAACTCCCGGAAGGTTTCCAGCGTGCCGAATATCTGCTGGACCACGGTATGATAGATGCCATTATCCCACGAACAGAAATCCGCTCAAAGCTGGCTTCAATCCTGCGTATGCTGCACCGTCCCGTCGCCTGACATGCCCCTGGCCGCTCTGCTGGAAAAGCTGTACGCCCGTCGGCGCTTTGGAATACGTCCAGGCGTCGATCGGGTGGCGGTTCTGCTGGCGCGCCTCGGCAATCCTGAACGAACATTTCGCAGTATTCACGTTGTCGGCACAAACGGCAAAGGTTCCACTGCAGCCTTTCTGACATCCATCCTGTCCTGCTCCGGACTTCGCACTGCCCAGTTCAGCTCTCCACACCTGATACGATTCACCGAGCGATTCCGCATAAACGGCTCAGAATATCCGGCTGATAAACTGGCTGTTATTCTGAAAACTGTTCTGGAAGCGGCGCCCGAAGAAGCCACTTTTTTCGAAATTACCACAGCGCTTTCCTGTGCCGTTTTCTGTGAGGAACGGGTCGAAATTGCGGTAGTTGAAGCGGGAATGGGGGGGGTCTCCGATGCTACGGCGGCTCTCGCGGCAGAAATGACGATAGTGACTCCGATTGCGTTGGATCATGCCGAATATCTGGGGGAGACCCTGGTGGAAATTGCGCGAGAAAAGGCCGCCATCATTGAGCCGCGTACGCCGGTTATCTCGGCTGCCCAGTCGGACGAGGTTCTCCTGCAAATACAGCAGCAATGCCGAGTTGGTGGAAATCTGCTCCGTGTGTTCGGCCCTGATTTTTCAGCTGACTGGAACCAGCAGTCCGGTCTTGATTACCGTGGTAGTTCCCGTGCATTCGGCAACCTGAAACCTGGAATTCCGGGGCGCTATCAGAGCCAAAACGCCGCTGTGGCGCTGGCGGCAGCAGAGCAGCTGATCGCCCATGGAACGCACATTTCGGAAGCGGCTTGTGTGAACGGCATTGCAACAGCTCACTGGCCGGGTCGAATGGAGTTGATCGCCGGCGCTCCGCCGCTACTTCTGGATGGTGCCCACAATCCGGCTGGAGCCGCAGCGCTGGCCGAAGCGCTGGCCGACTACGCGCCTGCCCGTATCCTGCTGGTGACCGGAGCGTGCGCCGACAAGGATATCCGCACTATTTATGTGCCGATTTTACCGCTCGTAGCTCAGATTTACACCGTATCTCCGGCAGTTGAACGTGCGCTGGATGATACGGCTCTCTCCCGGATTTTTTCAGACATGGGCAGAGCGTCCCGCTGCTGCGGAGCGGTTGTCAGCGGTATTCAGACGGCACGCGCTGACTCTCGACCGGGAGATCTGATCCTGGTCTGTGGCTCACTGTTTCTGGTCGGAGAAGTAAAAGCCTGGCTTGAAAACAGTGATTACAACGGCATTCGAGGCTAACCCGCGTCATGAAACTATCTACCTGTCTTGCCTTTCTCATACTGGTTCTGCACGCTGCCGGTCTTGCTTTTGCCGCCGATACCCCCTTTTCTGATGACACTATTCATATCAACGCTGACAGCATGCAACATGGCGAATCAGACGTTTTCAGCGCCAGCGGCAACGTTGTGGTCACCTGGCAGGGGATGCGTCTGGTTGCCGACCGGGCCGAGTACCATACGGTCCGGCATACGCTGCAGGCCAGCGGGAATGTTGTTCTCTCAAAGGGAAATGATGTTCTCAAAGGGGAAACTCTGGTTCTGAACATGGAGAGCGGGCATGCTGAAATGGACAAGGCCTCACTCTCGTCGCCTGATTCAAGCCTGAATGTTAGCGGAGATAAGATAGTTCGTTTGAATGAACATGAGTTTGAGGTCAGTTCCACAGAATTAACCACCTGTGAACTGCCTGATCCAAGTTGGAAATTCGGGGCTGACGAGCTCAGCGTCAATATCATGGGGTATGCGACCGGACGGAACGTTGTCTTTTACGTCAAGAATGTACCGGTTTTGTATCTCCCCTGGATAGCCTTTCCGGTCGTGCGGGAAAAGCGCTCGGGGCTGCTCTTTCCGCGTGTCGGTTACTCAAAATCGCGCGGAGCGCAACTTGATCTGCCGCTCTACTGGGTCATTTCCCCCAGTCAGGATCTGCAGTTTGATCTGGATATGCTGTCGCGGCGCGGTGTCGGTACGGCGCTTGACTATCGCTATATCCGCCAACGCGGCAGCGAAGGGCATCTGGGGGGCTATCAGATTTACGACCTGGTAGAGAATCGCTGGCGCTGGCAACTTACTCAGAGCCATAAAGAAATTATATCGCCGGATATGAATCTGCGTATGGATGTCAATCGTACCGGTGACCGGACGTTTCTGGGTGATTACGGCGAAAAGAGTGGCGACTACAACCGTCAGACCAGCGATTCGACTGTCAACGCCCTTAAAGCGTGGCAGCAGTATGCCCTGAGTATGTATCTGCGTTATAGTGACAATCTGTATGCGACCGACAATCAGAGCACCGTGCAGACGCTCCCTTCAATTTCAGTTGCCGGTGTGCGCCAACGTCTTCCACGAGTACCACTCTTTTTTGATGTGGATGCCGACCTGGCGAATTTTTACCGTGAAAGCGGAACAAGTGGTCAACGACTAAACATGTTCCCGCGCCTGACGCTGCTGCCGTCACTCCCGACGTATCTGCAGGCTTCGCTGTATGCGGGCGCGCATCTGCGCGGCTATACAACTGATGCACGTGGCACGACTCTGCACTCAAGCGATGGGGATCTCCTGCCGGAGATCGGTACCCGTGTCTCAACCTCTCTGACACGCGTCTATGAACTGCACGAAGGGAGCCTCAAAAAACTGCGCCACGAGATAATTCCTGAGATCAGCTATCGCTATATTCCGGAACGGAATCAGGAGCGTCTACCCTTCTATGATTATGCTGATCGTAACGTATGGCAGAATATAGTCACCTTTTCCGTCACCAGTCTGCTGAATGGAAGATCTTCCACGGGCGATACCATGCAGTATCGTGATCTGTCCCGGACAAAGTTGATGCTGGGGTACAGTTTTGAGGGGGGACGGCGTGACCTGCTGACGTTGGTTGATGCAGGCAGACACTGGACAGATCTGATACTTGAAAACGATGTCTGGCTGAACCGCACCGTACGGGCGACTTTTGAGACTCGCTATAACCTGTACGATCATCTTATTTCGACTCTGGCGCTCGGCGTGGAAGCTGACGACCGTCAGGGGAATGTCGTTGCTGCCGGTTACCGCATGGCGCGCAACGAATTGGAATACCTTGAGGCGCGTCTGGCGACCAAAATCATAAAGCCGCTTAATCTGAGCTATACCGCCCGCTACTCCTTTGATCGTGGCGACTTCCTTGAGTCGGTCTACGCAGCCGAATATCGCCATCAGTGCTGGAGTGTCACCACGGCGCTGCACCAGCGTCCCGGTAATTTTTCATTCACAGTCAGCTTTAATCTGGCCGGACTGACCGGCATGTAAAATAAAAAGAGCCCCTGGTCAGGGGCTCTTGTGTCAGAAACGGTCTTTGGACTTGTACTGAATTTATGCTATTTGCTGATGACAGCGTCCTCGATGATGACGGCATATTTGTAGCCGGCGCCGAAATCCCTGTCTTTGATCAGCGTGCCGCTGATTGTGACAACATCGCCGATTTCGGCAGTGCCTTTGGATGTGCAGACCAGGTTGTGGTTGCTTTTGGCCTGTGAACCGGTACCGTCTTGAATATGGATCCAGTTTCTACCCATGATCTGCGATGAAACCTTGACAACCTTTCCCTTAACGACGATTTTCTTCTTGTTCAGCTTGGCTTTGTTGGCAAAAGCCTCCTGAACCGTTATTGCACCCGCACCGGTCGCCTTGGCTACGCTGACTTTGGTGTCTTTGGCTGCCGTAGAGCCTTTGCTGCCGAGGGATTTTTTACCCTCGCTGACGGTTGCTTTGGCAGAAGAGTCAGCAATGATTCCATCGGAAAAAACGATTTTTTCAAAGGTGCGCTTCAGGCTCTTGCTCTCAAAGTTGGTCATCTCCATGCCACCCTTGAAGCTCATCTGAGCATCCTTTTTGACCGCTGCTTCCATGACCGCTACCCAGATTTTGTCACCGTTTTTTTTCTGAAGGTTGACATACGTGTAGCCGCCGCTGTTCATAGTCTGTAGAACTTTACCGCTCAGGACTTCAGCTGGTTTTGCCGCAACTTTATCTGCCACAGGGGCGGCATGCCCGGCAGGAGCAGCAGGTGATGCGGGTACAGCCGCTTTGTCAGGTGCTGCCATGGACACAGTTGCTGAAGATAGTGCTATAGCACAGGAAAGTGACACTAAAAGTTTCTTTTTCATGAATTCCCCTTTTTTGGATGTACGTTCAATTTTTGGGATACTAGCATAAGAATGATAGATACGGCACTCAAAAAAATGGACTCTACCATGTTCAGGCGACTCTATATTCATGTCCCGTTTTGTCACAAGAAATGTTCGTACTGCGCCTTTGCTTCACGGCCTCCGCAGGATGGCGAGCTTGAGGCCTATCATACGTTGTTGCAGCAGGAGCTGAATGCTGTTGCCGGACGGGGGATCACGGGTGGAACGCTTGATTCGATATATTTTGGCGGCGGCACACCGTCACTATTGCAGCCGGAGCAGGTCGCACACGTACTCGTATCGGTAAGAGATCTGTTTTCGCTGGTGGAGGCTGCCGAGATCACGCTGGAGGCCAATCCCGGTACGATTGACGCCCTACGCCTGCTGGCTTTGCATGACACCGGAGTAAACCGGATTTCTCTGGGCGTCCAGTCACTTGACGATCGTTTTCTGGCTATTCTGGGGCGTATCCATAACGCCCGCCAGGCGCGCCAGGCGTATGGTGATATCCGGCAGGCCGGCTTTGAGAATGTCAGCATCGATCTGATGTATGCGCTGCCGGGTCAGTCGCTCGATAGCTGGCGGTCCGATCTGCTGGCGGCTGTTGATCTGGAACCCGAGCATATCTCGGTCTACGGCCTGACGCTGGAAGAGGGAACCGATTTAGCCCGGCGGTATGATGAAGGCGCGCTGGAACTGCCGGATGAGGATCTGTCGGCAGACATGTTCGAGCTGGCAGACGACCTGCTGACACAAGCCGGTTTTGAGCATTATGAAATCTCCAGTTATGCTCGGCCGGGATTCCGCTCGCGCCACAATAGCGGCTACTGGCAGCGTGACGGTTATCTGGGGATCGGCGTCGGTGCCCATTCGCTGCTTCGAGATGGCTATGGTCTCCGATGTGGTAATCCTGCTACGCTGGAAGAGTATTCCCGTCAGGTTACGTTGGGTTCTCAGCAGCCGGTTGATGTGCAGTACCTGAGCCGAGAGGATGCCATGGCTGAATATATGTTTTTAGGGTTGCGACTGATTGATGGCATCAAGCCGGGACGGTTTGAACAAGAATTCCACGCAAATTGGGACGCGCACTATGGGACGATCTTCGCAGACCTGATTCGGCTGGAACTGGTCCGGAAGTCTCAAGGGTGTTTTCAGCTGACTCGGCGCGGCATGCTGCTCTCAAACCAGGTTTTTAACCGGTTTTTACCCTGAATGTCGTTTTTTTGAGATGCTATCCGGAGAGTAAGCGAAACCTCTGCTTGTCTGATTGGTTTTAGAATGCTATTGTGTTGCACGAAAAAATAGTTATCCCCGTTCTGGTGGATAGATACCCGTATGAAAGGAGAATTTGATGAAAAAAGTTATTTCAAACGTTGTTGTAGTACTCTCAGTCTGTTTGTTGTCAGCAGCCGCCTTTGCTGCCGAGGCAGGTGGTGAGGCAGTTTTCAAAGCAAAATGTGCATCCTGTCACCCGAATGGCGGTAACATCATGAAGCCGACTCATACCATTAAAGGTATTAGTAAACCGGAAAAAGTAATCAAAAAGGTCCGTAAGGGCGGCGGCGGTATGCCTGCTTTTGATGCTAAATCTATTTCCGATGCCGATGCAAAACTGTTGGCTGATTATATCATTACAACCTTCAAAAAATAGTTCCCTTCTGCGGGGGCAGGCCAACGTGTCGGCCCCCGTTATTATTCCCGATGAAAATGTCTTTCTGTACAAACCTCCTTTCACAATTGTTGTATGAATTCCGCAGGGAATCGACAAAATGCAAGAAGCAAAAACACTCGTATCAAAAGGCAAGAAGCCGCTTGACGCTGGAAAAATTATCCCGGAACTGACCTTCGGTTTTTAAAGGAGCGATTGTAGAATCTTAACTACCTTCTGACGCCACTCCGGCGCTGCTGCATGCGGCCACCCATCGACGCCATCTGGTGGCGCTGGAGAGCCCCCAGGCTTTCCAGATGGAACTGGAACCACATATCGCCATAGGCGCGCATATTCATCTTCTTACCCTTCTCCAAGCTTTCCTTGAGATCCTTCAGCTTTTCATCACCTGGAATCTTTTTTAACCCTTTATCAAGCGTCTCTTTGGCCCTGCTGATATCGCCGTTTTCGTTAAGGCAGTAGGCGTAGAGAGCCCAGAGCATCGGCTCCTTAGCGTTCCACTGCACTGCTTTGTCAAAGGTCTTGACCATCAGCTCCTTTTTCTGGCGCTTCATGTATGAGATGGCCAGCATGCCCATGGCGGCCCAATTCTTGAAGAAGGCTTTTTCCAGATACGGAAAGGCGTTCGAAAAATCCCGTTTCATGTAGTAGATCATGCCGATCTGTGAGTTGACCTGACCCTCAACGTACAACTGCCAGCGGCTGTACTGCAGGGCCTCCTTCAGTTCGCGGATCGCTTTTTCAAAGCGGGGCGGCTGAGCTTGGAGATCTTTACCGGCTGACTCCATGGACGCCATGACCTTTTTCATGATGGCTTTGGAAATAAGTACAAAGATGATGGCAAAGATGATCAGGCCGACAATCAGAGAACCCCACAGCGGGAGTTTGAGGGCAAAAACCATGGTCAGCAGCATCGCAATGGCGGCGGCTGCAGAGATGAGCATGTTATACATCGAGAATTCCTTTCATGCGTGTGACAAATGGGGGATGGGGTAAACGTGTCGCTGTTATGCTGCCGGAACCATCTTGCCGTTTTTCTCGCTGAATTTGGCGATAATTATCCGGCGCCCCGGCTTAAGGGCAACTTTGGTTTTCAGGTTGTTCCAGGCGGAGAGCAGCTGGGTTGATACGTTGAAACGTTTGGCCACTGCAGCCAGTGTATCACCCTTTTTAACGGTATAATATTTGGCAAAAGTCCCCTTGGGCGCGGCAGCAGCTGTCTTGTGAGTCCGCCCTTCATGACCAAAATCCACGGTCTGCTTTACCGGTACGATGACGGTCTTGCCACTCAAGCGGCTCTTCGCATTCAGGCTGTTCAATTCTGCCAGGACAGCCGGGGTTGTCCCGAAACGGTGGGCAACGCTTGCAAGCGTATCCTTCTTGCGGGCCTTGTAGCGGCTGTACAGAACCTTTTCCGTAAAGCGCTGATCGGCGGCTATTTTGGCGAATTCCGCCTCAAAACCCTTTTTGCTCCCCTTGGGTAGCTTGAGCAGGTAATCGGGATAGTTGGGGGGGGTACACCAGTGGCGCAGGTCAGGGTTAAGTTCCTTGATTGCTTCATAACTGTAGCCGGACAGCCGTGCAACCAGTTCCAGGTCTGTGCGGGACGGAATCGTAACCGTGTCGTATTCGATCGGGGTCAGATAAGCTATGTCGGTAAAGCCGTAGCGGGCAGGATCTTTGGCAATAATGGCGGCCGCCAGAAGTTTGGGGACATACTCTTTGGTTTCCTTCTTCAGGTATGATCCACGCGAAATTTCCCAGAAATCGCTGGTGTTGTACATCGTGATGGCCCGCAGAATCTTGTTCTCACCGGCATTATAGCCGGCTGCCGCCAGATACCAGTCTCCGTTAAACATTTCGTACAGTTCCTTCAGATACAGAGCAGCTGCGGTGGTGGCCTTGACCGGATCCTTACGCTCGTCAATCCATTGATCGATGCGCAGGTCATACCGTCTTCCGGTCTCCGAAATAAACTGCCACGGGCCGACTGCATTGGCCCACGATCGGGCATGCATCTGAAAGCCGCTTTCGATCATGGCAACGTAGACCAGATCTTCCGGCATCCCTTCCCGTTTCAGAATGTCTTTCATCAGCGGTATATAGCGTGATGAATGTGACAGCCAGCGGGAAAAGGCAAGCCTGCCGCTGGTCTGGAAGTAATACAGAAAGTATTCGACTTGACTGTTGAGGGTCAGCGGAATATCGGCTATCGGCAGATCAACATCGGGCAGTGCCAGTTCGCTCCCGGCACCCGGTTTATCGTGCAGGTCCTCAAGTGAGAAGAGGTCCGTGACCAGTGTTTCTGATGCGGCTTCGTCCTCTAAGGCTTGATCGGCGGGAACCAGCTCCGGCTGCGCCATCTGCGGGGCACTCGGGCTGACAAGTTCCGTCAGCAGCGGTTTGACCTGTTCGACAGCGGATGCCGGACTACTGCAGAGTACAGCGCACAGTAATGAAGCAATGTAGATATGTTGGGGGTGTTTTTTCATAAGTCGCGGGAGTATAAAGGAAGCTGTTCTGAATGTCAACGGCGCTAAAAATCGCAGATATTCATGCCCTTCTGGTGATTGAGTCATCGGTGGAGAGATGTAAAAGTTGTTTTTCTGCTTTTGTCATCTGTTTGATCTGATACTCGCGACTGCTCGCGCTGCTGCGGTTGTGACCATCCTCCATGTACACAATGCGAAGTGGTTGGCGGCCTCTGAAATATTTGGCACCGAAGCCGTCAGCGTGTTGACGGAAACGGCGCTCTACATCGGTCGTGATGCCGGTATACAACGAGTCATCGGAACAGAGAATCATATACAGGAACCAGTTTTTCGAATGGGTGTCCGTTTTGTCCGGCATGTAGCAGAGCTCGCACGTAGAATTAATCGGTGTATCAAAAGGCTTTCAGCTTGACATAAAAATGAAAATTAGACAAGAATGCGCACAACTGTAGTGTATACGATAAATTTGTCACGCAGGGCTGAACAGCTGGTATTCCTTGAGTGAAAAGAGTCAGTATGAACGCACCTAACGAGCAGTATGCTATAAAAAATAAAGTGTTTGACCTTTCAAAGCGGGGTCATGCCTTGCTTAAATCCGGTCGCAGCAGCGAGGCGCGTCTGCTGTTTGAAGAGGCCATTTCGTTGGGCACCCGGAACGCACATGTGCTGACCGGTATGGGGGATCTGCTGCGTCAACAGAAAGATTTCACCGGGGCAGCTGCCTATTACCGGCAGGTGCTTGAGGATGATCCGGGCAATATATTCTCATTACGCGGACTGGGAGATGCCCTGCGCGGTCTTGGGGAATATCGGGAAGCGATCGGGTTTTGGGAGACGTATCTCAGGCTGCATAACGGCAATGATATCTGCGTTCTCACCAGAATCGCGGACAGTTACAAAACTATAGATAATTATGATACATCACGAGACTATTATCACAAGGCACTGGTGTTAAACGCTCGTGATCGATATGCACTGATGGGGCTGGCTGATCTCTATCATAAGCGGGGCCATGAGCTGCAGGCGATTGAATATTATGAGAAGGCGCTGGCCAATGGTGTCACCCTGATTAATATCCTGACTATTGTCGCCAATCTGCACTGGCGGCATGAACACTACGAACAGGCCCGTGAATACTACGAGAAAGCCCTTGTGCAGGATCCCTACAACTCATATGCACTGTATGGTTTAGGTAATTATTACCGTTGGAAATGCGACTATCAACGTGCTGTTGATATGTGGGAGCGTATTCTGGAACGAAGTCCGGGCACGGCTAATGTTATGGTGCGATTGGGTGATGCCTACTGCACCCTCGGACAGCTTGAAGCTGCCGCACGTGTCTATACAAAAAATCTGGACAGTGCCTACGACATGTTATCACTCGTGGGGATGCTTAAAATACGTTGTCTTCAGAACCAGCCGCAGGCAGCCTGTGATTGTTACGATGAACTATTGCGCAGGGAAGGGGATGATATTCAGTTTATGCCGAAACTGGCAGAACTGCTGCTGCGGCAGGCCGACCGGGAAACCGCTCTGTTTTTTTTCACGCACGTGAAGAAGTGCTATAGCGTTAAACAAGCGGCTCTGCAGACGATAGAAGCCTATATTTCGCAGGCAAAAGGCACCTGATCCGTTTCCTGTTTACTCTCGCCAACAAAAAACCACCCGCTTCAGGTGGTTTTTTGTTGGGAATTCAGACGAATGCCGTGTCTCAGACCTAGATGACTTTCTTCATAGCATCGCGTCCGGCCTCAAGAGCAGAAGCGAGAACAGACTTTTTGTCTTCAAAAACGTCTTTACCCTCTTCAACAGCGGTCTTGATCTTGTCCTGGGCATCTTTGGCGTATTCCTTGATCCGGTCGACCGCATCTTCAGTAAGATCAGCAATGTCCTCACGCATTTCCCGCCCGCTTTTGGGGGCGTACAAAAGGGCCAATCCAGCACCCATAGCTGCTCCTGCTACAAACGACACCAATACGGCTCCAGCGGATATTTCACATTTGTCAGACATGGTTACTTACCTCCCCGTTTTTTAAGATAATGATCAAGCATGTATTTTCCTGCCACCTTGGCCCCGGTCGCCCAGACCGAGGTGGTGTTAAGAATGTTGGTAACCACACCGACTGACTGGTTGATGGTCTGAAGGTTGGTGCCGGTTTCGCCCAGTGCCGACATGAAGTGCAGGACATCGTCTGTATGCTCAGCTATCCCGCCACCGACTGTTTTCAATTCTGACAGAACTTCCGTTAACTCCTGCAAGGTCGGTTTCAATTCGGTCTTGATCATCTCTGACAGCGATGTGACGGATTCGGTGGTGCGCTTGAAGGCGAGAATGGCCGGCACCAAAGTCAGCACCAGGATACAGAAAGCAACAGCAATGATGATAAGTGCTATTCCGGTCAACGACATCACAAGTTCTCCAGATTCAAGGTTAGTTCGAACAGCTGCGAGTATATAACAAAAATCAGATAATTCAATCTCTAAAGCATGTTATACCTATTCCATATCAAGGCACTCTCTTCGTTGACTCGTCTTCGGCTGCTCAACGTACGGACATGCACGCCTCGCAGCCTCAATCCTCGCCGCCTTGATATCATCCTTGATCTGGAATTGGAATTACTTACGCCCAGGCATTATGCTGGCCATGATTTCTTCCGCAGCTGAATAGGGATCAAGAGTATGAGCACCCATACCTGTCACAATCTGTTCAAGCAGGCCGTCCGATTCCATATACGCCAGAGCGTTCTTAAAGAGTCGGTCGCGCAGAATTTCCATAAAGTGTCGTTCATTGCGCTCGCGCAGGAAATCGGTGCCACAGCCGCTTGTAAAGAGAAATTCACGATGGGCATCAATCTCGGCAACCAGCTCTGGAATGCCCGTGCCACGCTGGGCCACCGTCTTCATTACCGGTGGACTCCATGACCCTTCTGTGGCGTTGCGCATCTCCAGCATATTTGAGAGCTCACGAGCCGTTCGATCGGATCCATCCCGATCAGCCTTGTTGACGACGAAGATGTCGCCGATCTCGAGAATACCGGCCTTGATGGCCTGAATATCGTCACCCATCCCCGGAACCATGACAACGCAGGTGGTATGCGCTGTCTTGACGATATCAACTTCATCCTGGCCGACGCCGACCGTTTCGATGATGACAATGTCCATTCCCATGGTATCCATGACCAGAGCGACATCCGAGGTCGAGCGTGACAGCCCGCCCAGAGAGCCGCGCGTTGCCAGGCTGCGGATAAACACCCCTTCGTCGCAGGCGTGCCGGTTCATCCGGATCCGGTCGCCCAGAATTGCGCCGCCGGTAAAAGGGCTGCTGGGATCAATGGCAACCACCCCGACCCGCTTGCCCTGAGCGCGGAACGCTGCGGTCAATTGATCGACCAGCGTTGACTTTCCTGCGCCGGGGGGGCCGGTAATGCCAACGATATAGGCTTTGCCCGAATGCGGATACAGGGCTTTTAACTCATCAATCGCCTGTGGTCGACCGTCATCAATATCGCGCATCAGACGGGCTGCGGCGCGAATATTGCCTTCTAAAACCTGCTCTGCAAGTGACATGGGAGCATACCTGCTGTTGAAGTATTTGAATGCCGGAGAGATTCTATAGCATGATACCATCAGGAATTCAACGAGAGGCTGATTCGAAACATTGTAAAGTCGGCAGGGTTGTTTTTTAATTGATGGCTAACGGATGTTTTTAGGGTATTCTTTGATTTTTTGCCACTTCGTTGTGGAGGTTACACTATGTCGGCACCCTCTATTTATGCCGCTTCCCGGCTGATTAATCCTGATGTCCCGCCTGTTGACGGAGGTGGACTGCTGGTGCATAACGGTACGATCGTTGCCACCGGAAGCGTTGAGGAACTGCGCCGGGCACATTCGGCCCCGGTGGTTGAATTCCCGGGTTGCTCGATCCTGCCGGGCTTCGTCAATGCCCACACGCATTTGGAATTGACACACTTTCCGGCCTGGAAACTGAGAACGAATGTGGCCTATAACCCGCGACATTTCACTGACTGGATTATCCAGTTGATCAAGATCAAGCGCGGGTTGACAGCTGCCGACTATCCATCGTCGCTGTGTGAAGGTATCCGCCTCTGTCTGGAATCCGGAACAACAGCGGTTGCAGAAATCGTCACCTATCCCGACTTGACTGCTCTTTATCATGAGTCGTTGTTGAGCGGACGACTCTACTTTGAAATGCTGGGACAGGAACGGAGTCACTTTAACGTGACATCCAGGGCTGCATTGGCCGCCGCGCACACAATTTCAGACAGGCTGGTGACCGGTCTTTCACCACATTCACTCTATACGGTTGCCGAGCAGCACCTGTCCGTCATTCGAGAGATGTCCTCACTGCACAACCTGCCGCTGTCAATCCACGTGTCGGAATCCTCTGCTGAAACCGATTTTATTTTCGACAGCAGCGGTCAGCTTGCGACGGAGTTTTATCCTTTTGTCGACTGGGAGCGATTTCTAACGGCGCCGCACCGCTGCAGTTCCACGCAGCTACTGGAGCGGCACGGTCTCCTGACGTCGAGTACACTGGCGGTGCACTGCGTTCACGTATCGCTCAGCGATGCCCGCATTTTAAAGGATCGCGGGGTACACGTTGTGCTCTGCCCGCGCAGCAATACCTGTCTGGACGTCGGGAGTGCTCCGGTTGCCCTCTTCAAAAAGCTCGGAATTCCGCTGGCACTTGGAACCGATTCGCTGGCCAGCAATGATTCGCTCTCGCTGTGGGATGAGATCCGTTTTGCGCTGGGCTGCTTCCCGAACGACCTTTGTGCAGAGGACGTCTTCCGCATGGTTACAAGCAGCGGCGCCGCAGCTCTCGGTATTTCAGCTGCCTGCGGTACGCTGGAGGTTGGAAAACGTGCTGATTTTCAGGTCGTTTCGGGGTGCAGTGGCGGAGCAGAAGCGTCGCTGGATCGGATCCTGCTTGAGGGGAGCGTGCAGGAGGTTTTTGTCGGTGGTGTGCGCTATATCGGCACGGAGAAATCTTGATTCATTGGTTTTCGGAATCACTCTCTGGGTGATATACGATAGTTCTCACTAAAATGACGCGCCCCGTTGCGGCGTGCCAACATTACTCCTTTAGTATGTAATGTCATCCTGACTGCCATGAAGCTCTGCGATGGCAGGGAAGACCGTTCAATAACCGGATAACTTTTTTTCATACCGAATCCAGGCGGATTATCACATATGTTCTTATCTCGACTTTCAATAAAATATCAACTATTCATAATCGTTTCCATCATTGCCTTGCCCGCCATCTGTATAATCATCAACTCGGGGCTTCAACAAAGAAGGAACGCCATCCACAATGCACAGACAGAAACACAAAAGTTGGCTGAAGCAATTGTCAGTGAACAAAAAAATCTTGTTGCGTCAACTCGTCAATTATTTATTGCCTTGTCACAGTTACCCGATGTCAAACTCCGTAAACAAGTCGAAGTCAAGGCCATTTTAGCTGAAATATTGAAACTAAGCCCACAGTACATAAATATATTCATAGCGGGCCCGACCGGTGTGGTCTGGGCGTCGGCAGTCCCATTGAGAGAGTCTATTTCGGTGTCAGACGAACGATATTTCAAGAATGCACTGGCACGTGGTACATTGTCTTCGGGCGAGTACAACATCGGAAGAGTCACCGATAAAGCTTCGTTTATCCTTGGGTATCCATTGATGGATGAAGCCGGCAGGGTGACGTCGGTCATTTGCGCCGCTCTTTCATTGGACTACTACCAGCATATTTTCAGAGCATTCAAATTGCCTCAAGGCTCAAGTTATGCGCTCATTGACCATAAAGGTATTATTTTGACAAGAGCGGTTGATCCTGAAAAATACGTGGGTAAGCAGGCAAACCCGGAAATATTCAGATATATGATGGAGGGACCGGAAGAAGAGACTTCCGCCGGTGCAAGCAGTGCTGTTGGCGATAATCGCATTCAAACATATCGCAAATTACGTCTTGAGAGTGAATCAACGCCATACATGTACGTTCGAGCCGGTATTCCGTCAGCCGCAGTCATGCTCGAAACGAATGCCGCCCTTGGCAAAAACCTGATGATTTATTCCGTCTCTCTCGTCGTCGCCTTCTTTATCTCATGGCTGATTGGCAAGAAATATATCATTAACAGGGTTCTTGCTCTGGAGCGTGCCTCCCTGCGTTTGGCTGTCGGAGATCTGCATACCAGAATTGCTGATGAGGTCGGAGGAGGCGAACTTGGAAAGCTGGGGCAGACCTTTGACAAGATGGCACAACGACTGGAAGATAGTGTCAGGGAGCTCCAACATAAGGCAGATGAATATCGGACAATTGTGCAAACGACTTCAGACGGGTTCAATATGAGTGATGCCCATGGCAGAATACTGGAGGTCAACGGCTCATTCTGTAAAATGGTCGGCTATACCGCCAAAGAGCTCGTGACCATGAAAATTGAAGATATTGAAGCTATTGAAAACCCCGAGATGGTAGCAGCGCATATAGATAAGATCATTAAAGCCGGTTCCGACTCTTTTATATCAAAACATAAATGCAGGGATGGAACGGAAATCGACGTTGAAGTCACGATAACATATCTTGACGAAAATGGTGGACGGTTCTTCAGCTTTATTCGCGATATCACCGACAGGAAAAAAATGGAAAGGGAACTGGTCCGGGCTGCTAACTATGACAGCCTGACAGGCATTTTTAACAGGAAATCTATTGAAGAAAAAATTGAGGCGGAACTGGAACGTTCCAGGAGGTACGGCAGTTCATTCTCGTTGATCATGTTTGATGTAGACAATTTCAAGAGCATAAATGACAATTTAGGCCACAATATTGGAGACAGGGTGCTACAAGACATCGCTGAAATTGTGGGCCAAAACATCAGGACTCTCGACGCGGTTGGTCGTTGGGGAGGTGAGGAGTTCATGATTTTGTTGTCAGGGACTAATCATTCTGAGGCCGCATTAGTTGCTGAGAAATTGCGTATAGCCCTGGCACGTCATAGAGCAGGTGAAATGGACAATGTAACAGCGAGCTTCGGGATGACCTCCTGCCGGGCAGACGACACGCTTGATACTATATTCAAACGTGTAGACGACTTGATGTACGCTGCTAAAAGCAGCGGTAAAAATCGCATAGTATGTTGATGGATCGCTTGCGAATCAGAGATGTGCCCGTGGTTTTCGAGAGCGGCAGCGATGCCGCTCGTTTTGTTGGTATGGCATTTGAAACCAACGTATATTGCGGTAAATTATCTCGTGTCAAGGGCAGACCGCTTATGCTCCTGTTCGCTCAAGAAACCGGCATATCAGCGGCACGACCTCCTCTTTGGCGTCTTCGAGGATATAATGCCCGCAATCCGGGTAGCTATGGAGTTCGGCATCCGGGAAACGCTGCTTCCATTCGGCCAGAAAATGCCGGTCAAAGACAAAATCCAGCTCGCCCCAGAGAATCAACATTGGCAGATTGCTGAATTGTCCGATGCCGTCAGAAACGGCGGTGACCAGATCATAACCACGGTCACCGGGGGTGAGCGGAATATCCTGCACGAAGCGGAGCGTGGCTATGCGGTTCTGCCACGAATTGTAGGGGAGCTGGTAGAGCGCGCGAAGATCCTTGGACATCGGATTGCGTTTGCAGCCGACATAGGATGCACCGACGCTGAAGGCGTTGAAGCCGCGTACCAGCAGCGTGCCGAGAACCGTGTCACGGCAGATGCGCAGGCCGGGTGGAAACGGTTTGGCTTTCGGCAGGTGGAAAGCCCCGGTATTGAGTATTACCAGTCGTACAATCCGCTCGGGGTGGCGCACAGCGTAGGCCATGCCGATCATTCCGCCCCAGTCATGCACAACGAGCGTGATGTTCTCCGTAACCTCCAACGTATCAAGCAACCGTTCCAGATCATCAACGCGACGGGAGAGGGTGTACTCATAGCGATCGTCACTCGGTTTGTCGGACAGGCCGCAGCCGATATGGTCGGGCACGATGCAGCGATAGCGGTCACGCAGCGCCAAAACCAAATTGCGGTAATAGAACGACCAGGAGGGGTTGCCGTGCACCATTACCACCGGTGAGCCGGTACCTTCATCCAGATAATGACAGGAGAGGCCTGCCCTGGGCGAAGTCGAAGGGACGTCAATATCGAGGTGCTTCCCGTTGAACGGGTATTCAACTTTCAGCCGGGCGTTTACCATTCTATCCCCAGCATCAGGCAGTTCAAGCCGCTGCCGATTCCCAGAAACGCCACCTTGTCGCCCGCTTCCAATATGTCCCGTTCATCGGCAATAGCGGCTGTCAGCGGCAGGGATACGGTTCCCATATTACCCAGATATTCATAGGTGCTAAAGTCTTTTTCGGCAGGGATATCGAGTGTCTTGAGAATGGCGCTTTGATGGGCAGAGCCGACCTGATGGCAGATCACCTGATCAACATCCCCGGTTTTCCAGCCGATATGCGGCAGGAACGTGTCCCAGGTTGTCCGGCCAAGTTCAACGCCATAGTTCATGACATTGACGCCGTCAGTTGACATGTTCTGCAGATACCCCCCCTTGCCGTCCGGGGTGATCCCCCAGAGACAGAGCCGGTGATGCTCCGGAGCCGCCTGTGTTATGCCGCCCAGCAGACGGCGCCGCGACGAGCCTGAAAACGAACCGTCTGTCAGCAGGATGGCAACAGCGCCGGAGCCGCCGGTCAGAGTTGCGAGTGAAGCGCCGAAGTGCTGCATGGTGCGCTCTTCCAGCATTCTCTCGATCATGATATCGTTAATTTCGCGGGCGCTTTCGCAGGAAACCACGAGGCCGGCCTTTATCTGGCCAAGTTCGATTCTGTTGGCAACATCCAGAATGCCGTTAAGAACGCCCAGGCAGGCGTTGGAGAGATCAAATACGGCGGCTTTGCCGCCGATGCCGATTTTGGCGGCGACCCTGCAGGCCGTGGCAGGTTCAAACTGCTCGCGACAGACCCCGGTGTAAATCAGAGCCCCAATGTCGCCTGGCGAAATACCGGTTACCGAAAGAACCTTCCGCGCAGCGGCAATCGCTCCGTATGACAGTGGATAGCCAGGCTCCCACCAGCGCCTTTCACGAATGCCGGTCAGAGCCTGCAATTGCCCCGGTACGATGCGCAGGTAGCGGTACAGCGGTTCCAGCCGTGCTTCAAGTTCTGCCGTGGTAACGACAACCGGAGCCAGTTCGTAGCCCATTGCTTCGATAACAACGTTACGGTATTTCATAGTGGCTCCATGGTTACAGTGAAATCCATCATCTGATAAATCAACTTTCCATCCACAGACAGAAAGCCATCTGCGGTCATAATTCGTTTTTGGTCGTCCACAGCGGTGATCCAGGCGCTAACCGTTACCCGGCTGTTAGTCGGCACAACCTGACCGCGATAGAGCCAGTGGTGCTTCCGTTCCAATGCCACTGCCGCAACGACCGTTCCATTTTTCCATTCCCAGCGCTCCACAGCTGCAAACTTCATCAATTGAATGAACGATTCCAGTCCCAGAGAGCCGGGTGTGACCGGATCCTCGTAAAAGTGCGCCTTGAAGAACCATTCATCCGGATCGACATCCTTAATGCCGCGAATGTAACCGAGTCCGTTCGGCCCGCCGTCGGGAACGTACAGCTCAATCCGGTCGATCATAGCCAACTGTTTTTCCGGGAACGGCGCACCGTCCGGATACAGGAGGCTTCGGCCCCGCCTGCTCTCCGACTCAGTCGGCTGATACGGCTTAGCGTCGCGGAGACCGACCTGATTAGCCAGCGCTTCCTTGGCAAAGAAGCCGAACATGGTATCTCCCTCGTAGAGGATGCCATGCCGATCGGCAACGCTGAAGTCAAACTCCTGGATAATCATGCCGCCGCTGGTGGCAACCTTGTTCATGGTGGCGCAGCAGGTCAGGACGCCGCTGTCGGGAGTCACGGTCCGGTGCTGCACGGCGGTGCCCCCCAGATTGCGGAAGGAGATGTCATTCGGGCTGGTCAGCGCCGAGCCCACGTAGGCAGCCAGCCAACCGCACGGCTGCAGCGCCGCTTCCAGCAGGACGCAAAACGGCATGCGCGGCTGCCGCTCAGCAGCAAAAAACCAGGCGTCGGCTGGCAGGTCATACTGTGCTTCCGCCATGGCACCGGCGGTCATCTGCCACGGTTCGCCGCGCAGGGCGGTGACCCGGTCCATGAACTGGAACGGCGGCCCCGGCAGGCGGGCAATCTTGCGCCCGCTGTCGAATATGCGGTAGCGGTCACCGAATCCTTCAGAGGGGTTGCCGTTACTGTAGGCCAGAATCTGCTCTTTGGTGTAGATGGACGGTTTGATTTCCCCCACCCTTGACGGGAGGGGGGTAGGGGATGGGTGAAGGTGCGACTGGCTTTGGTTCTGGCAAGTCTCTCCCCTCCCTAACCCTCCCCCGCCAAGGGGGAGGGGACTGTCTGCGGAAGTATGTTGTCCACTCCAGAGTGCCTGAAGCTGTTCTCTGGTTGTGCCGGTCAGGCGGGCCGACATGCTGGTGATCTCGACAATCGGTTTGCCGTCGGCGTACATCAGGGCGTCACAGATTACGTATGGTTCCGGACGGTAGCCGATTTCCCGGATGGTGACCTCATAGGTAACGACTCGGGTGCTTTCGAGTACTTGTCCGCGGCAGCAGAGCTTGCTGGCCACACCCGGCAGCGGCTCCCAGACCGAACCAGCCGCTTCGGCAACCCATCCGATCCGCAGCAGGTAGATGCGGAGCGTGTGCATGCAGCACTCGTACATCAGGGTGCCCGGCATGACCCGGTCATCGACGAAATGACAGGTGATAAACCAGTCGTCAGGGTGGATGTCGGCTTCGGCCCTGATGAGGCCGATTCCGCAGCGCCCGCCGTTCGGATCGATTTCATTGACGCGGTGGACGAGGCGCATTCTGCCTCCCGGAATCGTCAGCGGACGGGAGAGCGGCAGGCGGGCGAACAACGGCCCGAAACAGCCGGCCAGATCGCCGTTGCGCAGCCTATCCAGTTGAGCAGCATCGTACCCTTCGCGCGCCAGCGGCACCAGATCCTGCCAGTCAGCCGGGCGGATGCCGGATGTGGGGCGCAGATCAAGCACCGGACGAACGATGCCCTTGCCGGCATCAAGTTCCTGCTGGCTGAAGAACCCGGCGCAGCCGTCGCGCATCGACAAAAGCGGCTGGCCGTTGATGGTGGCCTCGAAGAAGAAGCGGAACAGCCAGGTATGCCCCTGACGGAAGAACCGTTCAATGCGGATGTCGTAATGGATCGTCTCTCCCGGTCCGGGGAGGCCGCGATGGAAGGTGACCACGGCGTCGAGCAGGCGATAGACCGCCAGACCCCGGGTCATGAAGTCGATGCCGAGATAGCCGGACAGGAACAGGTCGGCCTGGCCGGCCTCCACGGCGATGCAGGTGGGGATGCGACCGCCATCCAGATACCAGGCGCCCGGCTGGATATCATGTTCAGTGACAACCCTGCCATGAGACATGGAGCGTGGTTCCCCCTCGACGCTCATGATCCGGTCTACCAGCATCAGTGGTTCATCCGGCAGGCGGACACGGGTCGGAAAGGCGTCCACTTCGGTAAAATCGGGACCCAGCATGCGAGCCACCGAACCACGCGCAAACTCGAAGCAGAGCTCGCGGTTGAAGGCAACCCCCCACCCCCCCTTATCAGGGGGGCTCAAGGGTATGTCGCCTCCCCTGATAAGGTCAGGCCGGGAGCGGTTGGTTTCAAAAGGAGCATCATCCCCCAGCGCCTGACGCAGCGACATTTCCAGGGTCAGTGCCTGCGCCATGGCAGCGGTCACGGTCTCGCTGACAGTCAGGAAGGCCGCATGGGCTTCCGAATGGGACTGCTGGGAGCGGGCCAGTTCGGATATCAGCGAATCGGGCGTAAAAATTAAAGAATTATCGTTTCCGTAGGGGCGATCCCGGCGGGTCGCCCTGTCTGGCAATACCGCATCATTGGCTATTGCAGCGATGGGCGCGCCAACGGCGTCGCCCCTACAGGGTACATCAGGCTGCGGCGGCTGAAATGGAGCGCCGCCGAGTACGACCCGCACCATTGCTCCGCTATGTGCCTCAGCATCAATTCTGTGCGGGAGATCAAACAACGGTGACAGATCAACCGGCAGCCGTTCGGCGATCAGGTTGGCCAGCATCTTCAGAACGACGGATACCGGATCCTGACCGGCATGACAGGCCGAGCGGGCCAGATGCGGACGATCGCCGAGGATGCGCCCGATCATGCGGCTGCAGGATGCGCCCGGTCCCATCTCCAGAAACAGCCGGACACCGTCACGATAGGCCGATTCAATCACCTGCGGATAGTTGAGGCCGTGCAGCGCCTGACCGAGGATCGATGCGGCGGCACTTTCGCGGGTGACCTCATAGGAATCGCCGCTGACGCCGCTGTAATAGACCACACCGGTCGGTGCTTTTGTGGGGTACAGATGCAGATCGTGGTACGGCGTTGCCACCTGTTGGGCTACCTCGCAATGCACGGTGGTCACCCCCTGCAGTGGAAAAAACGGGCTGTCGAGCGCCGCCACCAAGCGGGACAGTTTGCTGGCATCACCGCCGATAACACATTCATCGGGGGTATTGACGATCAGGAGATAGGTGCGCGGGAACTTCGGCAGCAGCGCCTGCACAGCCCGTTCCGGGGCAGCGACAACGCCGAGGCTCCACTGCACAGTTTCACCATCTTTCAGGCCCCAGGCCAGTTTGGCCGCACGGCATTCGCCGGCCAGATCATCGCTAAAGAGGGTTGATTCCTGCATACGGTCATACATCGCGTCCCGGTCGCGCCACGCCCGTTGGGAGAAGAGCCCCGCCGATTCACCGAGGCTGTAGCCGATGACGGCGGCCGGGTGGACGCCGAAACGCTGCACCAGGTCACTGACGGCGCAGCCGGTGGCTACCTGGCCAAAAATTACGGACCGATGGTCGTCATTGATCCGCGATGCTGCGGCGCCGTTCCAGAACAGCTCCGGCTGGAACTGCGCCCGTAGCAGAAGGTTCTCTTGATCCTGACGACGCAGAACATCCGGCCAGCGGCTGAACAGTTCCATCCCCATGCCGGAATAATGATTGCCGGAGCCGGGAAAGACGAACGCTACCTTTCCTGCTGATCCCAGCGGTTTTGCTGAATAAAACAGCCGGTCACGCAACCCCGGTGCGGTAGCAGGGGGAGTGCCGTTATTCTTCAGTGTGGTTCGGCCCAGATCAATCAACAGAGTCAATTCGGCGCGATCCCGGGCAACTATGGCCATGGCACGCTTTTTACCGGCGCCTGCCGCAAAGTGTGGATACCAGGTAGAGGCCAGGTCGTAGAGGCTGGCAGAAGAACCCTCTAACGCCCCCTCAAGCAGGTCCAATTGCGCCAGAAGTTCGGCTGTCGTATCACCGGCAATGGCAAAGAGGGCTTCACTGCCCGCTCCGAGCGGGGCACAGCGGTCCGCTGTATCACCGGACATGACCGTGTCGTACCCTTCGAGGACCACATGACTGCAGGAACCGTCAACGCTTTGAACGGTGACTCCGGCGCGGCGTGGGCCGTCGCTGCGGTTGCGCAGCCAGTAACGGGAGGAGCGGGGAAAATGAAGCGGCGACCGCTGCGGGAGCGCCGGAGCGTCTGAAGTCAGACTACGGCAGCCGGGAATGATTTCATGGTATAAGGCCAGGCAACCACGCACGAACGACGCCAGACCGGAAGCCGCGCCGCTGTGGCCGATATCCCCCTTGACGCTGCTGACGGCGCATGAACGGGCCGGAGCGTTGTCGGAAGCAAACCAGGATGCCAGGGCAGCTGCTTCATGAGCGTCAGCTTCAGGGGTGCCGTCGGCGCTCGCCTCAATCAAACCGACGGATTCCCGAGGCACGCCTGCGTCAGCGTAGGCTTTATCAAGGGCATGCAGATAGGTTTTCTGTCCGGCAGCGACCGGATCGCCGCTTGCGGAGCCGATGCCACGAATGACGGCATACACGCGGTCGCCGTCACGCTCGGCATCTTCAAGGCGTTTGAGCACCACTGCGCAGGCGCCTTCACCGATAAGTGCGCCGTCGGCTGTTTCGTCAAACGGGGCAGAGCTACCTGAATGGGAATAGGGGTGCAGGGCATGCTGTCCGAGAACCGCACGCAGGTCACCGGCCAGATCCACCGCGCCGACCAGAGCCCGATCAAGTTCACGATTCTGAAGCTGGCGGACGGCCACCTCCAGAGCCCGGATGCCGGAACTCTCCTCGCTGGAGATCGTGAAACTCGGCCCGCCGATACGGAATTCGCGGGCGATTCTGCTGGCTACGACACTTCCAAGTGCTCCCATGGTGCGGTTGGCGTTCAGGGATGGTCCTGTAGCGGCGCGGAGCTTTAATAGCCACTCCGACTGTTCCTTGGTAGTCAATTCCCGTCCCAGGTGCTGTTCCCAGCGTAAGAGCTTACCGGTCAGATCCCAGCGCAGACTGAAGTTGGTACTGTTCAGATCAAGGGCGATGCCGATAAAGACGCCGGTAGAAGAGTTGCTGTCCCGGTCGCAACCGGCGTTGAGCAGCGCTTCTGCCGCCGTTTGCAGCATGAGCAGTTGCTGTGGCAGCATCTCCTCCATTTCGCGCGGAGGAATGCGGAAACGGTTGGCCGGTAGCGCCACTTCGTCCATGGTAAAGCCGGCGAATGGCGTCGCATCGAGCCCTTCCGCACGGAACCATCTGCTCTCTGCTGCGCCCCGCCACCCTTTTGGAGGGGTCGGGAGCACGGTGTCATCCCCCCCCAACACCCGTTCCTGGAACGCCCGCAACGATTTCCACGGGCCGAAACGGGCATCCATGCCGACTACGGCGATGGCTTCCCTCTCCCCAACCCTCCCCCGCTGGGTGAGGGAGCTTACTCCTCCCCCCAGCGGGGGGAGGTCGGGAGGGGGGGACGCTGGCAGCCATTCCTCAATCAGCAGATGAGCATTAATGCCGCCAAAACCGAAGGCGCTGACGGCAGCACGCCGGGGAATGCCAGCGCCCCTCCGCTGCCAGGGTACCGGTGAAGTCAGGATGCGAAACGGGCTCTCATCGAGATTCATGCCGGACTGTGCTGTATTGAAATTGGCTGTGGGGGGGAGTGTCTCGTTCTGGAGTGCCAACAGCACCTTGGTCACTGCTGCTCCGCCTGCGGCGGTCAGCAGATGGCCGATATTGGATTTGACGGAGCCGATGACGCAGTGCGCATCTTTCCGGCCGCCGTTAGTCCAGAGCTGTTTGAGGCTGGCAACTTCGACCGCATCGCCGACCGGGGTGCCGGTCGCGTGACATTCGATCAGGTCGACATCATCCGGCTGCCAGCCGGCCTGATGGTAGGCGGCACGCATGGCGCGCAGCTGACCTTCCGACAGGGGAGCCAGCAGACTGCCCCCTACATCGTTGGCCAGGCCGACACCCCTGATGACGCCGTAAATCCGGTCACCGTGGGCGACGGCATCCTCGGTCCGTTTGAGCAGGAACAGCCCGGCACCCTCACCGACCACGAGCCCGTCGCCTGCTGCATCAAACGGCGAACAGATGCCCCGTTTGGAAAGGGCGCGCAGTTGTGAGAATCCCATCTGGGTAAAGAGCGGATCGGGACGGGAAACGCCTCCCGAGAGCATGGCATCGACCCTGCCGGACAGCAGCTCATCTATGGCCAGTTTCAAGGCATACAGCGATGAGGCACAGGCGGCATCAAGCGTGCAGGCGCCGCCACCGAGACCGAGGGTGCGGGCCAGAATCCCGGCCGGCAGACCGGTGGGAAAGCGATTGAGCGGCGAGATGGGAGAGGAGGGCGAGGCTGATCCGAGCAGCTGTTCCTCGAAGGTGCGCCCGAGCCCGTTGCGGGTCAGGAGTGCCGAAGTCTCCGTTGGCAGGGCAAGATTGCCGATGATGATGCCAACGCGGGAGCGGTCCAGCGGCGCGGTGACACCATCATCAAAAGCCCGCTTTCCGGCATGGATCAGAAGATGAAAGAGCGGGTCGAGTCCATCGAGCAGCGCCGGATCGATGGACAGATCCGGGAGGGTTGCCGCTGATGGGAGCCGGTCGATGAAACAGCCCCGGCGGGAATAGACGCAATCCGCTTTTCCCGGCTCCGGATCGAACACGGAGTCGGCCGGAACCATCCAGCGTCCGTCAGGAACCTCGCGGAAGGCGCTGCGGCAGCTTCTGATATTGTCCCAGTAAGCCGCCAGGTCGGGAGCATCGGGAAAGATGCCGCCGATCCCGACGATGGCTACGGATGAACAGTAATCGGCCATCAGGCTACTTCCAGCTCTACACACTGCGGTTGTGTCAGTTGATTGCGCCGAAAAGCCTTTTGCAGTGACGAGTCGATAATGCACTCATAGTTTTCCAGACGGGCAATCAGCTTGCCGCTGGTCCGTTCAAGAAATTCAATGTCGGCGGATGCGCCATGGTTCCGCTCTTCGGTGACCCTGATCACGATCTGGGCCCCCTCAGAGGGGAAGTTCTCCTGGAACTGGCGGTAACGACCGACAAACGAGGGGAGCGAACCGGAACCGGAACGCTCGAAACTCCAGAGAATCATCAACTGAAAGGCGCAATCGATCACCAGTGGATCGGTCAGCCAGATAGTGCGTAACGGCTGTTTGATCCAGAGCTCCGGTTTCGGTGCCGCTTTTACCAGGGCGGTAATGCCCTTGGCAGAGCAGCCTCCGACCTGTTCGATTCCGTGCAGGTCAGATCCGTGGAAGAGGCGTTCCTGGTCGTAGATGGCGTCGTTGCCCGGCGCGTAGGGTGCAGACGGGACATCGATAATCGAGCGGATCCCCTTCGGTAGTTTTGAAACAAGCACTATTTCAGCGCGAACATGCAGGAAGCTGTGCCCGTCAGCGTTGCTGCCGGTCAGTTCAACCGGAACAACGAAGAGTGAATCATGTTTCTCAGCGCGCCCGGCCATGACCCTCAGGCTGCATGTGCTCCCCTGATCGAAGATGATTCCTTTGCAGATGCGTAGGTTGTTGAACCCGTGAAAACGGAAACCGGGATTGCCGTGCAGGGCGCCGTGAGCCAGCCACTCAACCGCCATGGCCATCGGGAGGACTGCCTTGCCATCAATCACATGCGAACGGATAAAGGGGAAATCCTCTATGGTCAGGTTCAGGCGGAACGCCTCGGTCAGCGGCGTCTCCGGTGGTAATGAAGCACCTGTCAGTGAAGCGGCCGATGCCCCGGCCAGGGCGATGATTTCAACCGCTTCACCGGCGGCAGCAATCTCACGCACCAGCAGTTCTGAGCCCTCCTTCAGTCCTATCAGGCCGATTCCTTCGCCGGCGAAAACCTTTTTCAGCGACGGGGTCACCATGCCGCCATCCCACGGTCCCCAGTTGATGCTGACGGCCCGGCAGGCAGACCGGCGGCGTGCCTCGGTCTGAGCCAGTTTGTTGAGCACTTCGTTGGCAACGGCGTAATCGACCTGTCCGCTCCGGCCAAAACGTCCCGTCGTGGACGAAAACATAACGATACAACACAGATCGTCCTGCACGGTAGCGGCGAGCAACGCCTGCAATCCTTTGACCTTGGTGTCGTACACCTGGGAGAACTGCTCCGGTGTCTTGTCGCTGATAAGCCGGTCGGCCAGCACTCCGGCGCCATGTACGATGCCCCGGATCGGGCCGTACTCCTGGCGGATTTTATCGAGCAGAACGGAAACGGCAGCAGCGTCGCGAATGTCCACTGAGCGGTAAATTGCCCGGCCACCAGCCTCTGCAATCTTGGCCAGAGTCTCCTTGAGTTCTCGCCCGGCTGCGATAGCCCGATAGCGCTCCTCTATTTCACGTGGGTGGAGCTTTTCGGCGGTATGCTCAAGGATAGCCCGTTTTATCTGGCTTTCATCCCCAAGTGGTGACAGCCATTCCGGCTCATTCTGGAATTCCTGGCTGCGTCCCAGCAGGACCAGCTGCGGTTTGTAGGCGGCTGCCAACGCGATAGCTGCTGCTGACGTTACCCCGCGTCCACCTCCGGTGATGACGACAACATCCCCAGCTTGAAACGGTGCTGTAGCCTGGTGTGACAGTTCAGGAAGATCAATAGTTTTCAGGGCGATTCTGCCTGCAGGCGTCAGGCCGACTTCCAGCGGACCGTCAAGCAGCAGTTCGTTCGCAACCGCTTCAGCTGCTGCGGCACAATCGCTAAAAGTCCCGAGATCGATCGCTTTACAGGATACTTCGTTCCACTCATGGGCCGCCGTTTTTGCCATACCAGCAAGACCGCCGGAAAGCGGGTCAATCACAGCGCTATCGGTTCCAAATCCAAATGAGCCGTCCAGACGGGAGATGCTTGCAAACAGGGCGCCGCCGTTTTCTCCGGACCTGCGCAGCGCCGCTGCGGCACTCTTTAAGAGCGGAAACGTCTGTTCGTAAAAGTTGTTATCAGTTCCGCCGACGGGAGCGCAGATAACAAGACCGGCCAGCTCAGTCCGTGAGGCGTTGATACATGCCTCCTTGATCGCGACCTTTTTTGTGTCACGTCCCGCAGCACGTAACAGGTCACATAACGTGGAGGAGAAATCCGAGCCGTCGTCGGTAACCCAGATAGCGCCGCTGTCAGCCAGTGGCAGTTTTCGTGTTGATCCGGTGATCAGTATCGGTACAACAGTGCTGCGGTGAACTGTTTGACCTGCGCTACCGGTATCGTGGTTGTCTTCCGACCGGTCCGACTGGTCAGACCGGTCGGACGAAAAGCCCGCCGGAGCGGTACCGGCGCCCAGATGGGCGGCAATTTCACCCAGAGTGTGCAGAGAACCCAGATGTTCGGGGCCGATAACCGGCGAGCCGGGCAGCCGTTCCTGAAGTGCCGACAGGATCTCAACGCGTTTGATG
>Ga0172367_10000225_pt1 | contig 86134 bp, 96 predicted proteins | sample Lak10m_FD_114542 | JGI IMG/M metagenome (GOLD analysis project Ga0172367, IMG submission 114542) | Freshwater microbial communities from Kabuno Bay, South-Kivu, Congo - kab_022012_10m | ecosystem: Environmental > Aquatic > Freshwater > Lake | place: Democratic Republic of the Congo: South-Kivu... | reverse complement strand
GCTGAACACTCGCCCCCGCAAGTCACTTGGCTTCAAGTGTCCAGCAGAGTTGTTTATGCCAGACGCTTTTGACTTTAAGCAGCATCACGCTGCACTTTTTGCACTTGGAGCTTGAAACCGCCCATGTATAAATTTTGCCTCACAAAAATAAACCCGCCGAAGCGGGTTTATTTTTAGCCACAACAGGGATGATCTAATCCGCCCCTTTAAAGTATTAGCTAAATCGAGACTGACCCTATTTATTCATTCCACCCGCGAACACGGGCAGCAACTGGGCTAAGCTGCATGCTGGCGATGATGCTGGGCGTGAACCCGACCACCCCAACAGTTCACGCGTGCAAGGTTTGGATAAATTGTTCGGCGGTGAATATGGGACACGCAAACCGTCCCGCGAGACACAATAAATCCTGATCCCCCGTCACCAGATAATCGGCCTTGCCGACAACGGCAAGTTGCAAAAATGGCACGTCGAATTTATCGCGGCAGTCGGGTGTTGCCGGTGGTTTAGATGGCATACTCACGGTGGTGCAGTAAGGCAAATAATCGGCCAGCAATTCTTGCTGGTCTGCGGCGGAAAGTTTGAACTTGGGATAGGCAAACACGCGGATCAATTCGGCGGCTGTCACCGTTGATACCAGCGGCTGGCATTGCGCGCTTTGCCAGGCAAGGCGGAGTGACGACAACCGCCCCTGTGCAAACACCAGCGCGGACAACACCAGATTGGTATCAATCACAACGCGGGGTTGATGGCGCGAGCGCGGCATGAACGGGTATTACTTTCTCGTGGAGGAATATTTACGTGACCAAGCCAGCGCGTCGGCCACATCCTGCTCGCTGAGATGCAACTCCGCCAACTTGGCGCGCACCGCGTCGCCGCGCTGAATGCGCACCGGAGTCAGCACGATCTGCCCGTTGCGCGCTTCCACATCAAAATACTCCGCCGCCCCAACCGCAGCGGTAATGTTCTTGGGCAGCGTAAGCTGATTTTTGGCAGTCATCTTGGCGAGCATGATATTTTCCGTTTCACGCAAAGTAAGGATTCCTTACTTTATGCCATCACTTACGAAGAGTCAAGTTGCGATGTTTGACCAAGTTCCGGTAATGTGCCGCTGATGCCAGACCGCCCTGATCACAGGAAAAAATACATGAACCGATTAATATGGATCACTTTGGGCTGCCTGTTGCTATCCAACGCGACTTCTGCAAGTTTTGATTGCGCCAAAGCCTCATCAAAGGTAGAGAAACTGATTTGTTCTGATTCTGACCTCTCAAAACTGGATGAGAGAATGAGCACGGTTTATAGCACTGCAATAAAAAGCGCAATTGACCCAGTTTTTTTGCGCAAAGAACAAAAACAATGGCAGATACAACGCAATGCATGCCCTGATGTATCTTGCCTTGTAAACACCTATGCTACTCGAACCATTCAGTTGTCTACCCCAAGAACAGATTGGCCGCTACCTTCCATCAATGCCGCCGACTCAAAATCATGTCAGACAGTTGCAAAACATCTGAACAGCAATTCTCTAAAGGAATTGTTTGTGCACCCAGCTAGCAATCCACCTTCCAACAAAGAGATCGAGCGCACATTGGGCGGATTTGCTGAATTAGGAAACTACTGGACTCTTGACCTAAACAACGATGGCATCAATGATCAGTTATTAATTTTTGTACAAGGGACCGCGCACTTTACGAGTATTTATGCACTTTCTGGTAAAGCGGGGGCTACTTCAGTCTCCTTGGGAACAGACATTGATGAAGTGGCAAACGGCCAAAGCGAATTTGATCCACTCAGCAGCGTCGAGGTTCTGAGTGCTGCTGGACGAAATTACATTTTTGATGGCTATCATCTGTGGAATCTGACAAAAGACGGTAAATTCCAAACAGTTTGCCAGTTCGATGAAATTGGCAAACCTGTAACTAATATTACGATTGGAAATTCAAATCCTATTTGCACAAACATACTTTCTGGCGAGAAAGAAATTCAGCATGTGCAATACGCCCTAGAGTATGGACTTGGAGACCCCCTTCCTGATGAAGAGCGCTTTAATCTGCTCAGCCGAGGTAGCAACATTGTGGGAGCTCGTGTGGACATAGACAATGATGGGAAAGTAGAAAACATCGTTCGTCTTGAATATATGTTTCCAGGTGGTCGCACCTGCTCTACGATAATTCTTGCCGTAGCAGATAGCAGCGCAAGCCATATTCCAGATACCAAATTGAACGATTTACTTCTGAACGAATTGGCCTCACACCCCTGCGGCCCTAGCTTTGATATGCTGATACATAACAGCATAACCTATATCGATGCAATACAAAACGATATTTCTTACGCCGATTCATTAGATAAAGTCGGCCATACAATCTATCGCATCAACAAAGACAAGGCTGAAGTAATCTGTGAATCTAGGGCACGAGTTAATGTTCAAGCAGTCGGTGTAATCACGAGACATTAGTTGAGAGCACTGCGTGCAGAGTTTATTGGGCTGTCTGCCCCCAACTACTAAGTAAAAAAGGAACGGACACTCTCAGGTGTCCGTTCCTTTTCCAACTACCTAAGCAGCAAGCCGCTTACGCGCTCATCTCCAGCATCAACTGGTTCACGCGCTTGACGAAGCCAGCCGGGTCATCCAGCTGACCACCTTCGGCTAACAAAGCTTGTTCGAACAGCACCGCTGCCCAATCGTCGAAATGCTGTTGCTCGCTGTTGAGGCGTTGCACCACCGGATGGCTGGCGTTGATCTCTAGGATGGGCAGACTGGTCGGCACTTTCTGACCAGCGGCTTTGAGCATGCGCAACATATTGGCATTCATGTCGTTGTCGTCGGCTACCAGACATGCCGGTGAATCGGTCAAACGATGGGTGACGCGCACTTCCTTGACGCGCTTATCCAGACTGACTTTAATCTTGTCGAGCAAGTCTTTATGGTCGCTGGCCTGCTTTTCCTGCTCTTGCTTTTCGGCTTCGTCTTCCAAGCTACCCAGATCCAAACCACCTTTGGCAACAGACACCAATTCTTTGCCTGAGAACTCTGGCAAAGAACCGACTACCCATTCATCTACGCGATCAGTCAACAGCAACACTTCGATGCCCTTTTTGCGGAACACTTCCAGATGCGGACTGTTCTTCGCCGCGTTGAAGGTCTCGGCGGTAATGTAGTAAATCTTGTCTTGGCCTTCCTTCATGCGCGCCACATAATCGGCGAAGGAGACGGTCTGTTCTTCCGTATCGTGATGCGTGGATGCGAAGCGCAACAGACTGGCGATCTTCTCTTGGTTGCTGTGATCCTGCCCCACGCCCTCTTTCAACACGCGCCCGAACTGTTCCCAGAAGGTAGTGAATTTATCCTGGTCGTTCGCAGCCATATCGGACAGCAGCGCCAACACCTTGCTGGTACAGCCTTTGCGGATGGCTTCGATGTCTTTGGATTCTTGCAAAATTTCGCGCGACACGTTCAAGGGCAAATCGCTGGAATCGACGATACCGCGCACGAAACGCAGATACGGTGGCAGCAGTTGTTCGGCATCGTCCATGATGAACACGCGGCGCACATACAGCTTGATGCCGTGACGCGCGTTGTGATCCCACAGATCGAACGGTGCGCGGGCGGGCAAGTACAGCAACTGGGTGTATTCCTGACGGCCTTCCACACGCGCATGCGTCCAAGCCAGTGGGTCTTCGTAATCGTGGCCCACATGTTTGTAGAACGCTGTGTATTCCTCTTCCGTGATGTCGTTCTTGGCGCGCGCCCACAAAGCGGAAGCCTGATTGACGGTCTCATCTTCGGCAGTCAGCACTTGCGCGCCGTCCTTCCATTCCTCCTTGCACATCACGATAGGCTGGACGATATGGTCGGAATACTTATGGATAATGGAGCGCAGCTTATGGCCGCTCAGCAAATCGCCTTGGTCATCGCGCAGATGCAAGGTGATGGAAGTGCCGCGTTCGGCTTGATCGGCCATCGCGATAGTGAATTCGCCACCGCCATCGGATTCCCACACCACCCCCTGCGCAGCACTCTCACCGGCGCGGCGCGAACGCACCGTGACCTTGTCGGCCACGATGAAGGCGGAATAGAAACCCACACCGAACTGGCCGATCAGCCCGGCATCTTTTTGTTGGTCGCCGCTCAGTTTGGAGAAGAACTCGCGCGTACCGGATTTGGCGATGGTGCCGAGGTGATTGATGATCTCATCGCGGCTCATACCGATACCGTTGTCGCTGATGGTCAGGGTCTTGGCGGCCGCGTCATAGGCGATACGTATCTTCAGCTCGGAATCATTCTCGAACAAAGCAGCGTTGTGCAAAGCCTCGAAGCGCAATTTGTCGCAGGCATCTGAGGCATTCGAGACCAGCTCGCGCAAAAAAATCTCGCGGTTGGAATACAAGGAATGGATCATCAGTTGCAGCAGTTGTTTGACTTCCGTCTGGAAGCCCATCGTTTCGCGGTTGGCGGTAGCAGTCTCGGTCATATCTATCCTCAAGTGAAAAATTAAGACAAACAACACTATGGGGGCGGACCTGAGGATTTCAAGGGGCGTATTGAACGTGCCCTCTACTTGAGGCAAGATGCGCGCCTTCATTTACCTCTCGCAACAGGAATCGACATGGGCGCACAGTGGAAAGCACGACACAAAGAAATCGCAGCCAACGCTAAAGGAAAAATCTTCGGCAAGCTGTCCAAAGAAATCATGGTGGCCGCGCGCGGCGGTGCCGATCCTGATTCCAATTCGCGCTTGCGCCTAGTAGTTGAACAAGCCAAAAAAGTGTCCATGCCCAAAGAGACTTTGGAGCGTGCCATCAAAAAAGGCGCGGGTCTGCTGGACGGCGGCGCGGCACTGGAACGCTTGATCTACGAAGGCTTCGCACCGCACCAAGTGCCGGTCATCGTGGAATGCCTGACCGACAACGTGAATCGCACCTACCCCAATATCCGCGTGCTGTTCCGCAAGGGGCAACTGGGCGCATCCGGCTCAGTGGCGTGGGACTTCGACCATGTGGGCATGATCGAAGCGACACCCGTCAATAAAGATAGCGATGCGGAAGTCGCTGCCATCGAAGCCGGTGCGCAGGATTTCGAGCCTAGCGAAGAAGGCGCGACGCTGTTCATCACCGACATCACCGACCTTGATGCGGTGTGCAAAGCGCTGCCCAACTTCGGCTTCACCGTGGTCTCTGCGCAGATCGGCTATCGCCCCAAGCACGCCGTCACCCTCAACGATGAACAGCGCGCCGAAGTGGAAGAGTTTCTCGAAGCCATAGACGGCGACGACGATGTGCAGAATGTTTATGTAGGTTTGGCGGGCTAGTCGCATCCATTCACTTGCCTAACGCTTCCAACCACCACGCTGTGCTCGGCATCATCTTCGCGCTGCTCGCGGCGGTGGGCTTCTCGGCCAAAGCGATATTGGTCAAGCTGGCGTATCTCGAAAACGTCGATGCCATCACGCTGCTGGCTTTGCGCATGCTCTTCTCGGTGCCGTTCTTCATCGCGGTGGCGTGGTGGATACGCCGCCAGCCGCGCGCACCGCTCAGCAGCCATGACAAGTTACTGGTTCTGGTGTTGGGGCTGATCGGCTATTACCTATCCAGCCTGCTGGATTTTCTCGGTCTGCAATACATCTCGGCTGGGTTGGAACGCTTGATCCTGTTCCTCTATCCGACCATGACGGTGCTCCTCGCGGCCTTCATCTACAAACGTCCGATCGGGCGCAAAGTGTTGCTGTCCATGGCCCTGAGCTATGCCGGTATCGCGTTGGTGTTCTTGCATGATGTGGGAATGAAACAGGGCGGCAATATCGTGTTGGGCGCGACGCTGGTGTGCGCCAGCACCTTGTCGTATTCGACTTATCTGGTGGGCGTGGGCCACGCGGTGCAGCGCATCGGCACGACGCGCTTCACCGCTTACGCGATGATGGTGGCGAGTGCCGCCAGCTTGTTGCAGTTCTTTGTAATGCGCCCGCTGAGCGCGCTGGACTTACCCTTGCACGTGTACGAGTTGTCCATCGCGATGGCGATTTTCTCCACCGTGCTGCCGGTGTTTTTGTTGTCCTACGCGATCAGCCGCATCGGCTCGGGCAGCGCCTCGCTGATTGGCTCGATAGGCCCGCTCAGCACCATCTATATGGCGTATCTCTTTCTCGGTGAAGGCATCGCAGCCTTGCAGATCGCCGGCTCGGTGCTGGTATTGTGCGGCGTGCTTATCATCAGCCTGAACAGCCGCAAGGTGAACTAAACGATCAGGGGCGGCACTTATAGAGTGCGTAAGTGCGGTTACCCAAGGCAGATGAATCCCCTTTGACGAGGGTATCCGCGCCCACCTCGATGGCATCATTGACCGCCAACTGATACAGATTAGCTTCCACATCGACCGCATCGCGCACCACCGGCCCGACCTTGGCCAGCGCACTCACCGTGGTTTTGCCCTTGGACTGGCAAGCCGCGATTTGATTGGCTTCGGCGAGCGAGACGCGCTCCGAACCCTTGCGTACTTCTATCATGCTGCTGGCACACGCAGCCAACGCCACACTCGCTACTAGCGCGACCATCATTCCTTTTACTGAATACATTTTTACTCCTGATATTTTGATGTTCGAAACGGGCGAAAGTGTACTGTAGTTTGCTTACATGAACATGACGCGACGACTATCTACCTTCGTCATTTTTTTTGCGCAACGGGTCGAGTAGCCCCGACAGCCCGTTGTGATCGAGTTCGTGCATCAGCGCCAACAGCTGGCCGATCTCGCCGGGCGGAAAGCCTATTCTTGCAAACCAGTTGAGATAGTTGCCCGGCAGGTCTGCGATAAAGTGCCCCTGATATTTACCGAACGGCATGCGCTGCGTAAGCAGCTTTTCCAGATGCGCGCCGTTCATTTTTTCGCTGCGGTTGGCGCCCATTGGGCTGAGAGCACGCGATCAGGCCGCACTTCTTCCAGTTCGAGTAGATAAGGACAATCGTGTTTATGTATGGTGATGCCACGGTATTGTGTGATGTAGGCGGCGATGGTGTCGCTCAGGCCGGGCTTGCAGCACTGGGCGGTCTTGGTCATCAGATTGCCGACCCCGCCCACCGTGAGCGGTGCGTGATCGGCACGTTCACCCGCTGCGCGCGTCTGCACTGGCACGATGAGCGTCTTGTTGGGCGACTCAGACTGTATCGCCTGCGCGATACGGCGGTGTGTGATGGTGCTGCGGCCCAACGCGGCCAGCAGATCTTCCAGTTTGTGGAAGCCCAACTTCTGCGCCAAGCGTTCTTGATTGATGTCGTGCACGCCTTGGCGGTGCAGCTCTTTGTCCAGCAACACCCTGCCTTGCGCGGCACTATCAGCAACGTTCTGGCTATTGAACCAACTGCGCACCTTGGCGCGGGCACGCGAACTGTGCAAGAAGCCCAGTTGCGGATTGAGCCAGTCGCGGCTGGGCGTGCCTTGCTTGACGGTCAGTATCTCGACACGCTGACCGTTTTGTAGCTTGGTATTGAGCGACACGATATTGCCGTTGACCTTCGCGCCACGGGTACGATGGCCCAGATCGGTGTGTAGGGTGTAAGCGAAGTCCACCGGGGTCGCGCCGCTGGGCAGGTCGATAACCTTGCCTTGCGGCGTGAACACATAGACCTGATCTTTGAACATCTCATTCTTGAATTGATCTTGCAGATCGTCCTGTTTGGCAAGGTCAGACTTCCATTCCAAAATCTGGCGCAACCACACAATCTGTTCATCGAACTGGCTGTCCGACTTCACCCCTTCTTTGTAACGCCAATGCGCAGCGACACCCAACTCGGAAGCGTCATGCATTTCGTGCGTGCGGATCTGCACCTCAACCGCCAGATTGCGCGGGCCGATTACAGCGGTGTGCAAGGAGCGATAGTTGTTGCTCTTGGGACGCGCGATATAGTCGTCAAATTCGCTGGCGATAGGCGACCACTTGGCCTGCACCACGCCCAATGCGGCGTAGCAATCTTTGATGCTATCCACCAAGATACGCACCGCACGCACGTCGTAGAGCTGCTCGAAGTCCAGCTTCTTGCGCTTCATCTTGTTGATGATGCTGTAGATGTGTTTGGGGCGGCCGGTCACTTCGGCCTCTATACCCGCCTTGTGCAATTCTTCACGCAGCTGTTCCAGTACCGTGGCGATATAGTCCTGCCTGTCCACGCGCCGCTCGTCGAGCAGCTTGGCCACCTTCTTATAAAGCTCCGGCTCTAGATAGCGCACCGACAAATCTTCCAACTCCCACTTCAATTGCCACACGCCGAGACGGTTGGCCAGCGGCGCGAACAGGCTCTGCGTTTCATGCGCGGTGCGCAGTTGATGGTCGCGGTCGGCCCCCGACAAGGTGCGCAAGGTCTGAGTACGCAAAGCCAGACGAATCAACACCACGCGAATGTCTTCCACCATCGCCAGCAACATCTTGCGCAGACTCTCCAATTGCGCACTAGCGGCGGAATCGTTGGCCGCATCCGGCATCTCGCTGAATTGGCGAATCTGCTCCATGCGCGAGATGCCCAACACCAGCATGCGCACCGTCGTACCGAACTGCGCCTCCACTTGCTCAGACCAATCGGCCTGATAGTTGGGCACGCCATGCAAAATGGCGGCAGTCAGTGTCACCGCATCCATATTCAGCGTGAGCAAAATAGCTGCCGCGCCGATGGCGTGTTGCAGCAAGGGCGTGCCCGTCAGTTCGACTTTATCGCTATAAATAGGCGTGGCAAAAGCAATGGCGCGCGCGATGGCATCCACTTCGGCAGGCGTAAAAACACCGCCTAGCTTGTCTAGCCATGCGGCGGTGTCATTAGGGTCGTGTGCGACGGCGTGATGAACTGAAACCATCACGCATTATCGCATCACAGTCGGATATTTAAGCAACTGAATAGCGCCCTCATCCAGCCCTACTTTACATACAGCGTTGGGAACACGCGCTGCAAGGTCTGCAGCTTGGGCATGTCGTGGTACACGATATAAGGCTGGGTAGGATGCAGCGCCAAATAGTTCTGGTGATACGCCTCTGCCGCGTAGAACTGCTGCAAGGGCACAACTTGCGTGACGATGGACGCGGCGTAAATGTGTTGCTCACTCAACGTCCTGATCGCCGCCTCGGCCTGCTGCTTCTGTTCCGGCGTGGTAGTGAAGATCGCCGAACGATACTGGCTGCCAGTGTCAGGCCCTTGGCGATTCAGCTGCGTGGGGTCATGCGCCACGCTGAAGAACACCTGCAACAGTTGCGCGTAGCTCACCTGCGCCGGGTCATAACTCACCCGCACCGCTTCCGCATGGCCGGTATTGCCCTCGCTCACCCGCTCATAACGCGCCGTACTAGCCGCACCGCCGGAATAACCCGACACCACTTCGCTCACGCCTTTGACGTGCTTGTACACCGCATCCACGCCCCAGAAACAGCCACCCGCAAACACGGCGGTCTGCGTGGCCGCCTGACTAAAATTAGCCGTAACAACGCCGCATACAATCATCACGCCCAATACAGTTTTCTTCATAGTGCTTCTCCTTAATGAGTCCCCGCTGTTGTAGGAGCGAGCCATGCTCGCGATTACGCTTCGCGAGCATGGCTCGCTCCTACAAAAAATTCTCTCGCGATGTACCCACCGTTATCCGAAGGTAAACGCGAATGCCTCCGCGCCGCCATCCAAAAATTCAATGCGCAACACATGCTCGCCCGCGCCATTGGGCAACCTGAGCAACTGATACAGACGTTGCTCGGTAATCTTTCCGCTGCCCTGCGCGTTGATGTCCGTGCCCAGTGCGGCAGCAGGTGCTTTGCCATCCAGCGTCACTTTGAAGCGCAGCGGTTTGCCGCTATGCGTGCCCAGCACCAAATGCAAATCGCGTGCGTAAAAGCGCAAGCTGATCGCACCACGCTTACCCTGCAACACTGCCGCCTGCTCCGTCACCGACCAATCACCCTCCAATGCCCAGTCGTTACGCTTGAGCGTTGCCGGTGTGCTGTAGTGCTGCACTACGTCTTTCTGCACAACTTCGGGCGAAACCAGTCGCGCGAGTTTTGCGTAGCCCAGATAGGTCTCGGGAGAGCGTCCGTAATCGCCGGACGAAGCCGCTGTCACGCCCGCGCCTTGCACCGCGACGAGCGCACCATCTCCCGTCGCCTTGCCGCCGTTGGCTTCGCGTAGCAAGGCCATGATGGCCTGCTCGGTCTCGGCATAATTGCCCTCGCCGAAATGCTGCTCACGCACTCGACCTTGCGCGTCGATCAGATAATGCGCAGGCCAATACTCATTGTGATAAGCGTTCCAGATCGCGTAGTCGTTATCCATTGCCACCGGATAGCTGATGCCCAACTCAGCGACCGCCTTGCGCACATTGCGCTCGTCTTTCTCGAAGGCAAACTCGGGCGCATGCACGCCGATGATGACCAAGCCCTGCGCGCGATATTTCTCGTCCCACGCCTTGAGGTAAGGCAAGGTGCGCAAACAATTGATGCAGGAGTACGTCCAGAAATCCACCAGCACCACTTTGCCGCGCAAGTCCTGCATTTTCAGCGCGGGCGAGTTCAGCCATTGCGTCGCACCGTCCAGCGGAGCGGCGCTGCGCAAGGCTTGCTTAGGGATAGCGGGCTGCGCCAGATTGGCGATCAACTTCTGCTCGGTGTTCGCGGTGCTCAGAAATGAGAATTGCGCGAGGAAGCGTGTATCCCATCCCAGCGCGATGACGATCACGCCCGCCACTACCAATGCACCCAAGCTGCGCCGCAACCACTCTTCTGCACCCAGCCCACGTTTCATCATGGCGAACACGCGCGCCCCTGCCAGCAATGCCAAGCCCAGCGAAGTTGCTGCGCCCGCAGCGAACACCAACAGCAACAGCGCGCTATACAGATTCGCACCTTGTAACGCCGCGCCTGCCAGCACCAAGCCCAAGATCGGCCCCGCACACGGCGCCCATAAAAATCCTACCGCCACCCCCAATAATAGATTGCCTTTGATGTTGGGCTGGCTATCCGCGCGTTGCTGCAAACGCCCGCCCAGCGCAACGAAGGGACGCATCAAGCGTTCCGACAGCGCAGGAAATATCAACGCGAGTCCTAGCAACAACAGCAAGCCCAGCGCGGCGTAGCGTCCGTATTGATTGAGCGCCACCAACCACGCCCCGCCCACTGCCGCCAGACTCGCCAGCACCGTGAAGGTCGCCGCTATGCCGAGCAGAATCGGCAGACCGCTGCGGCGGAACGACTGCCCGGAACGCGCGAAGATAAAGGGCAACACCGGCAACACGCACGGGCTGAAGATGGTGAGCATGCCGCCCAAATAAGCTAAGAGAAAAATCAACATTGGCTGTCCCATACTTTATTACGTCATTCCCGCGCAGGCGGGAATCCAGCAATCAAAAAACTCGCATAGCGAGCCAGATATTTGTTCCGCTACGCGGATATATCAATAATCTGGATTCCCGCCTGCGCGGGAATGACGAACGACCAAACTATTTTGCATAAGCCACAAAGCGCAGCGCCACGGCATTCATGCAGTAGCGCAGCCCTGTCGGTTTGGGGCCGTCGTCGAACACGTGGCCGAGATGCGCGTCGCACAGCGCGCAGCGCACTTCGGTGCGCACCATGCCGAACAAGCGGTCTTCGCTATTGCGCACGTTCTCGGCGGCGATGGGTTGCCAAAAGCTCGGCCAGCCGGTGCCGGAATCGAATTTGGTCTTGGCATCGAACAGCGCGTTGTCGCAGCACACGCAGCGATACAGCCCCGGCGCGTGGTTGTCGTACCCCGGCTGCGAAAAGGCGCGCTCCGTGCCTTGCTCACGCGTCACGTGGTAGGTCAGCGGTGTGAGCGTGCGCCGCCACTCCGCGTCTTTGCTAACCTTGGGCAAGGTCGCGCGCCCCAGCGATTTTCCCGCGTCTGAATACTGCATGATGCTGACCATCGCCGTGGCCGACCAGGACGGTAGCGTGTAAGCCAGCGACAATGACGAAACGACTTGTAAAAATTTTCTACGTTGCATGATTGGTATCCTCCTGCGCCTTAGTCGTGTGAGACCACGATACCTTACACAGGGTTGCAAAAAAACCGCGCAGCAAAAAGGGCCTGCATCGCTGCAAGCCCTTTTGGTGAAGCTGGCTAACTAATTAAGCCTTATTACCGAACAAGCTGCTCAAGCCTGCCAACAACTGATGCGACACATCGCCTTGAGCCGGAACTTGGCCGTTGGGAGTCAGATGATCGATGACCTGCGGCAGCAAGTTAGACAAGCTGGCCGCCGCATCGGCGCTGTTGAAACCGAACTTCGCGGCAATGTCTTGCAGCCCGGTCGAACTCAGCACGGACTGGAGTTGCTCGGCGGACACGGGCAGATTCTTGCCGGTGCTCACCCAGGAAGCCACTTGCTCGCCCAACCCGCCTTGCGAGAACTTCTCCACCAAACCGGACAAGCCGCCGATCTTGGGATCGTTCATCATGCCCATCACTGACTCCAGCAGATTGCCCTGCGCGCCTGATGCTGCGCCAGTCTGATTACCGATTGCACTTACGATACTGTCAAAAAGACTCATGTTGATTCTCCTGTGGTTATTGGATTTTAGAAACGACATCTCGGGTCTATGCACACCGACCCGAGCAGCATGATACCCAATTCCGGTTCTTTAGAAAGAGGCTTTGCGGTAAGCTACGCGCCTTTCCGAACCACCCTTAGAGAATCCGCAAAATGGCACAAGGTCAATATGTAATGTCCATGCTCCGCGTGAGCAAGATCGTCCCTCCCAAACGTCAGATCATCAAAGACATCTCCCTCAGCTTTTTCCCCGGCGCCAAGATCGGCCTGCTGGGTCTGAACGGCTCGGGTAAGTCCACGGTGCTGCGCATCATGGCCAACGTGGACAAGGAATACGACGGCGAAGTGCAGCATATGCCGAATATGAAGATCGGCTATCTGGAACAAGAGCCCAAACTCAATCCCGAATACACAGTGCGTCAAGAAGTGGAATCCGCGCTGGGCGAAGTGATGCAGGCGCAGCAAAAACTCGACGAGGTGTATGCCGCGTATGCCGCAGAAGATGCCGACTTCGACGCACTGGCCGCCGAACAAGCGCGTCTGGAGAACATCATCGCCGCCGCAGGCTCTGATGCTTCGCACCAGATGGAGATTGCCGCCGACGCGCTGCGCCTGCCCGAGTGGGACGCGGTCATCCAAAATCTTTCCGGTGGTGAAAAACGCCGCGTCGCCTTGTGCAAACTGCTGCTGGAAAAGCCCGACATGCTGTTGCTGGACGAACCCACCAACCATCTGGATGCCGAATCCGTGGAATGGCTGGAACAATTTTTGGTGCGCTTCCCCGGCACCGTAGTGGCCGTCACCCACGACCGCTATTTCCTCGACAACGCCGCCGAATGGATTTTGGAACTCGACCGTGGCCACGGCATCCCGTGGAAGGGCAACTACTCCAGCTGGCTGGACCAGAAGGGCGAGCGTCTGGCGCAAGAGCAGAAACAACTGGATGCCCACGCCAAGGCGATGAAGCAAGAATTGGAATGGGTGCGCCAGAACCCGAAAGCGCGTCAGGCCAAATCCAAAGCGCGTATCGCTCGCTTTGAAGAACTGAATTCGCAAGAACACCAGGCACGCAACGAGACGCAGGAGATCTTTATTCCGGTGGGCGAACGTCTGGGCAATGAAGTCATCGAATTCGAAGGTGTGAGCAAAGCCTATGGCGACCGCCTGCTGATCGACAACCTCAGCTTCAAAATTCCAGCGGGGGCCATCGTCGGCATCATCGGCCCCAACGGCGCAGGTAAATCCACCTTGTTCCGCATGATCACCGGAAAAGAAACACCCGATTCCGGCAGCGTAAAGATCGGTCAGACCGTCAAGATCGCGCACATCGACCAAGCGCGTGACTCGCTACAAAACGACAAGACCGTGTTCGAGGCCATCTCCGGCGGCAACGAGATTTTGACCGTCGGCAAATACGAAACGCCCGCGCGCGCCTACATCGGCCGCTTCAACTTCAAGGGCGGCGACCAAACCAAACTGGTCGGCCAACTCTCCGGCGGTGAGCGCGGCCGTCTGCATTTGGCGCAAACCCTGATCTCCGGCGGCAATGTGCTGCTGCTCGACGAACCATCCAACGACCTCGACGTGGAAACCCTGCGCGCGCTGGAAGATGCCCTGCTCGAATTCGCCGGCTGCGTCGCCGTCATCTCACACGACCGCTGGTTCCTCGACCGCATCGCCACCCACATCCTCGCTTGCGAAGGCGATTCCAAGTGGACGTTCTTTGATGGTAACTATCAGGAATATGAGGCTGATAAGAAGAAGAGGTTGGGTGAAGAGGGGGCTAAGCCTAAGCGGATTCGTTACAAACCTATCAGCCGGTAAAACTGTGTGCTGGCAAATTAAGCTAGCGCATTCCAAATATTTTTTAGAAATGGGAGTTGATATGCGACTTCAATCAATACACTACGTTGAGAATAGAAATAATGAACAGGAGTGGGAGCTTGAAGACTTGATGCTTGGTAGCATTAACCTGATTGTGGGGAAAAACTCGTCAGGGAAGTCCCGGACTTTGAATGTAATTAGTGCTCTTGCGAATTGCTTAACGCGATTGAGGCCACTCCCTGGATCGTCAACTTTTGATTTCAAGTTTCAACATGAAGGCAATAGTTACGAATATTTCCTAGATATTGTTGAGCAAAATGTGGTGTCGGAAAAGTTACAGATCGACGGTGAAGTGTTTTTGAATCGAGGTGAGGGTGGGGTCGGAGTCATCAAAGCTGAGCAGATGAATAATTCCGAATTTCGTTTTCAAACGCCGACAAACGAACTTGCTGCAACATTCCGAAGAGATAGCATTCAACATAGTTTTCTCGAACCATTGCACGAGTGGGCATCAACTTTGCGGCATTACCATTTTGGCTCCTCACTTGGTAAGGATAGCTTGACGGTTCTGCTACCGGCGGGACCGCGAGTTGATGATAGAGATGAAAATGCGGTTGTAGGAATATTCCGTGACGGGAAAAAGGAATTCCCTACGGAGTTTGTAGATACCATCATTAGTGACATGGCACGCATTGACTATCACTTAGAGCGCGTCGAAATTTCTCCTCCTATATCTATTCGATTTCAAGGATTGCCTGGTGAGGCTGTGGGGCTGAGCGTCAAGGAAAAAGACTTACCTGGCTTGACAGATCAGTACAGCATGTCGCAAGGAATGTACCGTGTATTGTCGCTGCTGATACACGTGAATTATTTTCAGCTGAAAAAAACTGCTACATGCGTGCTGGTGGATGACATAGGTGAGGGGCTTGATTTTGACAGATCTTGTCGATTGATTGAATTGCTTCGAGAGAAAGCACAAAAATCTAATATTCAAATTATTTTGTCCTCGAATGACAGATTCATCATGAATCAGGTTCCGCTTGAGGAATGGTCTGTACTTAAGCGAAGAGGAAATCACGTTTGGGTAAAGAACTATACGAACTCACGTGAAAAATTCGAGGACTTTAAATTTACTGGTTTGAGCAACTTCTCGTTCCTGGAGATGGATGTGATTAACGAGCCGTCATAGGGAGTTGCTAAATTGGGCAAATTGGCTGTGTTCGTTGAAGGATATACAGAGCTTCTTTTTATTGATCGACTAATCACTGAGATTGGCGGCGAAAATATCGTAACAGAGCACCGTGAAATTATCGGAGGCGGGAAAAGTGGTAAGGTGCCGCGCGTCGCAAAAATTACTAAAGCGGCAAAGTTTGAGCAGAATAAAAATTTCTTTGTGCTCATTTATGATTGCTGCGGCGATAAATAAGTTGCAACCAGAATACGAGAAGAACATGAGGGGCTTACTCGCGCCGGATTTTCTAAAATTATTGGAATACGCGATGTGTTTCCAGATTACTCGCATAGCGATATTCCTAGACTGGAAATGGGGCTCAAAAAGTATATTAAGACTTCCCTAATTCCAGTTGAATTCTTTCTTTCAGTCATGGAGCTTGAAGCATGGTTTTTGGCGGAATTTAACCACTTTCCGAAAATTGATCCGTCAATTACCACAATGGAAATTTGCAGCCAATTGGGTTTTGATCCTGTGCATGACGATCTTTCGTTAAGGGAAAATCCAACGGATGATCTAAATTCCGCTTATTTGATTGGTGGAAAACCCTATGTAAAAGGGGTCGATACAACTATCAATGTTTTAGATTACCCGTTTATGTATCTTCAGCTATCAGAGAAGATACCTAGTCTTAAGAAGTTGGGGAATAGCATTGATGAGTTCCTGCGATAGGGGGCAAAGGAGCCAGCAGTTAAAGGGGGCTGGCTCGGATGTTTCCTTTAAACCGTTTTTCTCGGTTATACCTTCACATGAAATCCACCGCATCACCCGGCAATGATTCGCTTTCCTATCATTCATCCCCTGTTAGAATGACCGTATTCAGTCCTTATTCGGTGACTTGTTATGCAAGAGCAAATCATTAGCCTGACCGACTTTAAAGCTTCCGCCAGCCGCTTGCTGCAAGAGACGCGCGGCGGAACCAACATCATTCTGACGCAGAACGGTTCGGCGAGTGCGGTGGTGCAGGACTATGCAACCTACCGGGCGCAGCAGGAGGCGTTCTTGATGTTGAAGCTGATGGTGCAGGGCGAGGCCGATGTGCAGAAGAATCGCCTCACGCCGCAAGCCAAGGTGTTCGATACCTTGCGCACATCTTTATTGAAGCAACAAAAGCGGCATGGCTGATACAAAGTCGTATCAGGTGCTGTGGTCGCACACGGCGCAGCAGGATTTGACCGAAATCATTGAGTACATCGCGCAAGATAGTGTTGGCGATACACTGGCGATTCTGCAAAAGCTGGAAAGCAAAGCCGCACTGTTGATTAACTTGCCCAATCGCGGCCGCGTTGTGCCCGAGTTGTTGCATACCGGCATTTCGCAATACCGGGAGCTGGTCAGCGCGCCTTGGCGCATCGTTTATCGGCTCGATAATCGGCAGGTGTTGATCATGGCGGTGCTGGATAGCCGGCGCGATTTGCAAGCTGTATTGCTCAACCGACTCGCGCGGTAACGATGGAACAATTGCGCGCTCACATTTAGAGGAGATAGTTATGCCAACCATCAGCCAGTTTTTCGGAATCATCATTCAGATGTTTTGGAATGACCATGCACCTCCGCATTTTCATTGCCAATATGGCGATCACGAAGCGATCATCAACATTAAAACTCTGGAAATCATCGAGGGGAAATTGCCAAGACGCGCAATCAATCTTGTACTTGATTGGGCGGAACTGCATCAAGCCGAGCTGATGGATGACTGGAATTTGTGCGAAGCCAAACAGCAACCCAAACCGATTGCGCCGTTGGAGTAAAAATATGTCAGCAGCCTGGAGAGTCAGTGAAGTTCGCGTCGTTGCAGACCACGCGGTGTGGGTGCGCTTCAAGGATGGCCTTGAGGGTGTCGTGCGCTTTCTGCCGGGATTTTTTCGCGGCGTTTTTTCACACTTGAACGACCCCGAAAAATTCCGGCAAGTTACCGTGGTCGGTGGTGCCGTAACCTGGCCCGGCGAACTCGACCTTGCACCCGATGCGATGCACGAGGAAATTAAACGGCGCGGCGGCGAGTGGGTGGTGGAGAAGTAAGCTCACGTAGATATAAGCCTCTTTCCTGCCTCAACGCACAACTCACCACCACGATCAAACCGGAGACATATTGAAATGAATCGAATGCAAAGCTGCCTCATCGCGTTGGCCGCAATGTTCCTATTCGGGTGCGGTCCCAAGGACGATCAGTTTGTGGATGTCAAAACGGCGGCAGCGCGACAGGCTGGCGGCGAGTTGCTATTGGATGTACGCGAAGCAGACGACTACAAGGAGTTCCACATCCCGAACAGCACCAACATTCCGTTTGGCAGGCTGAAGTATCGTCTGGCGGAGCTGGAGGCTTACAAGGGCAAGCCCATCATGGTGATTGACCATACCGAACAGCGTGCACCGCGTGCTTGGGAGCTGCTGAAAAAATCCGGCTTCGGCTCGGTGACGGTAGTGCGCGGTGGAATGAGCGAGTGGAAAGCGACCGGACTGCCTATCGAGAAACTGGATATACAGCAGCCTCCTCCGCAACCGCAGTAATCGTTACGCGATTAGTGTTGCAAATTGGCCGAGAAGATGGCTTGGGTGTTTTCGGGAAAGTGGAATGCTTTGAAGGCTTGTTCGATCTCAGCTTGGTTGCGGCCTTGGCTATGGTCTGCAAAGCTGATGCCGATAGCTTTGCCGTTGGCAGCCAAGGTTTGAAAGGCGGTTTGCCAGAGCGGCACTTCAGCCAGACGTTCGCGCAACTCGGCTTCTCTTGAGATGACGATGCCCGCTCTTTTCAGATGGTCTAGAAATTCTGCATAAGATTCGTTGCTCAGACTGCCCATTTTGTTCTCCGCAAGTCGGTGTCGCCACCATGTGCCGATTAACGCCAGCTCGGATTTTTGGTTGACACACGCATAATTTGGCCCGATTGGGCCGAGTAAAATGCGGCGACGGACAGGCGCATGTTGGCGATACCTTGTGTGTATTATGTGCACCCTCTGCATCAGCGCTGCAAGACCACCACAACACCGATACATTTTGGATTTGAACTTACCCCCGGAGACTGAGCATGATTAACAAGTTGTTGCGGCCCGCCTTATTGGCACTCGCCATCGCGCCATTGGCTAACGCTAGCGCGGTCGAGCAGTTGAATAATTGCAAACTCAGGGGCGGCTCTATGGTGCAACTCGCACCCGATGCGTGCCTGATGGAAGGTGGCGCACCCACGCCAGTTGCGCCGATAGTAACTGCTGCCAGTCTGAATCTCGCAGCCGAGCCTAAGCTGGCCAGCGCGCAGCGCGCGGTGGCTGATCTGCTGCTCAAACCGGTGGTGGATATGAACATGAAAAAGCGCATGCCGGAACGTATCGAGCGCACCGTGAAATTCGAAGGTTGCCGCATGGTGGTGGAAGAAAACATTGATGTCGATCACGGTAACGTTTTCTCTCAGCGCATGAGTTTCAAAGTCACCTCAGCCATTGATCTGCGTACATTCAGCAGTGCTGGCTATGGCGTGATGGGCAAGGTTAGCTCCTATGGCGGCGACTTAAAAACCTATCCGGTCTATTTCGAGGAAAAGAAGCGCGATGGGAACAACGCGCTCTCTGTCACGGTAGATGAAATCAGAGAATCGGGTAGCAGAAAATTTCTGTTACGTTATTCCAGCGCCTATTGGGATGCGCCCCAAGCCGATTTATGGATGGCTGATGAATACGGCTATCCTATCGGTAATGGCTCAGATAGCGCCGAGACCAGCAAGGTCAGAGTGTTGTATTTCATGAGCACACCAGACGAGGCCACCGCGCTTAAGCAGGGTTTGGACAAAATCCACGCACTATGTGCATCCTGATCTACAGGCGCACTTTAAGTAAAAACTCGCATCCCTTAAAAGTAAATCAACACAACCGGAGGAGTAATAATGAGTGAAGAGGCAGATTTCAAAGTCGTCAGAAATTCAACGGTAGGTGCACAGCTCACCGAAGAGAAAGCAATCTTACTCGCCGAAAGAATGGGCGTGCGTCATTTGCAGGATGGCGATTACTTAGTGAAGGAAGGGGACACCGACAATACGCTGTTCGTGCTGGCGCAAGGCAAGCTGACCGTTACCAACAAAGATGTCATGGGTGCAGACAACATCGTCTATACCATGAGGGAAGGTGAATGCGCCGGGACACGTGCCTTCGTCGAGCAGACACCGCGTAAGGCGACGCTGCGTGCGGTAGGACTCACCACGGTCTATACCTTGACACCTAAAGATTTCGAAGCACTGTTGGATGAATATCCACGGGTAGCATTCCGCGTGATGCAGGCGCTGTTTCATGTGACCCACGCCAACCTGTCGCGCATGAATCAGGAAAGCAAAGAGCTGGCGAACTACATCAATAAAACCCAAGGCCGCTACTAAGTCGATACGTCTCATGCACAAAAAAGAGCCGCAAAATTCGCGGCTCTTTTTCTTGCAGACCACCCTGCTCAAGCCGGTATCTGGAGGTCTTCCCGATACGGGTTGCCGGGATATTGGAAAGAGATTGGACCTTCCGCCTTGGCATCAAGAAACTGACGCACGAAGGGGTCTTGCGAATTCAGCATCTCGGCCACTTCGCCTTTAGCCACCACGCTGCCGTTGTGCAAGAAGTAGATGTAATCGACGATCTTGAGCGACTCAGCCAAGTCATAAGTCACCACCACAGAAGTGGTGCCCAGCGCGTCGTTCAAAGTGCGTATCAGGTTGGCAATGGTGTTGAGCGAGATTGGATCGAGTCCGGCAAACGGCTCGTCGTAAATAATTAATTCTGGATCCGTCGCGATGGCGCGGGCCAATGCCACGCGGCGCTCCATCCCACCAGACAACTCGCTGGGCATCAGGTTGCGCGCGTTGCGCAGCCCCACCGCCTGCAACTTCATCAACACCAGATCGCGAATCAACTCTTCTGGCATCTGGGTGTGCTCACGCAGTGGGAAGGCCATGTTGTCGTACACCGACATATCGGTGAACAGACCGCTGACCTGAAACATCATGCCCATCTGCAAACGGATCTTGTACAGCTCAGTGTTACTCAAGCCACTCAGCAACTGGCCTTTGAACTTCACGCTGCCCTTGGAAGGCGAGAGCTGGCCGGTGAAATGACGCAGCAAGGTGGACTTACCGCTACCGCTAGCGCCCATGATGCCGACGATCTTGCCACGCGGGATGTTGAGGCTGATGCCTTTGAGCACCTCGCGGGTGCCATAGGAGTGATGCAGGTCTTTGACTTCGAGCAGGTTATCCATAGTCCGATACAATAGTTTACGTACAGCACGGATTGTTGCATGACAGTGGCTTTCGTCCAAGTGCGTTCAGCCGAGCGGCACTGCAATTCAGGAGGACAACAGCATGGAAATGAAGAAGATCAACTCAGGCCAGCTGCGCGCCATCGGCTATGACGCGCGCAAGCGCATCTTGCAGGTACAGCTCGATAACGGCCAGACGCTGCAATACCAAGGCGTGGGCGCAGACTTGTGGAGCAGGCTGAGTAGTTCCGGCGCAGCGTGGAGTTTTTACCGCGACAACATCGAGGAGGAGTTCAACGCGCAACGCATCACCTCTGCTCGCGCGGCGGGAAGCAATCCGCTCGACGAGCTGTTCGGCAAACCCAAGTGAGTCATCATTCGGCTCGCATCCGTTCGACTCACCCCGCAACCGTGGAGGCCATATGGATCAGGAAGCACATCTGCAACAACTCGAAGCCCGTGTCGCAGCGATAGAAGCGTGGATACATAACAATGCCTCGCCACAAGCTAGGCGCGCGTCCCCACCCGAACCGGTAACACGCACTGCGCCGCTGCCCGCTGCGCCCACGCTGGCGCGCAAGGCTTTTGCGGTTAGCACACCATCTTTCCCTGTGACTAATCTGCTCGGTTGGGCAGGCGCGACAGCCTTGGTGATGGCCTCGGTGTATCTGGTGATGCTGGCCATAGACGCGGGTTGGCTCACGCCGCTGCGTCAGGTGCTGCTGGCGATGCTGGGCGGCGCGGTGTGTATCGGTGCGGGGCTGTTGCTGCGCGACAAGGACATGCATTACGCCAGCCTGCTACCGGCAAGCGGTATCGTGGTGCTGTTCCTTGCGCTGTATGGCGCGCACAACTACTACCACCTGCTCGGCAGCACTGCTGCTGGCGCGGGCATCATGGCGGTGTGTCTGCTCGCGTTGTGGTTGAACCGTTTATTCATGAGCGAGATGTATGCGCTGTTCGCGGTACTGGGCTCATACACAGCACCGCTGTTTCTCGGCGAGCATAGCTACAGCATCACCGACCTGATCCTCTACTTCGCCTGCTGGAGCGTGCTGTTCTCGATGTTCGCGCTATGGGTACGCGAGCGCGCCGTGTATATGTTGGCGATGTATCTGGCACTGGTGATCTTCGATGTGCTGTGGAGCACGAATATGCGCGATGCCTGGCTGGCAGCGCTGCTATTTCAAACTGTGCACTTCGCCATCTTTGTCGCGGCGGCCACACTGTTCAGCCTGCGCATAGCCAACATGTCGGTGCGCACCGCTTACGCGCATATCCCGGCTTTGGTGCTGTTTTATTTCGTCCAGTATCACATACTCGATACACATGTTCCCGCCCTCGCACCGTGGGTCGCAGTGGCGAGCGCGGCGGTATTGCTGGCCTGCTATTTCATCGTGTATCGCGTGCTGAAACGCGACCTGAGCGGCGGACGCATGCTGCTCAGCGCCTATGTCGCCTTGGTGTTGGTGCACGCCGTGTATGTCGAATCGGTCGCCGCGCATTGGGCACCTTGGATAGGGCTGCTGGTCGTGCCGCTACTAGGTGCATATGCCTATGTGCGCGGCGATGCCACAGCACCGGGCACGCCGCTGTGGCTGGCCGTGGCGCTGATCTTCCTCGCCAACTATTTCCACCTGCTGCTGGGCGCTGCGCTGCCGCATAACAACAGCGTACCTGCGCATCAACTGCTGGGCCTGTGCTACGCCGCCGAGCTGTATCTGGGCTTCCATCTGTTGCGTGATCGCGCAGGCATGCAAGAGCTGTCGAGGATCGCGCTGTATGCGGGCCATATCGCGCTGATGGCGTGGGCGATGCAGTTGTTCGATAACCGCTTCTTGGTCTCGCTGAGTTGGGGCGTGCTAGCTTTGAGTTGTTTGATGTTGTCGCTCAAATTCCGCAACAAGATACTGGGACAATCGTCGCTGCTGATCTTCGCCGCCTCGGTGGGCAAAGCACTACTCTACGACATTGCCCTTGCCACCCCGCTGCTACGCATTCTCAGTTTGGCTGTGTTGGGTGTGAGTTTGTATCTGGGCGGATGGTTGTACAAAAAAGTCTCGGCCTTAGATGAGCGTTGATAGATGAGCTTGCGGCCTACTCGCGCAAGCTCGCATCATCAACTGCATCTAGCTCAGCACCAACGCGTCATCTGCCACCGTCGCGGCACGCAGCACCTCATCGTAAAACGCCACCATGCGCTCGGCCTGCTGCGCAGCTGACCAAGTGTGCGCATAGTCCCGCCCTGCCGCGCCCAGTTGCGCGCGGGCTGCCGGGTCGCCCATCAGCTGAATGACTTTAGCGGCGAACTCGGTCTCGTCCTCCGCCGCGATCCATACCCCCTCGCCTTCGCGCAACACTTCCAGCGTGCCCAGCTCGGCAGTGGAGACCACCGCCGTACCTTGCGCCATCGCTTCTAGCAGTACCAAACCTTGCGTCTCGGTGCGCGAGGAAAACACGAAGATGTCAGCAGCGCAGTAGCAACTGTTGAGCTCGGTCTCCCTGTCCAGATAGCCGATAAATTGCACGTTATCGCGCAAGCCCAACTCGATACTGGCTTGCACCAAACTGTTTTGCGCCGGGCCTTCGCCAGTGATGAGCAACAATATCTCGGGGATGACTTGGCGTACTTGCACCAGCATCTTGAGCAGGAAGCCGATGTTCTTCTCGTGCGCCACGCGACCGACGAACAGCAGCATGGGGCGGTCTGGCGCAATGTGATATTTGTCGCGAAACCACGCCCTGTCGCCGGGCGCGAAACTGGCCGCTTCGATACCGGTGGAGATGACTTCCGAGCGCGTCACGATGCCGTAATCGCACAGCACTTTTTGCATCGGCTGGGTGGGCACGATCATGCCGTGCAGGCTGTTGCCCTGATGGCGCGAGAAGCGCTGGGCCAAGCAGCGCATCACTGGCTTGGGCACTAACGGGATGTAGTGGTAAAGGTATTCCTCGAAAAAAGTGTGATAAGTCTCGACGCACGGAATGCCGAGTTCGCGCGCCAGCCTAGTGCCGAGGTAATGCGCAACGAAGGGGGTCTGCACATGGATCAGGTCGTAATTCTCCGCGCGCAAGCGTTCCACTTGCTTCATCACGGCACGAAAACTCATCAGGCGGTCTTCAGGATCGAAAGGAATGGTGCTCGACGGGATGCGCACGATGTCGCGCTCGTCGGCACTGACCGACTGATAGTCGGGCGCAATCAGATGCACCGTGTGACCAAGCAGATGCAGGTTATGCCTGAAGGTCTGAATGGAGGTGGACACGCCGTTGATGCGCGGAAAATAGACATCCGAAAGGAACAGTATCTTCATGGGATTTTTTAGGCGGTGAATTCGGTTTCGAGTTGCTTGGGCTGCGGCAAGTTGAGCGGTGCGGGCTGTTGCGCAGCACCCCAGTGGATCAGTTCCATGCGCCCATCCAAATGCTCGACGATGGCGGTGCAGCTATCCACCCAGTCGCCGCAATTGAGATAAGTGAGGCCGTCCACTTCCTTGATGGCGGGCCAGTGGATATGGCCGCAGATGGCACCATCCACACCCAGCTCGCGCGCATGACGGATGACGGCATCTTCGAAGTTGAAGATGAAGTTCACCGCCGTTTTGATCTTGCGTTTGGCATAACCGGCCAGCGACCAGTAGCCGCGTATCTTGAAGGTGCGGCGCAACCAGGACAGATAGATGTTGAGGCGCACCAGCAGGTTGTAAGCCATGTCGCCTAGGATGGCGACCCATTTGTAATGCATGGTGACCTGATCGAATTCGTCACCGTGCAGCAGCAGATACTTGCGCCCGTCCGCCGCCGTATGGATGTACTCATGCGCCACCATCACATCACCGAACGAAGTACCGACGTATTCGCGCAGCGCCTCGTCGTGATTACCGGGGATGAAGAACACCTGCTCGCCGTGACGGGCGCGGCGCAGCATCTTCTGCACGAAGGTGTTCTGCGCCGCCGACCAGCTCACCCCGCCGCGACTCATAGACCACAAATCGACAATGTCGCCGAGCAGAAACACATATTCCGAGGAGTAATGCTTCATGAAATCCAGCAGGTTCTCGGCCTGACAAGCCCTAGTGCCAAGATGGATGTCGGAAAGAAAGATAGCGCGGACTTGCTGCGTGTTCATGCGCGGCACCCGATGAGCAGAGTCACGCCGAACAGACGGCACAACAAGTAGCGTGTGATGATGGTGGGGTTCATGCGCACAGCATCGCAGCCCAGTGTTGCACGGTGATTGCGGATTTATTGCGGCACTGCAACAATCCGGCGGCACGCCATCCTCGGTTAGAATTCGCCCCCGCTAATAAAGTCACCATCATGCAAACCCTGCACCCCACCATCGTCTGGTCACACTTCACCACCTTGTGCGAGACCCCCCGCCCTTCCTATAAAGAAGCCGCCTTGAAGGCCAAGCTCAGCACTTGGGCCGCTGCACACGGCATCGCCGCACGCGAAGATGCGGTAGGCAATCTGATCCTGAGTAAAGCCGCCAGCCCCGGCTGCGCACAGCAACCCGGCGTGATCCTGCAAGGCCATCTCGATATGGTGTGCCAGGCCAACTCGGGCACTGTGCATGACTTCGAGCGCGACGCGATCAGCACTGTGGTGCGTGATGGCTGGCTAAGCGCCGAGAACACCACACTGGGCGCAGACAACGGCATCGGTGTGGCGCTGGCCTTGGCCGCACTGGAAGCAGCGGGGCTGGTGCATCCGCCACTGGAAGTGTTGCTCACCATCAATGAGGAATCCGGCATGGACGGCGCACGCGGTCTGGCTGTGGGTGAGTTGCAAGGTAAGACGCTGATCAATCTAGACACCGAAGAATGGGGGCACTTCTATCTGGGCTGCGCGGGCGGCGTGGATGTCGAGGTGCGCATGAGTTGTGCATCCGTTCGTGGTGAGCTTGTCGAGCCAGGTACGGATACCGACATGCCCCCTTCGACAAGCTCAGGGCGAACGGAGGACTTATTTGAGAACATCCCCGAGGACTACGCGCTGTTGCGTTTCGATGTGAGCGGACTGCGCGGCGGACACTCCGGCATCGACATCCATCAGGGGCGCGGCAACGCTATCAAGCTGCTGGCCGAAGCGCTGCGCGACCTAAGTGCGCACAGCGATGTGCGCCTGATCGAGATGAGCGGCGGCACGGCGCGCAACGCTATCCCGCGTGAAGCCTATGCGCTGTGCGCCTTGCCGGTCGCGGTCGCAGTCGCAGCCAGCATAGACGCGTGGGTGAGACATCGACATGCGGCGTGGCAGACACGCTACGCGGGCGTTGATGCCAAAGTTGCCTGCGCCTGCACTCATCTGGATGGCGCATCTGCACACGCAATCAGCCACTCAGCGCGCGACCGCATCCTCGCCTTCCTCGATACCGCGCCCAACGGCGTGGCCAGCATGAGCGCGGACTTCGCCGGTGTCACCGACACCTCGTCTAACCTCGGCGTAGTGAATCTGCACCAAGGCCATTTTCAAGCCACTTGCAAAGTGCGCTCGCTGCACGATGCGCGCGCGAGCGCGCTGGCGAATAAGTTGGTCAGTTATGCACAAAGCTACGACTTGCAAGCTTGGACGGACGGCGCGTATCCCGGCTGGACACCCAACCCATCATCGCCTTTGCTGGCGCTGTGCCAACAGGTCTATCGCGCACGTTATGGTCAACTCGCCGGGCTACAAGTGATACATGCCGGGCTGGAATGCGGCCTGCTCGCCGCCAGTCATCCGCACCTAGACATGATCTCCTTCGGCCCCGACATCAGCGGCGCACACGCCCCCGGCGAACGCGTCGAGATTGCCTCGGTGGGGCGTTGCTGGGAGTTGCTGCAAGACATCCTGCAAGCCTTGGCCACACAGAGCACACGCTAAACACCGCCACACACCAACGCGCAGCGCGGTTACTATGCCGCCCCTGCCACCTACGAGCCCACGCCATGAATACAAGCGAAACCTTTATCCCCAGCAAAGACGCTTCGCTGGAATCTTCCATCCGCACCTTGCACGGCAAGCTGGAGGCGCTCGGCTTCCATGTGGTCGAGCGTTCCTGGCTGAACGAGATCGAGAACATCTGGTCGGTGCATGTCACTGACCGCGATTGCCCGCGCCTGTTCAGCAACGGCAAGGGCGGTTCGGAGTTGGCGGCTCGTGCCAGTGCGCTGGGTGAGTTCTTCGAGCGCCTCGGCACCAATTATTTCTGGACGCATTTCTATCTGGGCCAGACCATCAGCCATAGCGACTTTGTGCATTACCCCAACGAGCGCTGGTTTGCCGTGCAAGGCGATGCGTGGCCCGCCGCGCTGCTCACGCCGGAATTGCAGCAGTTCTACAACCCCGCAGGTGCGGTGTCGGCCCGCCAGTTGATCGACCTGAACTCCGGCAACGCCAAGCGCGGCATCTGCGCTATCCCGTATCAGCGTTTGCGCGATGACCAGACCGTGTTGTTTCCGGTGAATGTGATCGGCAATCTGTATGTGAGCAACGGCATGTCGGCGGGCAACACCCTGATGGAGGCGCGCACCCAGGCACTGGCCGAGATCTTCGAGCGCGACATCAAGTTCCGCATCATCCGCGAAGCCATCTGTCTGCCCGACGTGCCCGAGGCAGTCATCGCCCGCTATCCGCGCATCGCGGCGGGCATCAAAGGTCTGCGTGCGGCGGGTTATGGCATCTTGGTCAAAGACGCGTCGCTGGGTGGCAAATATCCGGTAATGAACGTGACGTTGTTGCACCCCGAAGACCAAGGTTGCTTCGCCAGTTTCGGCGCACATCCACGCTTTGAAGTGGCGCTGGAACGCGCCCTCACCGAGCTGCTGCAAGGCCGCGCGCTCGACACCCTCAAGGATTTCCCAGCCCCCGGACTGGACATGACGGAGATTGCCGATGCGCAGAATCTGGAGATTCATTTCGTCGATTCCAGCGGTGTCATCAGCTGGGAGTTTTTGCGCGACACACCCGATTTCGCGTTCGTGGATTGGAACTTCAGCAACACCACCGAGGAGGATTATCGCTGGTGCTGCGACACCATCCATGCCAGCGGTCACGACATCTATGTGGCCGACTTCACCCATCTGGATGTGTACACCTGCCGCATCTTCGTGCCCGGCATGTCCGAGATATACCCGATAGAAGAACTGCAATGGCAGAACAACACAGTGGGCAATCGGGTGCGCCCCGCACTGTTGCGCATTCAGGACTTGAGTGAGGAAGAGTGCGACGACTTGCTCGACACCGTGCTTGATCTGGACCTTGCCGACAACCTCGCAGTGACCACGCTGATCGGTTTGGCGGCGGATGCCAATACGCCTTGGGCAACCTTGCGCGTAGGTGAACTCAAGACCCTGCTGTCCATCGCAGTGGGTGACGCAGAGGGCATCCTGCAAGGCTGTAGTTGGATCGCACAACTCGGCCATCTGCCCGAGGCGCGCGCCCGCGTGTACCGCTGCATCGCACAACTGGTGCAGCTGGATGCCGATGCCAAAGCTGGCAGCAGCGATGCCTATGCGGCGAATCTGAAGTTAATGTTCAGCACCGAGACCGTGGCACTCGCCGACCGTTTACTGAGCGGCGAGGAGCAGTTCTTCGGCTTGGTGAATCTGGGTGAGGACATGCAAGGCAGCGACATGCACACCCGCTTGCTCGCCGCCTACATGAAGGTGCGCGCCACCTACGCCTAAGCGATACGGCAAGCCTGGTCGAAACTTAAGCGCGGTGCGCGTGGGTAGATGCCTTTGCTATCACCGTAGCCGAGGTTACACAGGAAGTTGGATCGATAGTTCGTGCCAGCGAAGAACAACTCGTCCACCTTGGCGTTATCGAAGCCCGACATCGGGCCGCAGTCCAGCCCCAGCGCGCGTGCCGCGAGGATCAGATAAGCGCCCTGCAATGTTCCGTTACGGAACGCGGTGCTCTCGGCCAGCGCGGGGTTGGCGGCGAACATGTCGCGCGCTTTGGGATTGGGCGGGAAGAGGGTGGGCAGTTGCTCGAAGAAGCGTGTGTCGTAAGCGATGATGGCGGTGACTGGCGCAGCCATGCTTTTGGCACGGTTGCCTTCCATCAGCGCGCCATCCAGCTTGGCTTTGGCAGCCGGTGACTTGACGAACACGAGGCGCGCCGGACTGCAATTCATCGAGGTCGGTGCCATGCGCAGGGTGGCATAGAGACGCTGCAACAACTCGTCCGCCACCGGCTGGTCTTGCCAGGCATTGAGCGTATGTGCCTCAAGAAAAAGTTGGTCGAGTGCGGCTTGCGAGACAGGCTGGTGGCTCATGCGATACTCCTTGATGGATTAGGGACAACGGAGCGGCAAGTTTATACCCGATGCTGGTAAAAAGTTCTATGCTGCGCGGACTGCAAACAAGGAGTTGTCATGCTAAGACTCACCCGCACCTTGCGCGCCAGAGACAGTGCCGACCTTGCCACCATTTTCAAACAGGAGTTGACGCAGCTGGGGCGTGATTATCTGCCGTTGCAGCAGGCGCTGCGCCACGGCAGCAGTGTGCTCGACACGCCACTCACGGTGTTGCTGCATGACGCGCGTGGCGACGCGCAGCAACTGCGCATCCACGCTGGCATCTTCTACCAGAGCGTAACGGCTGGTTGCAGTTGCGCCGACGACCCGACCCCGCTCAATGAACATACCGAATACTGCGAAGTGCAAGTACTCATCGATACGCGCGATGCACAGACACGCGTGCTGCTGGTGGCAGACTGATGGCCGTCCTACAGGTCATCGCACCAATCTTTCTGCTGATTTTATTGGGCGCGGTGATGCGGCGCTGGTTCGGTTTACATCTGGATTTCTGGCCGCAGCTAGACAAGCTGATCTACTACGTGTTCTTTCCCGCTCTGCTGTTCAACTCGCTGTCGCACTTCCAGCTCGATCTGGGCGCGGCCTCGCCGATGCTGGCAGTGGCAGCGTTGTATATGGGTGCGGGTATTGCGCTGGGTTATGTGGCGCGCTATTTCATCGCCGCGCCAGCCAAGGTTTACGCCGCCACTTTCCAAGCTTCGTTCCGTTTCAATAGCTATGTGGGGCTGGCCATCGCGGGCGGCATGCACGGCCATGCGGGCCTCGCCGCCATTGGCCTGCTGATGGGCTTTATGGTGCCCGCCGCCAACGTCGCCGCCGTGTTGATGCTGGCCAAACACAGCGACAGCCATTGGCTGCGCGAGATTCTGCTCAACCCGCTGATCCTCGCCACCGCAGGTGGCATCAGCTTTAGCTTGGCCGGCTTGAGCCTGCCCACTATCGTCAACAACACGCTCGCGATGCTGTCGCAAGCCTCCTTGCCCATCGGTCTGATCGCCGTCGGCGCGGGCTTACGTCTGCACGGCTTACACAGCCAGCGCGCCACACTCTGGTATGGCGTAACCATCAAACTGCTGGTGTTGCCCGCTATCGCTTGGGGCTTGGCGCGCGCTTTCGAGCTGCGCGGCGTGTACTTCGACATCGCAGTATTGATGGCGGCCTTGCCGGTTTCGACGGTGGCTTATGTGTTGGCTAAACGCATGGGCGGCGACGGCGATACCATCGCGGCGCAGGTGATGCTCAGCACGCTGCTGGCCGCAATCACCTTGCCGCTGTGGTTGTTACTGATGCACGACTGAGGGCAAGCAAGGCTACAAAAATATCGATTAAAGGCCGATTCCCATCCTTTTTTGGCGCTTAGTTGCAAGCCCATTTAGGTAAGCTGACACGGCATGCCAGACTCCGGCATGGGCACGGAAAGCGCGATCAAGTGACGACCCCTAACAAACAATCCGAGTTGAGCGACCTGCTGACGATCAAGCCTGCGATAGGTGCGGTCTTGGTGTTGCAGGACGCTGCCAACGAGCGCAACTCGCGGCAATACTTTGGCTACCCAAGCTGGCTGGAGAGTTGATGCTTAAGCGTATCAAAGTCAAAGACGTGAAACTGGGCATGCACATCCACGAGGTGAATGGCGCGTGGATGGGTAAGCCTGATTGGCGCGTCAGTTGTCTCATCGATACAAGCGAAGACCTGCACAAACTGCATAGCAGTTCGCTAAGCGAAATTTGGATAGACACCGATAAGGGCATTGACCTAGACAGCACTGCTGCGGCACAGCCGCAACTCTATGCGACCATCGCCACGCCCAAAGCCGCGCCCGCCATTCCGTCACCAATCGCAGCGGCAACATCGACCCCATGCGTTGAGCCCAGCGCGCCGCTCCTTGTACCCGCAGCCGTGCCCGCCACGCCTCGGATAGAGCTGCCACGGACACCTATTGCCCAAGAAGCGGCGCGCGCGGTGAAGATCTGCGCCCATGCCAAACAGGCCGTCGCCTCGATGTTTAATGAGGCACGTATGGGCAAGGCCTTGAGCGGTAACGACGCACTCGAAGTGGTAGAAGAGATTTCCAGCTCAGTGCTGCGCAATCCCGGCGCACTCATTAGTCTGGCGCGCCTCAAGAACAAAGATGATTACACCTATATGCACTCGGTGGCGGTATGCGCATTGATGGTGTCGCTGGCACGCCAGCTGGAGCTGGGCACGGAGCAGATACGCCAAGCGGGCTTGGCCGGACTGGTGCACGACATCGGCAAGATGATGATGCCAATGGAGGTGCTAAACAAACCCGGCAAGCTTAGTCATGAAGAATTCGACATCATCAAGGGGCATCCCGCAGCCGGACACAAGATATTAATGGAGAGTGATGGCATCAATCAGATTGCTTTGGATGTGTGTCTGCATCACCACGAAAAGACTGATGGAAGTGGTTACCCCAAGGGTTTGCAGGATAGCGAGATCAGCTTGTATGCCAAGATGGGGGCGGTGTGCGATGTGTATGACGCGATTACTTCCAATCGCCCCTACAAGAACGGCTGGGAGCCCGCCGAATCGCTACGCAAAATGTCGGAGTGGAGTAACGGCCATTTCGATAAAAACGTGTTCGAAGCCTTCGTCAAAAGCATCGGCATCTATCCCATAGGCTCCTTGGTCAGGCTGGAGTCGAATCGCCTCGCGGTGGTGACCGAGCAATCACCCAAGTCGCTGCTCACCCCTATCGTGAAAGTATTCTTCTCGATCAAATCGAACTACCGCATTCCACCCGAGCTACTCGACCTCTCCAAACCCTATTGCCGCGACAAGATCGCGGCGGGCGAGTCGGCAGAAAAATGGGGCATTACGGACATCCAAGAATTGTGGAGCGGCATCCCCGCCTAGCGCAGCTAGGCGCGTACAAGCAAATCCAATCGACGGCGGCGCTTCAGTCGCGCTCAGTTTGCAACGCTGCGTTGTCCGGTGCATCCGCCATATGCGCCAGCATCGCCGCACGCGTGGCAGGGGTCTCCAGCGTGATGCGTCCCAACGTGCCGCTGCGATAATCGGTCAGCAATATCATCGCCGCTTTCTCTATATCTAGCTCGCCCTGACGGCCTTTGCTCTTGAGCAGACAACCGCGCTTGCGAGCAATGGCCTCGACCAAGCCGATGCCGTCCAACTCCGCCAGCGACAGTTTGTAGCGCGCCACCAACAGGGCCGGGTAATGCGCCAGCAGGATGTCGCCCAGAAAGGCTGCAACTTCTTCGTCTATCGTGGCATTGCGCCCGATTGCATGGATCGCTGCGAGCAACAGTCCGTCGTTGGGATTCTCGATCTTGGGCCACAGCAAACCGGGCGAATCGGTGAGCGTCATATGGTCGTTGAGCGCATGTTTCTGCTGCGACTTGGTCACCGCCGGTTCGTCACCCACATTCGCCACACGGCGCTTGAGCAGCGTGTTCATCAGTGTCGATTTGCCTACGTTAGGGATGCCCATAATCATCATGCGCAAAGGTTTGTGGCTATCGCTACGATGCGGTGCCAGTGGCGCACACAGATTGGGCACGCGCGCCGCATCGCTGGCGTTTTTGCAACTCAGCGCCACCGCCTTCACGCCCTGCATCTTGTTGTAGTGACTCAACCAAGCCTGGGTCGCCAAAGGGTCGGCCAGATCGGCCTTGTTCAACACCTTGAGGCAAGGACGCTGCCGATGCAGGCGCAGCTCTTCTATCATGGGATTACGGCTCGCCTCGGGCGCGCGCGCGTCGAGCACCTCGATGATTACATCGGTGAACTCCATCGTTTCGGCCGCTTTGTTGCGTGCCGAATTCATATGTCCGGGAAACCATTGAATAGCCATTGCGTCCTCTAAAAAACAAAGGGGCTTGCGCCCCTTGGGTAGTGCATTTTTTGCAATCAGTTCTTGACGACCACGTCGTTCTCGATCTTGACCTTCTGGCCATTCACCAGTGCGGGGTCAGTTGCTTGACTGAGCGTACGTTCAGTGCCGTCTTCCATCCGCACCACGATGTCGTAGCGCTTGGTCTTCTTGGCGTTTTTCTCGATGGCATTCCCAGCAAATGCACCGCCCACCACACCTGCGATGGTGGCGATATCTTTACCACGACCGTCACCGACCTGGTTACCCACCAGACCGCCCACCACCCCACCAGCGACTACGCCCAGACCTGAGCCCTTACCCGCCACTTCCACCACGTTCACCGCCAGCACCACAGCGCAGTTGGCGCAGATTGGTTTCATTGCAGCGACAGGCTCAGCTTTAGTGGCTGCGGCAGGTGCTGCTGGCTTGGCCTTCGGTGCAGGCGCGGCTTTGTGCTGGACCGGAGCAGGGACAGGTTCAGCAACCACCGGTGCAGGTGCGGCAACGGCTGCGGCTAGTGGAGCGGAAGCTGCGGCCTCTTTGGCTTTCTCTTGCTCCAGCGCGATCTTCACTTGCGCGGCAATTTCTTCTGTAGAGGGCTTCTGTGAACAGGCCGATACACCTAACAAGGTGAGCAGTACCAGCGCGGAGGATTTCTGTATGGCGTTCATGTTGTTATCTTTCTATGCGTTAAGGTGAGTGGCGATTGATGCGGCGCGCATTGTACAACACGCCGGATTCAGACTGGCTTGAGCAAGGCCAGTTGCGCATCGCCCAGATAACACCACTCGCCTTCGGCTAGATTCAACTCATCCAGTTTGAGCAGCCCAATCTGCGCGCGGCACAACGCCACGCAATGGTTGCCCGCCGCGACCAGCATGCGTTTCACCTGATGATATTTGCCTTCCGCCAGCACGATCTCGATCTCGTGCTCGGCCAGCTGCCGACAACTCACCGCAGCCAGCGGCTCAGGCTCATCGCTCAACTGCACGCCTTTAAGCAGCCTCTCCACCAACGCTGGCGTGACCGGCGCATGCGTCGTGGCGACATAGATCTTGGGCACATGATGCTTGGGTGAAGACTGTCTATGGATAAAAGGGCCGTCGTCCGACATCAGCAGCAGCCCGGTGGTGTCGTGATCCAGTCGCCCGACCGGCTGCACGTCGCGCCGCTCGAACTGCTCGGGCAGCAACTTCAGCACACCGGGATGATGGCTGGCCTTGCGCGAGCACTCGTAGTTGGCGGGTTTGTGCAGGGCGATATAGATATGCTCGCGATACGGCCACGCTTCGCCGTACACGCTCAGTTGCAGACCCGCCGTGACCACACGCGCGCCGCTGTCGGTCACGACCACGCCGTTAACGCACACGTCGCCGTCTTCTATTAGTTCAGCGCAGAATTTGCGCGTACCGAAACCTTGCGATTGCAGGATTTTATCTAGGGGGAGTGTTTTGCTCATAGGAGCAGACTTTAACAGAGCGCGACGTTTTCAAAAATCACTGCATGCATTGCGCGTTTCATCAATAATCCGCAGCTCACCTTTTCACGCACTGTAGATGTCTCCTTCTTTCGCATTCACCATCGTCATCCTGATCTGGTCAACCACACCACTCGCCATCAAATGGAGCGCGGAAGGCGCGGGCTTTAGCTTCGCGGTGTTGGCGCGCATGGCGCTGGGTCTGCTGATCTGCGTGGCCTTGCTGGTGCTGCTGCGCATCCGTCCACAACTGCATCGGCGCGCCCTGCACAGCTATGTAGCCAGCGGCAGCAGCATGGCGGGAACGATGATCCTGGCCTACTGGGCATCGCAATACGTCAGCTCCGGCATGATTTCCTTGTTGTTCGGTTTGTCGCCACTCATCACCAGTTTGGGCGCGGCACTGTGGCTCAAGGAAGAGGCACTCACGCGCAACAAACTGCTCGGCATGCTGTTGGGACTGGCGGGCTTGCTGCTGGTGTTTCGGGGCGGGCTGGCGGTAGGCTCGGCGTGGGGCTTGCTCGCGCTGTTCGTCGCAGTGGTGATGCAAGCGCTGGGCCTAGTGTGGATCAAGAAGATCGGCGACGACAGTCCGCCGCTAGTCACCACTTGCGGTTCACTGCTGGTGGCACTCCCTGTGTTCCTGCTGGCTTGGTGGGTGTTCGATGGCCATGTGCCGGAGGATGTCGCACCGCGCGCCTTGAGTGCCATCGTGTATCTGGGCAGCGTCGGCTCGGTGCTGGGCTTTTTGCTTTATTACTACCTCATCAAACACATGGACACTGGCCGCATCGCACTCATCAATCTGATCACGCCGGTGCTCTCGATGTTGCTCGGCCACACGCTCAATCACGAAGCGATTTTGCCGCAAGTGTGGCTGGGTGCTAGTTTCATTCTGCTCGGTCTGGCCTTGCATCGCTGGGGAATGAACTTATTCCAACGCAGCAGCGTTTGACGTGACCGCAGTGCGGCGTTAGTGTGCGGCATCGTTTCTTGCATCCCCTGTCATGAACAAACACACCACCGCGCACAGCACCCTCGCCCTCAAAAGCCGCAGCGACATCAAGGCGCGCGCACTGCTGCTGGGTGATCGTCTCGACCTCAAGCAATTCAAGCTCACCGAATGCCTATCGACCACGCCCTTGACGGTGCAAGTGGATGCAGCCGGCGGTATCGCGGTGCTGTTCCGCTACGGCGTGGTGGTGCTGTTCGGCGTGGCAGTGGCAGATGAGTCGCGCTTTATCGACGCACTGCGCCCCTCGCTCAACAACGCCTACGCGACACCCGAGGTGGAAGAGCTCGACATCCATTGCGACATGAGCAACATCGGCATACAGAGTGGCACGGTGTCACTGGATAGCGCGTCGCTGGAGAAGCTACAGATCATCGCTGATGCACTGAGCAAGAATCTGGTGCTGAGCTTGTACGAGCAGAAAGTGGCGGGCGAATTCGACAAGATCGAACCGTTGGCACAGGAGCTGGCGACGCATGGCAAAGTCAGCGCCAGCAACAAGAAGTTGCTGTCCAAGATCGGGCATATGCTGCTGATTGAGCACCGCATGGTGGGACGTGCCGAAATCGGCGACAAACCCGAGACGCTGTGGAACTTCCCGCAGCTGAGCGGGTTGTATGCGAGTCTGGAAGATGAGTTCGAACTGAATGAACGTCAGGCCGCGTTGAACCGCAAATTGGGGCTGATTTCGGATACGGCGCAGACGCTCTCGGATGTGTGGGACAACAAGCAACTACACAAGCTGGAATGGTATGTGATCGGGCTAATCTTGTTCGAAATCTTGCTCAGTCTGTATGAGCGCCTCGGCAAGTGGCTCAGCTAAACACCTAACGCTTAGCGATTACCCGAGGTGATGGTGTACTCGATCAAGTTCACTGGATTGAGGCTATACGACTCACCCAAACTGATCGTGCCCGAACCGAACAAAGTCATGCCATCTCGATTCAAGCGATGAATATCGCCATCTTTGGTGCGCACATAGGTGGCGTTGGTGCTTTGGTCTAGCAGGGTGAACTTGTCATCTTGCAACTCGATGCGCGCATGTTCGCGTGACACATATTCGCCCGTCATATAAATGTCGCAATATTTTTCGCGCCCTAATATCACCGAGCGTCGGTCGTTGTTCACCACCACCGTCTTGCCTTGGTAACGCAGTATCAGGGCGTTGTTGCTGGGTGAAGGTTTGCGGAAAGCGGGCGTGCCCACACGAGTGATGAGCATGTCTTCCGATTCCCACATCACGACGAAGATTTCGAAGAAGCCTTGTTGAGTGCTGAACTCGGCGCGCATCACTTGATTCAACTGACTGCGCAAGCCGGGTGGCAAATTATTTACCGCTGGCAAGGTGGTCATAATCTGATCGGCGCGGGTGATGGACATGACACGTGCCGCCGCATTCACCGTATCGCCCGAGATGTCACCATCCTCACAGTTCACTTCACCATAGTGAAAACCGATGCGCACTTTCACTTTCTGATCGTCATCGTAGATGCCGCGTGCAATAGCGCGCTGCATGGAGCAAGCAGCATTCATCGCGATCTCAGCATTGGGAAAAGTGCATAACACCTCGTCGCCTACGCTACGGATGACCAGCCCTTTATATTTGGTGACCTCGGCACCCAGATCAAGCACGAACTGTGCGATGACGCGGCGCGCACGCTCGTCACCTAAGCGTTCATAAAGTGCGGTACTACCGCACATGTCGGCGAATAAAACAGCGAGTGTAGTTTGGCTTTGTGACATAACTGAGCCCTCAGTGCTTGGTCAGCGGGACATCCGCAAGGTGAATACAGTGTGCGGGAAGTTACACTGAAGATTTGGACTAAGCAAACAGATGTAGCGCGCCAATGAACTATCCGGTTTAAGGGGAAGCACGGCAAGCCCATTCAACTGAGCTCAGTCTTTGCAGTCGCCATCCAAGTAATACCAAAGTTCATCCTCGCGCACGAAACGACTCAGCTCGTGCAAGCGATAAGCGCGACCAGCGATTTTGTAGCGCGCCACGAATTCTACTGTGGCACTTGATTCTGATTGCTGCTGGTACTGCTTGATCTCTAGACCCAACCATTTGCTGTGATCCGCGAGTAACTCCAATTTTTCCGGGCGCGTGCTGGCATGCCAAGTGGCGAGCAGATAGTCCTCCAGCTTCAACACATAGGCACTGTAACGCGAACGCATCAACGTCTGCGCATCGGGTGCCGCTACCCCTTGATGGTAAGGCGCGCAACACCTTGCATAGTCTTTGCTTCCGCAGGGACAAGCGTTCATCACATGCCCTCGCGGAAACTGCCCTGCAACACTTCGGGCGACACTTCCAACATCCCCGCGTCGCTGGTCAACATCAGATGGCGTGACTGGATCGAACACTGGATCGCCATATTGCGCGCCGCCCATGCCGCCAGTGCCAGCGTGTCGGCGGGGGCGAGCTTGAGCACGGTGAGGTTGTCCAGTCGTTGCAACTTGTCCTTGTTGTCGCGCCACCAAATATCAGCGGAGCGACCGTAAGCGATCAGCACCACTTGTGCGGAACGTCCGCTGGCTTTACGCAAGATGCGCTCGTCGGGCAGACCAACGTTGATCCAGTTCTGGATCGCGCCGGTCAGGTCTTTGCACCACAGATCGGGCTCATCATCCGAGGTCATGGCTTGCGCGAAGCTCAGATATTCTTCGGCATACAAGGCGAAGGCGAGCAAGCGCACCATCATGCGCTCGTCTGTCTCGGAAGGATGGCGCGCCAGCGTGAGCGTGTGGTCGGCGTAATAGTTGCGATCCATATCTGCAATCTGCAACGTGGCTTTATGTACGGTTGCTTTGATGGCCATAGGAGATACTGAGTGATTTTTACGAGCGCGCATTCTAAGCGATAGCCGCCCCTCAACCTGAAAAAATCAGGCTCCGACTGCGCCCCAGCCTATATACGGCGTGTAAAATGGCGCGCTGGAACACATGAAACTTCGATAACTGCTCACAGGGAAATAGCTCATGCAAACCGTCACCGTCGCCACCACTCCCTTCAACGATCAAAAACCCGGCACCTCGGGGCTGCGCAAACGAGTCACCGCTTTCCAGCAACCGCACTACTTAGAAAACTTTGTCCAATCCATCTTCGATAGCATCTCCGCACCCAAAGATGCCACGCTGGTGCTGGGCGGCGACGGGCGTTACTACAACCAGGAAGCGATACAGACCATCTTGAAGATGGCGGCAGCCAACGGCTTTGCGCGCGTGCTGGTAGGGAAGGACGGCATTCTCTCCACGCCAGCGGCATCCTGTGTGATTCGCAAGTACCAAACCTACGGCGGCATCATCCTGTCGGCCAGCCACAACCCCGGCGGCCCGGATGGCGACTTCGGCATCAAATACAACGGTAGCAACGGCGGCCCAGCAACTGAGACCGTCACCGATGCGATCTTTGCCGTGAGCAAGCGCATCACGCAATATCGCAGTGTCAATGCACCGGATGTGAACCTCGCCAAGCTGGGCGAGCAAAAGGTCGGCACGCTGACCGTGACGGTGATAGACCCAGTCAGCGACTACGCCGATCTGATGGAATCGCTGTTCGACTTTGCCGCGATACGTGCGCTGCTGGCAGGCGGCTTCCGCATCAAGTTCGACGCGATGCATGCTGTCACCGGCCCATATGCCAGCGAGATCTTCCTCAAGCGTCTGGGCGCGCCAGCAAACAGTGTGATGAACGCGGTGCCGCTACCCGATTTCGGCAACGGCCATCCCGATCCCAACCTCACGTATGCGCACGAACTGGTCGAAATTTTGTATGGCGCGGATGCGCCCGACTTTGGCGCGGCTTCCGATGGCGACGGCGACCGCAACATGATTTTGGGCCGGGGCTTCTTCGTCAACCCCTCCGACAGTCTCGCCATGATCGCTGCCAATGCCAAACTGGCACCCGGCTACAAGGCAGGTTTGGCGGGCATCGCGCGCTCTATGCCTACCAGCGCGGCGGCGGACCGTGTGGCAAAAGTGCTGGGCATTCCCTGCTACGAGACACCGACCGGCTGGAAGTTCTTCGGCAATCTGATGGACGCAGGCAAGGTAACCTTGTGCGGCGAAGAAAGCTTCGGCACCGGCTCGAATCACGTGCGTGAAAAGGATGGTCTATGGGCGGTGTTGTTCTGGCTCAATATCCTTGCGGTGCGCAAACAATCCGTAAAAGACATCGCGCTGCAACACTGGGCGCAATTCGGGCGCAATGTGTATTCGCGCCACGACTACGAAGGCATCCCCACCGATGCCGCCAACGCCATGATGAAGTTGCTCAAAGATAATTTCACCACCTTGCCCGGCAAGCAGTTCGGCAGCTACACCGTGGCGCTGTGCGATGACTTCAGCTACACCGATCCGATCGACCACAGCGTGAGCACCGGCCAAGGCATACGCATCATCTTCACTGACGGCTCACGCATCGTATTCCGTTTGTCCGGCACTGGCACTGAAGGTGCAACCTTGCGCATCTACCTGGAGGCTTACGAGCCGGATGTAGCCAAACACAAACTGGATGCGCAAGTGGCACTGGCCGAACTGATAGGCATCGCGCTGCAACTAACAGAATTGCGCAGCCGCACCGGTCGTGTAGCACCGACCGTGATTACATAAACATTACCGCTGTAGGAGCGAGCCATGCTCGCGAACGCTCAATTCGCGAGCATGGCTCGCTCCTACAAAATAACCGCACTTTCAAGGAGACCATCATGGCCAATAAAATCATCATCCAGACACCCGACGCTCCCGCCGCCATCGGCACTTACTCGCAAGCGGTGCGCGTGGACAACACTGTCTATCTGTCCGGGCAGATCGGCCTAGACCCGACCAACATGCAGATGGTGGACGGCATAGAAGCGCAGATTCATCGCGTGTTTCAGAACCTGCGCGCGGTGGCCGATGCCAGCGGCGGCAGTCTCGACGACGTGGTCAAGCTCAACATCTTCCTCCCTGACTTGGGCCACTTCGCCAAAGTCAACGAAATCATGGCGACCTATTTCCACCAGCCATATCCAGCACGCGCTGCGGTGGGCGTTGCCGCGCTGCCGCGCGGTGCGCTGATCGAAGCGGATGGCGTGATTGTTTTGCAGGATTGAGTACACCCGCAAAAATCTCACCAGCCAGCTTGGCGAAGCTTGCCAAGCTAGGCGTGCATCACCGCAGTGATCTGTTACTGCATCTGCCACTGCGCTACGAGGATGAAACCCATCTCGCGCCCATAGCCTCGTTGCAGCCCGGCGAGAGCGTGCAAGTTCAAGGTGTCATTACCCATAACGAAGTCACCTTTCGGCCGCGCCGCACCTTGGTGTGTCGCTTGCAGGACGAGAGCGGAGAGTTGTATCTGCGCTTTCTGAATTTTTATCCCAGTCAGCAAAAACAACTCGCAGTCGGACAAAACATACGCGCCATCGGCGAAGCGCGCATGGGCTATTACGGCATGGAGATGGTGCATCCCAAATGCCGCGTGGGCGGCGACGCACCTTTGCAGCAAAGCCTCACCCCCATCTACCCGACCACCGCCGGACTGGCACAAACGGTGTTGCGCAAACTCATCCTCAACGCACTAGAGGTGTTGCCACTGACCGACACCTTGCCCGAGGTGCTGCTGCGCGAATTGCAGCTTGCCGACTTCGCTAGCAGCATCAAGCTGCTGCATAGCCCCAGCCCCGAGGTCGCGGCCACGCAGTTGGAAGAACGCAATCATGCCGCTTGGCAACGCATTAAGTTCGACGAGCTGCTGGCGCAACAACTCTCGATGCGCGTGCATCACAAGGAGCGCGGCAAACGCAGCGCGCCCAAGCTGCTCGCAAAGCAGAAACTCATTCCGCAACTCCTCAAAGCGCTGCCCTATCAGCTCACCGGCGCGCAACAAAAAGTGCTAGGCGAAATCGCGCACGACATCGCGCAAGGTCATCCCATGCAACGTTTGTTGCTGGGCGACGTGGGCAGCGGCAAGACCGTGGTCGCCGCGCTCGCCGCTTTGCAAGCCATAGAGAACGGCTATCAGGTCGCTTTCATGGCCCCCACCGAAATCCTCGCCGAGCAACACTATCTCAAGCTGTGCGAATGGCTGACTCCGCTGGGACTAACACCGGTATGGCTATCGGGTAGTTTGAAAAAGAAAGACAAGACACAGGCGATCACGCACATTGCGGATGGCACCACACAAATCGCAGTTGGCACTCACGCGCTGTTTCAAGCCAGCGTCGAGTTCAAAAAACTAGGGCTGGTAATCGTCGATGAGCAACACAAATTCGGCGTGCAGCAACGGTTGGCTTTGCGTGGCAAGGGAACAAGCAAAGCACCACTCCTTCCCCCTAGCAGGGGGAAGGCTGGGATGGGGGTTGAGACCATGGAGCTCAATGACGCTACCCCCTCCCTAACCCTCCCTGATGGAACGACTAGCCAATCGACTAAGCCCACCAGCGGGCAAGTCGCTGGTTACCTGCTAGGGGGAGGGAAGACCCAAGAACCACATCAATTGATGATGAGCGCCACGCCCATTCCGCGCACTTTGGCGATGAGCTATTACGCCGACCTTGATGTGTCGGTGATCGACGAGTTACCGCCGGGGCGCACGCCCATCGTCACCAAGCTGGTGAGCGACTCACGTCGCGAGGCAGTGTGCGAACGGGTACGCAGCGCCTGTGCAAACGGTGCGCAAGTGTATTGGGTTTGCCCGCTCATCGAAGAATCCGAGACGCTGGAGTTGCAGAATGCGCTGGAGACGCATCAGCTGTTGAGCGCGACCTTTCCCGAGCTCAAAGTCGGGCTGGTGCATGGCCGTTTGGACAATGCCAGCAAAGCCGCCGCGATGGCCGATTTCAAATCCGGCGCGACCGCGTTGCTGGTTGCCACCACCGTGATCGAAGTCGGTGTGGATGTGCCCAACGCCAGCCTGATGATCATCGAACATGCCGAGCGCATGGGGCTGGCGCAACTGCATCAACTGCGTGGCCGAGTAGGGCGCGGCGCGGCGCAAAGCACTTGCATCCTGATGTTCCAGCAACCCTTGTCGGAGTTGGCGCGCGCACGGCTCAAAGTCATTTTCGAGCACACCGACGGCTTCGTCATCGCGCAACAGGATTTGCAATTGCGCGGCCCCGGCGAATTGTTGGGTGCGCGTCAGAGTGGTGTGGCGATGCTGCGCTTCGCCGATTTGACGCAGGACGAGGACTTGCTGGAACAAGCGCGCGCGGCGGCGGACACGCTGCTGCGCGACCATCCCGAAGCAGCGCGCGCACATCTGCAAAGATGGATGGCCAACAAACACGATTACCTGCATGCCTAGACCATGAAGCGACACGACTGGCCCCGATTCCTGCCCGAACTTCCCTGCGCCTATGCGCCCTGGATGCACGACCACGGCTCGCTGACGCGGCGCATCCAGCAGCGTTGCTCACACTTCGCGGTTGCACCGCTGCGCCATGGTCTGGCACGCATCGCCTATGACGAATCCGGCGTATTGCAACTGCCCGCCCGTCAGCACGCCTACTCACGCGAGGTCTATCTGCATGCCGACGGACAGCCCGTGGTATTTGCCCATAGTACTTGCGCCCCGCAGCATCTGCGCGGGGCTTGGCAAGCCATGAGCGGACTGGGCAATCATTCGCTCGGCAGCCTGCTGTTCACGCATCCGCTGGTGCAGCGTCAAGCGTTGCACTATCGGGCATTGCACCCGCACCACCCGCTCTATCAACGCGCCGCAGCGGTGCTGGCACGGCGGCCCGCACTACTCTATGCGCGCCGCTCGCTATTCACACTGCACGGCGCGCCGCTGCTAGTGACGGAAGTGTTCCTGCCGGAGATATTGAAGCTCAAGTAAAGTCGTTATCCACAAAAGGCACGAACGACCACGAAAACACCCACTGTTTGTTACGCAGCATTTTTCGTGAGTTTTGTGTATTTCGTGGACTGATATTCAAGCAGGACAGTAAAATCGCATCATGAAAATCACCGCACGTCTGCACCTCTATTACCGCCTCAGCCGCCTCGACAAACCCATCGGCATCCTGCTCTTGCTGTGGCCTACGCTGTGGGCGTTATGGCTGGCCAGCGCGGGACATCCCGACCTGCTCGTAGTAGCGATCTTTATCCTCGGCACGGTGCTGATGCGCTCGGCGGGTTGCGTCATCAATGACTATGCCGACCGCGACATCGACAAGCATGTGCAACGCACCCGAGAACGTCCCATCACCAGCGGTGCAATCAAGCCACGCGAGGCACTCTATCTGGCTGCGGGCTTAGCCATCGCGGCCCTGCTGTTGATCCTGCCGCTGAATCAGCTGACCTTGCTGCTCTCCATTCCTGCGGTGTTCTTGGCCGCCAGCTACCCGTTTACCAAACGCTTCTTCGCCATCCCGCAAGCTTATCTCGGCATCGCCTTCGGCTTCGGCATCCCCATGGCATTCGCCGCCACGCTAGGCAGCGTGCCACCTATCGCATGGCTACTGCTGCTCGCCAACGTGTTCTGGTGCATCGCCTACGACACCGAATACGCGATGGTGGACCGCGACGATGACATCCATCTCGGCATCCATTCTTCAGCGTTATTGTTCGGGCGTTATGACGTGTTGGCGGTGATGGTCTGCTACGCTGGCGCGCTAATACTGCTGGCCTGCGCCGGCATGATGGCGGGTTTGGGAACGGTTTACTTCATCGGATTGGCGGTCGCGGCAAGCATCGCGCTGTACCACTACCGCCTCATCCGCACACGACAACGCGAACGCTGCTTTGCCGCTTTCCTGCACAACAACTGGTTCGGTGCGGTGGTGTTCGCGGGGATCGTCTTGGACTATTTGCTGCGCTAAAAAATACTAAAAGGCAGTCCACCAAAGGCACCAAAAGCACAAACACGTCAAAACACAATCTGTCCATTTGTGTTTGAAAAATTTAGTGTATTTTGTGTTTCTCGTGGAGAACGCCTTTGACCTTGCGCCCTAGATCTTCCGCACCGCACGATACGCGGCATACTGTTTTGAACTTTCCAGATTGATGAGTTTATCGTCCGCGCGGATGCCGTGACGGTTGGGGAAAGCCCCCTCCAGCCAGCGCAATATCGGTTGTATCTCGCGGCGTTCCGTTGCCGTGCCGAGCTCGTCCATCTCGAACACGCCCAAGCCCTGCTCTATGGCCTGCAGATAGGTTTCCGCGTCCGAGATGCTGGTGAGGAAAGGCAGCTTGAGTGAATTCAAAAATCGTTCCAGCATGGCATAAGGCGTGGCGTTGCGATTGCGCACCCGATTCGCCACAACGGCGATCTTGGCCTTGGCCGTGATTGCGCCGCCGACCAGATACAAGTCTTTGATAAAGTCCGCCGTGGCGTGAATATCGATGGGCGAGGGCGCAACGGGGATGAGAATGTAGTTCGAGCGGCGCACCAGTTCTTTGAGCAACAAACCACTCGCCCCGGCCGGCGCATCGATGACCAGCACTTCGGTATCAACGGGTATCCAACTATGCTTGCTGTGCAGTGCCATGCCGCCTTTGGCGGGTGCAGCGTTCGCACCGTGTATCGGATGCCGGTCGGCTGGCCGCGTCTTCAACCAATGCAAACTGGAACCCTGCGGGTCGTAATCCATGATGGCGGTGCGATAGTCTTTGCTGGCGTAGTACGAAGCAAGATTGGTGGTCAGCGTGGTCTTGCCCGAGCCACCCTTGGAATTGATCACCAATATCGTCAACATCGTGTTGCTTCTCCTACGCAGCTATGGTCAGGCGCGCACTGTCACACGTTGCACCCGCAGCGTCAATGCGCGTAACAGCACTTACTCTTCAAGCAAGCTGCGCAACATCCACGCATTTTTTTCATGCACTTCCATGCGGGCGGAGAGCAGATCAACGGTCGGTTGGTCGCCCGCTTTTTCGGCGATGGGCAGCACTTCGCGGGCGGTGCGCACTACGGCTTCCTGGCCTTCCACCAGTTGGCGGATCATCTCTTTGGCTTTCGGCACGCCATCGGCATCCTTGATCGCCGTCAGCGCAGCGAATTGCGCATAGCTGCCGGGAGCGGGATAACCCAGTGCTCGGATGCGCTCCGCGATCAGATCGACCGCCATCCATGTCTCGTTGTACTGCGTCATAAACATCAGGTGCAGGGTCTGGAACATCGGCCCCGTGACGTTCCAATGGAAGTTGTGGGTCTTGAGGTACAGCGTGTAGGTGTCGGCCAGCATGCGCGCCAGACCTTCCGCGACTTTTTTGCGGTCTTTCTCATCGATGCCGATATTGATTTGATGTTTGCTCATCATGTTCTCCTTAACGTTATCACAACAAAAAATCAGTCCATCACTGCGCCTACGCGCTTGCTCATCGCGTTGCGTTCGGCTGCAAATTCTCCCGTCAATGCAAAACCGGTAACACGCTGCCCGGTATCAACAAAGATCATCTTTGCACCGCCCCCCGTACTCGTCGTTTGCCAACTTCCCTCGGCATCGCGCGCCACGGGCAACACGGCCACCGGATGCGTGGGCGTCTTCACCACCACCGGCATAGCAGGAAAGACCGCGCTTGTTTCTTCGTTCAGCAGCGTGCGTGCCAATGCTCTCGCAGCATGCATGATGGGCAACACAAAAGGCAACACCCGCCCTTCAATCTCGGCGCAATCACCCAAGGCAAAAACATCCGCGTCGCTGCTGCGCAAATGCGCATCCACCACAATGCCGCGATTCACAGCGATGCCGGCGGCCTTGGCCAGCGCGGTGCGCGGACGCAAGCCGATGGCCGAGAGTAGCAAATCGACTTGCAACTGCGCACCGTCCGCCAGCGTCAAGGTATAAGCCCTAGCGGCAGCATCGACCCGTTGCACCGAAGTGCCGAAGCGCCAATCCACCCCCAATGCGGCGAGCGGTGCCAGTAACTGGCTGCCTGCCGCTTGCGGCATCAGGCTGGCCATCGGGTAAGTGGCTGGATCGATCACCGTCACCGCATATCCCGCTGCCGCGAGATCATTGGCGAACTCACAGCCGATCAGGCCGCCGCCCATGATGGCGACGCGCTGCACGCCTTCCATAGCCGCGCGAAAGCGTGCGTAATCGCCTAGGTCATTGATAGACAACACCGCATCGGCAGCATCACCTTGCAGGGGGATGCGTATCGCATCCGCGCCCAATGCCAGCACCAACTTTCCGTACTCAAAATCTCCGCGTGAACTTTTCACGCACTTATTCGCGACATCGATCGCGTCGATCATGCAGTGCGTCAACAATTCTATATTCAACTGTTGCGCCATATCTGCTGCGGGCGTAATCACCAACTGCTCCACATCTTTGCCCTGCGCGTAAGCATTGGATAGCATAGGTTTGGAGTAATAATCCCCTTCGTCGCGCGTGACCAATTTGATGGGAATATCACGGTTCAATTTGCGCAGCTCGCGTATCACGGTGTATCCGGCCAAACCGCTGCCCAGCACGACGATGGGTTTCATTTTTCTGCTCCTTATATCTCTACCATTTCAAAATCGGCTTTCGCCACGCCGCAGTCGGGACAGGCCCACTCAGCTGGAATATCCGTCCACGCAGTACCCGCCTTGATGCCCTCATGCGGCAAACCCAACGCCTCGTCGTAAATAAAACCGCACACCACACATTGCCAAACTTTCATGTCGCTCTCCTTAAATGATTTTATGTAGCTCGGACTTCAGTCCAATAATTCTGTGTCGGGTTATACCCGCAAGGGGTAGGCCGTAGCCGTACGGAGCTAAAGCTCCAACGCATACGCTCAAACCCGACCTACGCCGTGACCTTCGCCAATACCGCACGATATTGGTTGGCATGACGCTCTTCCACTTTCGCCAATGCTGCAAAACGTTTCGCCGCTTTTGCCAACGTCGCCTTGAACATTTCCGCATGCTCCTGCGACTCAGCGATCTGCTCCTTGATCTCTGTCACTGCGGCCGCATTGCCTTCCTGTTGCGCGGTCTTGAGAAAGCCGGGATACATCTCGGTGTACTCGTAAGTCTCGCCCTCTATCGCCATTTGCAAACAACGCTGCGTGTTCATGCCGGACTTGGGATAAAGCAAATCGAGATGGCCGAGCGCGTGCTGCACTTCCTGCGCAGCGGTTTCCTCGAACACGCGCGCCACCTCCTCGTCGCCCGCCTCGCGTGCGATCTTGGCGAAATAACGGTACTTGATGTGCGCCATCGATTCGCCGGCAAAGGCCGCTTCAAGATTGGCCATAGTTTTGATTTCAGGTCGTTGCATAATGTTTTCTCCTAAGTCATTTGAAAGGTGACGCGTCGGCCACAGACGCACTTTAATTTTTCGTCACTCATTTATCTAATTGATTGTTTATTTTAACTAGATTTATTATTTAAATCACCGCCCATTCCGGCCTCGACCTAAAGCGAGGGCCGGTCAAATCAAAGAAGCGGGCCACTTGCAGGATTGCTCGAACGGCCAGTACCGAAAACGCAGCAGATCAGGACCTATCCAATGCACCCGGCGGCACACAGTTAAGCGGCCTGACTAACAACCTGCGGGTAAGGCAACGCACGCTCATCGGCTGTACGATGGTTCGTCAGGCAAAGGTTCTTCCGCGCTGCCCATGCCCTCCAGTCCTAAACCCAACATGGTCAGTGCCACGATGGCGGCATGCAGCCAAGCGTGCATTTCAAAATGAATGTTCATGATGTGCTCCCTGCCAAATCGAATCGATCCAGATGCATCACCTTGCTCCACGCGGCGGCAAAATCGCGCACGAATTTTTCACCCGCATCCGCGCTGGCATAGACCTCGGCCAGTGCGCGCAACTCGGAATGCGAGCCGAAAATCAAGTCCGCGCGCGTGGCGCTGTATTTGACTTTGCCGCTCTTGCGGTCGCGCCCCTCGTACAGATTTTCCTTGCCTGCCACCGGTTGCCATACAACGCCCATGTCGAGCAGATTGACGAAGAAGTCGTTGCTCAATACGCCAGTGCGATTTGTGAACACGCCGCATGCCGTGTCGCCGTAGTTGTTCCCCAGCACGCGCAAACCGCCTAGCAGCACCGTCATTTGCGGCGTGGTCAGCGTGAGCAACTGCGCCTTATCCACCAGCAACTGTTCGGCTGGCACGCGGACTCCAGCTTTGAGGTAGTTGCGGAAAGCATCGGCATAAGGTTCAAGCACGGCAAACGATTCCACGTCCGTCTGTTCCTGCGACGCATCCATGCGCCCCGGCACAAACGGCAGGCTCACGGCATGACCGGCCTTTTGCGCCGCCTCTTCCACCGCCGCATCCCCGGCCAGCACGATGAGGTCGGCCAGCGATACGCGCTTGCCATTTTTCTGTGCGCCATTGAAGGCGGACTGGATGCCTTCCAGCACCTTCAGCACGCGCGCCAGTTGCGGCGGCTGGTTCACCGCCCAATCCTTCTGCGGTGCAAGCTGGATGCGTGCGCCGTTGATGCCGCCGCGCTTGTCGCTGCCACGGAAGGTGGAGGCTGCCGACCAAGCGGTATAGACCCGTTCCGCCACGGTCAGCCCGGAAGCACGCACCTTGGCCTTAAGGGCAGCCACGTCCTCGGCATCCATCAACGCGTGATTGACGGGCGGAATCGGGTCTTGCCAGATCAACGCCTCGCGCGGCACTTCCGCGCCGAGGTAACGCGCACGCGGCCCCATGTCGCGATGCGTGAGCTTGAACCAAGCGCGGGCGAAGGCATCGGCAAATTGTTCTGGATGCTCGTAGAAGCGCCGCGAGATTTTTTCGTAGACCGGATCAAAGCGTAGCGACAAATCTGTGGTCAGCATGGTCGGTGCATGATGTTTATGCGCATCGTGCGCGTCCGGCACCGTACCCGCGCCCGCGCCATTCTTCGCCGTCCATTGCTGCGCGCCAGCCGGACTCTTGGTCAACTCCCACTCGTAACCGAACAAAGTCTCAAAGAAATTGTTGCTCCACTGTGTTGGCGTGCGCGTCCAGGTGACTTCCGGCCCGCCGCTGATGGTGTCGCCGCCATTACCCGCGCCGTAGCTGCTCTTCCAGCCCAAGCCCTGCGCCTCGATTGCCGCCGCTTCGGGTTCTAAACCGACATGGCTGGCCGGGCCTGCGCCGTGGCTCTTGCCGAAGGTGTGGCCGCCCGCAATCAGCGCCACGGTTTCCTCGTCGTCCATCGCCATGCGGCGGAAGGTCTCGCGGATGTCGTGCGCGGCAAGCAAGGGATCGGGGTTGCCGTTCGGCCCTTCCGGGTTCACATAGATCAAGCCCATCTGCACGGCGGCCAGCGGGTCTTCCAACTCGCGCGCACCGGAATAGCGGCGGTCTTCCAGCCATTTGCCTTCCGCCCCCCAGTACACGCTTTGATCCGGCTCCCACACATCGGCACGTCCTCCGGCGAAACCGTAAGTCTTGAAGCCCATGGACTCCAGCGCGACATTGCCCGCCAATATCATCAGGTCGGCCCACGAAATCTTGCGCCCGTATTTTTGCTTGATGGGCCAAACCAGACGGCGCGCCTTGTCCAGATTGACGTTGTCCGGCCAGCTATTCAGCGGCGCAAAGCGCTGCATGCCCATGCCCGCACCGCCGCGCCCGTCGCTGATACGATAGGTTCCCGCGCTGTGCCAAGCCATGCGAATGAAGAACGGCCCATAGTGGCCAAAGTCGGCGGGCCACCAGTCTTGTGTATCGGTCATCAACGCGGTCAGGTCGCGCTTCACAGCAGCCAGATCGAGGCTGGCAAATTCACGCGCGTAGTCGAAGTCCGCGCCCATCGGGTCGGACAGGCTGGAATGCTGACGCAGCACGGTCAGGTCAAGTTGATTGGGCCACCAGTCGCGGTTGGTTTTGCTGTCACTGCCTGCGGCGGTGTGATGGAAAGGGCATTTCGATTCGGCGGACATTTTATTCTCCCGTGTAATGTAATGAGTGTGGCAAGTTCCACAAGCGCACTTTAGGGAGCAGCAGGTCATCAATCCAATTGATTGTTCAAGTCACAGTGATTTATTATCTAAATCACTGATTCGTCATTCCTGCGCAGCAGGACAAAGCCAAAAGCATTTTAAGTAACTGCGCTGGATTCCCGCCTGCGCGGGAATGACAGCCCAAGGAGATTGCAATGACCCTAAACGAACTACGTTTCATCATCGCCGTGGCGCAGCAGCGCAATTTCCGCCGTGCCGCCGAACAGGTTTACATCAGTCAGCCCGCACTGTCGCTGGCAATACAAAAACTGGAACAAGAGCTGGGCGTGCAAATATTCGAGCGCGGCAAGAACGACATCGGCATCACGCCCGTCGGCACTGCCATCATCGAACAAGCGCAGCGGGTGCTGGAAGAAGCGGAACAGATACGCAGCATTGCCGCACAGGGTAAGAACCAACTCAACGCGCCGCTGCGCGTGGGCATCATCTACAGCGTCGGCCCTTATCTGCTGCCCGACCTGATACCCGCGTTGAAGAAAGTCGCACCGCACATGGCGCTGGAAGTCGAAGAGAACATCACTGCCAATCTGGAAACCTTGCTGCGCAACGGCAAGCTCGATGTCATCATCATCGCGCTGCCGTTCGGCGATACAAACATCGTCACGCGCGCCTTGTACGACGAAGCCTTCGAGGTAGTGGTCAGCAACGAGCACCGCTGGGCCAAACGGCGCAGCATCAAACCGCAGGAGCTGGCCAGTGAGAAAGTGCTGCTGCTCGACAGCGGTCATTGTTTTAGCAACCAGATTGCCGAAGCCTGTCCTGATTTACAGCGCAGGGGTGCGGATACGCAGCAGGGCACTTCGCTGGAGACCATACGCAATATGGTTGCGTCGGGCTTGGGCATCACCGTGCTGCCCGCCTCCGCCAACAGCGCGCGCTATCGTAATCGGCTGCTCAAAGTCATTCCTTTTACCCATCCCATGCCCGCACGGCGCATCGCTATGGCGTGGCGCAAAAGTTACGCGCGCAGCCAAGCCGTGGAGGCACTGGCACAAGCCATCGCACTCACCCGAATCACCGGCATCAGCCATTTGGAGTAACCATGCAGCAACTCCCCTACCGCGAAAATCCCTTACTGCGTCTGAGTTACAGCGTGATCGCGCCACTGTACGATTTGTTTGTGGCGCGAACCCTGCAAACAGCGCGCGCACGCTCTTTGCAAGCACTGCCGCGCGATACCCAAGCACAGGTGTTAATCAGCGGGATCGGCACGGGGCTAGACCTGCCACTGTTGCCCACGCTACATCGCTACACCGCGCTGGATTTCAACGCCGCGATGCTGGCGCGCGCCCGCCCTCGCGCCTCAAAACTGCAAGTGGAATTCGTGCTGGGCGACAGCATGGCATTGCCGTTTGCCGACGCGCAATTCGACTATGTGGTGCTGCATCTTATCGTCGCAGTCGTCCCCGCACCGCAGCGCGCATTGAGCGAGGCGGCGCGCGTGCTGAAGCCCGGCGGGACGATCATCTTGTTCGACAAGTTTTTGCAGCCGCAGCAACACGCTTGGCTAAGACGCGCACTCACCCCCGTATCGCGCCGCATCGCCACGCGCATGGATGTAGTGTTTGAAGAGGTGCTGGCACACGTGCCGGAATTGCAGCTAGTGAGCGATGTGCCGCTACTGGCGAACGGCTGGTTCAGAGGCATCGTGCTGCGCAAAATTTGAGCAGCCATTCCCGCGCAGGCAGGAATGACGGCATAAGGAATTATCTGGGAATTCTGATTTCGTGTTCGCCGAAACGCCCCTGCGCCGCCTTGGTATGACATGCCCCGCAGTTAGACGGACTCTTGATCTTGGGATTGCGCCAAGTGCGCGGCGAAACTTCTTCCTCATGCTCGTCTAGAAACCAACTGCTCTGCGAGATGCGGATGATGGTCTGACCATTGGCGGCAGTCTCGGCACGACCTCGTCCCTGCTCCTGCAACAAGTTCGTCAGCTCGCGCTGTGTAGCATTGTCCAGACTGGCATTGGTACCAAAGTGTTTATTGAGATTCGCCATCAGCACGCGCCATGATTCCGCCGGCAGCATATTGGGCGGATAGACAATATGGCAAGAGCCGCATTCCTCTTGCAAAGCCTTGTTCTGAGTATTGCTGGCATGGCGCTCACGTTCCGCCGTGCTGTGCTCATGCTGCTCGTGGCGCTCATGGCGTTGATGACGTTCGTGTTCCTCTTCGTCATCATCGTCACGCGCCTGTGCCAGCGTCGCGCCCAGACACAGCGCCAACAGCAGCGCGGAAAAAGTTAAGTAGGCTTTCCTATCGTTCTTGCTCATCTCGCTCACTCCTGTCATCAGCTATCGCATCGGGGTTGCCGTCGTCAGCATCGCCTGAGGTTCGACTCCCACACCTTGATGCCTGCCGCGCGGTGCGGCAAGCGCAGGCATTGTACTGTGTGCCGGGTGCGCCACCCAGTCCTGTTGCGGCAGCGGTTGGACGGTACGCATGCCATGAGCCACACCCACACAGAATTGACCCTTATCGGGAAGGGGCTGATGGCTTAGAATGCACGCCTTTCGATTTCATCACCTAGGAATGACTATGACGCACAGAGTCCCCGCCACTTCACCGCGCGCGCAACGCGCCCATCAACTGGTGTGTGAATTGCAGCAGCGTTTTGTGGCCCAGCTCGACGCAATCAGCGCGCGCTTCGGCGACAACCGCGCCTACGCACCTTTCGAATGGTTGCGCGATGCCGGACGCCACGGCGGCGGCGTGCGTTACATGGCGACCGACAGCCGCGTCTACAACCGCGCCTCGGTGAACACCTCGCAGGTGCAATACGACGACGATGCCGCCAAGGCGCTCGCTTCCGCCTCGGCCATCTCCACCATCATCCATCCGGTGAACCCGCTCGCCCCCTCGGTGCATATCCACATCAGCTGGACAGAAATGAAAACAGGCAGCGGCTACTGGCGCATGATGGCCGACCTCAACCCGTCCATCCCTTATGAGGCCGACACGGCGCAGTTCAAGCAATGCCTGCAACAGGCTGCCGGTGTGCACTATGCCGAAGGAGCCGCACAGGGCGACCGCTATTTCAACATCCCGGTGCTGGGCCGCACACGCGGCGTGACGCATTTCTATCTGGAGAACTACAGCAGTGGCGACTTCGAGGCCGACTTCGCGCTGGCGCACCAACTGGGCTGCGCCGCCATCGACACCTACATCAAGCTGCTGGACAACGCCCTCGCCACCCGCACCGCGCCCACCCCAGCCGATGCGGCACAGCAGCTCGCCTACCACACGCTGTACTTCTTCCAAGTGCTGACGCTGGACCGAGGCACCACCTCGGGTCTGTTGGTACACGACGAGAACGACGTGGGGATATTGGCCTCGCTGCCCGCACACATCGATCGCGACCTGCTCGCGTCTTGGCAGAACAAGATGCCCGAACCGCAGGACAAGCTACTGGCCAGCATGGTCGCTTGCCTGGCGCAAGCTCAGCCCTGCCCGGTGGAAGACGAGACCAAACGCGCGCTGGCGCAAGCCCTGCGCAACCATTACCGCGCCCATCCCGCCGCGATCGACATGCAGGCCAGCGGCTACAGCACCCCGCCCACCGTCGCGAACCACCGTTAAGCGCGCCGCCGTACGCGCTACCCAATAGCTCGCGCGCTCCCCGCGCGGCTGACGGCGCACGACAGATTTCCCTAGGGGTTCAGCCAGCTAACGCAACACTCGGCCGCTCGCCCAGTCGCGTATCGTCGATGGCTGTTTACGTTTCCCTACCCGGCCACGCAACACCTGAACACGCTCGCCGAACAAACGCCGGCACTCGGCATAGGTCTTGGCCGGATGGCAACCGCTGCGGTTGGCACTGGTAGAGACCAGCGCGCTGCTCGTCCCCCGGCATAGCGCGCGCGCCAAGGGATGCGCGGTGAAGCGTACCGCCAGCGTATCGTGCCGACCGCGCAACCAGCGCGGACAGGAGGCACGCACCGGCATCAGATAAGTGATGGCCTGCGCGCCGTCCGCTTGCAGCCTAGCCTGCTCGGCCAAGGTGAGCGGCATGAGATAAGGCACCACCTGCTGGAAGTCGGATGCGATCAGGATCAGCCCCTTGTGCTGCGCACGCTGCTTGAGCCGCAGGATGCGCCGCACCGCGCGCGGGTCGCGCGGATCGCAACCCAAGCCGTAACAAGACTCGGTCGGGTAAGCGATCAAACCGCCACGCCTGAGATATGCGGCAAGTGCGCGCAACGAACGACCTGGCAACAGGCTCACTTCTCTTGCCACGGCGCAAAACCAATAGCGCGTTTCTTGTTTGGTGCAGCGGGACTCATCAGCTCGCGAATGGCCGCAATGATTTCTGCAATCGCTTTGTCGTGCGCGCCAATCTTACGCTCCAGCTGGGCAAATTTTTGCGCAAGCTCCTTGTTGCTGGAAACCATGCCGCGCAATTGCACAAAAGTGCGTACCACCATCAGACTGACTTCAACCGCACGATCAGATTTGAGTACATTACCCAGCATTAGCGCGCCATGCTCCGTAAAAACGCAGGGCAAGGCAGCAGAAAATTTCAGCTTGGCAAGGTGGTCGCAATTTGCGACCACCTCTGCTTTCTCAACGGCATTTAGGCGAAACATAAAGTCATCAGGAAAGCGCGCCGCATTGCGTCGCACTTGCTCATTCAGGCGTTTGGTCTCCACGCCATACAGTTCCGCCAGGTCCGCATCCAGCATCACTTTTTGCCCGCGCAAGGTCAGAATTCTGGACTCGATATCAGATGTCACTACCAACGCGGTATTACCAGCCATCGCTTGCTCCCTACAGTTTTAACCCTGTCTACGCACGATATTATTTTTTGCGATTGATAGCGCGGTAACCGATGTCGTGGCGCATCTGCGCGCCATCGAAATGAATATGTTCAGCCACTTCGTAAGCGCGCTTCTGCGCCAACTTGACCATATCGCCCAACGCCACCACGCACAGCACACGCCCACCGCTGGTGACAACTTTACCGTCCTGCATCTTGGTGCCGGCATGGAACACGTGCGCGTCATCCGTCGCTTTTAGGAAGCCCGTAATCACGTCACCTGCACGCGGTGTATCAGGATAATTCGCCGCTGCCATCACCACACCCAGCGCAGTGCGTCTATCCCACTCCGCCTCGATCTTATCCAACGTACCGGCGATGCCGTGCTCGACGATGGCGGCGAAATCGCTCTTCAAACGCATCATGATGGGCTGAGTCTCAGGATCACCGAAGCGACAGTTGAACTCCAGCACCTTGAGACTGCCGTCCGGCGAGATCATCAGTCCGGCATACAGGAAGCCGGTGTAGGTAATGCCTTCTGCTTCCATACCCTGCACGGTGGGCAGGATGACCTCGCGCATGGCGCGCGCATGCACATCAGGCGTGACCACGGGCGCGGGCGAATACGCACCCATGCCGCCGGTATTCGGGCCAAGGTCAGCGTCCAACAGGCGTTTGTGATCTTGGCTGCTCGCCATCGCCAACACGTTCTTGCCGTCCACCATCACGATGAAGCTGGCTTCCTCGCCCGCAAGGAACTCTTCCACCACCACGCGCGCACCGGCATCGCCGAGCTTGTTGTCGGACAACATCATGTCGATAGCATCGAACGCTTCCTGTTGACTCATCGCCACCACCACGCCCTTGCCCGCCGCCAGACCATCGGCCTTGACCACGATGGGCGCGCTATGTTTTTCCACATAGGCTTTGGCCTTAGCGATGTCGCTGAAAGTTTCGAAGAACGCGGTAGGAATGTTGTGGCGCGTCATAAAACGCTTGGCGAAATCTTTGGACGATTCCAGTTGTGCTGCCGCTTTGGTCGGTCCGAATATCTTCAGTCCTGCTGCGCGGAAGGCATCCACCACACCCGCTGCCAGCGGCGCTTCCGGGCCGACCACGGTCATGTAGATGTCTTCACGTTTAACAAATTCGATCAACTCGGGTATCGCCGTGATCGCGACATTTTCCAGCCCCTCTTCCAGTGCCGTACCCGCATTACCCGGCGCGACAAACACCTTCTGCACCTTCGCACCCTGTGCCAAACGCCAAGCCAGCGCGTGCTCACGACCGCCGTTACCGATAACTAGAATTTTCATGTTTTTCCTGCGTAATGTATCCGGTGATTTCAAATCCAAATCAATTGGGAAATGCCCAAGTCTCAAGCGCCAACTGCTTTAATTGTTCGTGTCGAACATTGATGCTTGAGCTATTCCATTCAGCAAAGCTGGACAACAAAGCTGCTGTCTTGGCAAAAGTGGAAGTTGTTCCAACAGCTTGTGATTTGGCAATTGATCGTGTGATAAACAGCCCTGAATTTTCATAGGTCGGACGCTTATCTACAAAATAATCCCTGCCGATTGAGCAGTTAATTGCAGCTTCCAGAAGCGTCAAATTTCCCAAGCGCTGTTTGTAATCATCGTATTTTTCCACATCATCAAATCCAGCCCGCTGTTCTGGACTTGGATTGTCGGGGAGAATGTGTTCAATATGATGCTTCCAATAGTGCTGAACACTTTTCACCTGCATTTGAGGGTGCGCTAATTTCTCAACATGTTGAGCGATACGACTCAATACAAAACGGCAAGCAGTTTTTCTATCCAAGGAAAGCTGATCCAACGCCTGTTTAATTTTCTCAAAGCGCCGCGCTAGTTCTGGCTGTACCCATGTGGAAAGATGTTCTTTCAATTTGGCACTACGTTCTTGCACGGAGAGAGGATGTCCAGCGGCATCTTTTTCCTTCTTTAGCACTTCAACAAATTGGCGCAGCTTTGGAGCGGCATCGGCAAAAATCACGTCCAGCGCTTTGGTTGGTTCTTTGGTCAAGATAAATGCGACAAACAAGCTTTCCATCTGTTTTGCAACTTGTATAACTTCATCTTGTTCCAAGCCATCCGTTGCCAACATAAGAATTAGATGTTGCCTAGCTCGCCCCGAAAGTTGATAGATATTATTCAAAGGTTCGCATGGTGACACCACATGTTGTTTGTATATCCTGGCCGCATCCAACAACTGCTTGGCGTAGGCGACTGGATTTTGTGAAAGTCCGATCTTGTCGCTATTTTGGTCAAACCATTTGTATAAACTTTCCTCCACAATTGGCTTGCTACTTTCACGCGCATCTGCATAACGTGACAACACAAAATATCGCAGGAAGCGTAACGGCTTTTCACCTTTACCTTCCTCAATCGTGCGTATCATTTCTTTCCAAATTGTAGTGAGCTGTTCAAACTGATCTTGCTTTGCTTCTCTGAACAATAGGTTTTTGAGCAAATCCAACGAATTCAGACTAACTCCACGATCATTGATTGTTTCAAAGATGCGCAACGCATCTGCGATATTGCCTGTTTGTATGCGAACCAAACGCACCCGTTTGGTCAGCCCCGCCTGAAAGCGACGCAGCTTGTCCACGTCCTCACCAAATTGCTCCTTAAGGAATTCATAGGCAGCTAGATAAGCTCCGAGCATGTTGCTTCCTGATTTTGGCAAACCTTTTTCGGAGGAAGGAATAGCTCCTTGCGCAATGTTTTGAAGAACATCCCCCGTGTCATCATACAAGGGCTTGAGACGCAGACGCGTTTCGGGAATGCCGTCCTGATTATCACGCTCATCTTGAATCATCTTCTCAAGCGTGTTCAAGGAAACACTATCTTTGAGAAATTTGCGGCGTTCACGAAACGCACACAGCACGATAAACAAAGTGGTGATGCGCTGTTGTCCGTCAATGAGTTGAAAAACATTACCTTCTTGATAGGCAACAATGCTGCCAATGAAATATTCTGATTGGGTCGGCGATCCATTCTCATCAAATAGCCCTTCAAAAGCATCTGACAATAACGCCTCCACCTGCTCCTTTTGCCAAACGTATTCGCGTTGGAAACGAGGCACTTCGTAAAAGTCTTTGAAGACCTCTTCGAGAGCTGGATGCTGAACGTCAAGTTTCACTGATTACCTCCCTGTATTTCCTTAATAAATAAGTTTCCACACACGCATTCACAGTGGCACAGAGTTGTCGTACAGCGTCTCCGGCGCAATATCAATTTCGCCCGGCCAGACCACTGTTCCGTAAGCCACCGTAGCACGATGGAACAATTGCTCCGAAGCAATACGATCCCAAGGACGCACGGTCAACAAAGGACGCATATCAAAGCGCCGATGTTCGCCATTTTTGAAATTCAAATCCAATTGAAAATCGGGCGTTGTTCTAACACTCACAATATCGAGCGACATGGCACACCTCACTGAAGTGGAGCGATTCTGAATGGGTCTTCACCATTGACGGCCAACTGCCAATCCACCATCAATTCTTCTTTGTGTATTTCAATCCAAGCTTGCACCATTTTGAGTTGCTTTGGCGGCAATTTTCCATCAAGAATATTTCCGTCCTCGATAGCAACTGCCGCCTCCTCGTCTTGATAACGCACATGGATATGAGGAAGGTGATGCCGACGATTGTCCCGATAAAACATCAGCACCAAGATGCCATAAAACATACTGATTGTCGGCATACCTACCTCCCCAGTTGCTGGTTAAATCAGTGCCTAAAATGGCGATACCCCGTCAGCACCATCGCAATACCATGCTCGTCCGCCGCATTGATGACTTCTTCGTCGCGCATCGATCCACCCGGCTGCACCACGGCTTTTGCACCGGCTTCAGCCAGCACGTCCAAGCCATCGCGGAACGGGAAGAAGGCATCGGAGGCGACCACTGAGCCAACCAGACTCAAGCCGGCGTTTTGTGCCTTGATGCTGGCGATGCGAGTGGAGTCCACACGGCTCATCTGGCCTGCGCCTACGCCTAAAGTTTGCCCGCCTTTGCAGAACACAATCGCGTTGGACTTCACATATTTCGCGACGCGCCAGGCGAACAACAGGTCTTGCAGTTGCTCCTTGCTAGGCTGAGTCTTAGTCACGACTTTGAACTGCGATGCTTGCACATTAAGGATGTCCGGCGTTTGCACCAACAAGCCGCCGCCGACGCGCTTCATATCATATTGGTTATGCGCATCGGACAATGGCACGACCAGCACGCGCACGTTCTGCTTGGCGGCGGTGACTTTCAGCGCAGCCTCGGAAGCACTCGGTGCGATGATAAGTTCGACGAATTGATTCGCAGTGATCTGCGCCGCAGTGGCTTCGTCCAGTTCGCGGTTGAAGGCGATGATGCCGCCGAACGCGGAAGTGGTGTCGGTCGCGTAAGCCAGCTTGTAGGCGTTGAGCGCGCTGTCGGCCACGGCCACGCCGCACGGGTTAGCATGCTTGACGATGACGCAGGCGGGTTGATCGAAAGTCTTGACCAGCTCCCAAGTCGCATCCGCATCACCGATGTTGTTGTAGGACAACTCCTTGCCTTGCACCTGGGTGTAGTTGGCGATGCTGCCCGCCAGCGGGTTCAGCTCGCGGTAGAACGCCGCCTTCTGGTGCGGGTTCTCGCCGTAACGCATGTCCTGCACCTTGGCGAAGTTGAAGTTGATCTGCGCGGGGAATTCGCTGCGCGTGCCGTCGCTGGCGATGGTGGTCAGGTAGTTACTAATCGCGGCATCGTAAGCGGCAGTATGCGAGAAGGCTTTCTTCATCAAGTCGAAGCGGGTCGCATCGGACACGGCACAGCCGTTGCTCTGCATCTCGGCCAGCACGTCGGCGTAGTCGATAGGGTCGGTGACGATGGCGACGTGGCCATGATTCTTAGCTGCCGCGCGCACCATGGTCGGGCCGCCGATGTCGATGTTCTCGATGGCATCTTCCAAGGAGCAATTCGGCTTGGCAATAGTGGCCGCGAAGGGATAGAGATTCACCACCACCAAATCAATCGTGGGGATGTCGTGCTTCTTCAGTGTGGCAACGTGCTCAGGCAGATCACGACGCGCCAGAATACCCGCGTGGACTTTGGGTTGCAGCGTTTTGACGCGACCATCTAGCATCTCTGGGAAGCCGGTGTAATCGGCGACTTCCATGCACGGCACGCCGTTATCGGACAGCAATTTCGCCGTGCCGCCGGTGGACAAAATTTTCACGCCGAGCTGATGTAAACCTATTGCGAATTCGAGTACGCCGGATTTGTCCGACACGCTGATGAGTGCTTGTTTGATGGTCATGATGACTTCCAATAAAAATAAATTCGTTAATCTAGCTTTCCCTCCCCCTTGGAGGGGGAAGGAGTTTTGTGTGGTTTATTCGATACCGTGCGTGAGCATTTTCTTGCGCAGGGTGTTGCGGTTGATGCCAAGCATCTGCGAGGCTTGCGTCTGATTGCCACCCACTTGCTCCAGCACCATTTCCAGCAGCGGTTTTTCCACACACTGCATCACCATGTCATACAACTCGCAGCACGGCGCTTCGCCATCCAGATCGCGAAAGTACTCTTTGAGCGCCTTGCGCACATAGCGTGCCATATCGTTCTCATTGATTGCCACACACTCGTTCATACAGCCTGCCCTTCCACGTAATGCAGGTGCTGACCACGCTGCGCTTGCTCGGTAAAAAATTCATCTACTGCCGCCATCTGCTCATCCACCGTTTCCAAGTGGTTCATGTGGTGACGGAAGGTCGCCGACCCGACCAGCCCTTTGGTGTACCAGGAGATATGCTTGCGCGCTACGCGCAGCCCACTGTACTCACCATAGAAGTCGTACAGCTCACGCACATGCTCGACCAGCACACGATGGATCTCGCCGACTTCCGGCGGCGGCAGATACGCACCGGTCTTAAGAAAGTGTTCGATCTCGCGGAACAACCAAGGACGTCCTTGTGCGGCGCGTCCGATCATCACCGCATCCGCACCCGAATACTCCAGCACATGCTTGGCCTTCTCCGGCGTGGTGATGTCGCCGTTGGCGATGATAGGAATACGCACCGCGTCCTTGACCGCGCGTATGGTGTCGTACTCGGCATCGCCCGTGTAGGCGCAGGCGCGAGTGCGACCGTGGATGGCGAGTGCCTGGATGCCCGCATCCTCGGCAATCTTGGCAATGGTTACTGCATTGCGGTTGGACTTATCCCAACCGGTGCGTATCTTCAAGGTCACCGGCACATCCACCGCACCGACCACGGCATCCAGCAGGGTCTTGACCAACGGCTCGTTCTGCAACAGCGCTGAACCGGCCATCACGTTGCATATCTTCTTGGCCGGACAACCCATATTGATGTCGATGATTTGCGCGCCATGTGCAACATTATGTTTAGCCGCGCGCGCCAGCATCGCCGGGTCGGCACCCACGATTTGCACCGAGATCGGATCAACTTCGCCTTCATGGTTGGCACGGCGCAAGGTCTTTTCCGAGCCATACAACAATGAGTTGGATGCGACCATCTCGCTCACTGCCATGCCCGCTCCCATGCGCTTGCACAACATACGGAAAGGCCGATCTGTCACCCCAGCCATAGGGGCGACAATCAGGTTATTTTTCAATTCGTATGGGCCGATGCGCATGTTCAATCCGTTGTATGAGCGGGTCGCAGCGTCACTTGTTATGCCTCATCGAATTGCCATGAATGAGGGGGCGCGTTTTGCGAAGGGGGGCGATTATAAAGCAAGCGGACAGGATGGGGGAACTCGCATAGAATCCGTGCCTATGCAAACTCATCCTCACTTTGATGTGGTCATCGTCGGCGGCGGTTTGGTCGGTGCCAGTCTGGCAGCTGCACTGGCCAACAGCGGGCTATCCTTGGCCTTGATAGAAAGTCAGCCCACACCCGCTAGCGATAGCGCATGGGACAGCCGTATCTATGCCATCAGCCCGGGCAGTCGCAGCTTCCTGCAAGATTGCGGCGCGTGGGCTTTGCTCGATTCAAAACGAGTGGCTGCGGTGGAAGAGATGCGCGTGTTCGGTGATCGCGACGCGCAGATCGAATTCAGCGCCTATCAGATGGGCGTAGCCGAGCTGGCTTGCATACTGGAAAACCGTGCGCTGCATATCGCGCTGTGGCAGAAGCTCGCCACTCAAGACAACCTTACCCTGCTCCACCCGGCGCGTTGCCAGTCCCTAGAATTGGCGGCGGCAGCAGCCACACTGACACTGCACGATGGCAACCGACTCACCGCTCGTTTGATCGTGGGTAGCGATGGACGCGACTCTTGGGTCAGACAGCAAGCCGGTCTCTCTGCCGCGCCCACCGACTATGAACAACATGGAGTGGTCGCCAACTTTCGCTGTAGCGTGCCGCATCGTGGCATCGCCCATCAATGGTTTCAACCGGATGGCATCCTGGCACTGCTCCCCTTGCCAGACCAACAGCTGTCTATGGTGTGGTCGGTCAGCCCACAACGCGCTGCCGAATTACGCGCTATGCCGCACGAGCAACTGTGTGCCGAAGTCGCAAGTGCTGCACGACATACCTTGGGCGAGCTAAGCGTAATCACCCCCGCAGCTTCATTCCCGCTGCGACTGCTAACACTCGAACACATCAGTGCACCACGTATCGCCCTGATAGGCGATGCCGCACACAATATGCACCCGCTGGCAGGCCAAGGCGTGAACACTGGCTTCCGCGATGCACGCCAATTGGCGGCACTGTTAATGGACAGAGGGGGGCAGCATGATGTCGGTGAGGCCAGTTTGTTGCGCCGCTATGACCGCAAGCGCCGCGAAGATATTCTGACAATGCAGTCCACCACTTACGGTTTGAAGCAGCTGTTCAACAATGACCATCCGCTACTCGGAGCGTTACGCAACGTCGGTTTGAATCTGGTAAACGGCGTGACACCGCTCAAGAAGCAACTGATGCGTCACGCCTTAAATTAAGCAACCGCTGCTTAAGTGCCACACCTGCAACAGGCAGCTTTCGCGCAACGTGCTACAGGGCTAGCCTTGCGTATTTGATGCTCTATGCTGCACATACAGAGCCACTACTTTGTCACGCGCCCACGGTGTGCGGCGCAAAAACTTCAAGCTGGATTTGATACTGGGGTCGTAAGTGAAACAGCGCACCGGCACTGCGGCAGCCAACACAGTCCAGCCAAGATGGGTGGCAAGCTGGGTGACCATCATCTCCAGTGTCACCCCGTCCAGATTGACTTTGCACTGTGTCATAGCAACACCCGCCAAGCGACTAACACATAACGTTCCAGCAGGAACAGCAGACCGAACACCACTAACAGCAGCACGCTGAAGCGGATGACCTGCCAAGCGAAGCGGTAGTAACGCCCGTCGCGGGTAAACAGATACATCGCACCGCTGAGCACCACCAGAAGGGCTACAAGGACGAGTAAAAATCGCAATATCAACATCGAGGACTCCCAAGCGTGCTTGCAGTGTGGTCATGCCGCAAGCCGCCGCGTACCAAGGCAATAACTGTGGTCAAACGGCCTGCAATTGCAGTTGCAGGAAATCCGGGGCTTGTTCGGGGGTGTCAAAAGTCACAAATTCCCACGCCTCGGCATCGGCCAACATCTCACGCAACAAAGCGTTATTCAGCGCATGTCCAGACTTGAAGCCGGAGAACGCACCGATGACCGGATGTCCGGTCATGTACAGGTCGCCAATGGCATCTAGCACCTTGTGCTTGACGAACTCATCTTCAAAGCGCAGCCCGTCTGGATTGAGCACACGGTAGTCATCCATCACGATGGCATTGTCCAAGCTGCCGCCCAACGCCAGCCCCTGAGCGCGCATGTACTCCACGTCCTGCATAAAGCCGAAAGTACGTGCCCGACTGATGTCGCGCACATAAGAGTGCTCACCTAGATCGACCACCACATGTTGCTTGGTGTTGGCAAATACTGGGTGAGTGAAGTTAATGGTGAAGGTGAGCTTGTAGCCTTCATAAGGATCAAAGCGCACCCACTTGTCGCCCTGTTGGACTTCCACCGTCTTTTTCACGCGGATGAACTTCTTGGCCGCTGCTTGCTCAACGATACCCGCCGACTGCAACAGGAAGATGAAAGTCCCTGCGCTACCGTCCATGATGGGCACTTCGGCACTGTCCAGATCAATATAGATGTTATCTATGCCCAGTCCTGACAAGGCCGACATCAGATGTTCTACCGTCGCCACACGCACGCTGTTCTGCTCCATGCAGGTGGACAAGCGCGTGTCGTGCACCAGCGCGGCGGTCACGCGCATCTGCTCGATCGGCTTTTGATCGACGCGGCAGAACACAATGCCGCAGTTAGCGGGTGCAGGACGTAATCCTAACGTGACTTTCTCGCCGCTATGCAGTCCCACGCCAGTGACTTTCACGGATGTTTTGATGGTGCGTTGCTTAACCATGGTCGGTAGGCTCACTCAAATGACGGGCGGATTTTATCACAGCGCCAAGGCTGTCCCGGGCTGACACCACACCGCAAGGTGTGGCGCGTCGCAGTTTTAGTCAGCTTGTTTGCGCAAGAACGATGGAATGTCCAAAGTATCCATACCGGACTTTTCCATGGCATCGATCGTCTCGCGGCGACCACGGCGCATCACGGCTGGCGTATCCAACTCGTTGTAATTGACACCACTGCTCACCATCTGATTATCGGTGCCGGTGCGCTGATACATCTCTTCGCCGCGATACACCACTTCAGGCTTAGGCTGTCTGCGTGCCACAGGTGCGCCCAGACCCGTTGCCACCACGGTGACGCGCAAGCCGTCTTCCATGCTTTCATCGAACACCGAACCGACGATTACGGTCGCTTCTTCTGCCGCAAACTGTACGCAGGCCATCACGTCTTCCAGCTCTTTGAGCTTAAGGCTGCTGGTCGAAGTAATGTTGACCAGCACGCCGCGCGCACCAGACATATCGATGTCTTCCAGCAAGGGGCTGGCGATGGCGCGCTCGGCGGCAAGACGCGCACGGTCGGGGCCGGATGCGATGGCAGAACCCATCATCGCCATGCCATTTTCAGACATCACGGTACGCACGTCGGCGAAGTCCACGTTCACCATACCGGGCACATTGATGACTTCCGCGATACCCGCCACCGCACCCTGCAACACACCATTGGCGGCCTTGAACGCTTCTGGCACGGTCACGTCAGTACCCAGCACTTCCATCAGCTTGGAGTTCGGCACGATGATGAGCGAATCCACATACTCACCCAAGGCTTCGATACCGGCCTTGGCGTAGCGCATACGATTCCCTTCATAGGCGAATGGTTTGGTCACCACAGCCACGGTCAAAATGTCCATCTCCTTGGCGATTTGCGCGACGATAGGCGCGGCCCCCGTACCTGTGCCCCCCCCCATACCGGCAGTGATGAACACCATATTGGCACCGGCGATCAATTCTCTGATGCGATCCCTATCCTCTTCCGCAGCGGCTTGACCGACCGAAGGTTTAGCGCCTGCGCCCAGCCCTTTGGTGATATTGCTGCCGATCTGCAATTGGGTACGCGCCTTGCTGCGTTTCAGCGCCTGCGCATCAGTGTTGATGACGATGAACTCCACGCCCTGCACACCTTGTTCGATCATATGATCGACTGCATTGCCGCCGCAGCCGCCCACACCGATCACCTTAATCACTGCATCCTGTGACTGCGCTTCCAAAATTTCAAATGACATGACCGCCTCCTATTAAAAACAAAAATTAAACCTAACAAGTACCCCTGATACTGCTAAAAATTTCCCTGGAACCAAGCTTTCATCCTAGCCAGCACATCGCGGAAAGAACTGGTCTGCATACGCATCTCCTCGTCACGTTGGTGGTGCTCCATGCCATACAACATCAGCCCCACGCAGGTGGACATGCGCGGTGTCTTGACCACATCCGACAGGCCGCCCACGTATTTAGGTATGCCCAGCCGTACTGGTAAATGGAAGATCTCCTCACCCAACTCCACCATGCCCTGCATCGCACTGCTGCCCCCAGTGATGACGATGCCGGAAGACAGCAACTCTTCAAAACCACTGCGACGCAACTCTGCCTGCACTAGTGAATACAGCTCCTCGACACGCGGCTCGATGACTTCCGCCAAGGTCTGGCGCGACAGCATGCGCGGCCCACGCTCACCCACACCCGGCACTTCGATCTCGCCCTCGTCGGCGAGCTGACGCAGCGCACAACCGTGCTTGACTTTGATGTCCTCGGCATCTTGAGTAGGTGTGCGCAACGCCATCGCGATGTCGTTGGTAATCTGGTCACCCGCAATCGGGATGACGGCGGTATGGCGTATCGCACCGCCAGTGAACACGGCGATGTCGGTGGTGCCGCCGCCGATATCGACGATGCACACGCCCAATTCCATCTCGTCATCTTCCAAAATGGCTTTGCTCGATGCGAGCGGTTGCAGAATCAACTCATGCACTTCCAGCCCGCAGCGGTGTATGCACTTCATGATGTTCTGCACCGCCGCCACTGCGCCGCTGACGATATGTACCTCGACATCTAGGCGCATGCCGCTCATCCCCAACGGCTTCTTGATACCGTCCTGTCCATCGATGCTGAATTCCTGCTCCAGGATATGCAGAATCTGCTGATCGCCGGGCAGGCTGATAGAGCTGGCGGTTTCGATAACACGCTCGATGTCGGCCTTGGTCACTTCCTTCTCTTTGATCTTCACCATGCCGCGCGAATTGGTGCTGCGGATATGACTGCCGGCGATGCCGGTATAAACCTCATGGATCTTGCAATCGGCCATTAACTCAGCTTCTTCCAACGCGCGCTGGATGGCAGACACGGTGGCATCGATATTCACCACCATGCCTTTTTTCATCCCTGAGGACGCGTGCATGCCCATGCCGATCACTTCCAGCATGCCATCCGGCTTCACTTCGCCCACAATCGCCACGATCTTGGAGGTGCCTATATCCAGACCGACGACTAGATTTTTATTCTCTTTGTTTCTGCTCATCGCTCGCTCTCCGCGCCCGTTAACTCTGTTTACTCAAACCGCTTACCGCAAACCCATTGCGATAACGCAAATCCACTGTCTGCACCTGCATATTCACCAGACTGTAGGGATACACCGTTACAAATCGCGCCAAACGCTGCTGCATCTGTTCGCTGCCCAGCTCCAACACCATGCCGTTGTCCAAGCGCAGCTGCCAGGCGCGACGCGGTGTTTCCACCATCTTCTGAATGTGCAGTCCAACCTGCGCCAACTGCGTGGTGAACTGCGCGTATTGCTGCGTCACCAACGCTGCATCCCCGCTCTGACCAACAAAGCTAGGCATGACCGCATCACTATCGGCGCTAAACACCTCGCCCTGCTGGTTCACCAACTCATCCTCATTCCAATACGCCAGCGCCTGATGCTCTTCTATCGCCACACTCAAGCGGTCGGGAAACTCGCGCCGTATCTGCACCCCGCGCACCCAAGGCAGCTTTTCCAGTTCGGCGCGCAGACGCTCTATATCCACGGTGAAAAAATTACCTTGCACCCGCTCGCGCACTACCTGTAGCACCTCGGCACCGTCCACCTGATCCGGCACTGCCTTGAGGCTCACCTGATGCAAGGGCAACAACTGCGGCAGATGCACCAGATAGTGCACCGCGCCATACAGCACCAACAGCACACTCAGCGCCAACAAGGTGCGGCTGGCGTTGCGCAATAGCGTGGGGTCATCCCACATGCGCCATCTCCAATACACGCACCACTAATTGCTCGAAGCTGATTCCGGCATGGCGCGCCGCCATCGGTACCAGGCTGTGGTCGGTCATGCCGGGCGAGGTGTTAGCCTCCAGCACATAAGGCCGTCCATCCGTACTCATCAAGAAATCCACGCGCCCCCAACCTTGTCCGCCTATCAATGCGAAGGCTTGCTTGGCCAAGGCTTGCATCTCCGCCTCTTGCTCAACGCTCAGTCCACATGGGCATAGATAACGCGTGTCGTCGCTCAAATACTTGGCATCGAAATCGTAGAACTCGTTGGCGGGAATGATGCGTATCACTGGCAAAGCCGTATCGCCCAGAATCGCGGCGGTATATTCGCCCCCGCCCACAAAGCTTTCAGCAATCACCAGGCTGTCGTGCTGCACCGCTTCCGCATAGGCAGTCGCTAAACCCTCCACCGTCTTGACCTTGCTGATGCCCACACTAGAGCCTTCGCAGGCGGGCTTGACGAACAGTGGCAGACCTAACTCGCGCTCCACTGCTGCCGCATCAAAATCTGCTTGCAGCATCAGATATTTCGGAATGGGCAGACCAGCTGCGCTCCACACCAACTTGCTACGCCATTTATCCATACCCAAAGCCGATGCCAGCACGCCGCTGCCGGTATAAGGAATACCCATCAATTCCAGTGCACCCTGCACCGTGCCATCCTCACCAAAGCGACCATGCAGCGCAATGAAGGCACGCGCAAAACCCTGCTCCTTTAACGCGTGCAAATCATGGCTGGCCGGGTCAAAAGCATGCGCATCCACCCCGGCGCGACGCAGCGCGGCCAACACCGCATTGCCGCTCTTGAGCGAAACCTCGCGCTCGGCGGACTTGCCACCGCATAACACTGCGACCTTGCCCAATTGGGAAGCAGAAAGGGGGGAGGGGAAAGGGTTGCTCTTATCCATGTTGAACTTGTTCACCAATAATTCTGACTTCGGGATGCAACGCGATACCGCTCTGTTGCAGCACCCGTGCCTGCACTTCATTAATCAAATTTTCAATATCTGCCGCCGTCGCATCGCCCGTATTGACGATGAAATTAGCGTGCTTCTCCGACACCTGCGCGCCGCCGATGCGTTTGCCTTTTAAGCCGCACGACTCAATCAGGCGCGCGGCATGATCGCCAACCGGATTGCGGAACACCGACCCCGCATTGGGCAGGTTGAGCGGCTGCGAGGCGATACGCTTGCTCAATAATTCTTTGATTTCTTGCCGCGCGATTTCACCATCTCCGTTTTCAAAATGCAGCGTCGCGGAGACGAAAAACTCTTCTTGAGGAAGAGGGAAGGGAGAAGAGTGAAGGGTAGTTCCGCTGCACTGAAGGTTCACACCCTTCCCCCTTACCCCTTCCCCCTTCTCTTTAAGCACCACCGACCGATACCCAATCTCATACTCAGCTGGCCTGCGTTCGATCAGCTCACCGCCGCGCGTCAGCACTTGCACCTCGTCCACGTGCTGCCAAGTCTCGCTGCCATAACAACCAGCGTTCATCGCCAACATCCCGCCCAGCGTGCCGGGTATCCCGGCAAAGAAAGCACCACCATGCAAATCGTTGTTGGCGACATAGCGCGCTAACTTCGCACCCGCCACACCGGCTTGCACATACACACGGCCATCCGCATTCCTGCGCAACTCCTTAAGCGCGCCATGCAACAGCAACACCGTGCCGCGCACACCGCCATCGCGCACCAGCAGATTGCTGCCCAAGCCCACCGTATAGAGCGGCTCATGCGCTGCCACACCACGCAAGAACACTTGCAAATCCGCCAAGTCAGCAGGCTGATAGACACGCTCCGCCACACCACCGGCACGCCAGCTGGTGTGGCGGCTCATGGCGACGTTGCGGCGCAACTCGCCGCGTAATTCGCTGGTGCTGAAATGGAGGACATCGCTCATATTCATCTCAAACCTTTTGTCCACGAAAGACACAAACAGACACGAACAAACCCACAGCCTGTGTGCCGTTCATTTCGTGCTTTTGGTGTTTTTCGTGGACCGCCTTGTTTCTCATCGCTCACTGCTCCGCCAAATTTTTAACCAACCTAGGCACGTTGCGCTAACACCAAAAACGTTGTGTCCACAAAAGACACGAAAGGCACGAACAAACCTACAGACTTTGTGCCGTTCATTTCGTGCTTTTGGTGCTTTTCGTGGACCGCCGTTTTTGTCATCTCTATTGCTCCGCCAACTTTTTGACCTGCGCCGGGACGTTGCCGATTGAACCTGCGCCCATGGTCACCACGACATCACCGTCGCGCGCCATCGTCATGACGGCTTGCGGCAGATCGGCGATCTGCTCCACAAACATCGCCGCGCTCTGCCCTGCCACACGCAGTGCCTGCATCAAGGCACGGCCATCCGCTGCCACGATGGGTGTCTCGCCAGCGGCATACACTTCGCTCAACACCAGCGCATCAACCGTGCACAGCACCTTAACGAAATCGTCGAACACATCACGAGTACGCGTGTAGCGATGCGGCTGGAACGCCAGCACCAAGCGCTTATCGGGAAATGCACCGCGCACCGCAGCGAGGGTCGCCGCCATCTCCACGGGGTGATGACCGTAATCATCGATCAAAGTGAAACTGCCACCGTCTGGCAAGGCCACTTCTCCATAGCGTTGGAAGCGGCGACCTACCCCCTCGAACTCGGCCAATGCCGCGACGATGGCCTCGTGTGACACACCCACCTCCAAAGCCACCGCGATGGCAGCCAAGGAGTTGAGCACGTTGTGCATACCGGGCAGATTGAGCGTCACATCCAAATCACGCGGCGTGCCGTTCTGACGGCATTGCACGGTGTAACGCATACGCCCGCCTTCGTGGCGCACATCTACCGCGCGAATCTGCGCACCTTCGCTTAAACCATAGGTGCAGACCGGCTTGCTGATGCGCGGCAATATCTCGCGGATGTTGGCATCGTCCACACACACCATAGCCATGCCGTAGAACGGCAGATGCTCAACGAACTCAACGAAGGCTTGCTTGAGCTTGTTGAAGTCGTGAGCATAGGTCTCCATGTGGTCGGCATCGATATTGGTGATGATGGCCAAAATGGGTTGCAGATACAGAAAGGAAGCATCGGACTCATCCGCCTCCGCCACGATGTAATCGCTTTGCCCCAAGCGCGCATTGGTGCCGCTGCTGTTGAGCTTGCCGCCGATCACAAAAGTGGGATCGAAACCGCCTTTGGCCAGAATGCTGGCAGTCAAAGAAGTGGTCGTGGTCTTGCCATGCGTACCGGCCACCGCGATGCCCTGGCGCAACCGCATCAGTTCCGCCAACATCATGGCGCGCGGCACTACCGGAATGTGGCGCTCACGTGCTGCCATCACTTCGGGGTTGTCAGCTTTGACCGCTGTCGATACCACCACCGCATCGACATCACTCAAATGTTCCTTGGCATGACCGCGATAGATGGTCGCGCCTAATTGCTTGAGGCGTTGGGTCGCTGCGTTCTCGGCGAGATCAGAGCCGCTCACCTGATAACCTGAATTGATTAACACCTCCGCGATACCGTTCATCCCCGCACCACCGATGCCGACAAAATGGAGATGTTTGACTTTGTGTTTCATAGATTCAACCCCTTTATCCACGAACAACACGAAACTACACGAACATAACCACTGCACGACGACACGACTTCTTGCGTGCTTTTCGTGTCTTGCGTGGAAAAGTTTTTAATCTTTTTCATACCAATTCCTCGCATACCTTAGCCACGCTGCTCGCCGCATCAGGCTTTGCTAAAGCGCGTGCTGCGACGGCCATCGCTAATAATTTATCTCTATTCAAATTCTGCAACTGCTCAGCAAGTTGCTTGGGATGCAAAGCTGTTTGCGGCAATAGAATTGCTGCACCTTGTTCACTCAAAAACTTTGCGTTATGGGTCTGATGATCATCCACCGCATGCGGGAATGGCACGAGGATGCTGGCCACACCGGCTGCCGCCAACTCTGCCACGGTCAATGCACCGGAGCGACAGATCACCACATCTGCCTGCGCGTACTGCTTTTCCATATCGTCCAAAAAGGGCAGCACGGTAGCAGTCACGCCCACACTGGCATACAACGCTTGCACGGTAGCGTGATGCTGCTTGCCGGTCTGATGCACCACCTCGGGCCGTTCAGCTTCTTGCATCAATGCCAATGCCTTGGGTACGGCGGCATTGATCGCCTGCGCACCCAGACTGCCGCCCACCACCAACACCTTCAACTTGCCGCTGCGTGCTGCATAACGCTGCTGCGGCTCAGGCAATTCCGTGATCGTGCTGCGCACCGGATTGCCGCACCATTGCGCATCGGGCAGCACATCTGGGAAACCGCTCAGCACGCGTGTCGCGATCTTGGCCAACACCTTGTTGCTCAAGCCAGCAATAGAGTTCTGTTCGTGTATCACCAGATGGCGCATCAGCATGCGTGCCACCACACCACCAGGAAAAGTGATATAGCCGCCCATACCCAGCACTACATCGGGACGGCAACGCTTGATCACTTCCGCGCTCTGGCGCATCGCGACGAATAGATTCCACGGCAACATCAATTTGCGCAGCACCCCTTTGCCACGCAAGCCCGAAAACTGCACCCGCTCCAACGCATAGCCCAACTTAGGAACCAGCTCGGCCTCCATACTGTTGGGCGCACCTAACCACACCACTTGCCAGCCCTGCTCGCGCAAGATGTCCGCCACCGCCACCGCCGGAAAGATATGCCCACCCGTACCACCGGCCATGATCAATATCGACTTAGCCATGTATCACCTCAAAGTCAAATTCACTTGTCCACGAAAGACACGAAAAAGCACGAACAAAACCACTACACAGAGGCATTTCATTTCGTGCCTTTTGTGTCTTTCGTGGACATTGGGTTTGATTCAGCCTCATACCGGAAGTCCCCGTGCAACACGTCTGTTTTGGTTACGACCGCCCCGGTGGGGCTTAACTTGCTTACGCAAGTTAGTCTTCACCGAAATCGTCGCGTTACCACCGTGCGCGCTCATATCGGAAGTCCTCGTGCAACGCGACGATTTTCATAATCGACGCGCAGCAACACTGCTGCTGCGACGCAATTCACCACGATGCCGCTGCCGCCGAAACTCAGGAAGGGCAGAGTCAAACCCTTGGTGGGCAGCACGCCCATATTCACGCCGATATTGATCATGGCTTGCACACCGATCCAAATACCTATGCCTTGCGCGACCAAAGCCGAGTAGTTGCGCTCAAGGAAGGCGGCATGTCTGCCAATCTGGAAAGCGCGCACCACGACCAGCGCAAACAATCCCAGCACCACGGTCACACCGACCAAGCCTAGTTCTTCCGCAATCACTGCCATTAAAAAATCGGTATGTGCTTCGGGCAGATAAAATAATTTTTCCACGCTGCCGCCCAAGCCCACCCCTAGCCACTCGCCACGCCCGAAGGCAATCAATGAGTGGCTGAGCTGATAGCCTTTGCCATAAGCATCCGCCCACGGATCCATAAAGCCGATGACGCGCTGCATACGGTAGGGGGACGAGTAGATCAATGCCCAGAATGCGACCGGTAACGCCATCAGCAACAATCCGAACACCTTGAGATTGAAGCCGCCCAACCACAAGGTGCAAAAGGCGATAGAGAAGATCACGACAAACGCGCCCATGTCTGGCTCTAGCAGCAGCAAACTACCGACTACCGCCATCACCGCAAACATGGGTAGAAAAGATTTGGTGAAGATGTGGCCGACGTTGCCTTTACGCACGGTAAAGTCGGCGGCATACAGCACCGCGAATAACTTCATCAACTCGGAGGGTTGCAGATTGATGATGCCAAATGGCAACCAGCGCCGACTGCCATTCACTTCCTTGCCGATGTGTGGAATCAGTACTAGCACCAGTAACACACCGCCCACCATGAACAGCAGCATCGCCCAGTTCTGCCACATCTGTACCGGAAACTGAAAAACGAACAGGCCAGCGATGACACCTATCAGGATGAACATGCCATGGCGTATCAAGTAGTAGCTCGGATTGTTAGCGGTGAAGCGACTCGCTTCGGCAGTTGCGATAGATGAGGAGTAAACCATCACCAGTCCAATCGCCAGCAATCCGATGAACGCCCAGATCAACAATTCATCGAAGTTCGCCAAGGAGGGACGGCTACGCGTCTTGATCAACGAGACCATGCACCCTCCTCTTGCAGTGCTTGCACGGCTGCGATAAACACTTGCGCCCGATGTTCATAGTTACGGAACATATCAAAGCTGGCGCAAGCCGGTGACAGCAGCACCGCATCGCCGCGTTGCGCCAAGCGGCGAGCACGTTGCACCGCATCGGCCATGTCTGCGGCATGTACCACTGCCACACCGCAATCACACAAGGCGCGCTCAATCAATCCAGCATCGCGCCCGATCAACACCACGGCACGTGCGTGCTGCGCCACCGCCGCTTTCAAGGGCGAGAAATCCTGCCCCTTGCCGTCGCCGCCGAGGATCACCACGGCGGGCTTGCCCAGCCCTTGCAGCGCGGCTTCGGTTGCGCCCACGTTGGTGCCTTTTGAATCGTCGTAATAGGTGACCCCCGCGATCTCCGCGACTTGCTCCACACGGTGCGGCAATCCCTTGAAGTTGCGCAGTGCCTGCACCAACGGTGCCAGCGGCAGATGCAAGGAACGGCACAGCGCCAAAGCCGCCAGCGCGTTGGCCACGTTGTGCATGCCGCTCACCTGCAACTCGTCGGCGCGCATGATCTGGTGCGTACCCTGCATCAACCAGGTCACACCCTGTTCGTTCACGATGCCCCAATCCTGCGCACTGGCAGGCGGATTCAAACCGAAGCTGATGTGTACGCGTCCGGCCTGACGCATCGCCATACTGCGCATATCGTTGCGGTTCAGCACCTGCACGCCGCTCCCCTGAAAGATGCGCGCCTTGGCTGCGGCATAGGCATCCATGCTGCCGTGGTAGCGGTCAAGGTGGTCTTCGCTCACGTTGAGCACCACGGCTGCATCGGCATCTAGGGTGTACGTCGTTTCCAACTGGAAGCTGGACAACTCCAGCACCCACACTTGCGGCTGTTGCTGGCGCGCGCGCAAAGCATCCAGCACCGCAGGCGAGATGTTGCCCGCCACTTGCGTATCCAGTCCGGCTGCCGCGCACATCGCGCCGACCATGCTGGTGACGGTGGTCTTGCCGTTCGCCCCGGTGATGGCGATGACCTTGGTGTTGCGGCGGTAATTATTTGTCTCCAGCAACTGCGCCAACAGCTCGATGTCGCCCACCACCGGTATGCCACGTGCAATAGCGCGCTGCACGAAGGGCTCTGCTACCGGCACGCCGGGGCTGATGGCGATGCGCGCGATGCCTAGCAGTAATTCTTCGCGGAACGGGCCGCAGTACACATCGACCTGCGGCAATTCCTGATACAGCGTGTCTATACCCGGCGGGGCGTTGCGGCTGTCTGCCACCGAAACCTGCGCTCCCTGCACGACCAACCAGCGTGCGAGCGACAACCCGGTCTCACCGAGGCCGAGCACCAGCACAGATTGATTGCGCAGTTCGTTCATCATTTATCTCAACTTCAATGTCGCCAAACCGATCAGCACCAACAGCATGGTGATGATCCAAAAGCGCACGACGACCTGAGTCTCTTTCCAGCCCTTCTGTTCAAAGTGGTGGTGCAAGGGGGCCATCAACAGAATGCGTTTACCCGTGCCGTATTTTTTCTTGGTGTATTTGAACCAGGACACTTGCAGCATCACCGACACCGCTTCCACCACGAACACGCCGCCCATGATGAACAGCACCAGTTCCTGACGGATGATGACGGCCACCGTGCCGAGTGCCGCGCCTAATGCCAAAGCACCTACGTCACCCATAAACACTTCGGCGGGGTAAGCGTTGAACCACAGAAAGGCCAGCCCCGCACCAGCGATGGCGGCACAGAACACCGCCAGCTCACCCGCGCCGGGGATGGCAGGCTCGCCCAGATAGGCGGAGAACCCGGCATGACCTGCGACGTAAGCGAAGATCGCCAGCGCACTCGCCACCATCACGGTCGGCATGATGGCCAAGCCATCCAGACCGTCAGTCAGATTCACTGCATTGCTGGTACCAACAATGACCAGGTACACCAGCACGATGAAGCCGACCGCACCGAGCGGAAACACCAGATGCTTGAAGAACGGCACGATCAGTTCGGTGTGCGCGGGCAGGCTGGCGTGCTGCCAAAGGAAGATTGCCACCGCCAGCGCGATCAGCGATTGCCAGAACATTTTGGCGCGCGCGGAAAGCCCATCGGGATTGCGATGCACCACCTTGCGATAGTCGTCCACCCAACCGATTGCGCCTACGCTCAAGGTAGTCAGTAACACGACCCAAACATACGCGTTGTGTAGGTCCGCCCATAACAAGGTAGAGATCGCGACCGAAGTGAGGATGAGCGCGCCGCCCATGGTCGGTGTACCGGCCTTGACCAGATGGGTCTGCGGGCCATCGCTGCGCACCGCTTGCCCAATCTTCATTGCAGCCAACTTGCGTATCATCCACGGCCCAACCATAAATGAGATGATCAGCGAAGTCATCGCCGCCATCAGCGCGCGCAGCGTGATGTAATTGAACACACTGAAGGTGCGCACGTCTTCCGCCAACCATTGAGCTAGTGCGAGCAGCATTTAATGAACCTCCTTTTTGGGAGAAGGGGGAAGAGAGAAAGGGGAAGAGGAAAACCCAGCACGCTGACCACTCTTCACCCTTCCCTCTTTACCCTTCTCTTCGTCCATACAATGGGCGACCACTCGTTCCATTTTCATAAATCTCGATCCCTTCACCAGCACAGTGGTCTGTGCATCCAATTCTTTCAGCAGGGCGGCATTCAGCGCTTCCAGCTGCGTGTAATGCTGTGCGCCTACGCCGAACTCGCGCGCCGCCACCGCACTCATCTCACCCAGCGCATACAGTTTCTCTATGCCGGACGCACGCGCGGCGCGCCCCAACTCTTGATGCATGGCCAGCGCATCTGCGCCCAACTCACCCATATCGCCCAGCACGAAGATGCGCTTGCCGGATGCCTGTGCCAGCACTTGCAAAGCTGCGCGCATCGAAGCCGGATTGGCGTTGTAGGTGTCATCGATCAAGGTCGCACCACACCAACCCTGTTTGCGCTGCAAGCGACCTGCCACCCCGCCGAACTCGGCCAGCGCGGCAGCGATGATGTCTAGTGGAATGTGCAATGCCAAAGCGGCACTGGTAGCTGCGAGGGCATTGCGCACGTTATGTATGCCGGGCACTTGCAACTTCAGTTGCAGCGCACCCTGTGGCGTGTCGAGCTGCACCAAACTGCCGTAGTCCTGCGGCTGACTAGTACCGCGCACAGCCGCAGCGTTATCCAATGCAAAATCAATGATGGGATGTTTGCCTGCCAGCTCACGCCACAAATCTGCATGCGCATCGTCGCCATTGATGATGGCGATGCCTGCTGCATCCAGCCCTGCGAATATCTCGCCCTTGGCTTGCGCCACGCCCGCGATAGAACCTAGTCCCTGCAAATGTGCGCCGCTGGCGTTGTTCACCAATGCCACCTGCGGCAATGCCAGACGAGTCAGATAATCGATCTCACCAAAATGATTCATACCCATTTCGATTACCGCGTAACGATGTTGCGCATTCAGTTGCAGCAAGGTGAGCGGCATGCCGATGTCGTTATTGAAATTACCCTTGGTCGCCAAAACTGCTGCCTCGCTCCCTGCTGCCTTACGCAGAATCGCGGCCAGCATTTCTTTGACCGTGGTCTTGCCGTTGCTGCCGGTAATCGCCACCAGTGGAATGGCGAATTGTCTGCGCCAATACGAGGCCAACTTGCCCAGCGCGATGCGTGTGTCATCGACCAGCAACAAGGAAGAAAGTCCGCCGTGTATGACGCTGTCGTAGCTACTGCGATTCATCACTGCCGCCACCGCACCGCTTTGCAGTGCCCCAGCCGCATAAGCCGCACCATCAAAATTCTCGCCACGCAAAGCAATGAACAGATCGCCACTGTGTATCTTGCGACTGTCGGTATTTACCTGCTCGAAGGCGACATCCGCGCCTACCAAAGTGGCGTTCAGTTCCGCCGTGAGTTCAGACAAGCGCATCATGAGCGCACCTCCAAAGGCCAGTGTTGTAGGGCGCGCTGTGCGACTTCGATATCGCTGAAGGCATGTCTTACACCAGCGACCTCCTGATATTGTTCATGCCCCTTACCCGCGATCAGCACGGTGTCGCCAGGTTGCGCGTGCGCAATGGCGTGATAGATCGCCGCCGCACGATCGGCGATGACGCGATGTTTGTCATCGCGCATGCCGGCGGTGATCTGATCGATGATAGAGGCAGGGTCTTCGTCGCGCGGATTGTCGCTGGTGACGATGCTGCGATCAGCCAAACGTGCGGCGACCTTGCCCATCAGCGGGCGCTTGCCGCTGTCGCGATTACCGCCGCAACCGAACACGCAGACCAGATTGCCGCCCTTGCTCTGCATCATCTCGCGCAAGGTCTGCAATACTTTTTCCAGCGCGTCCGGGGTGTGCGCGTAATCGACAATGACGGTGGGCAGGGCCTTGCCGCCCAGTCGCTGCATGCGTCCCGCCACGGCCTGCACACGCGATAGCGAGTCGACCGCATCCTCCAGCGCAATCTCGCTTACCAACAACACGGCCAACACGCCGAGCAAATTCTCGGCATTGAAACGTCCAACCAGATGGCTTTCCAAGCGCGCCGTCCCCCAACTGCTATGGATGCCCAGACTCAGCCCGCTGTCTGTCATCTGCAACAAGTGGCCGTACACCATGCGCAGTTGCAGATGCTGTGCACGTTGCAACGCCGCATCACTCAAGCCATAGGCGACCACTTCCACACCATCTTTTTGCAAGGACTCAGCCCAAGCCGATCCGGTCTCATCATCCAAATTCAGCACCGCGTAACGCAGCGTCGTGACATCGAAGAACTTGCGCTTGCTCGCGGCATAGTTGGCCATATCGCCGTGATAATCGAGATGGTCGCGGCTCAGATTAGTCAGTAACGCGACATCGAAACGCACACCATCGATGCGCCCCTGATCCAAGGCATGCGACGACACTTCCATCGCCACCGCCTGCGCGCCATCGTGCAGATATTCTGCGCACAACTTGTGTACCTGTATCGCTTCAGGCGTGGTGTTGGCAGTCTCTTGCAGCGCACCCAGCCGACCGTTGCCCAGCGTGCCGATCAGCGCGCATCTGCGTTGCGCATCGCTCAAGGCCTGCGCAATCCAGTGCGTGGTGGAAGTCTTGCCATTGGTACCCGTCACGCCCACCATCCACAGCTTTTCTGTGGGCTTGCCATACACTGCATCGGCCAAATCACCGCTCTTACGGCGCAAGTCCTGCACGGCCAGATGCGGTACTTGCCAGTTAGCATCCCATACGAAATCGCTTGCCTCGTAGATGACCGCATTCGCACCTTGCGCGATGGCGGCAGCGATATGTTTACGACCGTCGTTTTTTTCACCGGGAAAAGCAACAAAGGTATCGCCCGCTTTAATCATGCGACTATCCGTGACCAACTGTGTGATGGGTACTTGCAGTGCCGCCAGTTGCGAATGGGGAAAGCTCGTTTGCAGGATAGCTGTCGTGTTCATTACACCTCCTCCCTGATGATTTCTGATGGGGGTGTAATGACATTATTTATCGGTGCATCGTTGGGCACATTGAGCATATGCAATGTCGCACCAACAATCTGACTAAATACCGGCGCGGCAACTTGACCACCGTAATACGCTGCGCCTGATGGCTCATCGATCATCACGGCAACGATGATGCGCGGTGCTGAAACCGGTGCGAATCCTACAAATGAGGCGACGTATTTATTCACATAGTGTGCGCCGGACAATTTGTGCGCCGTGCCGGTCTTGCCACCCACGCGATAGCCGGCGACTTGCGCCAGCGGTGCAGTTCCACCAGCTGACACCACCGTCTCCAACATGTCGCGTAACGAGTTCGCCGTTTTTTCCGACATCACACGTACACCAGTTGGTGGGCTATCCAGCTTGACTAGAGACACCGGTTTCAGCTCTCCAGCATCGGTAAATACGGTGTAGGCGCGCGCTAGTTGCAGCAGATTCACTGAAATACCATGACCATACGCCATGGTAGCTTGCTCGATCGGATGCCAAGTCTTGGCATCCCGCAATTTGCCTGCTGCCTCACCTGGGAAGTTGCTGCCGGTATGCGCGCCGAAGCCGTTGTCCGACAGCGCTTGCCACATTACTTTAGGCTCCAGCATCAACGCCATCTTGGCTGCGCCCACGTTGCTGGATTTCTGTATCACACCTGCCACAGTCAGTGTCGCCTCAGGATGACTGTCATGGATCTGCCTTCCACCCACGGTATACACACCATGCTCGGTATTAATCAGCGTATCGGGCTGCACCTTGCCGTTTTCCAAGGCAGCGGCGACCGTGAAAGGCTTCAACGTAGAGCCTGGTTCGAACAAATCGGCCACAGCGCGGTTACGCATCTGATGTGGCGTGACTTTGCTGCGATTATTCGGATTAAAACTGGGATAGTTAGCTAACGCCAAAACTTCACCGCTGCGCGCATCTAACACCACCACCGCGCCAGCCTTGGCATGATGTTTCTCCACAGCGGATTGCAACTCACGATATGCCAAGTACTGAATCTTGCTGTCCACACTGAGCAACACATCGTTACCGGGCTTAGGTGCGCGCAGGCTGGCTACGTCCTCGATGATATGTCCGCGTCTATCTTTGATGACACGTTGGCTGCCCACTTTTCCGCCCAACTGTGCTTGCAGCCCCAGCTCCAACCCTTCTTGCCCGTTGTCATCTTGACCAGTGAAGCCAAGTAATTGTGCCGTCACTTCACCAGATGGGTAGTAACGGCGATATTCCGGCTGCAACGACACGCCTGGCATATTCAGTTGTTTGACTTGCTCGGCTTGCTCGGGAGGAATCTGACGCTTGAGATAGACGAAGTCATGTGAGTTGTCGAACATCTGGCGACGAACATCGAACTCCTTCATCTGTAACACACTGGCTAATTGCCTGACCTGCTGATTGTTCGCTTCCACATCTAACGGGCTAGCCCACACCGACTGCACCGGCGTGCTCACTGCCAGCGGCTCACCATTGCGATCTCGTATCATGCCGCGATGCGCGCTGACTTCAATCACACGGCTGTAGCGCGCGTTACCCTGACCTTGCAAAAAGTCATTGTGTATCCCTTGCAGATACACACCGCGCCCGAACAACCCGAACAGGCCCGCGACCAACACTACGAACAACACAGACGCACGCCAGCCGGGCAAAGTTGCCGGTGTCGTTGCTGCTCTGTTGTTTGCGTAACTCATGGTTATTTTTTTCTCCGCTCATCCAGCTTCCTACCTTGCGCTCAACAAAGGCGGGGCGTTGGAATTTTGTCCTACCCTGATATATCTCACTTGCGTACTTTTAGGACGCTCCATCTCAAGATGCTGCCCAGCGATTTTCTCGATCCGTGCTGGCGCAGCCCAAGTGCTCTGCTCCAATTGCAACTGCCCCCACTCCACTTCCATCTGCTGCGCCCTTTGTTTTTCTTGCTGCAAAGCGATAAAGGATTTACGCGCCTGATGTTGCGAGGTCACTACACTCAAAGCCGCCAAGGTCACAATGACCAGCAACACCACATTCAACAAACGTCCACTAAGCGGCATGGCTACGCTCCGCAACCCGCATCACCGCGCTACGCGCACGTGGGTTAGCCGCCAACTCAGCCGCACCAGCTTTAATTGCCTTGCCAATCAAAATCACCCGCCCCTGCGGCACTTCACTAGCGCGTATCGGCACATTGCGCGGCAACTTGTCGCCCTCTGCCATGTCACGCATGAAGTGCTTCACGATCCTATCTTCCAGCGAATGAAAACTGATCACGGCCAACCTGCCGCCCGGATTTAGATGCGTGATACATTCTGGCAATATCCCCTCGAGTTCCGCGAGCTCTTGGTTGATATAAATCCGTATAGCCTGAAAGGTACGAGTCGCCGGATTTTGCCCAGCTTCACGGGTACGTACCGTTTGACCAACCAACTCGACGAGCTTCCTCGTGGTGTCGATAGGTTCAACTGCGCGCGCAGCAACAACCGCTCTTGCAATCTGCTTAGCAAACCGTTCTTCGCCGTAATCACGTATCACCTCCGCCAGGAAACTCTCTTCGACCGTCGCCAACCATTGCGCAGCAGTCGGTCCCTTAGTTACATCCATGCGCATATCCAACGGCGCATCGAATCTAAAACTAAAACCACGCGCCGCCTCATCCAACTGCGGCGATGACACACCCAGATCGAGCAGGATGCCATCCACACGCTGCACATCTAACTCACGCAGCACTCGCGCCAGCTCCATAAACCCACTGTGCACAATCTGGAAGCGCGCATCCGACCACTGCCTTCCCACCGCGATTGCAGCAGGATCTTTATCCAGTGCAATCAACCGTCCTTGCGGCCCCAGCGCTTGCAGAATCTTGGCGCTATGTCCGCCGCGCCCGAATGTACCGTCGACATAGACACCATCTGCGCGTATCGCTAATGCCTCGACCGCCTCATGCAACAAAACCGTGGTGTGAGCCAGCACTTCACTCATAACCGCCTCACCAACTCAGACTGATTCAACGCGCAGCAGCGCATCACAAGGAAAAGCCCTCAAGCTCGTTCGGCAGATCGCCCACCATCAGCGCCAACGAAGCCGCTTGCTGCGCTTGCCACTTTGCCTCATCCCACAATTCGAATTTATTCCCTTGGCCCACCAGCATCACGCGCTTATCCAACGTGGCGTAGTTGCGCAAATTAGGAGAAATCAACACCCGACCCGCGTTATCCATCAACACATCTTCGGCATTACCCACCAACAGACGTTGTAAGGCGCGACTCTTAGGATTAAATGAAGACAGCTTGTTTAGCTTTTCGCGTATGGGCTGCCAGATATTCTGCGGATAGACCAACAGACAACCATCCACATCAGCGGTAAATACCAAGTTACCGGCACATTCGGAAAGCAGCACATCGCGATGCTTGGCGGGTATCGCCAGCCTGCCTTTGCTATCCAAATTAAGTTGCACCGCCCCTTGGAACATTTCCATAAACCCCACTATTACCCACTTTTTACCACTTAATCCCACTATATTGAAAATATTGCACGGGGTCAAGCGCGAAAATGGCTTTTTTCTTTTTAAGACAAGGAGTTAGCGCGGCAAGTTAAGAAAAATAAAATGTTCTTAAAAAGCAAAGAATTACAGAAATAAGCTAAAGTTATTTGTGATGGAGTAACTAGATATTCGAGGATGAGTGGGGGGAGGGAGGGGAAGGATGTGGAGTAGCTTTTCCACTTCCGACCAAAGCACGTGGTGCACGTCCTACTTCCCACGCTCTGCAATTAAAAAAGTGAAGCTAGCCGATAAGCCGGGTTCTGTCGTGGACAGTCATTCCTCTAGGCGTTTCGTTACCTGACGCTCAAGCGACCTACCCGCTGACGACGCGAGCAGCGTCATAGTCAGCCTATTTGATCTTGCTCCGGATGGGGTTTACCCTGCCACGGATGTTGCCACCCGCGCGGTGAGCTCTTACCTCGCCATTTCAACCTTACCTGCTCCTCTCCCATCATTCACGGAGACTTACGCCCCCGCGCTGATTGGATGACTTTGCCGCCCTTACGGTCGGCGCAGTCGAAACATCGGCGGTATATTTTCTGTGGCACTTTCCATCGCCTCACGGCGTCCGGTCGTTAACCGGCATCCTGCTCTATGGAGCCCGGACTTTCCTCCCCGCCCTCCGTGCAGGGAGAAAAATCCGGGTTTCCCCGCACTTTGGTTTCGGCATAACTTGCTTGCGCAAATTAGCCTACACCGCAACTCACTCGCTTGCGCGAGTGGGTTGTCCTCCCCGCCCTTACGGACGCGGCGACTGCCTAGCCAGCTTCGGCGCGGATTCTATCACCAGAGACCGTCTGCCCTAGGATTAAATCTATTTACCTTGTAATGCTTGCCCAGTCTTTTCCAGAGCCTTACCGCTTTGCTGCAACGTCTCATTACCCAGCCGCTTGAACTGGTCCGCCAAGGTATCCTGCGCAAAAGGATTGGATAACAAAGGCCGATTTCGACCTATATTCACGCCCAAGGCCATACCTATCAAAAAACCAAGCAGCGCACTCAAGGCCACCCATTTGAATAGCTTCATTTACCCTCCTACGGCTTAGCTCCGCACCAACCTGCAATTACAACTCACTAACCTGCATATTTACACCTAGTGACTTCCATTGTTTGGCTTCGTCACGCAGCGCTGATTCGGTCAAAGGGTTCTGCTCCAACCAGCCCTTGCCCAATTTCAAGTAGAACTTGGTGCCGCTGAACAGACACTTCATCTCGGGTAATTCAATATCACTGCGATTGCGGTAGAACAATGCGGCCAGACGTAGACTCATCGCCAGCACGATATTCTCTTCATCGGTGAGCAGTCCTTGTAGTTTTTTCATGCTACCGCGATGCGATAACGCCAACAGACTCATCCGCGCTTGCTCTTTTTTAGAGAAGCCTGGCATATCCGCATTCGCCAAGATATAAGCGGTGTGCTTGTGATAACCGCTATGGGCGACACGTATGCCGATGCCATGCAGGCTGGCCACCCATCCGAGTTGTTGGATCGCTGATTCTCTATCTTCAGCACCAAAGAACTGTAGCGCCAAAGCGTGCGCAAGCTTACTGACGCGCGCCACCTGCTTAACATCGACTTGATAGCGGCGCATGAGCTGCTGCACCGTCGCCTCGCGCATATCGTTATGGGTAAAACGCCCCAATAAGTCATACAACACGCCTTCACGTAACGCACCCAAGGCTGGTTGCATACGCTCGATATTCAACTCGCGGAAGGCCGCATACATGATGGCGAAGCCTCCCGGCAAAACAGGCAGTCGCTCGGGCTTGAGTCCCAACAACTCCAAACGCTGCGCACTACCGGCTTTCAGCAATTGCGCGCGCAACATCTCCAGCCCTGCGCGCGTGATGCCACTTTCGCTATAACCGTTCTGCTCCAGGATGTCACTCAACATGCGCGCACTACCCGATGAACCCAAGGCTACATCCCAATGGCCACGCGTATATTCGGCGACGATGGTCTGCAATTCCGCACTGGCGGCTAACTCAGCCTGCTTGAGGTTGGACTTATTAATCTCTCCGTTAGGAAAGTAACGGCCACTGAAACTGACGCAGCCCATGTACAAGCTTTCCAGCTTGAGCGGTTCCAACGCCGTACCGATGATGAACTCGGTCGAGCCGCCGCCGATATCCATCACCATGCGCCGCTCTTTAGTTTGCGGCAAACCTTGCGCTACGCCTTTATAGATTAGACGCGCCTCTTCCCGGCCTGCGATTACATCGATAGGAAATCCCAACGCGGCCTCTGCCTGCAACAGGAATGCCGGGGCATTCTTGGCTACACGCAAGGAATTCGTACCGACTGCGCGCACTGCCTCGATCGGCATACCACGCAAGCGCTCACCAAAGCGCTGCAGGCAAGCCAAAGCGCGCTGCTGCGAAGGTTTATCCAGGATTTTGTCTTGATTTAGGCCTGCGGCGAGACGCACCGATTCGCGCAAGCCATCCAGCATATAGAGCTGGTCGTTCTCCACCTTGGCAACTTGCAATCGAAAACTATTAGAGCCCAGATCGACTGCGGCAAGTAGCGACTGGGGTTGCACTATTTTTGAACTTCGCGCTCGATCTCATCGGCAGTGACATGACGCACGTCGCGCCCTTTCACCATATAGATGACGTACTCAGCCATATTTTGCGCATGGTCGCCGATACGCTCGATAGCCTTGGCCACGAACAATATCTCGAGAGCAGTAGAGATGGTGCGCGGATCTTCCATCATAAAAGTGATGAGATAACGCATGATGCCGCGAAACTCTTCATCCACCTGATCGTCCTGACGCACCACCTGCGCCGCCATCACCACATCCAGACGTGCAAAGGCATCCAGTGCTTTACGCAACATATCCACAGCGATCTCGGAAGCGCGCTCAATTTCGTGATAACGCGGCTTAACCAGCACGTTCTTCTGCGACAACATTTTCGCCATACGCGCAATTTTCTCGGCTTCATCGCCAATGCGTTCCAGATCGGTGATGGTCTTGACCACGGTCATAATCAGACGTAAATCGCCCGCAGTCGGCTGGCGGCGCGCAATCATCTGACTACACGCCTCGTCTATTTTCACTTCCATAGCGTTGACGCGAT
>Ga0172367_10000224_pt1 | contig 86772 bp, 88 predicted proteins | sample Lak10m_FD_114542 | JGI IMG/M metagenome (GOLD analysis project Ga0172367, IMG submission 114542) | Freshwater microbial communities from Kabuno Bay, South-Kivu, Congo - kab_022012_10m | ecosystem: Environmental > Aquatic > Freshwater > Lake | place: Democratic Republic of the Congo: South-Kivu... | reverse complement strand
TTATGGCGTGGGTAGTTGGTCTTGTTGAATTTGTCGGTGGTGTCGCTGTATTGCTCGGTGTGTTTGTTCGCACTGCAGGAGCACTCCTCACTATCGTAATGATTGTGGCCATCGCCACCGTACATGCCAAGAATGGGTATGCTCTTATGACTGGTGGCTATGAATATCCGCTCACCCTGCTCTTGGCAGCGCTTGCGACCGCTTTCACCGGTGCCGGCGAGTATGTCCCAGCTCCTTTGGCGAAGCTCGAAGCAAAGTGCTGCGCGGCGTGTGCGGGTTGTTGTGCCGGTGGTTCGTGCGGTAGTGATGGTAGTAGTTCATGTGGCTGCGAAGAGAAGAAGTAGGTCTCAAAAAACAAAAAACCGCCCCAACCGGGGCGGTTTTTTAATGTAATTTTTAATACAATTTTAACAAAAATGAGCGTTTTCCTTATCATTTTTTAGCAATTTCTCTATCGACTGTCTGATACAGTATATTTAAGAGGGGTATCTCGCGGAGAAAATGAGTACCCTCGGATTTTGCATCTAAAAGGATGCAAAAAGGATGCAAAATCCGAGGGTACTCGAAAAAGTCGGCAGAGACCCCTCCAGCCGAGCTTCACATTCAATTATCTATGAAAAGAAAATTCACACTTTCGTTATCCGACCACATGCTCCAGAAGGTAGAGCGGTTGAAGACGGAGCATCCATTCCGTACGATGAGCGCGGCCTTCCATCACATTATCCTTGTGTGGGATCAGTCCCGCCAGTATAAGGCCTTTGAGAAGAAAAAGATGAAAGACGCTTTCTGGCAGGCCTTTGATCGAGACGTAAAGGCTCATCCCGAATGGTATCTAGAAGAATGATGCTTTTTTGGCGCATGAGCGCTGCGTATGAGCGCTACGCCTGCTTCTGTGACTTCAGTCGGTCGCCCTCTTTCAAAAAGCGCTTGCGGAGGCGGGTTTTCGTAGGGGTGATCTCCAAATAGTCATCTTCAGACATGATTTCCATGCCACGTTCAATATTGAGCTTGATCGGCGGGGTGAGCAATACCAATCCGTCGGAGCTCTTGGTACGCATGTTGGTGAGCTGCTTGGCCTTGATCGGATTCACCGCCATATCCTCGCCCTTGGTGACATTGCCCACCACCATACCTTCGTATATCTCATCACCTGGCTCTACATACAATGCGCCCCGCTCCTGGAGCTTCTCGAGAGAGTAGGCAATCGCTTTGCCGTTTTCCATAGAGACCATCGAACCATATGAGGTGCGCTGCACGACACCGGCCCATGGTCGGAACTCCAAGAATCGAGAAGACATAATACCCTCACCCTTGGTATCCACCACAAACTGTCCACGATAGCCGAGGAGTCCTCGAGTCGGAATTTCAAAGACGAGTCGGGTAGTGCCGTCGCCCTCTTTCATTTGTGTCATGGTACCACGTCGTTCTGAGAGGGTCTTGATGATGGCACCTGTGACCTCTGGCTTTACATCGATAATCACTTCCTCAAACGGTTCCATTTTCACGCCACCTTCCTCCTTCACGATAACCTGCGGCTGTGAGATCTGCACTTCGTAGCCCTCGCGCCGCATATTTTCGAGCAAGATAGAGATATGGAGCTCGCCACGTCCGTATACCTTGAAAAAGTCGTTGGCAGCGAAATCCACCTTGAGACCGACGTTTACCTCGAGCTCCTTTTCCAGTCGCTCGCGGATCTGTCGGCTGGTGACAAACTTCCCCTCGCGGCCAGCAAAAGGCGAGTCATTGACCAAAAAGTTGAGGGAGATGGTCGGTTCGTCGATTTTAATCGTTGGCAATGGCTCGGCATCCGCGGCACCACAGATGGTCTCGCCAATGTAGATCGAGGGGAGGCCGGCGATCATCGCAATATCGCCCGCAGCAGCCGACTGCACTTCCTTGCGCTTCGTACCCTCGAAAGTAAAAATCTTGGTGATCTTGCCAGTCACGGTCTCGGCACCATCTTTCTTGATAAAGACCTGCTGCGCCATCTTCACGGTACCTTCCTGAATACGGCCAATCGCCATACGGCCGAGGAAATTGTCGTATGCCAAATTGAAAGCCTGCATACGGAGCGGCTTGCCCTCGAGTGCGTCGTGAGTGGCCTGATCGGTGCCATTGGCTGAAGGGACGAGTTTCAAAATAGTGTCGAGCAATGGGGTGAGGTCCTTGCTCTCATCGGTGAGCTTCATTTTGGCAATACCTTGGCGGCCGATAGCGTAGACAGTCGTGAAGTCGAGTTGTGCATCGTTAGCACCAAGCTCCATGAAAAGTTCGAGGATCTCTTCGTGAGCTTCAGCTGGGCGCGCGGCTGGCTTGTCGATCTTGTTGAGGACGACGATCGGCTTGAGGCCAAGCTCGAGAGACTTTTTGAGCACAAAACGTGTCTGCGGCATCGGGCCTTCCTGTGCATCCACCACGAGCAACACGGTGTCGATAGATCGGAGCACTCGCTCTACTTCAGAGCCGAAATCGGCGTGGCCGGGGGTGTCTACGATGTTGATCTTCGTGCCCTTGTAATAGAGGGAAGTGTTCTTGGCGTAGATAGTAATACCGCGCTCCTGTTCGAGGGCGTTGGAGTCCATGCTGGCACCTTCTTCAGCCGCGCCGTTTTGCTTGAGCAAGGCGTCGGTGAGCGTGGTTTTGCCGTGGTCCACGTGGGCGATGATAGCGATGTTGCGAATTTCCATGAAAATGAGTGGGTTACAAAAGGCCCGTGAGTGGGCCGGATGAGGCTTATTTTTAACAAAAAAGCCCGCTTTTGTCAAACTGGGCTGGGGAAGCCACAGTATGACAAAAGCGGGCGAGTCCCACTATCCGTTTGGATATGTAGTTTGGGCATGAACCTTCGCAAGCTTTACCAAGTCTTGCAGACCCATGCGTGCGCCGTTGCCGGCCACTTTTTCGATGACTGAGGGGTCATAGCGGTCATCGATGATGAGTTCCCAGCTATCTGGGTTTCCCCAGCTGCCTTTTTGGCGGCAGAGGCAGAAGATGGGAGTAGGAGAGGTTGATGAAGGTGATGATCCGGAGATCAGTCCAAAGAGGATACGAGCTCCCGGACCTACTCCCTTGGATCGCTTCATCTCCACCACCTCGTAGACTGAGGGATGAGAGGTTGGGTGCATGGGTCGATAGAGTTCGAAGAGCTATTGAGTTTCCCCCTATTATTACATAAAATGCCACACAAATGCCAAACACATCACCCATTGAGCTCCTGCTCGTAGACAAGCCAGCCGGTATCAGCTCTTTTGACGTAATACGTCGATTGCGACGCGAGCCTGCGTATGCGGGTCGTAAAATGGGACACGCTGGTACGCTGGATCCATTGGCGACAGGCCTAATGATTGTCGGTATTGATGGTGGGACAAAGCGGCTGAGTGAATTGCTCGGATTGTCAAAAGTGTATGAGGCGGAGTTTGTGATTGGCATGCGGACTGATAGTGGCGATACCGATGGTCGGGTGGTGGAGCAATGGTCAGCGGAGCAACTCGCGGCATTTGGAGCGACTCTCACCGTCGATCATGTTGAGGCGATGCTGGCAACAATGCAGGGTGTACAGCACTTGCCTGTACCTATCTACTCAGCGATCAAGCGCGATGGCAAAAAACTCTACGAATTGGCCCGAGCGGGACAGACCGTCGAGCAGATCGAACCACCAGTAAAAGAAATGGCGGTCGAGTCGGTACGTTTTTTGGGGTTGCAAAATGAGGTAGGAAATATTCGGGTGCGAGTCGAGCTGGGTGTGTCGAGCGGCACCTACATCCGCTCTCTAGGAGAGGAGTTTGGAAGACGTATTGGTGCGCCAGTGGCAATGAGTGCCTTGCGACGGACGAGTATCGGTGACTTTTCGGTGAAAGATGCTCGGCAGATCTAAGGAAACAAAAAAGCGCCCCTAGCGCTTTTTTGTTTCCTTGTTTCAATCGCGCAAGCCTTTGATCCGATGTGTCGGGGCGTATTCGTTGGCAGAATAGACAAAGAGCGCGAGTGCTACAAGGACAACATTTTTGATAATATATTGCCCCTCGAGTGTTGGAGTGAGGAATCCTTGCCAGGTCATGGCGGGTATAAAGAAGAGTGGCATCACTGTGGTGAACATGTGAAAAGCAAATAGTCCGAAAGCCACTTTCTCACAGCGCGGAATCAAAAAGAGGAGGCCGATGAGCATTTCAAAGAGGGCAAACCAAATGATAAAGTTGCTAAACGGCCAAAAGGGCATGGTGACATGGAGGAGGTCGGCAACCATTGGATTGGCCGGACTGAGATCGAGCAGCTTCAAAGCACCAAACCAAAAATAGACAACAAAGAGCGCGAGACGGCCGATGAGAGAAGACAGATGGATATGTCGAGGATTCATGCTCCTAGTATAGCGTGTCTCAAGACCACAAGCCACCCCACCATTCAAATGTGTGATGCATCAAGATCGCCATAGGGACATAAATCGGCGCCAAGAGAATGAAGATGACTTTGTTCATAAAAAAGTATCATAAGGCAAAACCGACGCGGTATCAAGCGAAAAATGGCCTGGACTGTGGACAAAATGGTATACTGAGAGGCATGGAAGCACAGAAAGGTGGACTCCGTATCGTGATTGCGACTGGCATTTATCCACCGCAGTCTGGTGGCCCTGCCACGTACTCGAAGCTGTTGTCAGACCGATTGCCAGAGTGCGGTCACGAGGTGACCGTGGTAAACTTCGGGGCATTTTTGCAGTGGCCCAAGGGTGTTCGGCACGTTTTGTATTTTGCCAAGCTTTTCACAGCCGCTTTGGGGGCCGATGTGGTGTACGCTCAGGATCCTGTCTCCGTCGGCTGGCCGGCCAAGTGGGTGGTTCGACTTCTGTGCAAACACTTCTTGCTGAAAATTGTCGGCGATTATGCATGGGAGCAGGGCTGCCAGCGCTATGCGGTGGATGAGCCATTGGATAACTTTGCCGCCAACAGTACTCAGTCGGCGTATGCTCCAGCGGTACGCTTTTTGAAGCGAATACAGCTCGCGACAGCAATGGCAGCAGATCGAATCATTGTGCCGAGCGAGTACCTGAAGCGTATCGTCACCGCGTGGGGTGTGCCAGCGGAAAAGATCACTGTTATTTACAACGGTTTCAATAGTACAGACCTCATGTTGCCACTCACAATGCAATCTTCCGTCACACCATCATCACTTGCTTCACATGCAATTGTGAGTGTTGGTCGGCTCGTGCCATGGAAGGGTTTTGATACGTTGATTGAAGCGGTGGCGACTCTCGCTTCGACATCGTCACAGCATCTGCAGTCCAATATCCATCTGTATATTCTCGGTGATGGTCCAGATCGCGCGGCTCTAGAAAAGAAAGCGGCCTCACTGCAAGCACCCGTCACATTTTTGGGTAGGGTGGATCATGATACGGTGTTGCGGTATCTTTCGGCCGCCAAGGTTTTTGTGCTCAATACTGCATATGAAGGGTTTTCACACTTGCTGCTCGAAGCGATGGCTGTCGGTGTACCTATTGTGACGACGCCTGTTGGTGGCAATACTGAGCTTGTTGAAGATGGGAAAAGTGGGTTGTTCGTCACACAAGGTGATATGAAAGCAATTGCTGCTGCCGTCGAAAAGATTCTCTCCGACACAGCTCTTGCAAAGCGACTATCAGAAGCGGGGAAGGTACGGGTGGCACAATTTAGCGATGAGCGCATGTTGGGAGAGCTCGACCGATTGTTGAAAGAAGAGATGAAAGAAAAAACCGACCACCTTCCCGTGTGTCGAAAATAGGAAGAGAGATCGATTCTTGTTGGCTGGTGCTGTCACCACTCAGTCTTTGAGAGGTAGGCTCTGTCGCCACGATACACCAGGATACCTTTGTGTCTGGTGTCGGTAAACTTGACCGTGAAGACTTCGTCGGTGAGCTTACTGAAGTCCTTGTCGGACATGGGGATTCCGCGCTTGCCGCCAGTGTGAATGATGTCGATCATGTGTTGTGCTGTGAATGGGGTGATTTTCCCTTGGTCTTTGAGTGCGGCGATTTCGACGCACCAATTTCTCTCGGTGAGCTCGAGTGTCATAGAGGTTCCTTTGTTCTGATTGTCCTAAGTGTCCTGGGTGACAGAGTATGTGTTTGGGTGAAAAGTGTCAATCGCTGGCAGGTATTCTCGAGGAGAAAGCGGTTCGGTGCGGTTATCCACACCTCAGGCTTTGACAGGTGAACGACTGTTCACCTATACTACATACATACCAAACAAAGACATTATTCAATTAGGAAATTCAATCACCATGACTATCACCAAACACACTCAGAAGATGCTTCGTTCAGAAATTGCCCTTCTCAACGCCATTATCGATCAAAAAATCCTCTACGGTCGCTCATACCGCCGAGAAGCGCTCCGCCACCGCCAACTCCTTGCCCAGCTCACTCGTCTCGAGCGTGCACAGCTTGCCGGCTCTCAGTGGGGTTGGCTGTCACGCTCTGTGCGCACTGTCACAAGCTTCGTATTATAATTGACTCTCGCGCAAGCGACCAATATGTACCCGCAATACAAGCAAAAAATCATCGCTTTCTATGAACGTCACAAGCGTATGCCGGCCTATGCGGAGATTATGACGCTTGTTGGTTTCAAGTCGAAAAATGCCGTCCACAAGCTGGTCAATCGTTTGGTTGAAGAGGGGATTGTCCAGAAAGATGCTACCGGGCGCCTTGTGCCAAACAGCCTCTTTAGCGAAGTGCCATTCCTCGGACTGGTGGAAGCGGGTATTCCGACCAATGCCGATGTGTTGTCCGATACCATGAGTCTCGACGACTATCTGGTGGGAGAACGAAGCAAGACCTTTGTGTTGGAGGTGAAAGGGGACTCAATGATTGAAGAGGGGATTAAAGAGGGGGATCTAGTGATTGTCGAACGACGTGGTGAGCCAAAGGACGGTGATATTGTCATTGCGGAGATCGATGGTGGCTGGACCATGAAGTACTTCCGCAAGCGTGGTGGCAAGGCCTATCTAGAGCCGGCGAATCGTACCATGAAAGCCATGTACCCAGAATACGACCTGAAAGTCGCGGCGATTGTGCGTGGAGTAGTCCGAAAATACTAAAAGTCGGCTTACAATTGACTAATATTAGAGAACGAAAGCACGGGGCCGTGAACTAGGCGAAGCTTTTTCGAGGAGTATAATGAGGCTACTATGCAAGACACAAACAAAAATGCCATTTGGATTTTCGGAGTCATTATCGTCGTTCTTGGTCTTATTTGGGCGACAAGCTCAAAGCCAAAGACCGCTAAGACCACTGCTGACACTGCTTCAACTACCGAAGAGATGAGCGATGTGGCTGGTGAGACAGCTTTGGATATGGATTCTGACGTTACTTCGATGGGTACCCAGAGCGCTACCACTGGCGCAACAGTAAAGTCACCATCTCTTCCGCACGCTGGTATTGGTCCAAAGGAGTAGTCTGTCGCGGTCACACTGCCAACCTCGCCCTTTTCGAGGGTTACACTAAAAACCATAGTCTCTTGACAAGACTGTGGTTTTTAGTGTAGTTTGTCGCCTGGCACCTCAAAACACCAAAAGACACACCACAAGACAAATATGACAACTCAACCATGCGGACACGGCCTCGAACAGGTCTGTGATCGCTGCGTGTATAGCTTGGCACAAGCCCTAGCGGCGAGCCAGCAGCGCGAACTCACCCATACCGAGCTCAACCACATCTTTTCTGCGGCTGTCGCCCGTGCAGACTACGTCGATGCCCAAAAGGTGCTCGACATCTTCGGTGGTCGCGACTTCACGGCAGACGAGCTCGAACGCATGCTCGCTGCCTGTATCCATCGCGGGAGCTACGATCTAGCCTCCCACGCTGCCAAGATGGCTGGGCGACCGCTCGCTCAGATCGAGAAGGATCGTGTGGCCATCATCGGCCTTCGTGTTCACAATGACACTAACCAAGCCATGCAAATGGCTCTGTGGGGTCTGCTGTCGTCTGAGGCAATCATGATCCTCATTGACGTTGCAATGGAGAAGAGTCTCCGCCAGACTGCCACCTTTTTGCGTGAGCAGCTGGCGACACTGAAGGCGATGGCCACCACCGCTACCACCACCGCCGGTGGCGATGACGAAGGCGAAGGTCAAAAAGCCTTGGCGTGATCTGAAATATATTGCTCTCGAGAAACACCGCAGGACGTGATCGTCCCGCGGTTTTTTTTATCGCTATTCTTTTCTCAGCTTTCCCAGCGCTACACCACCACCAAGACCGACAAGAAGTGTGGCGACGAGCAAAGTCACAGAGAGGGTGTTGGTGTTTGTGTCTGGAGAGAGAATGAATTGTGTGCTCGAAGCGCTCGCGCGGTTGTGCGCAAATACCACTAGGGTGCCTTCATTTGGTACCAACGCAGAAAGGCCTTTGTAGAAGGTTCCAACTGAAGTCTTGTCCAAGCCACTGACTCCGCCGAGTACATGGAGGCTTTCTCGAATATAGCCACCTTCCCAACAGTCGCCTTTGGCTGAGAGGAGAAGAATGATCTTTTTCTCAAAACCAGGGATTGCGTAGCCAGCAAAGCTGAAGGGTTGTTCTTCGCTGCAGCCGACAATCGGAAAGGTTCCGAGCGCCTTGCCACTCTGCTGTACAGTGGCAACAAAATTGGCCTTCTGGATCTCGTCTATTTCGGGACCGATGTTTTCGTAGTTTACAAAACGGATATCGACGGAGATGTGGTTTTTCGGCAGGTTGATCGGCGTGAGTCGCTTGAAGGCTTTTGTCATCTCATAGAGCTTTGTGGCGACTGCTGAGTCGCTGTTTGTCCCCGACGTTTCTCGCAGCGCTTCGCCTTCGTCACAGGATAAGGCCTTGTCTATGGCGCCGTCGGCCAGCGAGAGACGCATGAGCTCTGGTGGACAGCCACGACCATCGGCCGAGAGCTTTTGATAGTAGACGGATTCATCGGCGGGGTTATAGGTGAAGTCATGAACAAGCGTCGGTCCGCCGACAGTGGCATGGGCTGGGTTGGTGCCGGCAATCATTGTTGCTGAGGTGATTGTGGTCACTGCGACAATGGCCGTGGCTCTCCAAAATCCGTTTCTCCAACATCCGTCGTGTGAATATGTGTTCATACGGAAAGTATAGCAGTGGAGGAGGGGGATTACTAATGACATATATGACAAAAAGCATCAAGAGTATCAAGACAAGATGCAGACACTTGAAATTGAAATGTCTGAACACAGTAAAGCAGATTACGAATACCAAAATACTGTTGCGGTTGTTATTTCTGTAGCACGCAGAGCAAAAACAATTTTTGATAATAGTTCTGAACCAGCAAGAAAAAGACAGTTTTTGAATTACATACTTCAGAACCCGACCGTAAACGGAAAAAAGCTATATTTTACAATAGCTTCTCCGTTTAATTTAGTACTAGAACTGGCTGACAGTCCTAACTGGCTCCGGGAGTTGGGATCGAACCAACGACCAATCGCTTACACTGATCCTCTCATTGCTGAAAGGGGTGGACTATATCATTCCCATAGGCCACATCTGCTTGTTGTGTTGCCGTTAGGGACGAGGGGCTTCGCGGGTTGGTCTCTGCGACCTACCAGCTACTCTTCAAAAAGATAGTCTCTACACCTTCCTGACGAGTCTGCTTTCGGCATTTTCATCAGGCTCGGCTCGGGATTGTCCTAGGGTTGACTGCCGTAGGATTTCCCCGAATTCACCTCGTTTGTCATCCGCGCTTTCGCGTGGAAGCTGCAAGAACCCCTTGGGGTTTACAGGCGATTGCTCTACCGCTGAGCTATCCCGGAATATGTGTGGTATTGAATTGCGGTGCACTACTGCGTCGAGCGATGTACACTCGGCATACGCTCGGTGCGCACCAAAAGACCTTCTGCGAGCTATCTTATCAGAAACCGTAGAAAAGTGAAGAGGTCGGCCACAGGTCATTCTGTCGAGGGCGAGATAAAGTTTTTCTAAAGAAAAAGTGTCTTTAAATGCTCAGGGTCTAGAGCATTTAAAGTTTAAGCAGAGAGGCAAGGCTCGGGGCCTTGAAGATCAGTATATGCGCTTTAAGCTCATCACTTTTGCTCCAGTAATCCTTGGAACTTCGACAGCTCTACAGGGGTTGTTGCGCACCAATGTATTTGAAAGGGTGAAGGTCTATCACAGATTTGACAACGTCCTCAAGCTAGTAAGCTACTATGAATTTATTGCCATTATTGACACATTTAGGATGAAAATTTTGGTGAAGCAAATTGAGGATGGTGAAAAGTTTTTTTGGAGTATCATACCTTTCTGGGGCACTAACTCGATTACAAAAGAAAGGCTTCTTCATGATAAAAAACTTTTTGATGAGCTATGAATGTCCGCCAACAAAAAAACACCGCTCAAGCGGTGTTTTTTTGTTGGCGTTTGGTTACAGCTTAGTGCCGTGAGAGGGCGAACCCTCCAAACGCTTGAATGAAGTATATTTTGGGTAAGAAAATCAGTCAAGCTAATTTGTATAGTATTATAAGAACATGTACATAAAAGTCCGCGTCACCCCGAGTGCCAAAGCTGAGAAATTTACGCAAAAGACGAAAGATCATTTTGTGATTGCTGTGCGCGAGGTGGCCGAGCGCAACCTGGCGAACGGTCGGGTGCGCGAGCTGGTGGCGGAGCATTTTGGGCTTGTTGTCGGCAAAGTGCGTATCATCTCCGGCCACCATTCTCCATCAAAAATTCTCAATGTTGATATTGAGTAGCGTCATACTTTCTGTTAAAATAGGGGAGTAAGAGTCGTTGGTCACTATCAGCTAAACTACACCACTATGCGTATCACCACCAAAGCGACAAACACCACCCTCACTCCGGCCATTCTCGAATATATTGAAAAGAAGATCGGTAACGTCGAAAAACTCATCGATGCTACACACCAGGAGGCCGCGCGTGCAGATGTAGAGATTGAGGTTACCACACATCATCACAAGGCTGGTGATGGACAGTTTCGTGCTGAGGTGAACCTTCACGCTGGCGATATGCATCTTCGAGTCGAGGAGCTTCACGCGGATCTCTATGCCGCAATCGATGCAGTGAAGGATGAAATCACTCGCAGTATTGTCTCAAAGAAAGGCAAGCAGCAGAGCCGGTTGCGACGAGGTGGTCAGAAGATTAAAGAGATGTTGAAGGGTTTTCCTTGGCGGGGGTAGAGGTGTTGCTAGGAGTGCTGGCACGAAGAGCTGAGTAAGACATTTCCTTGCGTCCCTCGGGGATGACTTTGTTGATGGTGAGTTCGTCGTTTTCAAAGGTGGCGTCGCTGATGATGACGCGCTTCTTGTCTGGCTCCATAAAATATGCGCCTGGCCAGCCGGCATAGGCTTGGATCTTGCGAAAGGCGGTGTAGGGGTCGGCAGCGATAGTTTCAAGGTCGATGAGGCCGTCGGCTTTAGTGATTTTTTTCGTATAGGTGGCGAGGTGGTGTTCTTGAGGGACGGCTTCGATGGCACGGTTGATCCACTGGGGGATAAGGCGCGCGAGCAGGGCACCGCCGCGGTGCGCGAGCGCGCTCTCGAGCTCATCCACCCTTGGCCATTCTTTCACAACATACGACTCTTGTCCGAGGATCGGTCCATGATCCATTTCTTCGTCGAGCACCATGATCGATATTCCTGTGTGTTTTTCATCCGCAATCATCGCCGACTGGATCGGTGAAGAGCCACGAAACTTTGGCAAAAGTGACGGGTGGACATTGAGAGTGCGGTGGAGAGGGAGGTCAATGTATTCCTTTGGAATAATCTTCCCATATGCCGCCACAACAAAGAGATCCCAACGTTCTTTACGCAATGCTTGGAGTAGTTTGCCATCTCGCAGGGTGTCTGGCTGCACCACTTTGATGCCACGTTTTTCAGCCCACACTTTGGTCGGTGGAGGTGTGAGGATGAGCTTGCGACCCTTTGGCTTGTCGGGATTGGTCACGACAAGCGCTGGGGTGAACCCAGCTTTTTCCAATTCATCTAAAATATCGACGGCAAAATCTGGCGTGCCAAAAAAAGCAATATGTAGCTTTGGTGAGGCGGATGCGTTTTTGGCGGTGAGGCTCATTGTTGAATCTGCTCTGGCACAGGCATTTCCCGAATATCTTTCGCCTTGTCGATAAAGAGTACGCCATCGAGATGGTCAACTTCGTGTTGAAAAATCTGCGCGAGGAGACCGCTGGCGCCGCGCTCAAAGGCGTTGCCATGTTCATCGTACGCTCGGAGAGTCACCTTTGAGGCGCGGCGCACCTTTCCAAAGAGTGGTCGTACACTGAGGCAGCCTTCCTCCATTTGCTTTTTGTCTTTTGAGGTTGCGACAATTTCTGGGTTGATGTACACGAGCTGCTTTGTTCCTTTTGTATTATTCACCTCCATTCCGTCGGCATTCTTTTTCCCTCGATTTTCGCGCAGGGAAGAGAAGACAATTTCTGACACGATGAACATGCGCAACGGCACACCGATTTGTGGTGCGGCAAGACCGACACCGTCGGCTTCCTTGACGAGGGCTTCGCGCATGTCTTTCAGCACCGCATTTACATAAGGGCTACCAATGTCTTGCAGAACCACTGGTTTGGCATGCTGGCGGAGGACCGGAGCCTCTTTTTGGAGTATCGGCTTCATGGCCACATACTAGCCGATTTTGTCAAAAAAAACCAGCGCAGACCATGAAGGTTGCGCTGGGGGAAGGTGTGTGGCAATCGTGAAGATTGATCACTTGCCTCGTGTTGCAAAAGAGCGGTGAAGACTGGGGGTCGGACGGGGAGAGGGTTGCGTATCCTGCTCCCCGTCCGCCCTTGTGTCCAGAAACTGTTGAGGTCGCAGGTTCATGGACGGACGACATCTCGCGGTCCTTCGAGGGCACATGCCTTCAGGTGGGTGGACAAGAAGGCTCTGTGTTCGTTGGTGAGATGCCGGAAGCTTACAAGGTAGTCTTTTTTGAGCCGATGTTAGTATAGCACATCGGCTATATGTGTCAATAGCCGCACCTCTGATTGTCGCTAGAGCAAGCTATCCGGATCAACCTTGATCGTCCAGCGGGGCGACAGGCCTTTAAAACGTTCAATAAGCTCGCTATTTGGCCATTCTTTCTTGCTAACCTTGATAAGTGCATGGAGGATCGAGGCACCATTTTTGCCTTTCACGAAAGAAGGAAACACATCCATTTCTTGGTCGGCAAACAGGCTTTTTGCCCGGCTCATCTCAGCCACAATGTCATCTTTTTTGCCCTCGATAGAAAGCTTGATGAGGGTACTAAATGGCGGATAGCGAAATGTCTTGCGAAGGGCGATCTCTTCACGATAGAAGTCGAGAATGTTTCCCTTCAGCGCATATCCAAAGAGGGGCTGGCTGGGATTGCGAGTCTGGAGGAGGAGCATTTTTTGTGTGCAGGAGCGGATGTGAAGGAGAATGCTCAATACTTTTTCGCTGATTTTGAAATCTGGTATTGAAAAGAGCGAATCGATAGAGGCGATCGCACTGTTTTCGATTGGTGCATCTAGATACACAAGGGCCATCTCGGTACCGATCAGAATACTGCCAGGGGTGTCATAAAAAGCTGCGACAATCTTGGCACCTTGTTTGTGGGTGGTGACGGTGTCACGATTGAGGGAAAAAATATGTGCATCTGGAGTGATCTTGCGGATTTCTTCCTCGATTTTTTCTGTGCCAGCGCCGAGGGTGACGAGCTTCCAGCTGTCACAGCCGGCGCAGCGCTCTTCGGCGCTGCGCCGTTCACCGCATTTATGGCAGAGAAAAAATGGACCATTTTTTGAGGAATGCAATACGACAGAGCTTTGACATTCATGACACACCACGATCGTGCCGCAATCTCCGCAGATGGTGGTGGGAGAGAGGCCTTTGCGCGCCACAAACACAAAGAGGTGTTCGTTGTTGCGTTGATTGGAACGGATGAGCTCGGCACACTCGTCGCTGATGATCTGGTACTTTTTGGCAATACCATTGGCTGGGACTTCGGTCTTGTATCGACGTAGGTCGGCGACAAAGGTTTCGCTGGTAGTGAGAGAGCGAAATTTGATTGGATACAATTCTTGGAATTCGCCATTTTGGTATCGATGTACGGTTTCTGTTTGCAAAAAGATGTCGCCAAACACGATCTTTGAACGCAGTTGTACAGCAACGTATTCCGCAAAGGTACGAATATCTAGGTACGGTCGCTGTTGAGTCTTGTATGAACGAGAGCTTTCTTTTTCTACAATAATGGCGCCAATATCTTTGCGTGGGAGCGACAAAAACGATCCAGTGGCGATAATGAGCACTGGATGCTCGGTAGCGAGGAGGGCTTTGCAGCGTCGAATGAGCTCTTTTTTGGTGAGTGAAGCGTGGAGAATAAAGGTATATTCCTCGATGCCTTTTTCGAGCTTCTTGGTCACTGCGTGGATGTCCTGGATTGTTGGTAGACAAAAAAACACTGAACCCTTGCGGGCAAAGGTCTCGCGGATGAGGCTCTTGTAGTGTCCAAAGCGCTCTTCTTCATCTGTCTGCAAAATAAAGGCTTCGTGGAGTGGTTGGGTGCGTCGGTCGGTGTGTGTGATGGGGAATTCAGAGAGATATTCGGTGAGGATTTTGGGAATGGTGGCGCTCAGCACTGCACCTGTGGTCGAAGCGAAATAGGTACCGGCACGTTTCGCGGCCTCGATGAATTCGGGGAGGAAAAAAGGTGCACTTTTGGTGGATGACAATTTTTTCAACTCAAAAGCCGCAGACTTGATCTCTGATTTTAGGTGTTCAGCACTTTCACAGGACACGACAAGGCCAGAGACGGTGCGCTTGTGGATGGGCACCTCGACGATTGAGCCAGGGGTGATCGACACCGCACTAAAGTAGGAGAGGGTTTCTCGACCAAGGCCTTTGGCGAACGGGGTGACGTGGATAATCTGCACACTCCTATAGTAGCTGTTGCCTCGGGAAAAAGGAAGCTGAGCTTCACAAGTGGCCGATTAGGCCGTACAATCTGGCAATGCATAAAGATCGATTTGTTATCGAAGGATTGGCGGGGAAGAAGACACTAAAAGGCAGGGTGCAGATCAATGGCGCAAAGAATGCAGTGCTCAAGGCGATGGCGGCGAGTGTGCTATTTGCTGATGAGCTAGTGATTGCCAATGCTCCTGATACTGAGGATGTGAAGAAGCTTGCGCACTTGCTCCGATTGGCGGGTGCTGAGGTGAATGTGGATAGTGTGAAGAAAGAGATTTGTATCAATGCCTCAACGATCACCTCGACCGATCTTGACCATGAGACGACCAAGGCGATGCGCGGCTCAGTGATGCTCACTGGCCCGTTGCTTTCGCGGTTTGGCAAAGTTGCTTTCAATGTTCCTGGCGGTTGCGTGATCGGTGCCCGACCGATTGACCTCTATGTTGATGCATACAAAAAGCTCGGTGCCAAGGTGGTGGTGAGCGGAGACCATTATGCTATTGAGACGACCGAACCGAAGCTTTCTGGTGCCGAAGTATTTTTTGCAATGCAGACAGTGGGCGGCACTGAGACGATGATGATGGCAGCTGTATTGGCAAAGGGTACGACGGTGCTGAAAAATTGTGCGATGGAGCCGGAGATTGTGAGTTTGGCAGAATTTTTGGTGCAATGTGGGGCAAAGATTTCTGGGATTGGTACGACCACGATGACCATTGTCGGTGGTGGGTTACTGAAGGCCGCGGGGAAAAAGTATCACACGATTCCGGATCGTATCGAAGCGGGGAGCTTTTTGTTGCTGGGTGCTTTGTGTGCTGATGAGTTGTTGATTGAACATTGCAATCCGCTTCATCTAGAGTCGGTGACATCGGCTTTGCAGCATGCTGGCGTGAAGTTGGACATTGGCAAAGACACGATTCATCTCAAAGGAAATGCGAAAACGAAGTGGTCTGATGTATCGAGCTTCAGTGTCCGTACCCATGAGTATCCAGGTTTTCCGACAGACTTGCAGCCGCAAATGGTGGCATTTTTGACGCATGCGAGTGGCGAGGGGATTATGTTTGAGACAATTTTTGAAGGCCGATTTAAGTATGTTCAGGACTTGATCCGTATGGGCGCTGATATCACCGAGATGAATCCTCGCGAAGTGCTGGTGAGTGGATTTGGTGGTGCGAAAATGCTATTGGCGCTTGGAGAAGATGAGCCGCTGCAGGCTCACGATATTCGTGCCGGCTTCGCTGTGGTGATGGCAGCCCTTGTAGCGAAAGGCACTTCAGTGATCCAAAATGTGTATTATATCGATCGTGGATATGAGAAGCTCGAAGAGCGCCTCGCTGCGCTCGGCGCCACGATTCGAAGGGAGAAGTAGCCTCTCTATATAAAAGCAAGTAAAAAATGAGAATTTCTTTATCTTTTCTTCACGAATTCTTTCACATTTCTTAGCAGTTTCTTGAACATTAGTTTGCTAGGCTTATGGAGTGCAGAATATTCCAGAAAAATCTTTTGATCAGTGGAATCTTTTGAAGAAAGATATCTATAGGCGTTTCTTACCAAACACACCACTTGAGGGTGAGGTTTGGTGGGCTTATTTAGGATTGAATATCGGACACGAACAAGATGGTGCTGGGCGAAAGTTTCTAAGACCTGTTCTTGTCGTCAAAAAATTTAGTGCTCGAGTCTGTTGGGCGTTGCCACTTTCTCGGCAACGTCCGAAATTTCTCACCTATCTCGATGTATCTGTGAGTGTTGGGACTTCTTGCTTTGCAACATTTGCGAATCTACGCTCAATTGATACAAAGCGGTTAGAAAGCCTCATGTTTGTCATAACAAAAGACATTTTTAATGAAATACGAAATGGTCTCAAAGAATTACTCTGAGACCCTTTCGTTTCTGTTGAGTTCTGCTCCGCCTATTTCAGCGGGGCGGGACATATCAAGCTTCGGTCATACCGACGATATGTCCAAGTGAGACTGCGCTGACAGGTAAATGCTGTTTGGAGCAGGTCCTATCATCAATAATCATATCTCAGTGCAAAAAACCGTCAAGTTGCCGAACACGCTCGCTCGGCGTATGATAACGGCACATTATGGCGCTTTTCACCAAAAAGATTGGTATTGACCTCGGTACGGCGAACACGCTCGTCTTTTTGCCGGGCAAGGGGATTGTGCTCAATGAGCCGTCGGTGGTGGCGGTTTCCGAGCAAGACAACCGTATCCTCGCTGTCGGTCTCGAAGCAAAAGCAATGATTGGTCGTACACCCGACAATATCATCGCGTATCGTCCGATGAAGGACGGAGTGATCGCCGACTATCGCGTGACGGAGGCAATGCTTCGCTACTACATCAACAAAGCGCTCGGGAAGTGGAACCTACTCAAGCCAGAAGTGATGATCTCGGTGCCAGCGGGTGTGACTTCGACCGAACGGCGTGCGGTGATCGAGGCGGCAATCAAGGCCGGCGCCAAAAATGCATACGTCGTGAAGGAGCCGATTCTCGCGGCGATTGGCGCTGGCATTCCTATTTACGAAGCCCGCGGACACATGGTTGTCGATATTGGGGGCGGTACGACGGATGTTGCCGTGATCTCGCTCGGTGGTATCGTCTCTTCGACTTCAGTGAAATGTGCCGGCAATCGTATTGATGCCGCTATTGCCGACTATGTGAAGAAGACCTTCAATCTCTCTATCGGTGACAAAATGTCGGAAGATATCAAAATCAGCATTGGCTCTGCCGTGCCGCTGGATGAAGAACTGGTGATGATTGTGAAGGGTCGTGATTTTATCACTGGCCTCCCACGTACGGCCGAAGTGAAGACGAATGAAATCGTGAAGGCTATTGGCAAAGAGCTACGCGATATGATTAAGGCGATCAAAGATGTGTTGCAGGAGACGCCACCCGAGCTTTCTGCCGATATTATCGACAACGGTATCACCATGACTGGTGGCTCGAGCATGCTCCGCAATTTCCCTGAATTGGTGTACCGCCGCACTGGCGTGAAGGCGGTGCTCGCCAAGGATGCCTTGTACTGCGTCGCCAAAGGTACCGGCATCGCCCTCGAACATCTCGACACCTACAAAAAGTCGATTATCACCAAGCGGTAATGTACTCGCTACAATGAGCCAGCACCTTCTCGCTCACATTCGTCCCGACTCGCTCCATCACGCATATTGCATTTCGGGTTTGAGTGTCGTCTCAGCCGCCGATTCCAGCGCAGTCCACTCCGATGTTGCGCCATTTTTTGCTTTTCTCGAAACACATCTCGGTATTGCGACGCGTGGCAACCCAGATTTTTGGCATGGACAATTTGGGTCGCTCGGTATCGATGAAGCGCGGCAGATCAAGGACATGCAGCAACGCGCTGCGGCCGTGGTGGGTGCAAAAAAAGTATTCGTGATTTCGACCGATACTATCACACACGAAGCCCAAAATGCGTTATTGAAAGTGTTTGAGGAGCCGACAGTTGGTACGCATTTTTTCCTGCTCATGCCTTCGGCGGAGGGGTTGTTGCCGACCTTGCGTTCTCGCTTAGTGATGGTGCCCGGTGTTGTGCCCGATGCGCAAGAGAAATTGAATAATCCAAGCGATACGGGAGCGACGGTAGAGACATTTTTGTCAGCTCCAAAGGGGAAGCGCCTCACGCTTTTGAAGTCGATAATTGAAGAGAAAGATAAACGCGCGGCCATCGCCATGGTTGATGTTATCCTGCGAAAGCTTTCAAAAGATTCAAAAAAATCAAAGGACCACCTCGTGCATCAAAAAGATCTTGAAATGTTGTTGGAAATGCGCGGGTATCTCAACGACCGTTCGGCAAGTGTAAAGATGATTTTGGAATATATCGCCGTGAGCTTGAGGTAGGGTGGTCGGGTGGGGAGGTTTAGTGGTGGGTATCGGTGTCTCGCGAGAAAAATGAGTACCCTCGGATTTTGCATCCAAAAGGATGCAAAAAGGATGCAAAATCCGAGGGTACTCAAAAATGTTCGGAGACCCACCTCCCTAATACACCCCGCTACCCATGGCGTTTCACTGCTATTGACAAAAAGCATCATTTATGAAAGAATACAGAAAGTCCATCAGGCCTTGAAACCCTGATGGTTCAGCCTAAAATAGAGAGAAATCACCAAAAAAGGCCGGTGTTCGGTCGGCTCTCTGTGGCGGTTGTGTGTGGGCACTTTGATTCTTATGAAAGCAAACCTCGTTGGTTTCGGTGTTCGTGTCGGCCGTTTGTTGGCGCTTGTCGTCCTGGCCAGCTTCGCATTCCTCCTCACCGCCTGCCAGACCATGACGGTCGGCAAGGGGGAAACGGTCTATATTTCGGTCAACGAAAAGGACGCCAGGATTTATTTGAATAACGTTCTCCTGTCCGCCAACTCCTACGCCACGATCAAGCTCGACAAGAGCGGCGGGCCCTACATCATCAGTGCCCGGAAGATCGGCTTCAAGGATAAGGAGGTGAAAGTCACCTCCCGCATGAATTGGCGAAGCACAGGTGTCGCCTTCGTGGACAACATCTTCGGCGTTGTGAAAATGGGTAGCTTCGTCTACGAAGCAGCCACTGGCGGTCTCAAGCAGCTCGACCAGCACGGTGTGCGGATCGAGCTCGAGCCGAAATAGCTTTCAATCTCTCACTCAAGCCCTTGCAACTTCGCGTTGCTCGGGCTTTTCTTTTTTGGTATCATTGTCCCACTATGGCATACAACTTTGCACCATTTAAAGACAAGATCAAGCACACTGAAGATTGGCTTCGCAAAGAATACACGGCGATCCGCACTGGCCAGGCGAGCCCTGCTGTACTCGACAATGTGATGGTGGAATCATACGGTTCTATGATGCCGGTGAGTCAGGTGGCGAGTATTGCTATTGAGGATTCGAAGTCGCTTCGTATTGCGCCGTGGGATATTTCGCTTATCAAAGAGATTGAAAAGGCGCTGGTGGCCTCTGGCCTCGGTTTGTCGATCCGTACCGATGAGAAAGGAGTTCGAGCTTCATTTCCAGCACTCACTGCGGAGCGACGCGCTGCGCTGATCAAGTTGGCAAAAGAGAAGCTCGAAGAGGCACGCATTTCGTTGCGCAAGGAGCGTGAGCCGGTGGTAAAGGATCTGGAAGGCCAACAGAAAGCCGGCACCATGCAGGAAGATGAGGCGAAGCGCATGCTGAAAGAAGTGCAGAAGCTTGTGGACGAAGCCAATAAGAAGTTCGACGATATTCGCGCGAAAAAAGAAGCGGAGATCAACAGCTAAAAAAGCGCCGCGCGCCCGGCGCGCGGCGCCACAGTATCATGACCATACTCATTTTCATTCTCATCCTCGGGGCGCTTGTGTTTGTGCACGAGTTGGGTCACTTTTTGGTGGCAAAAGCATTTGGTATTCGCGTCGATGAGTTTGCTCTTGGTTTTCCACCGCGCCTGTTTGCTTGGAAGCCGAAAGGTTCAGAGACGACGTACGCACTCAACCTGCTGCCGCTCGGTGGCTACGTGAAGATTTTCGGAGAGAATCCTGACTCTGAATCGCTAAAGGGTCCGGAGAAGAAGCGTAGCTTGGTCAACAAACCGAAGTATGTACAACTGTTGGTATTGGTGGCTGGTATTGTGGCAAACATCGTTTTTGCTTGGCTGCTCCTCTCAACAGCTTTTATGGTGGGACTACCCGTGTCAGTGGATGATCGATATGCTGATGTGGTTCGTGATCCAGAAACAGTGGTACGGGAGGTGGTGCCAGGATCGCCGGCCGCCGCGGCCGGCTTCCTCCCCGGTGACGTGCTCGTATACCTCGAGGCCACCCCCGAAGTACCTGGCAACACTGTCGGCCTCGATGGTCATACGCCAAAAGAGATTTTGCGCGGTAGCGGAGTGACTCCCGAGAGCGTCCGTCGACTCATTGGCTTCCATCCCGACGAACCGATTTCCGTGCTGGTGAAGCGTCTTGGTCAGACACAAGTAGCTACGGGGAATGCTCTGATTGAGGTGACGCCGCGCATCAGTGCCCCAACAGGCGAAGTTCTCGTTGACACGTCGACAGTCTCACCACGTGCAACAATTGGTATTGTGATGGATGAAGTCGGTATATTACAGTTGTCCTGGTACCGTGCTTTGTGGGAGGGAATCTTTTTTACCAAACATATTGTCGTGATGACCGCCGAGCAGATCACACACTTCCTCGGGCAAGTGTTCACAGGTCAAGCCGATATCAATCAAGTGAGTGGGCCGGTAGGGATTGCGAGCCAGGTGGGCGAGGCGCGCGAGCTCGGTATCGCCTTCCTCCTGTCTTTCACCGCTTTTATTTCCATCAATCTCGCCTTGCTCAATCTTGTGCCGTTTCCGGCGCTCGATGGTGGCCGTATGTTGTTTGTGTGTATTGAAGCGGTCATCCGTCGGTCAATCAAGCCGATCATTGCCAATTGGCTCAACGGCCTCGGCTTCCTCTTTCTGATCCTTTTAATGATTGTCATCGCGTACAACGATATTGTGAAGTTGGTGGTGAAATAGCAACCAAAAAGAAAACCCCCGCCGCTGAAGCGTCGGGGGAGTTTTGTTTACTGCGTTTTTGCCGAGCCTTGTTCAGGGTCGCGGCATCTGCTGCGGTGTTGCGGTATTCTTCGCGACCGTTGAGGGCGCGGTAGAGGAGGAGGTCTTCACGACCACTCCTTCGCCACTACTCACCCGGTAGCGTGGGTGGAGCATCATGTGCTCCCAGCCAGGATTGCCACGGAGGACTTTCTTCTTGGCTTCGCCGAAGGCGAGCACGAGCTCATCGTGCACCTTCTTGTCGCTGGGGTCCTTGGCAGCAAAACTGCCGCCGTTCGCCTTGTGGAATTCTTCCACGATGGTGACAAGGATCATCCGCGCTGCCGCCAGGTTGTTGGTGGCCTTCACTGTCGCACCGACCTCGTAGGTCACTGCAACCGTTTCGAACCGATAGGGCAACCCGATCGCCTTCTTCCATGCCCTTGCAGACACGGTGTTGGTGATGGCGAAGGAGATGTCCTCAGTTTCCACGGCTGGATCCGAAGAACCACCACGCATGAGTGCCACCTGCGGTGTAGTGACTGCGGGTGCAGCGGGTGCTGAAGGAGCCGGCACGGGGGCGACCGCCGGTCCGGGTGCTGGCGTTTGATACGCCGGCGGGACGGGGACAGTCACCTCCGGATTTTCCAAGAGACGCAGCAGTCCTTGAACGGCTGCTTCTTGTTCGGACACCCGCCGCTCGAGGCCGTTGATACGTGCCATATTGGTCACGCCGTGGCCGAGAGCCAATGTGGCGACTTGGCCACTGTTGTCAGCCAAGCGTTGGGCGTGCGTGGCAACCTTCATCGCTTCGCTCGCCGTCTGCTGAGCAGTGGTGGCCGCTTCGCCGACACGTTGCAGACTTTTTTGATTCGCGCGATTTTGTCGCGCCAACTCGTCTGTCCGTTTTTTCCAGCTCATGTCAACCTGTTGGCTGAGACTGGGCTGGGGCTGTTGAGGTTGAGCGACCACGATCGCCGGTGCCTGTGGCGCGGGCTTGATCGGTGTCGGTGTCTGCACTTCGGGTGTCGGCAATGTGCTCGACTGGGCCGGCGGTAGAGGCAGAGACGGCTGAATGACCACGCGGTCATTCACGATCGGGGGTGGCGTTGAGCCACTTGACCGTGCGAGGCCTTCGAGCTGATTGATCCGACCTTCCTGCTCACGCATCATGGATGCGGTGAGGGTGATCGAATTGGTCAGCAGGCCTCGCATGTTGGCGAGGTCGGCACGGATTTCCGCCATGCCCTTGTCGGTCTGGGTGAGCTTGTCACCCATGGCAATGAGGGCCGGCGCGTTTGTGACGAGTGGTCTCAAGGCCTTGTTCTCGCCAGCGAGGCGGTCCAAGACGTTCGCCGTCTTGGCGAGGCTGTCGTCCGTCTGCCCCCGTCGGAATTCCGAGGTCCAGAACCAGAGGTTCAGGACCAGTAGGAACATGGAGGCGATCATCGCGCCGCTCGTAATGAGCGGCTTGGGGATGGTGCCGGCCGCCAGAGCCGACTTGACCGCTTTCGCGAGGAAGGCAGCCAATGCGACACTGAATAGGACGAGGAGGATACCGAGAAGGATGTTCATGGTGTGTCTTTCCGAATGCGGCTTTTGGCCGCGGTTTTTGTTGGTATTTGACCGATGTCAACGGGATGGCAAACAGTGCCACCCCTCACTAGGTTTGCTATATATACTAGCATACTTAGTGTATAAAGTCAAGCTCGCAGACACGGCTTATTTCCTGTATTATTCAGGCTATGAAGCAATCACAACTCTTCTCCAAGACTCGCAAAGAAGCCCCAAAAGATGAGGTTTCGTGCAATGCACAGCTCCTGATCCGTGCTGGATACATTCACAAAGAGATGGCCGGCGTGTACTCGCTACTTCCACTCGGCCTTCGGGTGCTCGGGAAGATCAATCAAATTATTCGCGAAGAAATGAACGCGATCGGTGGTCAGGAGGTGCATCTATCAACACTACAAGACAAGGCGCCGTGGCAGAAAACCAACCGCTGGGATGATGCCATTGTCGACAATTGGTTTAAGACCAAGCTGAAGAACGACACTGAGCTCGGTCTCGGTTTTACGCACGAAGAACCGCTCACGGTACTGATGAAGAATTTTGTGCAGTCGTTCCGCGATCTGCCAGTGTATCCGTACCAGATCCAGACAAAGTTTCGCAATGAAGTGCGCGCGAAGAGCGGTATTATGCGTGGGCGAGAATTTTTGATGAAAGACCTCTATTCGTTTTCACGAGACGAAAAAGAGCACGCGGTCTTCTATGAAAAGACGAAGCAGGCCTACATGAATGTCTTCCGACGCGTTGGTCTCGGTGACCGCACCTTTATGACCTTTGCTTCAGGAGGTTCTTTTGCGAAATACTCCCATGAATTTCAGACAGTCACTGACGCCGGCGAGGATGTCATTTATGTCGACGAGAAGTCTGGGGTGGCGATCAATAAAGAAGTACTTACCGACGAAGTACTTGCTGACCTCGGTGTACAGCGTGCCAACCTTGTTGAGAAAAAAGCCGTGGAGGTGGGAAATATTTTCAGTCTCGGTACGCGATTTTCTGAACCGCTTGAGCTCCGATATTTGAATGAAAAAGGCGAGAAGCAAAACGTAGTGATGGGTAGCTACGGTATTGGTTCGACCCGCTTGCTCGGTACTATTGTTGAAGCACTATCTGATACCGATGGCATCGTCTGGCCAGAAGCGGTGGCGCCGTTTCGTGTGCATCTTATCGCGATTGCGGACAAGGCAGGAAAGGTGGCGGAGGAAGCGACAAAGCTGTACAATGCGCTCACCGAAAAAGGCGTCGACGTTTTGTATGACGATCGCGATGCTCGACCGGGCGAGAAGTTTGCTGATGCCGATCTACTCGGCTTGCCGCATCGGGTGGTGCTCAGCGAAAAGACCTTGGCTGAGGGTGTGGTGGAATACAAGCCACGTCGTGTCAGCGCTACCGGTGAGCGTCCTGTCGAGAAGATTGGTCAGGCTGAACTTCTGAAACGTCTGAATATGCATGAAAAAAATTGTTAAAAAACTCAATCATTTCCTCTCACACGATATTGGTATCGATCTCGGTACTGCGAATACGCTTGTCTATATGAGCGGGCAGGGGATTATTATCAATGAGCCTTCTGTGGTGGCGGTGAATGAAAAGACTGGCCAGGTGGTGGCTGTGGGTACGCAGGCCAAGCAGATGCTCGGTCGCACTCCAGCGCACATCAAGGCGGTGAAGCCGCTGGTAGACGGTGTGGTATCGGACTTTGAGGTGACGGAAGAGATGATCTCGTATCTTATCAATAAAGCACAACAGTCGGGGAAGAAGCTGCTCGGCCCGCGTGTGGTGGTGGGTGTGCCGTATGGCATCACCAACGTGGAAACGCGGGCCGTGCGTGATGCCACCAAAAACAGTGGCGCCCGCGAAGTGTACATCGTGGAAGAGCCGATGGCGGCTGCGATAGGTATCCGTTTGCCGGTCAACGATCCTGTGGGTAGCATGATTATCGACATCGGTGGCGGTACCACCGACATCGCCGTCATCTCTCTTGGTGGTATTGTTCGTGCGAAGACCTTGAAAATCGCCGGCGACAAACTCAATAATGACATTATTAGTTATATTCGTGGCGAATTCAAAATCCTCATCGGTGAAAAGACGGCCGAGCAGATCAAGATGCAGATTGGTTCGGTGATTCCTGGTGACGTGCCGCTAGAAGCCTCAGTGAAGGGGCGAGATTTGGTTACTGGTTTACCGCGAGAGGTAGTGATCACCGACGGTGATGTGCGTGAGGCAATCTACCAGTCTATCGACAACCTCGTCGAGTCGGTAAAAGAAGTGCTCGAAACCACTCCGCCCGAGATTGTTTCTGATGTGATGCATCGTGGGGTGCATGTTGTAGGTGGCGGCGCGTTGCTTCGGGGTATCGGTGAGTTGATCCAGCAGCACATCAATATTCCAGTACATATCGCCGAAGATCCGCTCACTGCCGTGGCGCGAGGTACCGGTATTATCCTCGAAAATCTTGCATTGTATGACGGCGTATTGATTCAAAATGAAGATGAACTCCCTCCGCAAAACTAATCTCGGTAGCGGCCGCCATTTTCGTCCTAGTCCAAAACGATTGTTTGTTGTCGCCGGTGCCTTGGTGTGTCTGGTGATTATCGGCAATCTATTCCCCGGGACACCGTTCAAAAATACCCTCACTTTTCTGGCGAGGCCGTTTTGGTATTTGCGTGGTTATGTAGTTGATACTTCGGCCTCAGCTCTTACCAACGTGCGCTCAAAGACCGATTTGATCAAAGAAAACGCCGGGCTCAATCAGAAGTTGCAATCGCAAGAGGCAGACATTGTACTCAACCGGGCTTTACAGTCTGAAAATGATGAGCTGAAGGCTGCGTTTGGCCGGGTGAATCATCGGCGGTTTTTGTTGGCTACGGTGTTGTCCGCGCCGGCTATTTCGGCCTATGACACCATCGTGATCGACGCCGGCGCGGACTTCGCTATCAAACCAAAGATGCTCGTATTCTTTTCCTCCACGACCATTGCTGGGTATGTTTCGGAGGTGTATCCAACAAGCTCCTTGGTGCGCCTCTATTCATCACCCAATGAGGAGGTCACTGTCTATACTGAAAGCAAACATTTTTTCACCAAGGCGATCGGGCAAGGTGGCGGCAATTTTATGGTAAACCTACCACATGATAGTGGGGTGAAGGGGGGTGATCTTGTCATGTTTCCGGGCACCCCAGCAGCCCTGTTGGGCAAGGTAGGTATACTGGAAACCGATATTGCAAAATCATTGCAGATTGCGCACATTCTCAGCCCATTCAACGCTTCAGAGGCACATTTTGTCTATGTTCAGAAAGAATAAATCTCCTATTGCAAACCGTCTCTTGGTCGATCTGACTATTTTTGCCGCGGTGTTTTGGTTCCCGTGGTGGGTCTCTATCCTTTTGGCTACCTGGGCTTTCTTTTTCTTTACGGAATTTGTCGAGCTCGTATTTGTCGGGTTGGTCATAGACACCCTCTATGCACCTCATCAGTTTTTCTCAGCTGGTTCGTATCGATATTTTGGTACTTGTCTCTTGCTCTTTCTGGTCCTTTCTTTAATAAGGCGACAGCTACGCTAATGGTACAATGTCATTATGTTTCGTATGTTTACAAAAAAGCGTCGTATGGCAAGGCGCATTTCTCGAGGTCGTGAAGTATTTCCTGATGAAATTTTTCTCGACTCAAAGAATCTGTCCGAGCTGGACACCCAGCAGTTTGAAGGGCGTATCGAACACCCTATTCCCACAAGTACCCTAGTCGTCTTGGCGGTCTTTTTCGGACTGCTCGGTATTTCGTACACCGCACGAGCGTACTATCTCCAAGTGTCCCAAGGTGAGGTTTTTTTGGCAAAAAGTGAAAACAATCGTCTTCGCAAGACGACCGTGTTTGCCGAGAGGGGGGCGATCATGGATCGACACGACACACCGTTGGCGTGGAATGTTTCAAATCCCAATAACACCGACTTTGCCCTGCGTCAGTATATCGACTCGCCAGCATTTTCGCACTTGCTTGGCTATGTGAAGTATCCATCAAAAGATGCGAGCGGGTATTATTATTCCAAACGGTATGACGCCAAGGATGGTGTTGAAGCGTATTACGACGACCTCCTCTCTGGCGAAAACGGGGTAAAGCTCAGTGAGACTGATGCTGTGGGAAAAATACAGTCTGAAAATGTTATCCAGCCACCGAAATCGGGATTACCGCTCGTCCTTTCTTTAGACGCTGATATCCAAGAACGCATGTATCAGGCCGTGAAGTCTGTGGTAGATACGGCAGATTACAAAGGAGGTGCGGCTGGCTTGTTGGATATAAAGACGGGAGAGGTTATTGCCATGACGAGCTACCCGTCGTTTAGTAGCAACATCCTCACAGAGGGCAAGGACTCAAAGCTCATCAACGCTCTCTTCAAGGATCCCGACAACCCCTTTCTCGATCGTTTTACCGACGGCTTGTATGCGCCTGGTTCGACCGTGAAGCCATTTCTCGCTATTGCCGCTTTGCAAGAAAAGGTGATCGATCCGTCGAAGCAGATACTCAGTACCGGGTCTATTTCACTTCAGAATATTTATGATTCTACCCAGCAGACTGTGTTCAAGGACTGGCGTGCCAATGGCTGGACCGATATGCGCATGGCGATCGCAGTATCTTCCGACGTCTATTTCTACGCGGTGGGTGGTGGATACAAAGACCAGAAAGGTCTCGGTATTACGAATATTGAAAAATATATGCGTTTGTTTGGTTTCGGTGAAGCGATCAGTGCTGGATTTTTGTCGAGCAAAAAGGGGGTGGTGCCGAATCCTGAATGGAAGAGGGAGAATTTCAACGACGAGGTGTGGACGGTTGGTAATACGTACCATGCTTCTATCGGACAGTACGGTACGTTGGTGACCCCGATGCAGATGCTGGTCGGTACCGCGACGATTGCCAACGACGGTGTGGTGCCAAACGTAACGCTCTTAAAGGACGGTACTGCCGGCAACAATACGTTCAAGCATCTCGATGTTCCGAAAGACTATTTCCGAATCGTGAAGGAGGGTATGCGCATGACCGTCACGGTCGGTACGGCAACCTCGCTCAACTTACCGAGTGTTCAGGTGGCAGGGAAGACGGGTAGTGCCGAAATCGGCATTCAAAAGAAATTCGTGAACTCCTGGTTTACCGGCTTTTTTCCATACAAGGAGCCACGTTACGCAATGGTTTTTGTTATGGAGAAAGGACCTCGAACCAACACGGTCGGGGCAACCTCGGCCGCGTATCATTTTCTCCAATGGCTCTCAGATGCTCGTCCAGAGATGGTATCTTTGACTTCTCAGTGAGAAAAGCGTAAGATTGTGTCACTTATTTATTTTTTCACCACATGACCGACCAAAAAGAGTATTTGTCGAAGGAGCGGTATGAGGAGCTGGTAAAAGAGCTCGATCATTTGAAGAAGGTGAAGCGCAAGGAAGTGGCGGAAGATTTGGAGTACGCCAAAGCGCTCGGTGATCTTTCTGAAAATGCTGAATATCACGAGGCGCGAGACAATCAGGCCGCGGTAGAGGATCGTATCAATCGTCTCGAAGCGATTATTGGTCATGCGGAAATTGTTGAGCTCCATCATACCGAAGCTGTTGGTATCGGTTCTACTGTCACCGTTCAGCAGGATGGTACAAAGGGTGCACACAAGTTTCAGGTGGTGGGTTCTGAGGAAGCCAACATTGCTCTTGGTAAAATTTCTCTCCATTCTCCGATCGGTGCTGCCATGGCTGGCAAGCGCAAGGGTGAATCTTTCACCTTCTTGTCTCCAAAAGGCAAGATGACCTACAAGGTTGTTGATATTGCCTAGAGCGGGTGTGATACAATTCGCCCATGGCATCTCAAGAAGAAATCCGTTCTGTTCGTCTACAAAAGCTCGCGTTGCTCCGTGAGAAGGGTCTCAATCCGTACCCAATCACTACCAAGCGGGACAACACTCTTGCGGAGGTGGTGGTACAGTTTGATGGCTTGGCAAAGAAGGCCAGTGTCTCCGTAGCTGGAAGAGTGATGTCTTTGCGACCACAGGGTGCTCTCATTTTTATCACCCTCAATGACGGCACAGGCAAGTTTCAAGGTTTGATCAAAAAAGCCGGGGAAGTTGCGGAGGCGAGCACTGTGGATGCTGCGATTTTTGATTTATTCAGCCAGACTGTCGATATTGGCGACTTTGTCGAGCTTTCTGGTGGTCTGTTTGTGACCAAGCGTGGCGAAAAGACAGTGGCGGTGGCTCAGTGGCGAATGTTGTCGAAGAGTTTGCGTCCATTGCCTGAGAAGTGGCATGGTTTGCAGGATATTGATGAACGTTTCCGACATCGTTACCTCGATACGTTGATGGACGAGTCTGTCCGTGCTCGGTTTGTCGTCCGCGCCAAGATTATCTCAGAAATCCGCCGCTCGCTCGATGTCGCCGGCTATTTGGAGGTAGAGACTCCTGCGTTGCAACCCCTCGCCGGCGGCACCAATGCCACCCCTTTTATCACTCACCACAAAGCTCTCGATACTGACCTCTTTTTGCGTATTGCTCCAGAATTGTATTTGAAGAAGTTGCTCGTCGGTGGTTTTCCAAAAGTGTATGAAATCGGACGTAATTTTCGTAACGAAGGTATCGACACTACACACAATCCAGAATTTACCATGCTCGAATATTATGAGGCGTATAGCGATGCTACACAGCAGATGGTCTTCGCGGAGTCTCTGTTGCGAAGTGTGGTAGAGAAGGCCTGCGGTGGCCTGGTCGTGACGTTTGATGAAGAAGCTGTGGATTTTGCGAAGCCGTTTACTCGAATGTCGTACGCTGATCTTCTTGGAAAGTATGCTGATATTGCTCATCCAGAAGCGCTCACGCTCGAACAGGCTAGGGCCAAGGCAGCTGAATGCAAGGTAAAAGTCGATCCAAAGGATCCACTCGAAAAAATCATCGATAATATCTACAAAAAGGCTTGTCGCCCAAAGATTGTGCAACCGACCTTTATTGTCGACTACCCAGTGGCTTTTTTGCCGCTCGCGAAGCGTTCTGAGGAGAATCCCGCTTTAGTCAATGCCTTCCAGCTCGTAGCGGGCGGTATGGAGCTCGTGAAGGCCTTTTCTGAGCTCAATGACCCAATTGATCAAAAGTCTCGTTTTATGGATCAGGAGAAAAATGCCAAAGCTGGTGACGACGAGGCTCAGCCAAACGATGAAGAGTATCTCGAAGCAATGGAGTATGGCATGCCACCAGCCGGTGGTGTTGGCGTCGGTATTGATCGCCTTACCATGCTTTTGACAGGGATGAAAAATATCAAGGAGGTTATCTTGTTTCCGACGTTGAAACCTAGAGAGTAGTAGAAGATGGAGAACAAATAAGTTTACCCGTAACACGGAATAAATCCCTTCTGGGATTTTTCCTCCTGCTCGGGCCAAGCCCTGCGCAGAGGTTCCTCTAAACTTATTTGTTCTCCGTCTTTCGTAGCCCCCAAGGTGTGGCGTCGGGAAGTCGTTCTTTTCTCGAAAGGGTGAATTGATACAAAGAAAAGATGATAGTTGCTGAAGTAGCGATCTCTTTGAATACCACCCAGCCAGCGGTAGGGAGATTGAGGCGGGCAAATTCGTTGGTGACGGCGAGTATGGTGAAAAAGATTGCCCAGCGCCAAGAAAGAGTGCGCCAGCCGCGGTCGTTCATGGCGATGAGTTTGTGGAACATTGGTTTCAGCCACCCCTTGCCTTGGGCGAGTCCGATAAACAGGGCAATCGCGAAGCCGGCATTATAAAGAGTGTCTTTGGCTATGAGAAAGAAGGGATTGTCAAAGACGAGGGTCAGTACTCCGAAAATCACCACTGAACCGCCGGCTATGAGGGGAAACCAGGCCACACGCTTCTGTTCGTAGAGGCCAACGACAAGTGAAATGACTGTAAGTACCACAAAAATGAGGGTGGCCCGAAGGAAGCTCACACGTTCGGCTATCAGGAAGAAGACAATGATCGGGCCAAATTCGACACCGAGACCAACAACCAATTTGCGTAACATAGCCAATAGTATATCAGAAAAACGCCCGGTGCCCTGTGGAGGTGTCGGGTAGGATGACTTCTTGGCCGACAGCAATGCCGTATTTCTTTACAAAGCCAGCATTTACCTCGACAACATACTGTATTGGTACGGGGGCTTTGTAGTAATGAGGGTGTTTCAAGTCTTTTTCGGGCTGCATTGATTGTTCAAAGCCAACCACAAGCCCTTCTTCGTTGATCCAGATGAGATCAATGGGGAAATTCATGTTCGGCATCCAAAATGCATAGGTATCAGGGGTGGGGAAGATAAAGAGCATGCCCTGCTTTTTTGGCAGGTGGAAACGGCCAGAGAGGCCTTTTTCCAAGGTTTCTTGCGTGTCAGCAATCTCGACGGGTATGATGATGTCGCCAATTGTTACGTCAAAAAAGGTCGGACGACTCTTGTAGTCGGTGGCCGCTTGGCGCCACACAGCCAAACCTGCAGAAAGTACCATTAGTGTGGCAATGATAGAGCACACCGTCGCCTTCCAAGCAAAGGACCTGTGTCGTATATCCATGCCTATAAGTATGGCACATTTGTGTATCGGCGAAAGAGAAGCTTCCTTTGTCGCTATGGGGATAACTCTATTGTAGAGTGGGATAGAGTGGTATAAAATACTATACATGTGGGAAAAAGTGGTAAATAATTAAAAACACATGAAACTCAACAAAAATATCTTTGTGGTTCGATCGGGCCAGAGTTCGTACGCTTTCCTCTCGACTACTCTCGAAGCGCAGCCACGCGAAACGGTATTGATTCGCAAAAAATAAATACACCCCGTCTATGTTTATTGGCCAATACACACACACCATAGACGACAAAAATAGGCTCTCTTTGCCTGTGAAGTTTCGCAAGGAAATGGGGAAGCGGGTGATCATCACTCCTGGGCTCGACGGCTGTCTCTTTGTGTTCACGCCGACACAGTGGGAGACGATTTCAGAAAAGCTTGGTGGTTCGTCGATGTTGCAGGCTGATACGCGAAGTTTCAACCGTTACATGCTCGGCGGTGCGGTGGAAGCGGATGTCGATACGATCGGGCGCGTATTGGTGCCGGATTTCTTGAAGGAGAAAGCGCAATTGAAAAAAGAAGTGGTGCTGATCGGTGTACAGAATCGCGTGGAGATCTGGAACGACGCACTTTGGGCAGAATACAAAGCCAAGGTAGAAAAAGAGGCCAACACCCTCGCGGAAAAGCTCGGACAGGTCGGTGTTTTGTAGGCCGCAGTATCAAATATTATGACATCCACCTTACACAAATCCGTCCTTCTCAAAGAATCGCTTGATTCTTTGGAGCTGCGTGCGGGTGCGGTGTTTGTTGATGCAACCTTGGGTGGCGGCGGACACAGCGCTGAGGTGATCTCTCGTTTTGGAAAAGAGGTGAAAATTGTGGCGATTGACCTTGATCAAGCGGCGATTGACCTGGCGATGAAGCGCCTCGAGTCGGGGAACGTGCAGTATTACTGCGGGAGTTTCCGGAACATCGATGTGGCCTTAGCTGGTCAGAAAGCCGATAGAGAACTCTTTGATCTTGGTTGGAATGCCGATCAGTTTGAGACAGCTGAGCGAGGCTTTAGTTTTCAAAAAGATGGGCCACTGAAAATGATGTTTTCACAGACCGAGACCTTTGCGTCGAAGGTCGGTGTTGGTGCCGGTGTGGCTACAAATGCCTTGCCGCGGTTTACTGCTCGGGACATTGTGAATAGCTGGGAGGAGCAAAACATTGCCGACGTGATCTATGCATATGGTGAGGAGCGGTATTCTCGACGGATCGCGCGCGCCATCTGCGAGGCGCGCGCGAAAAAGCCGATCGAAACTACTTTTGAATTGGTAAATATCATCGGCAACGCCGTACCGTTCTTTTATAAAAAGGGAAAGACACATTTTGCCACCCGCACCTTTCAGGCCTTGCGCATCGCGGTAAATGACGAGCTCACCGCTCTCAAGGAAGGACTTTGGAAGGGGTTCGACTCTCTCGCCCCTGGTGGCCGGATGGCGGTGATTTCTTTTCACAGCCTCGAAGATCGGATCGTGAAGCGGTATTTCAAGGAAAAGGCAGATCAGGGAGAGGCGGAATTGATCACCAAAAAGCCCATCGTCCCGAGTGATGAAGAAATACAAGAAAACCGACGGTCCCGCAGTGCCAAGCTCAGAGTACTCAAAAAGAAATAGCCTCAAAATCCTCACAACCCTTACACATTCCATAATCCAAAACACATGAACGCCATCATTTATCACACCAATCAGCTAACCAAAAACGAAATCTTCATCCAGAGGGTGAGTGCTGTGTTAATCGTACTTATCTTGTGTTCAGTCTTGTCGTATGGCTACTTGATCAATTCGACCATCGGCAATGTTGTGGCTCGGCAGAAGGCTCAGTCAAGTATTACGACATTGAGTGCGGAGCTGGCGAGCCTCGAGACGGCACATTTGCAGCTAAAAAATCGTATTAGCCCAGCCCTCGCGACGCAGCTCGGCTTTGTTGGAGTGGCTGAACCACATTTTGTGGCGTATAATCAATCACAAAGCCTATCCCTCAACCTCGTTCGCTCATTGCGATAGGTGTCTGAGCTAGGCGCATATTACTCATGAAGGAGCATCCTTGGAGAATTCGCCTTATTGCTAGCACCGTGCTCTTCGTAGCACTCATTTTGATCGGGAAGCTCTATTTGGTGCAAATAGTACGAGGTTCTTCTTATTCAGAACGTGCCGAAAGGCAGTATATTCGTCCGACGCAACACCTGTTTGATCGTGGCTCTATTTATTTTCAAAATAAAGACGGTAGTTCGTATGGTGCGGCGACCATTAATTCTGGTTTTACACTAGTGATCAATCCTAAAAAGATTGTGTCATCTGATGCAGTATATACTCAGCTTCACGGTCTTTTGCCAACACTGGATCGAGAATTCTTTATGGCCAAAGCCGCGAAAGACGATCAGTATGAGGAGATTGTGAAGCGGGTCAATAAAGATACGGGTACCGAGATCAGTGCTTTGAAGATTCCTGGCGTGAGCTTGGTGCGCGATCAGTGGCGAGTGTACCCAGGTGGCGGAGTCGCAGCACAGACAGTGGGGTTTGTTGGCTACAATGGCGATGTGTTGGATGGTCGTTATGGCCTCGAGCGTTTCTATCAAGAAACACTGCGTCGTGATACCGACAAGGCGTATGTCAACTTTTTTGCAGAAGTATTCTCCGATCTGGGGAGGGTGGTAGATGAAGAAGCGGATCTCGAAGGTGACCTTGTGACCACGATTGAACCGAGTGTGCAAATGCGCCTTGAGCAAGTACTCGGTGAGGTGCAGAAGCGCTGGTCCTCCGAACTTTCTGGGGGAATTATCATGGATCCAAAGACTGGCGAGATCTATGCTATGGGCGCTACTCCTTCCTTTGATCCGAATCATTTTCAGACAGAGAAAGATATTCGCGTCTTCAGCAATCCTCTAGTAGAAAATGTGTATGAAATGGGATCGATCATCAAGCCGATCACAATGGCAGCTGGTCTCGATGCTGGTGCGGTGACTGCGAATACGACTTATCTTGACACTGGTTCCGTAACGGCTGATGCCAAGACGATTTACAACTCCGACAAAAAGCATCGCGGTGTCACGACCATGCAGGAGGTGCTCAACAAGTCGCTCAATACCGGAGCATCTTTTGTGGTACAGAAGATGGGGAAGCAGGCATTTAAAGAGTATCTATTGCGCTTCGGGTTTGATGAAGAGACGGGGATTGATCTGCCAAATGAGTCGCGCGGACTCCTCAAGACTTTTCTAGAGAGTCCGCGCGACATTGAATCCTACACTGCTTCCTTCGGTCAGGGTATTGCAATGTCACCGATTGCCACGATCCGTGCCCTCTCCGCGCTCGGTAATGGGGGATATTTGCCAAATCCGCACGTGGTGAAAGAGATCGACTATAAAATTGGTATTACCAAAAAACTTTCTTATCCAGACGGACGTCAGGTGCTGAAGACAGGCACCTCAGAAGAGATTTCTCGCATGCTGGTCGAGCTGGTGGATAAGGCCCTACGCAATGGCAAGGTGAAGCTCGAGCGCTACAGCGTGGCGGCTAAGACGGGTACCGCTCAGATTTCTCAGGGTGGTGCCAAGGGTTACTATGCTGATCGCTACCTCCACTCGTTTTTCGGCTATTTCCCAGCCTACAACCCACGATTTATTGTCTTTTTGTACACTGTCTACCCAAAGAATGTTGATTTTGCTTCCGAGACATTGACCGATCCGTTCTTTGATTTGACCAATTTTCTGCTACACTATTACGAAGTTCCGCCAGACCGATAATCCAGACCAATAATCCGCAATATATGAAGTCTATCTTCAAAAAGATGATCGTCGTCATTCTCCAGTGGGAGGCGAGATTGGTATTGAAAAAGTATCAGCCGAAAATCGTCGCTGTTACGGGAAGTGTTGGTAAAACATCGACCAAAGATGCTATCTATTCCGCGCTCGCCTCGTCGTTTTTTGTTCGCAAGTCCCAAAAAAGCTTCAATGGCGACATCGGCGTACCTCTCACCATTCTCGGCCTGCAAAATGCGTGGTCCAATCCGTTTTTGTGGATTGAAAATATTTGCAAGGGCTTGCTCGTGGTGCTTCTCCCGCATCCATATCCAAAATGGCTAGTCCTCGAGGTGGGAGCTGACCGTCCGAAAGATATTGCTCAGATCATGGAGTGGGTGAAGCCCGACATTGGCGTCGCGACACGCATTGGTGAGGCTCCAGTACATATTGAATTTTTCAAAGACCGGGCTGAGCTTGTGTTTGAGAAAAGTAAGTTGCCACGCGCGGTGAAAAGCGAGGCGGAGGGTGGTATTTTGCTTCTCAATATCGATGATGCTGATGTCGCTGGTTTTCGACCACTCACCAAAGGCAGGGTTATGACGGTGAGTCAAAAGGCGACCGCGGATTTTTCTGCCGATGCGCCAGAGGTGTTATATGAAGCCGGCCCGGACGGTATCCGAAAGCCTGTCGGTATTCGTTTTGCGATTCATCATGCTGGCAAGAGCTATGAGCTCGTGCGTCGCGGTATTGCTGGGAGTCATCATCTGTATCCCGCCTTGTTTGCCTTTGCGGTAGCCGTGACGCAGGGGATTGCGTCAGAGAAGGCCATTGCTGGTCTGTCGGCTGAGCTGAATACCCCAGGACGTATGCGACTGCTTCCTGCTGTAAAGGGTGCGACGGTGATCGATGATACCTACAACGCTTCGCCGGTAGCTATGACCGAGGCACTGCACACGCTTGCGGAGTTGCGTTGTGGTACGGATGCCAAAATTGCTGGCGAAACGGATCATGTATCTGGCAAAAAGATTGCCATGATCGGCGATATGATGGAGCTCGGCAAACTTTCTGCTGAAGCACATCGCAAAGCAGGATTGTTGGCCGGTACTGTGGTGGATGTGCTCGTGACTGTCGGTGTGCGTGCTCGACAGATCGCTGAGGGGGCGCTTGATGCAGGGTTGGCCGATGACAAAATCATGCAATTCGATAGCGCCCAAGAAGCAGGGAAGTATGTCGAGGGTATCATCGGGGCGGGCGACGTCGTACTCGCAAAAGGCTCGCAATCTATCCGCATGGAGCGCGCCGTTCAGGAGATTATGGCCGAGCCTGAACGGCGCGCTGACCTCCTCGTCCGCCAAGACGATGAGTGGCAGCAGCGCTAGCAGAAGGGGTAATGTTGTGGTATATATTGAGGGCGCGATCGTGCGCATTTTACGGCCCTATCGTCTAACGGTTAGGACGGAAGCTTCTCAAGCTTTAAATCGGGGTTCGATTCCCCGTAGGGTCATGGTTTGTTAGAAGTAACAAACAGCCAGATCATCTCTGCATTTCCCCAAAAAAGAACCCCGCCTCGGGCCCGAGGCGGGGATTAGGGACGCTACGAGTGATGACAGTTACTTCGAAGCTCGGGACAGTGGGGTAATCCTCCATCCGAAACCACTCGTGGTTTTAAGACTGGTAGAGATTACGCTGGGGACGGGTAAACCAACTTGCGAGTATGTGACTGTGCTGTTATTACGCACCTTCCCCGCCTTCCTCAAAAAGTCGAGGAACGCGCTGGGGTGAAGAAAATGGCTTTGAAGCCCTACTTCGGGATATGGGGACACTGCGGGGAACACTGCGACCGTTTCAACTACCCCAGTCGGCATCTGGGTCATGAACGCTACCAAGCTATTCCTTGCCTGGGCGTGCCGCTTCAGCGGACTTCTCGCTACTGCACCTGTTTGACTTTTTGGTTTCATGGCTTTTCGGCCATATTTTACCGACACACTGACTCCAGCATTTTACGACCGCAGCAACTATCGTAACGCCGAGCCCCTTATCCGTCTCCAACTTGAAGCTGATGTGTAGCTTCATTGCGCCTGCTCCTTTCCAAACTGGCCAGTTCGAAAGTGAGAGGAGCAAGCGATGCTGCTTCTCCTTCGACGTGCAGTGCTTCCAAATATTCAGTCAGAAAGTCCAGCAAAGAACCCCGATGCACAGGAAGCTACACATCAGCTTCAAGACATCGGGGTTAGCCAGAATCCCTCCCATGGAGCAGGCTGCTGAGGGAGGGGTCACGACCACATATTAGTATAACTTACTTACACAATTTGTCAATAGCTGGGCAAGCCACTCCCTGAATGGTCCTGAACAGCTCCGCATAAAGCTCGTGAGGAGCAACTTGGTAGAGCGCGGCAAGTTTGAACAGGTTCACCACGCTCGGCATGGCAATGCCGTGTTCCCAGCGGGAAAGGCGGTCGGAACACTGTAAGTCGAGTAATTCGGCGATGTCAGTCTGTCGAAGGCCGACTCGTTCTCGGTGGTGTCGAAGGGTATTGGGGATGTTGGATGTTGTGATCATGGTGAAAGTGTATGTGAGGTAACGAAAGTAGCGGAGACGGCATGACTTGCCGTTGTCGGCAAACCAGCGCGTCTAGGGCGGTTTCTTCTCACTGGTATCATCAGACTGTTCACTAAACAGTCCACGCACATCCGGCAACTCGCCTTGCGTGTTCAGCGATGTTAAAATGTTCAGAATCCGTTCCCAAGTTCGAGGTGTGTCTCGATGAGGGTCATGGTTACAAAGAAGAGCGCCTTTGGGCGCCTTTTTTGTCCATGACCCTCAGAAAGCACTTTGATGTGCTTTCGTCGGGGAATCGAAAAGGTTGAGCATGTCGGAGCGAGTCCTGAGCTTGTCGAAGGACGAAGCGAGACGCGAAACCTGTACGGAAGCTGTAAGCTTCGATTCCCGAGTATTTCTATCTCCCGTACACTTCATAGAAAAAGAAAGAGGGCGGACAGTTCCCTGTCCGCCCCTTGGGGGTGTGTTGTTCCTTTTTCGTTTAGCCGCCGTGGCCGTTGGAGCCATGACGACCATTGCCGTTTTCACCACCAGTGGGCCCGCGCTTGAGGGTGGTGGCCATGAGCTCCTCCAGCGAGACAGGCTGCATGCCGCCACTGAGGAGCTGAGCGATGATCGAGCCCGGAGAGGCCGCTTCCTCTTTCTCCACCACGATCTTCCAGCCTTCGCAGATGGACATGTTCTCCGGCTCCTGCCGGTGATTCATTTCCGCCTCGACCTCGACCCAGAAGAGTCGGGCGGCGGTGTCGGACAGGTTCTTGAGGTGCTGGCGTTGATGTTCCCGCACGGCCATCTGCGAGCGAGTCTTCGGCGTGGGCACCCGCCGAGCGAGCTCCATGCATTCAGCGGAGAGCCGATAGAGTTCCTTCGCGACCTGCGAGGAGATCGTGTGGATCACGCGATCATGCCGCGGATTGACGGGCTCGAGGGGCTGGAACATGGCGGCGCCTTCCGAAACGTGGCCTTTGTAGATTTTCGCAACCTCGGCTGCGAATTCGGCGGAGTTCATCTGCCAAGGCAGCTTCGCTTCATCGCGGAAGCTGCCAGGTGCCTGTTCGCCAGCAGGCGAGTGGCCATGGTTGGTGTCCACCCGTGCTTGCTTGCGGGTCTTCTTGGGGAGCGCTGTTATGGTGCTCATGCGTGTCGTGTCTGTTGTTTTTGTTGAGCCGACTCCTGGTCGGCGGTCAGGTTCGTGTATACCCCACACGGGGAATACGAGTTCATTTGCAACATTAGCACACACACACCGTATATGTCAATATTTTCTCCTATCCCCATTTTCTATGCGAAAATCCCCCAAACTCCGATACAATAGATACATGAAGTGCTCGATAAAAAGTGCAGGATTTACCCTCGTTGAAATGGTGGTGGTTGTGGCTCTCGTGGCGCTGATTGCCGCCCTGGCCACTGTCTCTTTTAGTACCGTCACTGCTCGTCAGGCTTTGGACAAAAGTACTGATGCTGTTGTCGCGGTGTTGGCTCAAGCCCGCTCTCTCACGATTTCTGCCAAAAGTGCCTCAGCGTACGGTGTCCGGCTCCTTGCCACTGGGCCGGTACTCTTCACTGGTACCGTATACAACGCTGCCGATGCTACCAACAAGCCCATGGTATTGGATCCGCGACTCTCTATCTCAAATATTTCTCTCAATGGCTCGGGGAGTGACGTCCTCTTTAGCAAGCTCACTGGCACCACTACTCAAAGCGGCTCGTTTCGTGTGATCGTCACTTCGACGCCGACAGTGTATCGTACGGTCACGGTATATGCGACAGGTATTGCGGAGGCTCAATGATATGCAAAAAGAGAAACAACAAAAAGGATTTGGGATGGTGGAGGTGTTGGTGGCAGTAGCCATTATTGCGATTACCTCGGTATCAATTTTCAATGTGTATATGGCATATCTCCGTGCTGAATTGAGCAATGTGAAAGCGGTGAAGGCGGCTTTTCTCATGGAAGAAGGATTGGAAGTCGTGCGCCTACTTCGCGACACAAGCTGGTCTTCGCATATTGCGCCAGTGACCGCCAGCACCACCCAGTACCTCAACTGGACCGGTTCGGCTTGGCAGTTTAGCGTCTCTCCACAAACGATTGACACACTCTACTCTCGCACAGTGATGTTTACCTCTGTCTATCGTGACGCCAACAATCGTATCGCCTCCACCGGCACACTCGATCCAAATACGCGCGGCTTCACCGTGACTGTAGCGTGGCCGGATGACAACACGGCACTTTCCACCAGTACCAAGCAGATCTCAAGCTACATCACCAATCTCTATGGCAACTAAACACTCGACAAATCAAAAAGGCTTTTCAATGGTGGAAATGATCATCTACATGGCACTTCTCGCTGGCATCACCGTTTTTCTGGTCAATGGTATCTCGGCGATTACCAAAAGCTATGCCGATATCCGCCTAGCGAAGGCAGTGTCAGCTTCGGCAAGTAGCGCTTTGCAACGTATTGCATACGAGACTCGCCAAGCGAGCTCATTCAACTTGGCCGGCAGCAGCTTTGGTGTCAATCCTGGGGTATTGAGTCTGGTGAGTGAAAATGCGAATGGGGCGACGACGACGGTGACTTTTTCTGTGGCCAACGGTCTTTTGCGGGTGAGCCGAGGTGGTGTCGATGAAGGTCCGCTGACCCTCTCCAGCGCTTCGGTCACCAATTTTACTATCGCCTTGTTACAAAATGCTGTTTCCAATGCTGCACGCATTACACTCACAATTCAGAGTAGCTTCGGCGTAAAGACTCGTACCGAAACGTTTTACACTACCATCGTGACTCGGAATATGTGATGATTATGTCAACCAGTTCTCTCATGAAATTGCGATTACAAAATACTCAATCGGGACAGGTGATGATCGCTTCCGTGATTTTTTTCCTCGGTATCGGTCTCGCTATTCTCACTGGTGTATCACAGACAACACTCCGTGATCTCCAGGTCAGTCAAAATGTTGTGAAGTCTCGGGAGAGCTACGCCGTGGCTGAAGCCCTTCACGAAGATGTATTGTATCGCCTACAAAATGGTATGAATGTGAGCGCTACAGAGAGTCTCACTCTCAATGGTTACACCGCTTCGACTACTATTGATGATGTTTCCGGTGGCAAGCAAGTCACGAGTACGGGTGATCGAGATAGCTACATCAAAAAGGTCAATTCGATGGTGACTACTGGTATGGGCATGTCTTTCAACTACGGTGTCCAAGCTGGTGAAGGAGGCATTGAATTACAAAACACTTCGTCTATTCTCGGTAATGTGTATTCCAATGGACCAATCACTGGTTCCGCCGCAGTGAACAACGGTAATGCCGCCAGCCCCGGTCTCTCTGGTTCCGTCACCGTTTCTAGTGCCGGGGCTGGCGGCGCTACCAGCTTCGACTTTTCACTCGATGGCAAGTACGCCTATGTGTTGAGCTCAAATAGTTTCCAGATTGTTGACCTCAACAATCCGACCACACCAACAGTCGTAGGCTCTGTGACAACCAACTATGTGTCCAATCCATATCACAACACTCTTGTCACCTCTGGCAACTATCTCTATATCACTTCACTCAACTCCAACAACCTCGATATCTACGACATTACGGTTCCCACCAGTCCGACCCTCGTAAAGCAGCTTGCCCTTGGTGGGGCGGGGAAGAATGGTCGCATTGCCAATGGCTACATGTATATTCCACTTTTTAACAACACCACTTTGACCAAAATCGTCAATATTTCCAATCCATCGCAAGCAGCGGTTGTTGGTACAATCTCTACGGTGACAAGTCCGGTTTGGGTGGCCGTCAATGGCAACTATCTCTACATCGGTCACGATCTCAACGGCAACTACGGGAGTATCTATGCGTACACTCTCGGTAATCCAGCCAACCCCACGTATGTTGGAGCGATGCCGGCCAGTACGATGTATAGCCGCACGTACCCTCCATACATTGCTGGCTCATACATGTATGTGATGTCGTACATATTGAGTGGTATGTATGTGTTGAACTTATCCAACCCCGCTATACCAACAGTTGTATATGCGACGGCAGCAAACAGTATTTTGGAACCACAATCCATCGACGGTGGGTCTGGGTATCTCTATGTGGGGGTATACAATACTCACAACACCAGCCAAAAGTCTCTCGATGTTTGGAGCTTGTCCAACCCTGCGGCACCGACCAAGGTCTCTACTACCAATATCAATAGCAACGGCGGACCAGATACGGTAAAGGTAAAGAACGGTGCTGTCTTTGTATTGAATGGTGCCAACAATGCTACCAGTGCCTTTCAGTCGTACGGTGCGATGGGTTCGGGTGGCAATACAATTACTGGTACTGTTGTTTCTGCCAGTCCGACTGGTGGTGTGACTCGCATCAATGCTGCTGGAGCCGCTGGTTCAATGTATGCCAAGACAATCACCGATTCAGTGGTTACCAAGGATGCCTACTACCAGACTATTACCGGCTCCAGTGTTGGGGGAGTCTCGTATCCGGGCAGTGCTGTCCAAGCTACTTCGAGTATGCCAATCTCCGAGGCCACTATTGATCAATGGGAAGCCGATGCTGTTGCTGGTGGAGTCATTACTTCGCCGTGTCCATACAAAATCACCTCCACCGTCACACTTGGCCCCGTCAAGATAGATTGTGACTTGGAGCTGAGTAATAATGGCGTCTTGAATCTGTCTGGTATGGTGTGGGTAAAAGGAAGTGTGTTTATTAAAAATAGCTCGACCATCAATATCAGTCCCGCTCTTTCTGGTCGGACAGCTGCGATAATTGCCAACAATCCACTCAATCAGACATCTAGTAGTAAGGTGGAATTGACGAATTCGTCAACTTTCCTTGGCTCCGGGAATAATTCATATGTAATGATCGTCTCTCGAAACAAAAGTGCATCTATCGGTGGAGGCGAATTTGCTATAAAAGTAGGTAATTCTATATCGGGCAAGCTCCTTGTGTATGCACCAAAGGGTATGATCGAGATTGAAAATAGTGCAAGTCTAAAAGAGGCGACTGGCTGGAAATTGCGACTCAAAAACAGTGCCTCGGTGACGTATGAGTCTGGTTTAGCAAACATCCTTTTCACTTCAGGGCCTTCGGGAGGATATCAGATCGAGAGTTGGCAGGAAATACAATAAGACCCGGCACTGTTTTGAAAAGACCTCTCGCAGGCGCGACGGCGCCGAGAGGAGCCAAAATCCTAGCAAGGATTTATGGCGTGCCTTTTCAAAACAGTGCCGGGTCTTTATGATTATCGTGAATCTTGTCGATCTTCGTGGTCTTTTATCCAACTATGGACTTCTCCATCGTCACGAAGCTTGCGGGCATGACGATTGCGGCCATCATCAAGATTTCCAACTTCTCCGCTTTTATGCAGACCTGTCCACTCTGGGGCATTTTCTACTACTTCGTGTATGTGGGCAAAAGCCACTTTCGCTTCGGCTGCTTCGCGCGTGACTTTTTCTTGTGGCGTTTCGACACACACCCCCTTTCCTGGTTGTCGATTTTCTTCAAAGAGGGGGATCTGTTCGAAAGGCATTGTGGGGTAGGGTGGCCTTGCGGCCCGTTAGGTTATTTGAATAGGCTTTCTACCGCTTCCTTTACCACCATCCCATCGGCCTTACCCTTGAATTCTTTCATGAGCATGCCGGTGAATTTGCCGACCGCGGTTTTGTCTTTCATACCGAGCTCGGTTTGGCGGATTTTGGCGATCTTCAATATTTCTTCATAGCTCATCATCTGAGGGAGAAACGCTTCGAGGATGGCGAGCTCGGCTTTTTCAGCATCGACGAGGTCTTGGCGGCCACCTTTTCCAAACTGCTCGATAGAGTCTTTGCGCTGCTTCACTGCACGCTTAATGAGGGTGAGTGCGTCGTCGTCCGTGAGGTGTGGTCCGGCGATCTTTTTGGCGACGAGCTCGTTCATGAAAGAAGCAAGTAAACCGCGAAGTACCGAGAGACGTACAGTATCTTTTTTCATCATCGCCTCTTTCATTTTTGTCTGAATGGTTTCGTGTATGAGCATAGTATCCTCAGTATACCGTACCGGCTCGTTTTTCGCACTTTTTGCGGGATGTTTGGTATACTATTCGCATGTCGCAATCATTGATCTACATTCTTGCCGCGCTCGTGGTACTTGCTCTCGCGGGCAACGCCTTTTCGCTCTGGAAAATGCTCCAAGGTAAGGCTGGGGCCACTGAGGGGGATGAATCGAAAGAAGATACCGGCCTGAAGCTCCTTCTCCAGCAAATGAATGAGCTTTCGCGTGTCGTGGACACCAAGGTGACGGAGCTAAATCGCACCGTCGATGCCAAGATGAATGAATCCGCCCGACATATGAACGACTCTATTCGCAACCAATTCGGTGAGTCGGCCAAGCTCATCAAAGAAGTCACGCAGGGTCTCACCAAGCTCGATGAGACCAATCGGCAGGTGGTCGGCTTTGCGGATCAGCTTCAGGGTTTGCAGGATATTTTGAAAAATCCGAAGCAGCGCGGAATCCTCGGTGAGTATTATCTCGAAACACTGCTCAAAAATGTCCTGCCGCCCGGCCAGTATCAGATGCAGTATGCTTTTGCCAATGGCGAGATTGTGGACGCTGCGGTGTTTGTGAAAGACAAGGTGATTCCGATTGATTCAAAGTTTTCGCTCGAAAACTACAACCGCATGGTGGAGACACGTGATCCGGCCGAAAAGGAGCGGCTAAAGAAGCTCTTTGAAAACGATCTAAAGCTCCGTATTCAGGAAACCTCAAAATACATCCGGCCAAACGAGGGTACGATGGATTTCGCCTTTATGTTTATCCCTCACGAAGCAATCTACTATGATCTCCTTGTGAATACCATCGGTGCCGGCGTTGGGGAAGGTGATGAAAACCTTATTCAGCGGGCAGCAGGGAAGTACAAGGTGATCATCGTGTCACCGACCTCTTTCCTGGCGTACTTGCAGACCGTCTTGCAGGGTCTGAAAGCAATGCAGATCGAGGAACAGGCCAAGGATATCGTGAAGCGCGTCTCTGAGCTCGGCAAGCATCTCAAGACGTATGAGGAGTATCATGCCAAGCTTGGCAACTCCCTCACGACAGTGGTGAACCATTTCAACAATTCCGGCAAGGAATTCAAGAAAATCGACAAAGACGTCATGCGTATCACTGGTGCGTCGGTCGGTATCGAGGCATTGGTGCTGGAAAAGCCGGAAAGTGACGAGGTATAGCCCTACTTGCATCTTTTTGTCTTTTGTGTAGAATAGTGTGACTATGAACGAATTTGCAGTAATCCAGACAGGCGGCAAGCAGTACAAGGTCTCTGTTGGGGACGTTGTATCTATTGAGAAGCTCGACGCCGTAAAGGTAGGTGACAAGGTCACTTTTGATAAGGTATTGCTTACCGACAACGGCAAGGAGACCGTGGTGGGTGCACCTTTTATTGCTGGTGCCAAGGTCACTGGTACTCTTGCTTCAGAAGGCCGCGCTCCAAAGATCGATGTGATTCACTACAAGCAGAAGAGTCGATATTTCAAGAAGAATGGTCATCGACAGCCCTTTGTGACCGTGAAGATTGAGGCGGTGAAGTAAAGATTCGTGTAGGAGCAGGAAATGCAAAGCAAAAAACGCCGAAAGGCGTTTTTTGCTTGCTGGGGAGGGAGGGGCGGTGCTCGCTGGCATTTTAGAGTACCCTCGGATTTTGCATCCAAAAGGATGCAAAAAGGATGCAAAATCCGATGGTACTTATTCTTCTGTACAGAACCACACACATGACTAAGTTGATGTATGAATTTTTCTTTATCATTTCTCTATTTTTTTCGCATTGCAACGGATTGTGCGGGTCGCTAGAATTATTGGGTGGAGAAAGACGAAATACAAAATGCAGTGGAACACAAAATCTACATCATTCGCGGGCAGCGGGTTATGGTGGATTTTGATTTGGCTAACATATTTAAGGTATCCACAAGACGCCTTAATGAACAAGTCGTGAGAAATCTAACTCGTTTCCCAGACGATTTTGCTTTCCAGCTAAGTGTCGATGAATTCAAATCTTTGATGTCGCAATTTGCGACATCAAAGATTGGTAGGGGTGGCCGAAGGAAATTACCGTATGTATTCACGGAACACGGCATTGCCATGCTGGCCTCTGTGTTGAAGAGTGAAAGGGCCGCGCAAATGAGTATTTTCATCGTCCGTGCCTTCATTAAAATGCGTGAAATGTTGGCGACGCATGCTGATTTGGCTCTAAAGATTGCCGAAATTGAGAGAAAGCAAAAGGAGCATGGCGACCAGCTTTCGGCGGTGTATTCGGTAGTGAAGCAACTGATGAATCCGCTAGAAGAGCCGAAGAAGAAAATCGGATTCGGCCACTAGCTACTCACTCCTCTGCCTTCCACGCAGGGCATTTTTCACGGTTTCACTGTCGGAATACTCGAGCTCGAGGCCGGTAGAGAGGCCGCGGCCGAGGACGCTCACGGTGAGCTTGTATTTGGCCACCAAAGGCGCCAAAATGCCCTGTATGTAGTGCTGGGTATGCTCGCCCTCAGGTGTGAGGTTGAAGGCCAAAATCACCTCCTTAAGGCTTTTTGAGGTCTCCGGCGCGGTGGGGCTGGCCTGGCCAGGACCACCTTGTATTGGACCGTCGTCGTCGAAATTGTCGGGGTCGAGGGGGTCGTATGCTGGCTTGCCACCGCTTCCATCGGCTCCTTTGCTCGCTGTCTTTTCGACAAGGGCAGCTAGCTCGCGGGAGCGCACGCGCTGTTCGGGATTTTTTTCCAAGATAGGCACTGAACCGCCGAGAATAAAATACTTGCCTTCGTAGGTGTGACTTTTTTCGATATTTTCAAAATCTACATCACGACACACGACGAGCAGGGTTTCTTCGGAGCGGCGTGAGTCGGCACAGATCACACAAAGATCAGAGATTTTTGCACCGACAGGGAAGAAGCGTTGGCAGGATGAGCAGACACGGATCTGCTTTTTAAGCTCGAGTACAAGCTGCGCGAGTTGCGAGCGGTACGCCTCACTTTGGCCCAACAAAAAATACACAAAACGCTTCGCTTGCCGCGGGCCGATGCCCGGAAATTGGCGGAATTGTTCGATGAGTTTGCTGATGGTGTCCATTCTGATTATGCGGTATCCCAATCTTACTCCATTTTCTTGAAAACGACATCACCATATATTTTTTGCTCGGTACCCGGCCGTTTCCAGAGATAGACATTTCGAAGGATTTTTGTGGGGTTGGAAATGATTGTCGTCGGATGGTTGTAGATGGCGATGCCTCGGCCACGCATCATCTCGATAGTTTCTGGCGGAAATTGTTCGAGGGTCAAAAAAATCGATTTTATTGCGATACGTTCAAATTCTGTCACCAAAGCAGGGACATTATCCATAAAATAAAGAGAGCTGAGCGCAACAATGTGGTCGGCACTTTTATCCCCATGTCTCTGAAGTGTCTCCAGTGTTGAACCTTGCTCGATGGCATATCCTCGACTTTCAGCAACAGAAAGCATCTTCGGTGAGAGGTCTATTCCGCTATACTCAAAATGGTCTCCGAGATATTCTTTGAGCTTTCCTGTGCCACAACCTATGTCGAGGATATGACCATTTTTAATGCCAGCAGCTTTAAATATTTCGTTCAAGTATCCTGGTGCGGCATACTCTGCTTTTCCCTCAAAATCGGCATCATATCTTTCCGCAATGCTGTCATACAGATTTTTTACACGTTCTTGCTGGGCGGTAAGCTGTGTACCAGCTTTCTCTTTGTGTTCGAATTGATCCATTGTGTATCTTTAAAATTCTCCACCGCCGACCGCACCGCCAAATTCGCCGAAGTCGGCCTTCTCGATGCTTTGGAAAGTGGTCTTTTTGTCATCAAAATACAGTTCGACGACGCCGGTTGGACCATTGCGGTGCTTCTCGATCATGATCTTGGCGATGTTTGGCCGACCCGACTCTTTGTTGTATTTATCTTCTCGATGGATGAAGAGTACGATGTCGGCGTCTTGCTCGATGCTATTGTGAACAATGATGTCGTTGGCCACAAAATTGTGAGTGCCGGGGACAGTGATGTCGAATGTCTCTTCTTCACCAATAGTGGTCACTTCGACAATCTCATCCCAAAAGATATCCGACTGCGCGAGCGAAGCGAGGGATTGGCTGGTGAGAATATCCGCGATCTTCATGAGGCGCGCTCGAGAGAGGCCAGCTTTGAACAAAGCGGTGCCGTTGTATGACACCTCCATCTTTTCTGAGACACCGCGCCAGCTAATATCGGCTTCGAGCTTGGCCTGCTTGATGTATGAATGCCAGATATCTTTCGGAATAATATCGGTATTTGGATTGGTCTCGACCTGTCGTAATGCTGCGAGCATATCCGGAATAATCTCGCCACGTTTGCCATAGCAGCCGACGAGCTCGAGGAAGCGGATCTGCATGGTGCTGCCCTGAATTGAGACATGGTAGTTTGGTCGATAGGTTTTTCCAGCTTTGTGTTGGGCAACTTCGCGGAGGGTGCTCAAAATACCGAGACGCAGAAGAAGGTGTTGTACCTGCTCGGCCAATGTCTTACTCGTGGAAGCGTAGTAGATGGCACCGGCTGTCTTTCGGCCAGAGATGTGACGGCCTTGTGCGGGGTAGATAAAAGAAATATTGCCGTCGGTCGCCCAGAGATGTTTCAAAAAAAGGGTAATGTCCAAGATGGAAGATTGGAAGATGGCATTCGGAATCACTTTCTTATACGAGCGCTCCGAGGCGATGCCGAGCTTTTGATACCAAAGAGTGATTGGATGTTTCTTCCCGTGGCCGAGATGATATGGTGAAGGCAGGTATGAATGCCACCAATTTTCCTGCCTCACGAGACGTGCGTTGATCCCGAACAAAGCTTTTGCGGCTTCGGCAACCACGGCAAGATTGGCTGGGTCGGCGCTCGTGTAATGAATCGGCTGGCGAGGCAAGACACAACCATCACCGAGGAGGTGGGCGAGGAGGATCAACTCATGTTGGCTCAAAATGAGTCCGGCGACAGGTGCGAGGCCGGTGACGGTATCGAGCTGGCGTGGTAGAGCGATGTGTGTGTGCGTCGTGAGCTCATCGAGGCGGTGCCATCCAGCAATGGTCATGAACGGGTGGTTGGCCGTCGCTTTGACTATGCGCCCGGAGCGCGTTTTGAGCACAAAAATCTTTTTCACGCCACTCGAAAAGACTTTGCTTGCATGTTTAATCTGTATTTTATTTTCTTTGTTCAATGAAAATACGGGGACATTTTTCTGACCGACCAAGGATTTGATAGTCACTCGCTCGCCAGTATCCGCGCGAGTAATCAATGTGTCGCCAGCCAGACAGCCAGAATCGCGAAGGTCCGAAAGTCTTGGTTCACCACCACGCTGCTCGACGGCTCGGGAGAGTTGGGAGAGGGCGATCACCGGCACCTTGAGCTCCTTGGCGAGCTGCTTGAGGGAGCGGGAGATTTCGGTCACTTGTTGCACGAGATTGTCGCTGCCCTTGGTCTGGGTCGGGGTCATGAGCTGGAGGTAGTCGACGATGATGAGGCCGAGGCCCTTGTCTTTTTTCAACTTGCGGGCGACAGAGCGCATTTTTAGGATGTTGTTGCCCGCTTGGTCGTCGATAAAAATCGGTGCGCGCGAGAGGCGGTCCATGGCGCCGCGGAGCTTTACGAAATCTTCCTCCGCGGCGATGCGGCCATTGCGCAGGCTCCAAGAGTCGATTTGCGACTCAGCAGAAAGCATACGATCGACGAGCGACTGCGCAGACATTTCGAGGGAGAAAATAGCGACGGGGGTGTTGTGGCCGATGGCAGTCTTGCGGGCAAAGTCGAGAGCGAGCGACGTTTTACCCATCGAAGGACGCGCCGCCAGGATGATGAGGTCGGACTCTTGGAAGCCGGAAAGCTTGTTGTCGAGGTCTTTGAAGCCTGTCGGCACACCGCGTAGCTCGCCTTTATTTTGTGAGAGCTTGTCGAAACGTTCCCAGGCTTCGTTGAGGGTGTCTTTGATTTCTACGACTTTGTTGCCATTGTCGAAGCTGGTCACCTCAAAGACGCGCTTCTCGGCTTTATCGAGGAGTTCGTTGATCTCGGCGGATTCATCGTAGCCGAGGCTGGAGATAAATTCTGAGGCGTCGATGAGCTGGCGCATCATGAATTTATTCTTCACTGTGGTGCCGTAGTGGACGATGTTGGCGGAAGAAGGGACGGCGTTGGCGAGCTCGGCGATGTAGCTGGCACCACCGATTTGGTCGAGCTGGTTATTCTCACGCAGGCGAGTGGTGAGGGTGAGCATGTCGACTGGAGTGCTTTTGTTGAACAGCTCCATCATCGCACGGAATAGAATACGGTGCTTTTCGGAATAGAAGACGCGATCGTTGATGAAGTCATTGATGTCGTTGATCGCATCCGAACGAAGCATGATCGAACCCAGCAACGCTTTTTCAGCGTCGAGATTTTGTGGAGGGATGCGGAGGTTGGTGGACATGGGGATGAGGTTGGTCGCGATCGCGGCCGTAGTGCCATTCTACCTTTTGGCGGTGCGAGTGGGCAATGGGTGCGCAGCTACGAAAAGGGAATAAGGTGTGGAGAGGGTGGGGATAGGACAGTAGCTTAATTGATGTTGGTTAGTGTGTCGTGGCGGGTGTCTCACGAAGAAAGTAAGCACCCTCGGATTTTGCATCCAAAAGGGTGCAAAAAGGATGCAAAATCCGAGGGTACTCGAAAAAGCTCGCGAGGGGCCAGCTACATGGTTTGCATGCCCATCCTGATCCTTCACTATCCTGTTATCTTTTCACCAGCGTACTTCCTTGGGCAGTGTCCACAATATCGTATCCTTTTTCTTTCAGTAAAGCACGAATTTCGTCGGATTTCTGGAAATCCCGCTGTCGACGTGCCTCATCGCGTGCGTCTTTCAGGGCGACAACTTCTGGCGCAAAAACAAGCGAATGCACACCGACCGAAGTATCTAATTTCAATCCTAGCACCTTGTCGAACTTCATTAGGGTATTCATTTTCATTTCGTCACTCACAGAGGTGTCTTTCAGCATCTCCCAGACGGTAGCGAGGGCTTTCGGAGTGTTGAGGTCGTCGTTGATGGCTTCACGAAATTTTTGCGTATATTCGGTACTGATGTTTTTTTCACCGCTCTTTTCGGCACTTCGTCCCTCCAAGAGACCTCCTATCTGACGTACTTGTTCGAGAAGGCGCTCATACGCCGTCTGCGCTCCCTTCACGGCTTCCCAAGTGAAATTCATCTGCGTACGATACGAGGCGGTGAGGAACCAATAGCGGAGGCCGAGGGGGGTCACCTCGTGCTCGGCGAGGTCTTTGAGGTATATGGTATTGCCGAGCGATTTGGAGATCTTCTGTCCGTCAATCAAAAGGTGGGCGCCATGGAGCCAAAAGCGCGCAAAGGGCTGGTGAGTGGCAGCTTCGGATTGGGCGATTTCGTTGTTGTGGTGAGTGGGGATGTGGTCGATGCCACCGGTGTGGATGTCGATCGTTTTTCCGAGGAGCTTCATGGCCATCGCCGAGCACTCAATGTGCCAGCCTGGAAAACCGACGCCCCACGGCGATGGCCACTCCTGGTCACGGTGTGTGTCGCCACTTGTTTGTGAAAATTTCCAGAGAGCAAAGTCGGTCGGGTTGCGCTTTTCGGTGTTCGCAGCGACTCGATGTCCTTCTTCGAGGCCGGCGAGATGAATATTTCCAAGCTTGCCATAGTTGGGGAATTTCGAAGTATCAAAATACACACCATCGGAGGTTCGGTAGGTGAGACCTTTGCGCTCGAGTTGCTCAATGAGGGCGATTTGACCGGGAATATGAGCGGTAGCTCGAGGAAATTCTGTTATCGGAGATTGACCGGGTGTGAATTCGACATTCAATGCGGTGAGTCCATGAAAAAATTCTTTCGTGTACTCCTCAGAAATTTCTTTCGATGTTCGCTCCTGCTTTTTGGCGGTGAGCTGCATCTTGTCTTCGCCTTCGTCGCCATCACCGACGAGGTGGCCCACGTCGGTGATGTTGATCACTTGTCGCACGCGGTACCTATTGTATTCCAAAGTACGTTTCAAAATATCAGCGAAAATGTAGGCACGATAGTTGCCAATGTGGAGCGATTGGTAGACGGTCGGGCCGCAGTTGTACATGGTGACGGTCTTGTTGGCGATACGACCTAGACCAAGCGGATTCAGAAAAGCGAGTATGCCCTTGCGAGAGGGTGTGAAAACCTCCTTTTGCTTGGTGAGGGTGTTGTATAGGCGAATATCTAACATGCGTTCAAGAATTATACCGCGGCTTTTGTGCGTTGACCACGGGTAGAGCATTTGCGATAATGTTTCGACATGAAAACGTACAAATCTTTTGCTGCTTTCGCGAAGAGTCGGGTCGCGCTGGGTATCTACATCACTCTGGTGCTCGTGGTGGTGTTTGGGCTCGGTGCTTTGGCTGGGTATAGCAACCGTCCAGAGGTCTCAAAGTTTGCCGGTATTCTCAACACCAAGGATGAAATATCCGACAGTGCCGATTTCAATACTTTTTGGAGAGCGTGGCGGATTTTAAACGAAAAACACGTGTCCGCCAAAGATGTGGTTGCTCAGGAAAAAGTATGGGGTGCGATCAGTGGTATCGCAAGTGCTTTCAAAGATCCATACACGGTGTTTATGCCACCAGTAGAGGCGAAAGATTTTGACAGCCAAGTGAGTGGCAATTTTGGCGGGGTTGGTATGGAGATTGGTCTGAAAGACAATGTTGTCACTGTCATTACACCGCTCAAAGACTCTCCAGCCGAGAAAGCTGGGATGCGCAGTGGTGACAAGATTCTCGAAATCAATGGGAAAATCACCTCAGGGATGTCTACCGAAGACGCCGTGCATCTGATTCGGGGTGAGGTAGGTACGGTGGCAAAGCTTTTGGTGTTTCGCCAAGGTCGCAAGCTGCCTTTTGAGGTGGAGATTGTCCGTGCGGTCATCCAGATCCCGACGATCGATAGCGAGCTACGCGCCGACGGCATTTTCGTCATCCGACTCTACAACTTTTCTGCGCCGTCGGCGCAACTCTTCCGCAACGCGTTGCAGAATTTTGTCGATTCTGGCTCTACGAAGCTCATTCTCGACCTACGAGGCAATCCGGGCGGTTATCTCGATGCGGCAGCCGACATGGCGAGCTGGTTTTTGCCAAAAGGCGCCGTGATCGTGCGTGAAAACTACGGCACCAAGCAGCCTGAAGATACCCTCCGCAGTTTTGGCTACGATGTTTTTACCGATAAGCCAATAAAGATGGTGATTTTGGTAAATGGCGGCTCGGCTTCGGCTTCGGAGATTCTCGCTGGTGCACTCGGCGAACATGGGGTGGCAAAATTGGTCGGCAGTCAAACCTTTGGCAAGGGTTCGGTGCAGGAATTGATCAAGCTCACCAGTGATACCAATCTAAAAGTAACTATCGCCAAGTGGTATACGCCAAATGGCATCTCGATTTCTGAAAAAGGTATTACACCAGACTATATAGTTGACTTAACCGAAGTGGACGTGAATAATCTAAAGGATCCTCAAATGGACAAGGCGGTGCAGGTAGTGCTTGGTAAGGCTGGTGTGCCAGCAGTAAAGTCAGTGTCAACAAAGCCGATTATAAAATAACCTCGTAATCCGTATGAAAGTTGTACTCCTGAAAGATGTACCAAAGCTTGGTAAAAAGTTTGAGATCAAGAACGTAGCAGATGGTCATGCTCTCAACAGCCTTATCCCTCAGGGCTTGGCAGCTGTTGCAACTGATGCTGTGGTGCGTCGCGCTGAGGCGGAAAAGGCGGTCATTGCCGAGAAGCGCAAGAAAGAAGAAGCAGAGCTGGTGAAAAATCTTGATGCGGTGAAGGCTCTCAAGCTCAGTATCGTCGCAAAAGCCAATCCGAAGGGACACCTGTTCTCGTCTATTCACAAGGCGGAGATTGCCGCTGAGATTCGCAAGGCAGGTATCGCTATTGACCCAGAGTTTGTCTCTCTCGACAAGCCAATCAAGGAAGTCGGCGAGCACACCATCGAAATCGTCGCAGGCGGAAAGTCAGCCAAGTGCAAGCTGGTTATCGTGGCTGCGTAGAATAAAAACCAAAAGGCTCCCGACGAAGACCTCTCGCAGCCACGACGGTGGCGAGAGGAGCCGAAATCCTAGCAAGGATTTACGGCGTGTCTGAGGCGGGAGCCTTTTGGTTTTTCTTTAGATAACGTTCACTACTTTCTTCACCGCACCACTACCGTCAAAATTGACCTTGCGCTTGGTTGAAAACGCCACCTTGCCTTCTTTGGTTGCAAAGATAGTGTGATCCTTGCCAGTGTCGGTGCCCTTACCAGCGAGGATGCGGGTACCGCGCTGTCGAACGATGATTGAACCAACAGAAGCCTTTTCACCAGCAAAAAGCTTAATACCGAGGTATTTTGGGTTTGAATCTCTGAGGTTTTTGGCCGATCCCGCGGCCTTTTTGGTTGCCATAGTAGCTTATATTCGTTTATTTAATTGAGGATGTCAGTATACCGAAAGAAGCCAAAAAAGGCAAGGAATGACGCCATCAGCGCCCCATTCGGCAGATTTCCTCGAAGTGTTTCTCTGGAAGGGGCTGGATAGAGAGACGGCTGCCTATTTGGGTGAGAGGAATGCCCTTGAGCTTCGGATTGGCCTTGATAGCCGATATGGATACCGGCTGTGAGAATTTCTCAACAAAAGCCATGTCTACCTGCATCCAGATCGGATTCTCAACACTTGCCTTCGGGTCATAGTGGTCATCTTTTGGGTCGAGGGCGGTGGTATCCGGGTATGGCTTGCTGGCTACTTTTGCCACACCGACCGCCGATGGGGGATTGGTGCTAGAGTGGTAGAAGATGACGAGATCACCTACTCGCATGCTGTCTCGCATGAAGTTGCGAGCTTGATAGTTGCGAATACCGCTCCAACCCGCCTTCTTGTCACCCTGAAAATCATCAATCGAGTAGCAGGTGGGTTCACTTTTTATAAGCCAATAGTTCATCCCCCTGTGTACCTACTTCCGCTTTCCCAAGGCAATCAAGCCGTATCCTGCGGCGAGGAGGGCAAGGCCGGCAAAGATGAGGGCAATAGGCCAGCCGAGACTTTCAACAAAATATTCACTTGTGAAGCGAATGATGAGGATAAACACAAACAACGCACTCGTTTTCAGTAAGGTACGATTGCCTGTGTGGCTGGCGAGAAAAAGACCGCCGACCACCGCCAGGACACTTGTTGTCTCCCAAAAAGCGCTTTGATTTGGACTCCAGTCACTCAGGGAAATGAGAGCGCCGAGAATGCCGGTTGCACCAAAGAAGGAGAGGAAGCTGTCGAAAGCTCGGCTGCCTTGCGTCTCAGTAGGCACTCCGCGAGTATCTTTCAGGGTTGATTGTATGAGTAAGTATCCGGCACCAAGTGCAATGGTGAGGTATTTGTATGCATCTGCGAGCATTGAGGTAGCTCCGGTGAGGTCCAAGCTATAGCCGACTGTCGCGTAGATTGTCCAGGTGGCAAAGATGATGGTAAAAAAAGCAAACACCACCTCTCGAAAGACAAACAGGGAAGCGCCATAGACGGCAGTAAGAAGCAGTGCAATGGCAGCCGACCAGCCGAAAGTGGCATAATCCACCCCGGCAGTATCGAGCGAAACAAAGACCCCAATTGGTGCCAAAATACCACTCACAAAGAAGAGGACGCGACTGATCTTGCCATGATCGGCTTCACCGCGGAGAAGGGTGCCGGCAATATAGACGGTTGCCGCGAGACCTAGGGTGATGGCGATACGTACTGCACCAGCGAGATCGGACCAGAAACGAAAGACAAAGGAGCCAATACCAATGATGAGTATGAGGCCGCCGATGGTATAGAGGATAGATGTGGCAGTGATGCGTCTACCACTCGATGCCGTGTCTGTCTGCGGCTGGCCCTGTTGTTGGAGGATAGCTTGGATTTCGTTCGCCGATACAGTGCCGGCAGCAAGCTGTCGAGAGATGAGATCTAGAAGAGTTTGTTTTTCCATAGATGGGTGTGTTAGTGGGATAATAATGGTGCCTGTAAGGCGCTATTTTGCCGGCTCTACCCAGCTGATGAGGCGGAAATTGTTTTGATAATCGTAATAATTGTTTAGAGAAGTCCCGTTGCGAACAGTAACCTCTTTGTTCCAGGTGCTATTTTTGAGATATAGGCCGGTACCATAGCGATATCCGCCAAAAAGTTCACCGAAGATGCCTCCATGGCCCCGGTAGTCGCTCGAAATGGTCGTACCATCTGGCGCAGAGCCATCACCGACTAGTCCATTGAGGCGGTTTGCATCCTCGAGGCTGATTTCTTTGAATGAATCTGTGGCTACCTGATAGAGGTAGAGTTTTGGATAGTGAGGGGTGGCTTCTTTTGGTGTTGCTGGTGGTCGCACCGTACCGTCTGTGTTGGGTGTGGCGATGGCTGGAAGTGGATTTTTTTCGATAGTGTATGAAGTGTTAGTATTCTCGACGGTTCGGCTTAGGGAGTAGGGGGTCCAATTGGTGCATCCTATTTCGTATTGAGCACAACCACTCTCGATGGTGTAAATAAAATCGTATTTCGGAGAGAAAAACAGGCGAGGAAACAGGACGGAGCCAATAATAAAGATAAGAATAAGTACCGGTAGGGAGATGGCAATAATGATTTTTGTTCGATTGTTCATAGATATAAGTATACGCCGAAAGGTCGGACAAAACAAAAACGCCCACGAAAGGAGCGTTTTTGCGGCTACTTGAGTATTTGCGTAGCCTTTCTGCCTTACATTGCCGCTGGAGCGTCTGCCTTGCAGGTAGCGCACTTGCACTTTACAAGTTTGACCACTGCTGCAACACCGACCAAAACGTAGACTACTGCCTCAACCTTCATCCATGAGCCCAAAAGCATGTGGACGACATTCCAATCACTACCGCCAAAGAGCCAGCCGAGACCGACGAGGCCCCAGTTGAGGGCACCAACAATCACGAGAACGCAGGCTACTTTGGTGACTACACATCCTGATTTCATATGTTTGTCTTAGATAAAAAGCGAATAAAATACGACCTTTTCCTACCCTAAAGTATAGCATTTTTCGTGTTGTCGATGATGTGCTGACGTAAAAACTGTGGAAAACGGAGCTGTGGCGGCACCGAGGGCTTTTGGTGGTACGGCAGGTCGAGAAAGCTGGTATGGTGGCCAGAGAAGGTGCAAAAAACCAGACCGTCTATTGAGGGTAAAGTCAAGGAAAAAAGCCTTATTTGAAGCCATATTTGAGCGTTTGACACAAGTGAATATCCATTGTATTCACTTGACAAGTGGTACCCAAGTGTGCTAGTATATATGAAATCAGAAACAGCTTCTGGTTTTTTGTTTCCACACAAACCCATGTTTCAACTCTCAACAATTATCGTAACCCTGCTTACCGCAGCTTCAGTCCAAGGTGCCAATATTTCTGGTGCCCCTCTTGCCCAGCAGAATACTTCAACCACGAGCGGCGTGGCCAAGGAAATTGCCTTGGTGAATGCTATGGAGCTCACTGACCCTGCCTCAAAAAAGCCTTCGGATACCGAGCTAAAGGTCCGAGCCTATTTTTCTGATATCCCTGTATTGATCGAGATTGCACGTTGTGAGTCAACCTTTCGTCACACTGATAAGGCAGGTAACATTCTTCGCGGTAGCGTCACGACCGACGACCTCGGAGTTATGCAGATCAACGATTACTATCATGGTGATAGTGCAAAAAAGCTTGGCCTCGATATCACTACCTTGAATGGCAATATGGAATATGCCCGCCACTTGTATGAAGTGTATGGTACTGCTCCATGGAAAGCCTCCTCAAAATGTTGGAAGAAGCCAACCCCAGGCCTGCTTGCTGATAAGCAGTAGGGTAGTATTGGCTTGATCCCATAAAACCACCTTTTTTCAGGTGGTTTTATTTTGGAAAGCAAAAGGTCCGAATGAATTTTGTGTAAAGCAATTTGGTTAGGTCATACGCAAAAAAATGAATTGGCTAGTAATACTCGTAAGTATAAAAAATAGGCGATAGAGAAATTGCTAAAAAAGGATAAAGAAAGAGATAAATTTTGATAAAGGGTTTGAGAGGGGAATAAAGATGTATCTTTCGTGGGGGCTCGTAAGCAGACAATGTCGTCCCGCAAGGGGACTCCTACGCCACTAACTCGCTTCGTTCCTAAGGGGCGTATGTCGCACAATATATCTTTTGCGACATAGTATGGTAGAGACAAGCTCGGCCTTCAGAATCGTTCTCGGGTATTCTTCTGCGCAGGTCAGGCTATCCTACTATAGACTAGCTCCTCGCCACAGTCTCCAAAAGTGTAATCGTCGGTAAAAATAATTTATTCCAAAAAATACCCACCACAATAACATTCCACACAAAACTTATTGGCGCGACCAAAAACGTATTCCATACATAGCTCAAAAAGCCCCAGACATAGGAAAAGTTGGACTTTGAGGTTTCAGATTCGGCAATATCTTTGATGCTGAAGCCAAAGTAGCTGAGGATCAGTATGGCGACCACTACCAAGAGGATTATTTTGAGGAAACCTTTCTGCGATGTCGGGGCTTTCGTTGAGGTTCGAGAGTTCATGTTCATATGTATACATTATTGTATCAAAGGCCTCGACGTGAGGCTAGAGACGTAGCGCAAAGATGCAACCTTAGAGATACAGCAAGGGGTTCAAGTATGCCCGCAAATCGGCGACGGGCATGGTGTAGGTGCCGGCGCAGACTTTACTTTTTCGTTGTACTACTTGGACACCATCGCTGGCGAGGACAGAAAAATGAAGGTGCGGCCCAGTGGCATAGCCGCTGGAGCCAGAAAGGGCAATGGTCTCCCCTTTTGCGACACGCTGATTGGCGGACACTCGCACCACGGAGTTGTGTCCATAGATTGTTGAGAGGCCATTGTCGTGTCGGATGAGAACCCATTTTCCGTATGAGGCACCTTTGCACACAAGGTCGGTGTCACCGGCCCCAATCACGGTACCCGATTCGGCGGCTTTTACGGCAGTGCCGACGGTCGCTCGAAAGTCGATACCGTTGTGGCCATTGCCATTATAGACGGCACCGGCGGCGGTCTTGGAAAATTCAGTTTGGCCAAAATATTGCGTCACGTAAATCATTTCAAGGGGCCAACTGAGGATACCTTTGCCGGTGGATGGCAATTTGCTGAGATCAATGGCGAATTTTAGCTGAGCTTCGTAGGCATTCAATTCGTCCGCGAACGCTTTTTGCAATGCTTGTTTTTGTGTCAAGATTTTGGCGTAGGTTGCCTCCTGGTTTTTTGTTGTCGCGAGGAGATTGGCCTTATCTTTCCGATTGGCTTCAATAATCACCTTTTGGTCGGAAAGGTCACGTTTCAATGTTAGAAGACGCTTTTGTTGGGCGGCATTTTCGGTGCGCTTTTGCTGCAATTCTGTACGAAGTTCGCGAAGGGTTTCTAGATGCGTGCGAATACCATTACGCAATTCAATAAGACGTTCCGCTTCATCCCATATCGTCGATGTTTTTGTTGAGCTCAACATCGTTTCAAGCAGGCTAATCCGCTCTCTTTCATTGAGCTTCACAAGGCTTTCATATACTACCGAGGTGCTGGCGCCAATCTGCTTCTCTTTTGTGGCAATGTCTGCATCGAGGCTCTCTATGGTCAAGGTGGTCGCTTCGATTTTTTTATTGGTGAGGAGAATATCAGTCGCCAACTTTTTTTGGGTGAGCTCGAGTTCCTTGATCATGTTTTGTAGGGTCGTTTTCTGCTTGCCCACAGTATCAAGTTGGGTTCTGTATTGAGCAATTTCGGCTTCGAGTTGTTTGATGCTTTGATTTCGTTCGTCGATTTTGGATTGCAATTCTTCTACAGAAGCTGCCGAAGTCGTGATGGTGTGGAAAAAGATAATAACAACAAGACTGCCTAGTCCTATTGCTCCCGCTACCGCACTATTTTTTAAGGACAGTGATCGCTTCATTGAGGCGAGCGAGGGTTTCTGTTTTTCCTAGAAGAGAGGCGAGAACAAAAGGGTCTGGCGACTTCGCGGCGCCTGAGAGGGCAAAGCGTATCGGCCAAAGTACACAGCCTCTCCCCTGCTCTTCCGCGTATTTCCAAAGAGCCTGCTTCACTTTTTCCTGATCAGCAAAATCTGTGTCGGACAACGCCTTCAAAAGCTCTATTGCGTGTAGCAATCGCTCGGCCGTTTTTTCTTTGCTCGGCTCGTCTTTCCAGAGAAGCTGTCTCTGTGTGTCAGTGGTGATGGTTGGTTTTTTGAACAAGTAGACAAATTCTCCTGCTGCAAAGAGTGTTTTGATATCCCCAATACTATCGATGCGCTCCAGCACAATCGGTGCGAGCTTTCGAATAAGTCCAGCATCTTTTGAGTCGCTGGCCGCCGCGATGGTCGCCTCAATGGTAGCGATCGGCTGACGTTTCAAATATTCTTTGTTGATCCAGCGGAGTTTTTTCTGGTCGAAGATGGCGCCACCTTTTTGGATTTTGGAGAGGTCGAAAAGCTTTAGCAGTTCTTCTTTTGAAATAATTTCTTGGTCGGTACCAGGGTTCCAGCCAAGCAGAGCCATGGCATTGACAAGAGCTTCAGGCAGAAAGCCTTGTTCGCGATACTCAGTGACGGCGAGCGCGCCCTTGCGCTTGGAGAGTTTTGAACGGTCTTCGCCAAGTACCAATGGGAGGTGGGCGTAGGTTGGCTCCGGCGCACCGATGGCTCGCTGGATGAGAATCTGACGAGGTGTGTTGGAGATGTGGTCTTCGCCACGAATAATGTGGGTAACGCCTTCGGTGAAGTCGTCCACCACGACAGCGAGATGGAAAAGCGGGGTGTCGAGGTCTTTTGCGATGACAAAATCTTTCAGATCGGCCGTCTCCATTTCGATGGTGCCACGGATGAGGTCGGTAAATGATACTCTCGTGCCTGGATTTTTGAAGCGGATGAGATCGTTTATCTTTGGCTGCCCGCTCGCCGGGTCGAGCACAGGGTTCCCCTCTTTGTCCCTAGCCGGCTCGCGGGACACATACGCCTTCCCTTCGGCAATCATCTGCTCGAGGTATTTTCGGTGTGTTGGCGCCTGCTCGGATTGGCGATATATTTCGTCGTACTCGAGGCCCATCCAGGCGAGGCTGTCGATGATGTTAGCTTCGTACTCCGGTTTCGAGCGGAGCTTGTCGGTGTCCTCGATGCGGAGGATAAATTTTCCGCCATGCTGTCGGGCATACAGATAGCTGAAAAGCGCCGTACGATAGCTGCCCACATGGAAAAGGCCGGTCGGCGATGGAGCGAAGCGAGTAACAATCTTCTTCATAGAGTCCTTATAGTATAAGGCAAAATCGACATTTTTGAGACATTGACTTTGTGTGCTAAAGGTGATATAATTGAGCCTGTTGCAGTTGGATCGTTTCCAATTGAATAGCCTCACGTTGGTCAACCAGATCAGTCAACCAAAACCCGCGCGATCCCATGTTCGCGCACAGTAGAAAGGCAGTCTATGGAACCCGGAGATAGTGGAATGATGAAAACGAGCGTCGTGCTTGTGTGTGCCGCTGAATTCGACAAAGACTCAAAAAGTCTCACCTCCCTTGGAGAGCTTCAGGTGGAGCGGTTTGCCGAGGCGATGCGTGTGAAAGGTGTTCACCCGACTTGCTACTTGGCGGCAGGCTGTGAATGCGATTCTTGGACTACTGCCTATCACCTCAAGGAGGCGTTGGTTGGACCAGAGGTGCAAACACTCCGAGATCTGTCGATCGGTGACTTGTCGGTACCGAGAAATGTTCAGATCCAAAGTCTCATTGAGCGCTTCCCGCACTGGCCATTGTCCACTTGCGTCGGTGAATCTGGGTATCATGCCTTGCTTTCCCATAGCAAGCTGGCACTTAGGGAAATCCGTCGCCATATCGTGCCGACGCAACCTCAGCAGATCTTGATCTGCTCGCGCCGTAGCCATGTGTTGAGCGCGCTCGCCTTCGATTGGGTGAGCGAAATGATCTTCGCAGGCTTCAAGCTCTGTCCGCATGCTGGTCTGCCAGCTTTTCCGGTGGATACTGGCGATCTCTGCTACTCTGCGACAGAGTTCTTCCTAGAGCCAGGACAGGGCCTCTTCTTTCGCTACGATGTTTCAGAGCCGTCTCAGTATATGACGAGCTCGATTCAATACGTCAATCCAGAAGCCTTTGCTCGTTGAGCTATCAGTGGCTATTACCGCCTTCCGGTCCTACTCCGGCTGGCGGTTTTTCTTTATATGATTCCAGTGGAAGATGTGGTGGTCGGACAAATGCTACTTTTCGTGTTTCAAGGCAATATCCAGGATTTCTTCGGCGATCAGGCGTGCCGCATCGAGACGGCTAAATTTTTTAGCGGCCGCGGACATGGTGGGTAAGAGTGTTGGAGTGTCAAAGAGACGATCAATTTCGGTGTTGAGGAGGTGTGGTGACAAGTTCCCTTCTTCGATTACGATACAACCACCAGCGTGGGCATAGTTGAAGGCATTGTGGACTTGGTCATGTGAGACGGTCTCATTGATCGGGATAATAATGCTCGGAATCCCCCATGCTGCGATTTCAAAAATTGTTGAACCGGCACGAGAGATGACAAGATTAGCAATACCCGCCGACATGCGCATGTTGAGATCGTTGAGATAATCAAAAGCTTTGTAGCGGTCTTTGTGTTTACTGTCAGCAAGTACTACTTCTGCCGTGCGCTGAACGGCCTCGAGATTGGCTTTTCCTGTCTGATGAATAATCTGATATTTTTCAACAAGGTCTGGGAGAACGTCCATGAGATTTTCATTGATAGTCACCGCTCCTTGTGAGCCTCCAAGAATCAAGATGGTCGGTACGGCTGGTTGGAAACCGAAATATTCGCATGCACCGTTGGTCAAAGGCTCACGGATTTCTTGTCGAATTGGGTTGCCCGTGAGAGCCGTTTTGTCGGTCGGAAAAAACTCGGCACTTTGTGGATAGGAAATAGCAATACGATTGGCAAACTTCCCCGCCCAGGCGTTGACACGTCCTGGGCGGCTATCAGACTCATGAATGACCACTGGTATACGCAAGAGTCTCGCAGCAAAAAGTGTCGGGAAACTCACATACCCACCCTTGCCAAATACGACATCAGGGTAGATTTGAAACAACTTCACGAGCGTGAGGCAAACACCCCAAGTTGTTTTTATTGCATCAACGGCATTGAGTAGCGAGAAGTAGCGGCGTATCTTCCCGGCTGGTGTAGCCACGAAACGAATGCCTTTTGAGAAAAGCAGAGTCTCGTTGTATGGCGTGTTGGCCATGTAGATCAGTTCTGGATCAAGGAGCTTGCGCTCTTTGCTCAGCGAGATTACCTCTTCGGCCACTGCAATAATCGGGTAGAAATGTCCGCCTGTTCCTCCGCCGGTAAAAACGATTTTCATTGTATAGAAATAATATGATGTAATGACCCTGCCCGTTCACTATGTTCGATATTTCGAGATGTTGCAGAGGATGCCGAGCTCGGCCAATGAACAAAAAAGTGCCGTACCGCCGTGGCTCACAAAGACGAGGGGTAGTCCCGAAAGAGGGATGACGCCGAGCATTGAAGCAATATTCACAAACGACTGGGACACCATCAGTATACCAATACCCACTGCTAGTAGTCCACCAAATGGGTCTGGTGCTCGGGTGGCGATTTTGAAGGTCTGTAGAGCAAAAAAACAGATGACGAGAATGATAGTGAGACTACCAACAAACCCAAATTCTTCACTAGCGACCGCAAAGATAGAGTCTCCAATCGGCTCTGGCAGAAAGTTAAATTTCTGAATACTTTGTCCGAAGCCGCGACCAGTGAGCTGGCCTGAGCCGATGGCGATGAGAGATTGCTGGATCTGATATCCTGAGCCCGTCGCGTTGCTTGCGGGGTCGAGAAAGGTCTGTACTCGCTGCATGAGGTACGGACGCTGAAAGATCAGTATGGCCAAAATCGCCGCGCCGCCAAAGGCGAGCGCGGCGAGATGCTTCCAGCGGGCGCCGGCCACAATGTACATCGCCAGCCCGCCAAACACCATGACCCCGAAGGTTGCCGTGTCTGGTTGCATCAACATAATCCCACCAACAATACCCGTAATAATGACAAAAGGAAGAAGTCCCTTTTTCACGGTCGTCACTTTTTCTTTTGCCCCAGATAACCACGCCGCAAGGTAGAAAAGGTAGCCCATTTTCAATAGTTCAGACGGCTGCATTGAGGTGAATCCGAGATCTATCCAACGACTGGCGCCACCGTGCTTGAAGCCGATTCCAGGCACAAATACCAGTACTGTGAAAAGAAGGGATGCTGCAAAAATATGCAATGAATACGTGCGCCACTTCCGATAGTGGATATGTGAAGTCACGATGAATGCAATACTTCCAAGGCCGAGTCCAAAAAAAAGGTGGTTGAATACGACAGCTGAGTACAGTTCACCAGAACGGCTCAAAAGGCCGAGCGACGCCGAAATAAAGATGGTAATGCCGACAGTCACCAAGGCGACAGAAGTCCACAAAAATATCTTGTCAATCTTCCCGCTTCTCATCCCCGTATCATAGCACACTGGTGATGCCTAGTTTTGGCGGATGTATGCCAATGTTGAGCTGGCGAGAGCCTCGGTGTCAGTGAAGCGCCCCTTCTCCGAAGATCCCAATGTCACAATCACCACTGGTCGTCCAAAGCCAACATCGATAGCCACCACGAGATTCCCTCCTGCAAGGTCGGTAAGTCCGGTTTTCGAGCCAATGAGTCCAGGGATCGCATTTACGGCTTCGTTGGTATTTTTTGCCGGGTGTCGAAAATCGTCAATTGAGGTGAAATTTATACGCTCGTATCGAGTGGCTTCAACCACCTCTGGGTGCTTTTGTAATATGTATGAAAACAAGGTGGCCACATCCTTGGCACTACCGTACGCTCCAGCTGTGGTCGAGCTGACATCGAGGCCGCTCTCGTTGGTAAAGTATGTGTCGACAAGCCCGATGTCACGAGCTTTTTGGTTCATGAGCGTGATGAATTCGCTTTTTTGAACAGCGGTATCCTGAGAGCTGGTGCTGAAAGCCATACTCGCCGAAGCGAGTGCACTCGCGCCATCGTTGGACGACACAAGGAGGGTAAAGTCCAGTAGATCTTTGAGTCGCCACTGCTCATTTGCCAGTAAACCGCTATCGCCTTCTTGCACAATATCATTTGCTCGAATCTTCGCGACGGTAGAAGCTGGCACCTGCTCGTATGCGGTGATTGCGGTCATGAGCTTTGTGATTGAAGCAAGGGGGAGGCTGGTGGTGCTGTTTTGCGCATAGAAGACTTCTCCAGTGGTTGTGTCGACTACATACGCGGCTCGAGCTTCCAGTCCGGCGGGAACCTGAAACGGAATCTTTGTTGGAAGTGTCTCTATCACCGCAGCACGACTATGCAAAAGGTCGATGTTGAGAAAAGAAGTAGGAAATAACGTCTGCACAGAAACCAACCCCCCGACAATGAGGAGGCTGCCAAATCCCAGACTTTCGTATTTTCCAGTGCGAATCATCGTGTGTTTGAGTCGTATTTCCCCACTCGTCTATCCTACTCTGCTGTTGGTTCAGGCGCAACCGTTGCGCTGTGTCGCATGGCTTCATATTCAGGCAGCTCTTCGGGCTTAGTGATGCCCATGAAAGTGATGAGCTGCATGGTCGGCTTGTACAAAAAGGCGCGCTGATCTTCGGGTGAGGTGACTTTTTCAACAAGGCCGCGGATGAGGAGATTGCGGAGGATGAATGTGGAGTTTACGCCACGGATATTGTCGATCTCACGTCGGCTGATCGGGCCTTTGTAGAGGACGATAGCGAGAGTCTCCAGGCCAGCTTTCCCGAGGTCGCGGGTCAGCTCGTCTTTGGTGAGCTGTTCGATGAGAGGTGCTGCTGCTGGTGCGGTGCCGAGCATAAGTTCGTCGTCTTTTTGCACCAATACCAGGCCACCGCCCCGGCTCGCGAGCACGGTCTCAAGCTCGGTGATCGCCAGGTTCAGCGCCTCGACGGTAAGGCTTGGGTTTGTAACCTTCAAAATCTCCGCGACACGCTTGTGCGTCACGGGTTCACCTTTCCAGAAAAGGAGGGCTTCGAGTTGAGCAGAAAGCGAAAGATTCATGAGGGTGTGGTGAGACTAATTATACCTCGGAACACCGATATCTTGCGTCTCGATGGTGATATCCTGAAAATGTGCATCCTGGGTGACATCGACAATCCCCTGCTTCACCAGCTCAAGCATTGCCAGAAAGCTCACGATGACATGCACCCGCTCTTGCTTCCCCATCCCGGCGAAGTCTTTGAAGCTCATTTTGACGCTCGATTTGATGCGGTCGGTAAGATTCACAATCATCTCTTCCAGACTCATGACTTTGCGCACAACCGCTTTTGGGACGAATTCTTTCTTCGGCAGGTTGCGAATTACGTCTTTGATCGCCGCGAGGATGCCTGCGGCGGTGATCTCTGGCTCAGGGGAAAATACGGGCACTACCGTTTTTGACTCCATCTTGGCAAAAATCGGCATGGCGCCAAAACGCTCTTTCACATGCAGCGACAATTCCTTTATCTTCTGGTATAGCTTCAAGCGTGCCTCGAGGTCTTCGATACTCCCCTTCTCTTCTTCGGTGAGCGACAAGGTCGGTAAAAGCGATTTGGATTTGATGAGCAACAAGGTCGAGGCGATGAGAATAAAGTTTGCTGTTTCGGCGAGGGGGTATGGAGAGGTGGCACCGTTGGTCGCGGTCTGCATTTGCTGAACATACGCCACAAAATCATCCGTCACTTTCGCAAGCGAAATGTCATTTACGAGCAGCTTGCGCTTCTCGATCAGGCTCAATAGCAGGTCGAGCGGCCCTTCGAAGGTTTCGGTTTTGATCTTGAAGGTGTCCATGGTCCGCAGGTATCTTACTGGCTCAACAGATTGTCGATACGGTTGATATCGCGCGGGAAAAGGGTGGCTTCCTTTACATTGGCGATACCGAGAAGCTTAGCGGTGAGGCGCTCGAGTCCCATACCGAAGCCACCGTGTGGGGGCATACCAGAGCGGAACGCTTGGAGGTAGTAGCTGAATTTTTCCGGGTTGAGCTTCTTGTCTTTCATCGAGGCGACAAGGGTGTCGTAGTCGTGGATACGCTGCGCACCAGTGGTGATCTCTACGCCACGGAAAAGTAGATCGAAACCTTTGGTGTAGGTTGGGTCGGTCTCGTCGCGGTAAGTATAGAATGGTCGCTTGGCTGTTGGGAAAGCGGTGACGAAAATAAAATCAGAATTCCAAGTCTTCTTGGCATATTCACACAGCCAGCGCTCATGCTCCGGCTCAAGGTCGGGCTCCTGGGTGCAGTCGTTGCCGGTTTCCTTGGTGATGAGCACCTGTGCTTCACGGAGAGTGAGCGCCGGAATTTCTGCGGGCACTGATGGAATCTCGGCCTTGAGCAAGGCGAATTCCGCTGCGCAGGTCGAGGCAAGATGCTTCATGAGGTGGCTCAAAAAAGTATTTTCGATACGCATGATATCGTGATGATCTTTGATGAAGCCCATCTCGATGTCGAGGCTGGTGTATTCGTTGATGTGGCGAGTAGTGCTGTGCTTTTCGGCACGATATACGTTGCCAATAGCAAAGACGCGCTCGAATACTCCCACCATGATCTGCTTGTAAAGCTGCGGGCTCTGTGCGAGATGGGCGACGTGTTTGAAGTAGGTGACGTCGAAAGAGTTGGCACCGCCTTCGGCATCATCACCGATGAGTTTCGGTGCTTGAAATTCGATGAAGTTTTGTGTGTTAAAGAAGGTACGGAAGGCTTTGGTGATTTCTGCCTGTACGACAAACACCGCTTTACGATGCTTGGCGCGAAGCGCAAGTGGAAGATGGTCGAGGTAGGTGTCAACGTTCAGCTCGGCATTTATCTCAAATGGAAGCTCTTTTGCTTGTCCGAGCACAGTGATACCCAAAATCTCCAGCTCAATGTCACCATTTTCTTTGTCCTTCTGGATGTTTTTCTCAGGACGAGGATTGACCTTGCCGTGCACCTGTACCACCCACTCTGGGCGCAAAGTAGAGCCGACAGCGTGCGCGTCTTTCGCGCCGGGGAGAATCACGCCCTGGACTTTGCCGCTCGCATCGCGGAAATCAAAGAAAATAAGCTTGCCCTGGTCGCGGCGGATGTCCACCCAGCCGGAGATGCTCACTTCTTGCCCTTTTTTGCCCGCAAGGTCGCGGATATATGTGCGTTCCATAGGCGGAATGATAGCATACACAGGCCATATCGAAGATATTGACCAATTCCTCGAAAAGTGATAATTTCAGAACAAACAAATAGGGTTCTTTTACACGTTAGTTGCAAAAAGCATTTCCGCCGTTCGGAACAGCTCGTGTCCGAGAAACCTCTTCAACCTATAGAATAGCTCTTGTTATTGTTATGAAATCTGCAACCGCTGTTGATTCCACCAATGGACACACTCTCATTACCAGTATCAGACCAGATGTATTAATGGGGGCGTTCACTCAGCTTCTCCTGGTTCAACCTGGCCATGTCATGCCTGGCGAGAAAACACTGAGCAATTGTGGTCGCGCACAGGCTGGTTGGATTGGAGAAAACGCTCTTATTGACGCAGACCTCATCTTCGTCTCGAACGACCAGCTCGCGCAGCAGACCGTCGGTGAAATCATGTCGGCTAACAGGAAGGAGGAGTGCGATCAGTGCTTTGTTCATGAACTCGACCTTCCAGCACAACTGTCTCATTCCATTCACAGAACCACGCCGGATCGCTTCGGTAACTTGCCCCTAGTAAATCCGCAATGCACGAGCCGTAGTTTGTTTGGTAAAACGGAGGCGGGTCTTCTAAAGTGTTGGGCCGTAGACACTCTCGAAGCGATGTTGCGGAAGAGCGGCGACAAGTATGATATCTGGGGTATCGTTGCGACCACTCATGTTGTCGGTGTGCCGATGTTGGCGTGGCTGATCAACGAAATCCTCGGCGATCGCAATCCCAACTACGCTGAGAATAAATCGCTCATCGAGTTGCTCATGTTCAAAAACGGCGAGTCGCTCCGACTCGAGTTTCTTGAGGGGGGTGAGGCCTACAGCATGAAAGTCCTCTTGTTTACGCCGCCCATGGGCGCGCAATAAGAACACCTTTCAGGCTGATTGGAAACATTCAACCACGACTCGCGTTCGTTCGCGGGTCTTTTTTTATTTGTCATACCCCTTCGCCTGTTGCTACTGTCGTACTCTTACTCTAAGCCACAATCACCTGCCCCTCTTTTTCGACGAGGTTTTTGTATTCGGGGCAGGTTTTGAGAAGTTCGGCGTGATTACCCATGCCTGCTACACGACCCCTTTCCATGACGATGATTTTGTCGGCATGACGAATAGTGGAGAGTCGATGGGCAATGATGATACCCGTGCGACCTTTCATGGCATCGCGCATGGCCTGCTGGATGTGAGCGTCGTTGATGGTGTCGAGACTGTTGGTGGCTTCGTCGAGGATGAGGAGTTGAGGATTTTTGAGAAGTGCACGAGCAATAGCTACACGCTGTCGCTCACCACCCGAAAGCTTCACGCCGTTTTCGCCGATTTTCGTATCGAAACCATCAGGAAGTCGGTCGAAGAATGAGCTGATTTTTGAAACCTCGGCGATTTCTTTGAGGCGATCCTCAGTGACCTTGTTCGGGTCTTTGATGCCAAAGAGGAGATTGTATCGCAAGGTGTCATCCCACAGGCGGACTTGCTGCTCAACATAGCCAATAGAAGAGCGGAAAGCACGCAGGTCTATCGACCTTAAGTCGACACCGTCAATCTCAATCGACCCTGCGACTGGATCGAAGCCTCGCAAAATGAGGTTTATGAGGGTAGACTTCCCCGCCCCTGAATGTCCAACGATGGCGACCACTTCACCTGGTGCAATAGAGAATGAGACATTGTGTAGGGCATTTACTTCTGTCTTGGCTTCAGGATAGGCAAAAGACACGTCTTTGAAAGCGACTGAACCTTTCAGTGGCTTGAACACGGTACCATTTTCCGGCGACACAATGCTTGGCCTCAGATCGATAATCTCAAAATACCGCAAGGCATCGACCGATACCACAGTGAGTCGGCGGAAAAGACGGGCCAATTGGTCTGATTGATTAAACACCATGCGCGCCCAAGCGATAGTCGCCATCAAGGTACCGGCAGTGAGTGAGCCTTGAAGTACGAGATACGCACCAGTGGCGATGACGGCGAGATTGCCGAGACGACTTATTGCATCTCGGGAAAGTCCAACGGTCATATGATACTTTAGCCACATCTTTTCACCGAAGGAAGTTGCCTTGCGGTATTCTGCATCCAGTCGAGAAATGGTCTCGGTCTCCTGTCCAGATAACATTACGAGAGGTAGCGAACGCAGCACCTCTGAGTATTGCTGACCAACTACGTCGTCGATCTTGCGATATTCACGAATCGTCCGGGCCATCTTAATATTTGCAGGGATGGAAATCGACAATGAGATGATCACTGTGACACAGACAATCGCTCCCAAGAGATGGTTACTCACAAAAAGAAAACTGAAAGCAAAAATAATCGTTGCAAAGCCTGGCAGAATATCATACATAGATATTTGAGCCATCTGAGCAGAAGCGTTTGCTCCCTGAGTCGCCACTTTTTGTCGGAAGCCAGAGTTTTGACCGGTGATCTGGCCGAGGGAGAGCGACGCGGCCTTCTTCACCGTATTCATGTCAATGGTTTTGTTGATGCGGAAGATGAATTTCTGATTCTCCACGTTGGTGTGAATAAAATCCAAAATCAGGTCACCGAGCATCATAAAACCGATAATGGTGACGAGGTGCCAGATATTGTTCGCTATTGGATTGTAGAAAGCATCGACAAGCTTGCCCCAATAGTATGGCTGAACAAGTTCGAAGGCCTTTCTAGCAAAGACAAGTACAATAAGCACCCCGAAGGTGCTCCAAAACGGCCGCAGCAACATCAGTAATTTTTTGAACATCTAGCTAATGTAACAGTTTTCTTCAATTTTTACACCACCAGCCCCGTCTTCTTTCGCACCTCTGCCATTTTAGCTTCGGCTTGCGCGCGCGCTTTTTTGCCACCTTGGGCGAGGATGGCGAGGACACGCGATTTGTCTTTCGCAAGCTCCGCACGGCGCGCGCGCAACGGCGTCACGAAAGCGATGAGGTCGGCCAGTAACGCCTCTTTCAGATCTTTGTACTTCCCCGCTTTCTCAGCGTAAAGCGTGTCGAGGTAGGCCTTATCACGGAAGAGTTCGTGAATGGCGCGGACATTGACCGGCACTCGCTTTTCAACTCCAGGTGCTGAGTCGGTGATGATTGACATCACCAGCTTGCGCAGCTCTTCATCGGTCGCAAAGAGCGGGATGTGATTGTTGTAGCTTTTGCTCATCTTTTGTCCGTCGATACCAGGCACTGTTTTCACTGAATCGAGGATGAGGGCTTCAGGGAGCTTAAAGGTGTCAGCTGAAGTGTTGGCTACGGCGGTTTCTTTGACGTCGGCCGCGCCGCCAAAAATCCGATTGAATTTCTCCGCCGTATCCCGAGCGTATTCCACATGTTGCTTTTGGTCCTGTCCTACCGGCACCACATCGGCGTCTTGAATGAGAATATCGGCCGCCATGAGGAGCGGGTAGTCGAAAAGACCAACATTGATCTCCTTGTTCTTCGCCTCAGCGTCTTTGAAAGCATGTGCGCGCATGAGGTATGGCATGGTGGTGAGACAGTTGAAAATCCACCCGAGCTCGGTGACTTGTGGCGTGTCGGACTGCTTGAACAAGGTCACTTTTTTTGGATCGAGGCCGATAGCGAGGTAGTCGAGAGCGAGGTCATAGGTGCTTTGCGAGAGGGCGGCACCGTCCTGCATCGAAGTGAGGGCGTGGAGGTCGGCGATGAAGATGCGGCAGTCATACGTATCCTGCATATCCAAAAACTGCTTCATGGCGCCAAAATAGTTGCCAATATGTGGCCGGCCAGTCGGCTTGATGCCAGAGAGGAGGATTTTCTTTGCGGGTACGCTCGGTTTTTTGAAGCTAAACATTGGTCGATTATACCAAAAAGCCACGCCAAGCGAAATGGTGCGGCTTTTGCGTCTGTGATTACCGCTTCTCAAACGCCTCGACCTCAACATGGAAGGTTGAACCCTTGCCCTCGCCCGGCGACTCCACCCAGACCTTGCCGCCTTCGTGGCCTTCCACCATCTGCTTCACCACATAGAGGCCGAGACCGGTGCCGCTCACATTGGTAGAAATAGCATCCTTGGCGCGGCTGAACTTTTGGAACAATTTCGGGATATTTTCGGCCGAAATACCCATACCTGTGTCTTTGACCGCCAAGTCAATCTTGCCGCCGCTACGGGCCAAATTGACGCTTATAGAGCCTTTTGGCGTGTATTTTACGGCATTGTCCACGAGGTTGGTCACAGCCTGCTTGATCTTGCCGGCATCGATACGGGCCTCAAAATTGGCCTTTTTGTCAAAGGAAAGCGAGATTGTCAACCCCTTCTTCTCAACCGTCGGCTTGAGTTCATCCACCACCTGTGTCGCCAGAGTGCTCATATCAGTGACAGCAAGATCGTACTTCATGCGACCCTGCTCGATGCGCGAGATGTTGAGGAAGTCGTCCACCATGATGGCCATGCTTTTGCTCGATTCAAAGATCACCTCCACGGCGCTTTTGAGCTCTGGCGATATCTTGCCAAAATTTTCTTCCATGATGAGCGAGGCATAGCCCTTGATAGCCGTGATCGGCGCGCGGATCTGGTGCGACGCGATGGACAAAAATTCCGACTTGAGCCCGTCGAGCTCCTTCAAACGTTCATTTGCCTTTGCGAGGTCTTTCGCGAGCGATTCGATGCGTTCGCGGGTGGCGACCTCTTTCTGTACACTTCTGATGAGAATGAAACCGAAAACAACCATGAGCATGAAGAGGCTACCGTTGATGACTTGTTCCCTAAACGTGTCTGAAAGGATCACGCGTATGAGGATGAAAATCCAAAGTGCAAAAGTGACCAATTGGGTGGTGAGTACCTTGGTGTCGAATAGCTGATATTTAAAGATTGCGTAGCCACTAATGACTGGATAAAGGGAGAATAGGATGAGGGGATAAGGTGCAATCGGAATATTAAATGTAAGGAAGAATACGCTTCCACCACCACCGAATCCTGCCAAGGTAAAAAGAATAATCGAGTGCAATCGACCCCTCTGAATCGGATCTCTAGTTTTTTTGTGTTCCCTAAAGACAATCCATAAAGAATGGATGACGATTGCGAAGAAAAAGATAGTGAAAAAGATATAAATCGGTCCGGCATCGGGAGCATATGCAAAAGGGCCTTTTGGTAATACGTCACGGACGAAATAAGATGACGGGTTTACGAGAAGAAGTAGGAGACCTATCGTGGCCACCACGACAATTGATCGCATGTGTTCCCGATATGTTTTGGTGACTGCAAGAATGGTGACAAAATAGAATATCGGAATAAGAATAGCCGCGGCATGCAAAACATAGTTACTGAACAGTGCCCTATCGTGGGTCTGGGAAACGATCATCGAAAAATATGCGAAGCTCCAAACAGCTGAGCTGATATTAAGCGCAAGCCATGCTTGGTTTTCCATCTGGCGACGATTTCGGAGAAACACCACAATCCCAGAGAGAAAGGCTGCGAACCCCCCGATAAGAAGCGTGATGCTGAAATAGTCAAAGACGATATCCATGGAAAGTTTAACGTTCTACATAGTATACCGATAAAGGTATTTGTTACCAAGCTCCGTCATCTTTGGGTCTGTAAGGAGAAGAGTCACTAGATCGTTCAGGTTTGTGTAAGTAATATTGGAGCCATGATGGGGTTCGATGTGAACATCACCGTTGTAGGGAAGGTCACTTTTTAGAACATCGCCTAGCGTTTCGAGCTTTCCTGCCAATGCGTATATTGCAGATTGTGGCGACGAACAGGCCACGTGGGGATTCGTCGAGCCGTATGCATGCCACCCGAATGGTATTTTTTGTGGATCCATATACCCGTGCCAGTGACTAATCGATAGACCATTCTTTTCGAGTTGGTTTGAAAAGGTACTTCCTTTTGAAAAGTGTTTGAGAATTGCCGCAACAATGACATTTCCGAGCGCATGGGCCAAAATAACACGGGTATCAAAAGATGGTTTATAGTCTTCATGAAGTACGAGTCCGCTTGGAGCTTGGATCCGCATTTTTCCATGGGACAGACCGAGCTTCAAAAGGTCGGTATCAGGATTGACATGAGTCTTGTTTGAGCCGGAGCGCTGAGTAAGTACCCAAATATCCGGAGTTTTTAGGATATATTCTCCACCCTCTATCCTCAGAAGTAGGTAAATCTCATCTTTATGCACAAAAAAGTCCTTTTCTTTCGGTATCAAATTGACCAACTCTGGATTCGCTTGTAAAAGCGGCGTGAGATCTGGAATGATTGTCGGCATCTGCCTCGCAAGAAAGCCGAAGCTCATGCCGTTGCGATTGTCTAGATGTAGCTTCCCAATCCATCGATGAAAGCTGTTACGAAACGGCAATTCGTCGATCCTCTTTCCTGCCGGATAGAGTTTGGTATCTTCGAAACGTAATGCTCCCTCAACCAAGTCTTGCACGACCGGCCCGTTGATGGCATCTCGAGGATTAAAAGACGTTTTCTCTACGATAAATTCTGAGAACTTGTTCGGCATAATCGGCGCTACAATTTTGGGGATAAGCGCTTTCAGTACTGGACCGGAAATGTCGTTGGTGTTGGGATAGATAGGGTGTGAAGCATTAAAATTGTAGAGTATCCACTTCTCGGCACTCACCCCAATAACGATATTCGTCATGTGATATGAAAACAAAGCCATCGCGGTATCAAAGTGTTTCGTAAAGCCTGTTTCCTCGTCGATATCTTTTGGGAAGTCAACAACGCTTATCACTGAACTATCCTTGAAAGTGTAGATAAATTCCATCGGCATCTCCCCGACTTTTTGCTCGCCCAACACGACGACAGAAACACCCTTTTTGATACGCGTGCGGCGAAGGAGACCGATCAAGCCGGAAAAGGTAAAGAATACCTCATGCTCTTTACCGAGAACACCTTTTAGCCAAACATGCTTTATATCCTCCCAAATAGCGAAAGCGAGACGCTTAAGTACTTTTGTTATCGGTAATCTTTCGAGTGCCTGTTCGTAAGGAACGATATTGACCCTTAATCTCGAAAAAGTTTCCCTTAACTTCTCAAAAAAGGCTACGGTATCGGAAGAGACCTCGTAGCCTTTTTTTGGGTAGAACGTAATGTTGAGCTGGTCGGCCATTTCTCTTGGCGACAAGTGAACTTTTTCCTCAATACCGAGGAGTCGTTGAATAGCTTCTTGGCTGAGCATGGTGGTCGTATGTGCTTGTATTCTAGCACATACATCAAACAACTTTTTCTTCGGCGACACCTCCCCATCAGCCCTGAATTACTTGAGCATGCTCGCCACCTTCCCCATCACCTTGTTGGCGCCCGTATGAAAGTCGTCGACACTTGGACCGGCAGAACCTTTGCCGAGCTGTGGAGTTTGAGCGACGCTCACCGGGCCGACCACTTCCTTTGGGAGCATCGGTGTGCCGAAGCGGATGACCACAGAGCGGCGGCGAAGAAAAAGGTCGGCCCCAGAAAGCTTCACCAAACCCTTCATTGCAACCGGCACCACTGGTGTCTGAGTGGCGTAAGCGAGGAAGGCCACGCCGCCGCGAGCCGGACCGAGCTGGCCGTCCGTAGTACGCCTCCCTTCAGGAAAGATACAGATGCAATCGCCGCGCCGAGCCAAGGCAATGAAGTTTTGGAGAGAATACGCATAGTCGTGATGCCCCGAATACACCGGGTAGGCGCCGAGCAAGTTGAACAAGATACCTCCGTAGAGGTAGCGGCGCCAACCGGAAGCGTCATAGAAGTCCTTCTTTTGGGACACGAAATACATTGGCGAAGCGCGCCAAAAGAACGGTAGGCCGACACGCACGAGTGGGCCATCCCACTCGCTCGAGTGGTTGGGAGCAAAAATCAACGCCGAGGTCTTCCCTGCCGCTCTCTGCGCTGCCTGAAACGCGAGGAGTTGCTCCACGCCTTCATAGCGAATTCGGCAAAACAGCTTGAAAACCGCGAGGCTGAAGAGGTAGATGGCAGCCTGGAGTACTATCGGAGTAAGGCGGTGGAAGTGTTTCTTAGAATTCATTGAGATCCGGGTTGGTGCGGACAGTGACGGTGACCTCGGATACCGACTTTGGACTGCCGGTGACAACGTTTACGCCCTTCGTGAAGATCTTGAGAGTGTACTTGTAGATACCCTCAGTGTTGAATGGGCCTCTCACTAGGATCGTCGGCGGTACGATAGCGCTATACGTTTGCTGGGCCAAGGCGTTGCCCGATACGCCGGAACCGGCTGGGCCGCTTTGGGTGATGAGATAGACATCATCGACATTGCCGCCAGAGATGCCATAGCGCAAAGCGACAGCGCGACCCTTTTGGGTGGTCACGGAAGACTTGTAAGCACTGCTGTCTGAGGTTGGCGTAGCGTTGGTGTTGGCAATCGAGACCGCGCCGAAGTTGGTATTTGAGGCGGTATTTTCCTGCGGCACCGCCGGACAGCTAATAAGCTGGGAGCTATTCACTGCCAATGAGCTGTCGGATACAGACACTGTCGGGAATTGACCCGGCTGGGCTGGCGAGGCACCCGACCAGGTGTATGAGTCGGTGGTCACTGCCACGCCGGAGTGGAGTGTACCGGTCTCACCTGTCGATGGGAGCCAATTAAACTTGTATGGCTGGTTGCCCTTGAAGAGGCCGTCCAGTGTTGCTGTCCATGTCCAACTTGTCCCAGCGCGGGTTGGCGCGGCACAGGTCAAGCCGAGAATGCTCGAAGTTTCGCAGACGCCGATACAGGAAGCGCCGCCACCGATGACGATGTTGTTCGTACCACCGCTGCCGCCAATTGGCAATATTTCCACTGTGGCGCTGGCAGACGCCTGTCGTGAACCGGAAGTAACAGTAAGAGTGCCTGTCTTCGAGCCGGCTGTAGGATAACTGGTAGAAGTATTGGTGTCAGAGCCAGAAATATTGCCACTTCCGCTCCAAACATAGGTACATGGAGTGTAGCCAGCGACACAACCATCGACGACTGCTGTCCAAGAAATCGCTTCATTCACATAGGCCGTAGCCGGACTTGCGGAAACTGCGACAGCGAGATCGGGTGGTGGCGGAAGGGCTACAGAAGCGGCCGGACAAGAGATGGTGAGCTGCTTGTCACCTGAGAAAATAGTCACGGAGGCATTTTTTGTGCCAGCTGTCGGATAGATGATTGAGGTGGTTCGATTGGTACCGTCCAAGCCATCTGTACCGGTCCAGGAGTAAGTATAGGTGCCGTTGCCGCCACCTGGGTTGGCTGTCCAAGTAGCGTTCGTACCGGCAACGGCACCGCTCGGCGCCGTACAGGAGCCCGTCACCACTGGCGTGCCAGTGACGGGTAGAGCGAGAATCTGCGCAGTCGAAGTAATCGGTATGCTTTGCCCGCCAGAGGTCACGACGACTGTTGCCACCTTTTCTCCTGGCGTCGAGTACGCCACGGTGGCGCTCACACCGGTGCCACTCAAAGCGGAATCTGCGGCGTACGCGATCGTCGGACCACTCGCAGATTCCGCCATAATGGCGCTCCCCGACCAAGCATAGGTATATGCACCCGTACCGCCATGAGGCTGCACTGCCCAAGTGACCGACTCTCCAACATAAGCTGTCGAAGGGTTGGCCGACATAGTTGCGGTCAAGGTTTCCTCTACTGGTGCGGCGGCTACCGTGATATTTGAACAAGGCACTACGAGTACTTTGTTGCCGGAGAACACTGTGACACCGGCACTCTTGATACCCGGAGTGTCATAGATAAAGCTTGCGGTGTCGCCGGTGCTGTTGAGACCGTCATCGCCCTGCCAGCTATATGAATAGGTACCTGGGCCAGCGCCAGCTGAAGCCGTCACTCGCCAAGTTGCCGCAGCGCCAGTCTGGATTCCCGAAGGTTCCTGGCAGGAAGCGACAATATCAGGGGTGCTTGATGGCGGTGGGTTTTGGCTATTCACAGTCATGGTAGCACTCACTCTCACCTCCTGACCACCGGAAGTGACGGTGACTCGGGCCTCTTTTTGGCCACTTGAGGTATAGGCGATGGAAGCCGTAGGGCCATCGCTGCTTATCGACTGATCGCCGCTCCAAACGTATTCATACGAACCATTGCCGCCACGAGGTTCAACGACCCAGGTCACTGAATCTCCGATCTCTGCGGTGGTACGGCTTGGTGCAAATGTTGCGGTGAGGACAGGATCCGGTTCCGGTGCCACGCTAATGTCTGGACAAATGACTACGAGCGTTCTGCCACCGGAAGATACGGCGACGCTGCCCGTCTTGATGCCGGGACTAGTGTAAATGACGGAAGCGGTCGAGGCACTACCCTTCGGTCCTTCGCTATCAGAACCCGACCAGGTGTAAGTATAGGCACCGTTACCACCCGAAACATTGGTAGCTCGCCAAGTGGCAATATCTTTGACCTTCGGAGCTGTCGGAGCGACACAGGTAGCTACAATATTTGGTTGCGGTTCAGGATTGGAAGGCGCAGGTACATCAAACTGTATCCAACCAAGCACGCTTGAACCCCAAGCATAACCGGCATAACGGTTGTCAGCATTGAGCTGTACGCCATACGGACCAGCGGCCGTGCTGCCGCTCAAGCTAATCCAGCCGCTGAACCCACCTTTTGGATCAGGGTTGCTTGCGGAATATGTAGTGCCACCATCATCGGAACACGTCGCTGGATTCTGAGCGCCCGAACAGACACGGACCCAGCCACTAAGACGACCTGAGACTGGGTCTACCTTGGCATTGGTCTGGGTGGTGCCTGCTGCGGTCGCCGCCGAAGGCATCGCGGCTGTATTGAGTCCGCCAAACTTTATCCAGCCGACATTTGAATTCCACACATAACCGGTAAGGTTACCGTAAACATCGCGATTCACGCCGTAAGTCCCGCTCGGTGACGCTTCATTGTTGCTGCTGAAACTCATCCAGCCAACGGTGGAAGACCAGGCCCAACCAGACAAGGAGGTCGGGTTGGCGAAGGTGGCACCGCTATCAGCGCCATTACCATTTGGATTTGGCGGTGGATTTGGATTTGGGTTGGGCGGCGGAGTGACTGGCGCCGGAGCCGTAATGGTGAGCATGACCTGGAAAAGTCCGAGAGGGCGATTACCATCATAGAGTGCAAAAGCCAGCGGCGTACCGGTCACTGTCGGAGCCGATGGTGTGGCGGTTATAGCCAAAGAAACATTGCAAGTCAGATTCGGAGTACAAGAAGTCGGCGAGAAAGAATAGCTCAATCCCACCGGCAACTGCAGACCTGGCGCGCCGGTAAACGTCACTGGTACGCTCGGAGCGCCGGAGTTGTTGGTGATGAAGATCTGCGTGTTTATCGTCTCCCCCTTCACAACCGAAACGTTATATAGATCAGTTTTGGACACATTGAATGTTGCAGGGGTTGAAACCGTAATCGTCGCAGAAAGGTCGGAAGTATTGGCATTGCCCGCAAGGTCGGAACAACGTATTGAATACACCTGTCCAAAACCATCAGTGAGACCACTGATGGTGGCGGTATGCGTCTTACCGGCATTTGAAGGAGTGAAGGCCGAAGACATTGCGGCATATGGCTGGTTTGGCGAGGTAGCGTACTTACAATTTGCCGCCTCGTCAGTACTCAAAGACAGGGTGGCGACAATCGTACCGGCCGGCAACGTGACCGTGCCAGAGACTGGCGTCACCAATGTGCGCACTGGCGGCGTTGCGTCTAGACCCTGCAGCAAGTTGACCGTGGCCACTTGGTAGCCCAGATTGTACGCACTGCTACCGGCGGGAAAGCCGGTTTGATTGGTCATTGAGAGACGGTCTGCTCCGTCGTACATACCAGTGATGAGTCGATAGGTGCCGGGAGGAATTGTTGAAGGTGCCTTGAAACTGAAGGTCTCATTGCGAACGCCCGGAGCCCAGGTGTTTGGCTGCTGGGAAAACGTCATGTTTGGGTAGCCGGGAGCATTGGCATGGGTGATGGCTACAGGATTGTTGTTGTCATCCGCGAGAAAAGCAAAGAGTGTCCAGTTTTTTGCAGTCGGTCCGCCGGTATAACGAAACGTCGTTGTGAATACTTCTCCTTGTCGAACAGAAATAGTGCTTGGAGTGGCAGCCGAAATAGCGAGATCGGCAGGAGCGACGGTGCTGCCAGTGGTGAGGCAAGCTGCTCCAGGTGCACAAGGCGAACCACCTGACAGTGCAGCAAACGTATCTGAAGCAGCTCCCTGGCTGGCGTTGTAGTAGCTACCGCTGCCACTGCTCTGGAGCTTCACTGCACGGACCATATATCGAGTAGACCCGCCAAAGCCTGAAGGATCAGTGAAAGACGTACCGTTCACCATAGATGAAGTGATTTTTACAAACGGCGACAACACCGAGTCGGCACGGTATACGTGATAGCCGATAACCCCAGCGTCCGTAGAAGGTGTCCAACTCACTGTACTCCCGGAGACCACAACGTTTGATGGCGGCTTCACGGTATGAAGTCGCAGAGTTGGATCACCCATCAGCGCCATCTGGATACCTGGAGTGCTGTTGTTAGAGCCACCTCCGGACCATTTATATGTCGGGGTATAGCTCAAATTGGCATCGATATTTTGTGAAAGTCGCACGCTGTCGCCAATCGTCTCACCAAGGGCCATGCGATAGGTTTTCCACTGTGGGAAGCCGGCCCAGAAGCTCACGAGGCCGTTATTTTTATCGGCAATAAAAGCGCGGAGGAGATTGTCGGCCAAGTCCCAGTCGGCAAACCAACTGCCAAAGACCTGATTAAAAACCGCTGGAGATTCGCCACGCGAAGCAATCAGTCCAGTGTTGATACCGGGATCGATACCGCTCGGGTATCCAGCACCCGCAAAACGTGACCATAGGTAGGTCTCAGTATCGCCGGTTGCACCGCCAGAGAAGAATTGCCCCTGCCCTAGCATGGCCACAAAGTCCTTCCAGGTGTCTTGTTCGTGACCGAAGCCAAACTGGTCCGAAGTATACCCCTTGCTGACAATCCCGTTTATACCGCCGATACGGAAGAGGTGGTTTTTGTTCAAATACTGCCTCAACAGATCCTTCTCATTTTGAGGCAGGAATGATGGCATGTTGGCAAAATCGACGCGACCAACAGCAAGCTCTACTTTTGATGGGATATATGACTGATCAAATTTTCCATCACCCGGAAAGTTCGTTGTTCTTGATGAAATGGTGACACAGGGCTGAGTAGTAGGACAAGAACTTACACTCGAAGCTGACGCATCGGTCCAAACTCCATCAATATCCCCATAGAAAACGTCGGCAGCCCAGGCGCCGGTGTGTTCGCTGTGTCCATCGAAAGCTGTGAGGCCGGAATATGGCACTGGTACATGACCAAACAAAAAGACATGCGAGGTATTGGTTGGGTCGGCTTGGTAGGCTTGCGAGATGCGGTTGCGTACTGCCGTTGGAGTGTCTGTACGAGATACGTCCAACCGAACGACGGTCCAACCGTCGCCTTCGAGATCATCGCGTAGCCGTGCAAGCTCGTAGGCAAGGCTAGAGGCGTAGGTGTTGTCTACCACCAAGATAACTCGTCCGCGACTATCTACCAGTGGCGCCTTGTTGCCGGCATAGACATACGCCTCGTCGGTTTTGGTCGTATTACCTGAAGTGTATGTCTTAACGACGCGATATTCAAAAGCTGATCCGGTACCAGCAGTAGTATCTGTATACCCCGTCGCTGAAGCGTTTGAAAGAGTGGCGAGAATTGAACCCCAAGAGATCGAGGCCCGCGTTTTTCGATAAATATCATACTTCTGAGCGTTTGAGTCTAGATTCCACTGCAACGTGATGCCACCGGGACTATCGCTGGCACTCAGGAGTACTGTACTCGGCAAGATTTGGTCTCCTGCGACGGCGATGCTTGGCGACAATGCAACGCTCGTCAATAGAACACCGATGACAAGAATAAGACCGAACACGCCTCCTGCTCTCAAGGTGAAGGTTTTCATACTTGCCTTAAGAATATCTCAAGGCAGGGTCGCTGACAACGGAAAAGTCTGGAGGTTGTTGATAACAGAAAGCTACATCCCCTCTTTTTTCAACTCTTCTATTGCCTTCTTGGCAGCCCTCGAGAGACTCCTTGGGATGTCGATGGATATTTTCACCAATAGGTCGCCGCGACGATGCTTGCTTCCGCCGATCGGTACGCCCCGCCCCCTCACGCGAAGCTGTTCGCCGTGGGTGATGCCGCTTGGGATGCTCAGTTGAATATCGCCATCCAGCGTGGAGAAAGCACGAACGCTGCCCAACAGAGCTTCTGAGAGCTTTATGGAGAGGTTGGTATGCAGGTCGTCGCCATCGCGCTCAAAGAGCGGGTGTGGTACGACATGAATCTTTACATAAAGATCTCCTGCGGTGCCGTTGCTACCGGAGACAGCTTCGCCTTTGCCTGCCATACGAAGCATCTCGCCGTCATTGATACCGGCTGGGATAACCACCTCAAGGTTCTCTTGCTTGTCGCGTACTCCCGCACCACGACAGGTCTTGCACGTTTCTTTTGGAATACTGCCCTTGCCGGCACAGGTTGGACAGGTGGCGGTGGTGCTCACATTGCCAAGGAAGGTTCGTCGCACCTCCTGCACCTTGCCCCGACCTTTGCACGTGTTGCAGGTCTCTATTTTCGTGCCTGGCTCGCCGCCGGTACCTTTGCAGTGGTCACAGGGCGCGTTGCGACTAAATCGCAGATCCCGAGTGGAACCAAAGATGGCATCTTTGAAAGGAATTTCGATGTCAATAGACATATCTCGACCCTTTTGGCTACGCCCTCGCCCGCCCCCAGTGCCGCCCATACCAGATCGGCCACCGCGCTGGCTTGAGCCGCCAAAGATATCCCCGAAAATGTCTCCGATATCGAATTCGATGTTCTGCGCGCCGCCTGCGCCACCGAAGCCTTGAGTAAACTGCGAAAAATCAAAGCCGTCGAAGCCGCCACCGAACGGATTGCCTCCCTGAGCATATCCGCCCGCACCCGCGCCGCCGCCAAAGCCCGGCCCAGCCGAACCAAAACGGTCGTATTGGGCGCGCTTCGTATCGTCCGACAATGTTGAATACGCCTCATTCACTTCTTTAAACTTCGCTTCGTTACCACCCTTCTTATCGGGATGGTATTCGTGTGCGAGTTTGCGAAACGCCTGCTTTATCTCGTCTTTCGAGGCATTTTTGTCGATACCGAGCGTTTTGTAATAGTCTTTTGACATTTTTTATTGCTTTTATCTGCGCGTCTCTTTGTGTTCCTCCATTCTCTCCGCGACCGCTAACGAGACGGTAACTCTCGCTTGGCTTAGTCACGGAGAGTAGGAGGAGGGGTGTCCGCCGGCTTTTTCGAGTACCTTCGGATTTTTCATACTTCCTCATACTTCGTATGAAAAATCCACTATCACTCTTTTTATCCCAACACCCCAGTCGCTTCTAAGATCGTTTTCAACGACTTTGACTACTTCTTTCCTTCATTGTTACCGCCATCCTTAAATTCTGCGTCACGGACAGGGCCGTCGTTGTCTTTTTTATCCGTATTCGCGCCGGCGCCAGTCTGACCAGATGCCTGCGCCTTACTCATCGCTTCGCCCACTTTCGAGAGCTCAGCGGAGAGCGCTTCTGTCGCAGACTTGATCTTCGCCAGGTCAGCACCATCCTTCACCTGCTTGAGGTCGGCGATTTTGTCTTCAACGCCCTTGCGGACATCGGCAGATACTTTGTCACCGGCATCTTTCAGAGCCTTCTCGCTGGTGTAGATCATCTGCTCGGCGATATTTTTCGCCTCCACCGCCTCGCGCTTCTTCTGATCTTCCGCGTTGTTCACCTCCGCATCCTTTTTCATCTTCTCAACTTCTTCTTTTAAGAGACCGGAGCTTGCGGTGATACGGATCGAGTTACTCTTGCCGGTAGTTTTGTCCTTGGCAGTGACATTGAGAATGCCGTTTGCATCAATGTCGAAAGTCACCTCAACCTGCGGCATACCGCGAGGTGCTGGTGGAATGCCGTCGAGAATGAATCGTCCGAGTGACTTGTTGTCGGCCGCCATGGCTCGCTCACCTTGAGTGATGTGGATCTCTACTGAAGTTTGATTGTCTGCTGCAGTCGAGAACACCTGTGACTTCTGCGTTGGAATAGTGGTGTTCTTCTCGATGAGCTTGGTTGCAACCCCGCCCATGGTCTCGATACCGAATGAAAGCGGAATCACGTCGAGCAAGAGCACGTCTTTCACGTCGCCAGCGAGAATACCCCCCTGGATAGCGGCACCAATCGCCACGACTTCGTCTGGGTTCACTCCCATATGTGGCTCCTTGCCAAAGAAGGCCTTCACGGCTGCCTGCATCGCTGGCATACGGGTCTGGCCACCGACAAGCACTACTTCGTTGATGTCTGCCACCTTAAACGGCGACGCCTCTATTGCACGCTTGGTGATTGCCATCGCGCGATCGATGAATTCTCGAGTGAGATCTTCGAGGGTCGAGCGGGTCATAGTCTTCACGAGATGCTTTGGGCCGTCGCTGCCGGACGAGATGAACGGAATGTTGATCTCGGTTTGCACCGCAGTCGAGAGCTCGATCTTGGCCTTTTCTGCAGCTTCGTCGAGACGCTGAACAGCTAGAGGATCTTTCATCAAGTCGATGCCATTTTCCTTTTTGAAGTCGTCGGCGAGCCACTTGATGATCTTCTGGTCGATGTCCTTACCGCCCAAGTGCGCGTCGCCGTCGGTGGACTTCACTTCCACAAGATCCGCACCCACTTCGAGCACAGAGATATCGAAGGTACCGCCTCCGAAGTCGAAGACGGCGATCTTCTCGTCTTTCTTTTTGTTGAAACCGTACGCAAGCGCCGCGGCGGTCGGCTCGTTGATGATGCGCTTTACGTCGAGACCGGCGATCTTGCCTGCGTCCTTGGTGGCCTGACGCTGCGCGTCGTTGAAGTATGCCGGCACAGTAATGACGGCTTCAGTGATCTTTTCGCCAAGACGCGCTTCTGCGTCGGTCTTGAGCTTGGTGAGGATCATGGCAGACACCTCTTCCGGTCGATACCATTTGTCTGCCATCTTCACTTCCACGCCGCCATTCGCAGACTTCTGTACTTCAAACGGCACAGAGGCTTTATCTTTCTGAACAGCCTGTTCATCGAAAGTATGGCCGATGAATCGCTTGATCTGGAAGACGGTGTTCTTTGGGTTGGTAACGGCCTGTCGTCTTGCGAGCAAGCCGACGAGTCGATCACCTGTTTTAGATTGAGCTACGATCGATGGAGTCGTGCGAGCGCCTTCAGCGTTCTCGAGGATCTTCGGACTGCCGGCCTCCATCACTGCCACAGCCGAGTTGGTGGTACCGAGATCGATACCAATGATTTTTGACATAGTTTTTTGCGTTACTACCTAATAAGGGACTTTTAAAAAATCCAAGAAGAAAAGGTTAGCACGCAAGAGATGGGGCTCGTGTTGGTTGGCTCACAAAGAAAGAGAGGTCGGCAAAGGTAGAAATAACCGTCTCACCATATTCGAGAACATGCTCAAATACTGCTTTCGTGATAGCGGAAGGAAGTGCCTGAACGGGAGTAGCCGAAACAGAGAACTGTCCTGTCTCATGGTCATTTAGAGGAAGCGCTGAAATGAGCTTTACATGGATGCGGCCCTGGTATTCCGTAACCAAAAACTGCGCGCGAACATAGCCGCCGGCCCTTGTTTTAAGGACTTTTTCAACAATATTCTGCTGTGGACGCAGGGTGAGCATTGGGAATGTAATTATACCAGAAACAGAATAGAGTCAAGTAGTTTCGTAGAATTACTTGACTTAATTGTTTATAATGTGATATAGCTATAGTCAAATATTTGAACAGGTTTTGGTAAAAAAACCTCGTTCGGAAAGGCATCTTGACAATCAACCTAGAAATGATTCTGGTTGGCGCCAGTCTTATAACAGCGCTGACAACTTACGTATTTCTCATCAAAGGTTTGCTCAAAGAAGGGTTGGAGCAGAGCTTCGCAACCTGGTTCTTGTGGGCGTTGCTTGATCTCATCGCCGCACTAAGCATGCTCTTCAAGGGAGGCAACTACCAACTCGCCCTCTTCTACACGTTCTTCGGCGTCTTGATTGCAGGACTTCTGCTTTACAAGAAACAGTTCAGCTGGAGCTGGCTGGAGACTCTCGTGACTTGCCTGGTGATTCTTTGTCTATGGATCTGGGCGACGAGTGGTGATCGGGCAGCAACCATCGCAAGCACTACGGCGATGGCTATCGCTACAACCCCGCAACTCGTTGCGGCTTGGAAGAAACCCTCGACTGCCGGAAGTCCTTTTATCTGGGGAGGTTACACTGTAGCGAATCTGTTCTCTCTTTTTGGAGGCAAAGCTTGGAACATCGAGGAGCGCTTTTACCCGGCTGTTTGCGTGGTGCTCTGCTTGTGGCTCGCAATGCTGACAAGCAGAAAAACCAAAAACACTTGAGGACACTCACACCATTACAACATCCGGAGCGAGAGCTACGGGTGTTCTTTTTTATACAAGTCACTTCCTCACTTCCCCCACCTTCACCTTCGGCGGACGAATGACGCGGTCGCCGAGCTTGTAGCCTTTGTTCATCACTGCCACCACCTTGCCATCTTGGTCCTTACCCTCCACAGGCACCATCTCAATCGCCTCTTGTTCGAGTGGGCTGTATTCTGCGCCAAGCGGATTGAGCTCAGTTAAACCATTTTTCTGCAAAATACCGACAATCTGCGATTGGATATGCTCGATACCCATGCGCCAATTTTTATCCACCTTCTCCCAGGCCTCTTTGTTGGCTCGTGCCATCTCGAAGCTGTCGAGCACCGGCAAGATATCGAGAATAAGCTCCTCGT